>LNFM01002384.1_pt1 | contig 39531 bp, 52 predicted proteins | sample 596031 | NCBI WGS metagenome assembly LNFM01 (sample SAMN04254537, study PRJNA301005) | activated carbon metagenome | isolation source: dual media filters at the Ann Arbor, Michigan drinking water treatment plant | place: USA: Ann Arbor | reverse complement strand
ATCCGGGGGTGGAGATGGTGATGCCGGGCGACAATGTCAGTGTGACGGCGGAGTTGATCAGTCCGATCGCGATGGATCAGGGGTTGCGGTTTGCTGTGCGTGAGGGCGGCAAGACCGTGGGCTCCGGGGTCGTGACGGAAATTCTGGCGTAAGAGGGAACTGTTCGCTTGACAGGTTAGGAGTGAATGACGTGAAAGTCGATCAGCGGATCAGGATCAGATTGAGGGGTTTTGACTACCGAGTGCTGGATCAGTCGGTTACGGAAATTGTTGAGACTGTTCGGCGCAGTGGAGCTAGGGTAGTGGGTCCAATTCCGCTTCCTACGCGGATTGAAAAGATTACCGTCCAACGGTCGACGCACGCCGATAAGAAGTCCCGTGAGCAATTTGAGATGCGTACACACAAACGATTGCTCGATATTATGGAGCCAACGCCTGAGACGATGGATTCCTTGATGAAGCTGAATTTGGCGGCCGGAGTAGATGTAGAGATAAAGCTATGATGGCGCATGAAATTAAGGTTGGGTATGGTCTTGGTTGTCCTCTTAATTATGTGGTGAGCCAATGACGAATGGACTGATTGGAAAAAAGTTGGGGATGACCCAAGTCTTCGATGAGAGTCGGTTGACTCCAGTGACAATAATCGAGGCGGGTCCGTGTCGAGTGGTAGCGCTAAGGACGATAGAGCGAGATCAATATGAAGCGGTCCAGCTTTCTTTCGGGGAAGTCAAGGAGCGAAAGTTGTCGAAGCCTGAGTTGGGGCACCTCAAGAAAAGCGAAGCGGCACCTAGTCGAGTGTTGCGTGAGTTTAAGAAAGAGGGGAATCCAGCTGTTGGACAGATGGTAACAGTTGGCATGTTTCAGAAGGGTGATTGGGTGGATGTCATCGGAGTATCTAAAGGTAAGGGGTTTCAGGGTGTTGTGAAGCGTCATCACTATGCGGGTGGCCCTGAGTCTCATGGGTCTATGTTTCATCGGGCGCCAGGTTCTATCGGAGCGAGTTCGTTTCCTTCCCGGGTGTGGAAGGGAAAGACCTTGCCTGGTCATATGGGATCTGAGCGGGTCACGGTTCAGAGATTGAAAGTCGTTGAGTCGCGATCTGAGGAAAATCTTCTCTTCGTCCGCGGAGCCATTCCTGGGGCCATCAGCGGCCTCGTTGTCGTACAAAAGTCAAAAAAGAGCTAGTATGCCTACTATCGATCTAGTTGATTTGCAAAAAAAGAAGGTGGGAACGGTTGATTTATCTCCGCAGGTATTCGGCTGTGAGCCTCGCGCCGCTTTGGTTCATGAAGCGGTCATCATGCAGCGTGCCTGTGAGCGTAGAGGGACGGCCTCCACGTTGCGGCGCGGTGAAGTAAGCGGATCTGGTAAGAAGCCGTGGAAACAAAAGCATACGGGACGTGCCAGGGCTGGGTCTCTTCGCTCTCCTGTCTGGCGCCATGGCGGAAGTGTTTTTGGGCCAAAGCCAAGAAGTTACGCCTATTCTATGCCCAAGAAGAAGTATCGTATTGCACTCCAGAGCGCGTTGTCGGCTAAGGTGGTGGAGAGTAAATTGTTTGTTGTGTCTGATCTTTCCCTCCAGCAGCCCAGAACGAAGTTGTTAGCGCAAGCCTTAAAGCAATTCACTGGGGGTGATCATGCATTGGTGATCGTGGGTAAAGATCAGTCTGACATCTTGAAGGCTGCAGGGAATCTCGCTGCTGTGAAGGTGCTTAGTGCTGATCAATTGAACGTCTATGATGTGGTTCGCGCCCAAGTGATCATGATCGCCGAGCGAGAGCTTGGTCCTGTGAACGAGGTGTGGTCATGAAAGTTGACAGCCACAGGATCTTGATTCGGCCATTATTAACGGAGAAGATTACCGGACTTCGGGAAGCAACGAATACGGTGGGTTTTGTGGTTCATCCTGATGCCAACCGCATTCAGATCAGGCTCGCCGTCGAGGCACTGTTGAAAGTCAAGGTTGACAAGGTCAACATTATGAATGTTCGGGGGAAAGTCAAGCGGCTCGGTCGGTTTTCAGGTAGACGTTCCGATTGGAAGAAGGCGTTAGTGACTCTCAAGCAAGGCGAAAAGTTAGAGATGTACGAGAGTGCCTAGCAGCGTCTCGTCGTTGCCTTGTTCGTGAAGTGTGAAAGGTGGGGGCATTATTATTATGGGTCTGAAGTCGTATCGTCCAACGTCTCCAGGTCGTCGTGGGATGACAGCTGTGGTGACCGAGGAGTTAACCAACAAGAAGCCTGAGAAATCGTTGACTGCTTTTCATATCCGGAGCGGAGGGCGCAACAACGATGGTCGGACAACTGTTAGGTTTCGTGGGGGAGGGCACAAGCGGCTCTATCGCACGATTGATTTCTTGCGTGATAAAGTTGGGGTTTCGGCCCGGGTTGAGGCCATTGAGTACGATCCGAATAGGTCAGCTAGAATTGCACTCCTGAAATATCGGGACGGAGAGAAGCGGTATATCCTGTCTCCTGTCGGATTGGGTATAAATGATGAAATACAATCCGGCCCGCAGGCGGAGATCAGACCTGGGAATGCGCTCCCTTTGATGAATATGCCTCTTGGTACGACCATCCATAATATTGAATTGAAGGTTGGAAAGGGAGGTCAGTTGATTCGAAGTGCTGGCGGGTTTGCGCAGGTCATGGGGCGTGATGGTGAGTATGTGCAGGTGCGGCTGAAGTCCGGTGAAATGCGGAGAATCCTGGGGGCCTGCATGGCGACGGTTGGACAAGTTGGGAACGTCGATCATGAAAATGTCAGTGTTGGAAAGGCCGGTCGGAATCGTTGGAAAGGGAAGAAGCCACACGTTCGAGGGGTGGTGATGAACCCTGTCGATCATCCGCACGGAGGTGGTGAAGGAAAGTCTGGGCAGGGGAATCCTCACCCGGTCTCTCCATGGGGTCTTCCGACCAAAGGGTACAAGACCAGGCAGAATAAGAAAACAGACAAGTTCATTATTGCTCGACGGAAATCAGGAGTTCGCAATGCCTAGATCGGTAAGTAAAGGCGCGTTTGTTGACGGTCACCTTCTCGAAAAAGTCGAGCGCATGAATGAGACGAAGGACCGTAAGTTAATCAAGACATGGTCGAGACGGTCAACGGTCATTCCGGACATGATCGGCCATACGTTCGCGGTTCATAATGGGAAGAAGTTTATTCCGGTCTTTGTGACTGAGAACATGGTTGGTCATAAGCTTGGCGAGTTCGCTCCAACAAGGTTTTTCAAGGGGCATGGCCAGGCCAGGACTGAAAAAGCTGTCGCACTTAAGTAGAAAGGTTGATCGGTTGGCTCATCCTTCAATGTCTGGCGTATTGCGTGATTCATTGATTGCTGGGATCCGATTCGGTAACAGGGTTTAGAAGATGACTGAAGCACATGCGGTTCTAAAGTTTGCTCGTGTCGCGCCTCGGAAGGCTAGACCAGTGATTGATTTGATTCGTGGGAGGCAAGTGCCGATGGCGTTGGCCATCTTGAAGCACACGCCACGCCATGCTGCGAGGGTCGTTGAAAAAATCGTTCGCTCCGCTGTGGCAAATGCAGAACTGAAGGAGATGGGCGATAGCGAATCAATGGTCATCTCCAAAGCCTTTGTTAATGGTGGTCCAACGTATAAGCGTGTACGTGCGAGGTCGATGGGGCGGGCCAATGCAATTCAAAAACGTACGAGTCACATTACCGTCGTCGTGACGGCGCCTGAAATTCAGGGTAAGAGAAAATAGCTCATTTCTCTCTATTGAGGCATACAACGCATGGGTCAGAAAACACATCCAATAGGTTATCGGCTGGGCTACAACTATACGTGGAGCTCTCGCTGGTATGCGGGTAAAGATTACGCCAAACTGCTCCATCAGGATGTCAAGATCCGAAAGATGGTCAAGGCGAGACTGTATCATGCTGGCGTATCGAAGGTTGAAATTGAGCGTTCTGGCGATCAGGCTAGGGTGATCATCCATACCGCTCGCCCTGGCATCATCATCGGGCGCAAGGGGGCTGAAGTCGATAAGCTGAAGGCTGATCTTGAAAAGCAGTATGGGGGGCAGGTTTATATTACAGTCAAGGAAATCAAGAAGCCGGAACTTGACGCTCAGCTGGTGAGTGAAAATGTTGCTACTCAGCTTGAGAAGCGGGTAGCTTTTCGGAGAGCGATGAAGCGCAGTGTTCAGTCTGCGTTGAGGCTTGGTGCTCAAGGTATCAAGATCATGGTGGCTGGTCGACTGGGTGGCGCTGAAATTGCGCGTACGGAATGGTATCGAGAGGGGCGTGTACCACTACATACGCTCCGCGCTGAAATAGATTATGGATTCGCCGAAGCGCACACGACGATGGGGCAGATCGGGGTGAAGACCTGGATCTATAAGGGAGAGCTTCTTCCTATGCAACCCATTAAGGCCGAATCATCTTTAGAACGACGGTTTGGGTGAGGAGATCGAGCTGTGTTAGCGCCTAAGAAAGTCAAATTTAGAAAGATGCAAAAAGGCCGGATGACTGGCAAGGCCTATCGTGGTGGCCAGATTACTCTGGGAGAGTTTGGTCTAAAGGCATTGGAACCAGGATGGGTGACTAGCCGACAAATTGAGGCCGCGCGTATCGCGATTACCCGATACGTGAAGCGCGGAGGGCAAGTGTGGACACGCATTTTCCCTGATAAACCGATCACGAAAAAGCCGGCTGAAACTCGAATGGGTAAGGGTAAGGGTAATCCTGAGTATTGGGTTGCTGTTGTCAAGCCTGGTAGGATTCTTTACGAGATGGACGGCGTGACCCACGAGGTTGCTCGAGAGGCGTTTCGTCTCGCGTCGCACAAGTTACCGGTTGCTACGAAGTTGGTCGTTCGCGGCGAGTTTGGGTAAAGGTCCTTGAGGGGATAAAGAGGAGCAGGGGATATGGCATTGGACGTCAAGGAGCTCCAGCAGTTAGGGGCGGGTGAGCTTGTAGATAAAGAAAAGCAACTTGTACAAGAGCTGTTCAATCTACGTTTTCAGTTTGGCTCTGGGCGTCTCGAGAATCCCATGCAAATTCGGAAAACGAAACGGGATATTGCGCGGGTGAAAACTATTCTCGAGCAAGTGAAGGCCCGAACAGAGGGCTCTAAAAAGTAAAGGATGCTATGGCTGAGGTGGTAAAGCGCCGTCATTGGTATGGCGACGTCGTCAGTAACAAAATGCAAAAGACGGTCGTTGTCGTGGTTTCAAGGTCGGTCATTCATCCGGTCTATAAGAAAGTTCTCAGACGGATGACGAGACTAAAGGCCCACGATGAGAGTGGAGTGTGCAAAGTGGGAGATCGCGTCAAGCTCGTGCAAACCAGGCCGCTGAGCAAAGAAAAGAACTGGCGTGTCGTTCAAGTCATGGAAAAAGGTCAACCTGAAAAGTAAGAAGCGGTATTTCGTATGGTCTTCGGTTTGTTGCCGCGCGTAGGAATATAGCGATGATTCAGAACTATACATATATGGATGTGGCCGATAATTCCGGAGCCAAGCAGGCCATGTGTTTTCATGTGTTCGGGGGGACGAGGCGGCGCTATGCGTCGCTCGGTGATATCGTGGTGGTGGCTGTCAAGGAGGCGATCCCACAGGCCAGTGTGAAGAAGGGGGATGTGAGCCGGGCTGTCATCGTCCGAACCACAAAGGAAGTCCGCCGAGAAGATGGGTCTTATATTAAGTTTGATCGGAACGCATGCGTGTTGATCAACAAAGATGGCGAACCAATTGGAACGCGAATATTCGGTCCTGTTGCCCGCGAGCTCCGCTGGAAGAAATTTATGAAGATCATTTCTTTAGCGCCTGAAGTTTTGTAGGGCAGAACGAACGAGGAGCATCGTGGAAGTAGTCCGAAAAAGCAGAATTCGAAAAGGGGATACGGTTGTCGTGGTCTCTGGTCGTGAGCGAGGCAAGACGGGGAAAGTTCTGTCTGTTGATCTGCAAGCCGGGAAGGTGGTTGTAGAGAAGTTAAATATCATCAAGCGACACACTAAACCCAATCAGAAGGCTAAGCAGGGAGGTATTCTCGAGCGAGAGGCACCTCTGCAGATTTCCAATGTCATGTTTTTCTGTCCGGTCACACAGAAGCCTACGCGGATAGGGATTCGGGTTTTAGCAGATGGGCGACGAGTGCGCTTCAGTAAGAAATCAAACGAGACTGTGGAATAGGCTACGTGATGACCAAGGAACCAAAAAACCGATCGAGTAAACCGTCCGAGCGAAAATCAAAATCATCGAAGAAGGAATCAGTCGTGTCCTTGGACCAGGGTAGCGAGGAGTCCAAGTTTAGACCGCGACTTCGTGACATGTACGAGCAACAGGTTGTCCCTGCCCTCATGAAGGAGTTCGGATACAAAAATGTGATGCAGGTTCCACGGCTTGAACGTGTGGTGTTGAACGTTGGAATGGGTGAGGCGATTCAGAATGTGAAACTCTTGGAAGGTGCGGTAGCCGAGCTGGGGCTGATCACCGGTCAAAAGCCGGTCGTCACTCGAGCTAAAAAAGCCATCGCCGGATTCAAACTTCGGCAGGGGTTGCCCATCGGTACCAAAGTGACGCTTCGTAGCCGAAGGATGTATGAGTTTTTTGATCGCCTGGTAACGTTGGCACTTCCTCGTATTCGAGATTTCCGTGGTGTTTCTCCAAAGGCTTTTGATGGTCGAGGGAACTATACTCTTGGTTTAAAAGAGCAGCTCATTTTCCCTGAAATTAAGTACGATGAGGTTGCCTCGATTCATGGGATGGATATTACGGTTGTCACTACGGCTAGGACGAACGACGAGGGGAAGGCGCTTCTGAAGCACCTCGGTATGCCGTTCCGTACGTGAGCACGACGTGGATCAATAGTGTTTGTTTGAACGGAAGGAGTGCGTGTGTCGAGATTAGCGCTGAGAAATAAGGCAGCAACGCAGCAGAAGTTCTCCACGCGTAACTACCATCGGTGTGGAGTTTGTGGTCGAGTTCACGGATATCTCCGTCGCTTTCGAATGTGCCGCATTTGCTTTCGACTGATGTCTCTGCGCGGAGAGATTCCTGGAGTCCGAAAATCTAGCTGGTAACGGGTGTTCTCACACCGGTGATTGCCAATGGAGGATAGAAGGATATAGCATGGTTACCGATCCAATCGGCGATCTTCTTGTTCGCTTAAAGAATGGCGCTCAGCGTCGTCATGAGACAGTCACAGTTCCCACTTCAAAGTTGAAGCGTGCTATTTTGACGATTTTGATGAGGGAAGGTTATGTTGATGCCATCGAGGATGGAGCTCATGAGGGGCATCCCATTCTTACGGTGCGTCTTCGATATGTCGGTGAGGGACAGCCTATGATCACTGGGATGGAGCGCGTCAGTAAGCCAGGACGACGGGTTTATGTTGGTAGTCAGGAAATTAAGAAGGTTCGCAATGGGATCGGCGTGTCCATCCTTTCTACGTCCAAAGGAATCATGACTGACCAGGAATCCCGTAAGAATCGTCTTGGGGGTGAGCTTCTTTGTTCCGTGTGGTAGGCGGATGAGTTATTTCGATCTCGAGTGAAGGGTGTAACAGACCATGTCCCGCATTGGAAAAAAACCGATCGCAATTCCGAGTGGAGTGGAAGTCAAAGTTACTGGATCAACTGTGTCAGTTAAAGGCCCATTGGGCAGGCTGGATTGGTCCCTTGAGCAGGGGGTCGACGTTGCCATCAGTAATGGCCAAGTCGTTGTCGGCCGTTCGAGTGACGATCGTAAGCTGAGAGCTTTGCATGGGCTGACTCGTGCAGAATTGAGCAATATGGTTCAGGGTGTAACTAAAGGGTATGAACGCTCGCTTGAGATTACCGGAGTAGGTTACAAGACTCAAGTACAGGGGCGGACACTCAGCTTTAACGTGGGGTATATCAATCCAGTGATCTATGAGGTGCCAACGGGCATCGATGTAAAAGTTGACAAGCAGACGCTCATTAACGTCAAAGGAGTTGATAAGCGGTTAGTAGGGCAGGTGGCAGCTGATCTGCGAGCTATTAAGCCACCGGATGTCTATAAGCAAAAGGGTATTCGCTACGCGGGTGAGACATTGCGTAAAAAAGAAGGCAAGACTGGGAAATAGGAACTAGCCATGAATGCTGCAGACAAAGTTCGACAACTTGATCGACGGCGCCGTCGAGTGAGGCGTGTGATTCTTGGAACGACCGGCCGGCCGCGTCTGAATGTATTTCGAAGCGCGGCCCATATTTATGCCCAGATTATTGACGATATTCAAGGTGCTACTCTGGCGGCTGCCTCATCGCTCGACAAGTCGCTACGCAAGTCCCTGAAGTCGACTGGTAATATTGAGGCAGCTAAGGCGGTAGGGAAATTGATTGCCGATCGGGCCAAGGCTGCCAAGGTGACTACCGTAGTTTTTGATCGAGGGGGGCGGATGTATCATGGCAGAATTAAGGCGCTTGCAGATGCGTCGCGTGAAGGGGGCTTGCAATTTTAGGCTGGTACGGGATGCGAGGCGAGCAAGGAAAGCGTGTGATTTCTTGGCGAACTGTTACTGAACTTAGGACTGAGGGGTGAGAGCGTGCGAGTCAATCCCGATGAATTAAGCCTAAAAGATAAAGTCGTATTTATCAATCGTGTGGCAAAAGTCGTGAAAGGTGGAAAACGTTTCAACTTTTGTGCACTCGTTGTTGTCGGCGACGGTCATGGGTGGGTAGGGATCGGCAAGGGAAAAGCTGCTGAAGTCCCGGTTGCGATTTCAAAGGCCGTCGAACAAGCCAAGAAACACCTTGTTCATGTTCCACTGAGGGGCGGAACCATTCCGCATGAGGTGCATGGTCTGTTTGGTGGAGAACATGTGCTGCTGAAACCAGCCGTCGACGGTACTGGAATCATCGCCGGGGGCGCGGTTCGTGCTGTCGTGGAGCTGGTCGGTGCGCATAATGTCATCGCAAAAACATTGGGCCGTGGAAACCCCTTCAATACTGTTCGTGCAACACTAGACGGGCTCACCCAATTGCGTAATTTGGACGATGTTCTTCGCTTCCGTCGGCAAGCGTTCCCAGACGGCCGAGAAAGGTCTGCGGTTTTATGAGCTCCTCAAAGACATCAAAAGCTGCAGATCAGGCTACTCAAAGTGTGCGTGTGACATTGAGACGCAGTCCCATTGGAACACCTGAACGGCATCGCCTTGTATTGCGTGGTCTAGGTCTTCGACATATTCGACAGACGGTTGTCCGTCCTGACACGCCTCAGGTACGAGGACTGATTCAAAAGGTAGGCTACCTGCTTGAGGTTGGAAAGCCATGAAACTTCATGAGTTGGCTCCTGCAAAAGGGGCAAAGAAGCGAAGGAAGCGTATAGGACGTGGACCTGGGTCTGGTCACGGGAAGACGGCCACCAAAGGTCATAAGGGACTTTTGGCTCGATCTGGTGGCGGTAAACGCCCAGGGTTTGAGGGCGGACAGATGCCGTTGGTGCGTCGGCTACCAAAGTTTGGATTTACCAACCCATCCAGGACAGAATATTCCATCGTCAACATTAAGAGTTTTGAACGATGGGTTGGAAATGAGACGGTCACTCCACAAGCCATGGTTGACGCTGGATTAGTGAAGCGAAAAAAACGACCGATTAAAATTCTTGGCAATGGTGAGTTGAAAAAATCACTCGTTGTTCAGGCACATAAGTTCAGTAAATCGGCTGAAGCAAAAATCCAAGCGGCCGGAGGGCGAGTCGAGGTCATCGGCGGTGCTTGAACGGCTCCTGACAAGTTTTCAGAATATCTTTAAGATCCCCGAGCTGCGTACTCGTGTTCTTTTTACGCTTGGAATGCTCGTGGTGTATCGAATCGGGTCTCACATCCCGACTCCTGGTATCAACGGTGAAGCCCTTTCCGAGTTTTTACAGAAACAGGGGGGGGCTTTGCTCGGATTCCTCGATATTTTTTCAGGCGGATCCTTGTCCCGCCTGACGATCTTTGCGCTGGGCATCATGCCCTACATCAGCGCATCGATCATCCTTCAATTATTGACGGTCGTCGTCCCTCATTTGACCAAATTAGCCAAGGAGGGGGAGCGCGGACGCAAGAAAATTATTCAGTATACCCGGTTCGGGACGATCGGCATCGCTCTGATTCAGGGGTTTGGGATCGCAGTTGGGTTAGAACAAATGAATCAGGGCGCGTTCGTGCTACACGCCGGATGGGGATTCCGTCTGATGACGGTCATTACCCTGACGGCTGGCACGGGTTTCTTAATGTGGCTCGGTGAACAGATCACCGAGCGAGGAATTGGCAATGGTATCTCGTTAATCATTTTTGCTGGTATTGTCGCCAGGCTTCCTGCGGCCGTGGCGCAGACCTATAATTTATATGAGATTGGCCAGCTTAATGCGTTTTTATTGATTGCCTTGGCGCTCTTAATGATCGGCGTTGTCGCTGCGATTGTTTTTTTAGAAAGTGGCCGCCGAAAAATTTCCGTGCAGTATGCAAAGCGGGTGATTGGCCGACGGGTCTATGGAGGGCAGAGTACGCACATTCCTTTAAAAATTAATACGGCTGGCGTCATTCCTCCTATATTCGCCTCCTCGATCATCGCGTTTCCTGCAACCATTGCCGGGTTTTTTGAAACACCATGGGTGAAATCAATTGGTGATCAGCTGGCTCCTGGCTCGCTGCTGTACACATTGATGTATGTGGGATTAATTCTCTTTTTCTGTTTCTTCTACACGGCGGTCGTCCTGAACCCCGTTGATATGGCCGACAACATGAAAAAGTACGGCGGTTTTATTCCTGGTATTCGGCCTGGGCAACGAACTTCAGACTATATCTACAACGTTTTAACCAAGATTACATTTGCCGGCGCCATCTATCTGGCCATCGTCTGTGTGATTCCTGAACTGTTGATTTACAAGCTGAATGTTCCATTTTATTTTGGCGGCACCTCCCTATTGATCGTGATTGGCGTGGGTCTAGATACGGCCCAGCAGATTGAATCGCATATGTTGATGCGGAATTATGAAGGGTTCTTGGGTAAGGGCATGGCTCCGTTACGCGGGAGAAGCGGCTAAAATCATGCGGCTTGTATTTCTCGGTGCCCCGGGGGTTGGGAAAGGCACGCAGGCTGATAAGGCCGCTGTTCACTATCGTATCCGAAAGATTTCGACCGGGGATGTGCTTCGAGAGGCGGTTCGGAATCAGTCATCCCTAGGCCGTGAAGCGAAGGAACATATGGATCAGGGAAGATTGGTCCCGGATTCAGTCGTCATAGGCCTGGTGCAGGAGAGGTTGGCAGATCCCTCATGCGAAAATGGTTTTATTCTCGATGGGTTTCCACGGACGGTTCCTCAGGCGGATGCGCTTGGGAAGGTGCTCGTTGAACGGAGTCTTCCCCTGGATCGAGTGATTAACTTTAGGGTTTCTCGAGAAGAAATCGTGAAGCGGCTGAGTGGGCGTCGGAGCTGTCCAAAATGTCAGGCGACCTATCACCTCGAGTTTGCTCCATCGAAGCGCGGCAACCTCTGTGAGCGTTGCGGAGAAGCGTTGGCTCAGCGAAGTGACGATCAGCGGGAGGCGATTGAGATGCGTCTCCGTGTATACGAAGAGCAGACAGCGCCATTAATAGACTTTTATGAGAAGCGGCAGGTATTGTCGCATCTTAACGGTGCCGAGGCCGTTGACACGGTATACCACAACCTCCTGAAAGCACTCGAGACTTCTCAGACGGCATGATCATTCTGAAAACGCCCGCCGAAATTGCGGTGATGGCAGAGGCGTCTAGGGTGGTGGCTGAGGCGCTGGCGATTGTGAGGAAAGCGGTCTGTTTGGGCATCAGCACGGAAGAGCTTGACCGAATTGCCGAGGAGGCAATACGGGGGAGGGGGGCGATTCCGGCCTTCAAAGGCTACCGGAACTTTCCCAAAACCCTCTGTGCATCTGTGAACGAGCAGGTCGTTCACGGTATCCCTTCGAAGAGAAAGCTCAAGGAGGGGGATATCATTGGACTTGATCTCGGTGCTATTGTGGGCGGATTCTACGGGGATTCAGCGGTCACAGTGGCGGTTGGTCGGATTCCGGAGGCGACGGCAAAATTGGTTCAAGTGACGGAAGAGGCGCTCTATCTCGGGATCAAGCAGGCTGTGGCTGGCAACCGTCTGACAGACATCTCGAATGCTGTGCAGCAACATATTGAGTCTTCTGGTTTCTCAGTGGTTACCGAGTTTGTGGGCCATGGGATTGGTCGGCAGCTGCATGAGGAGCCTCAAGTTCCGAACTACGGGAAGCCTGGTCAGGGGCCTCGATTGCAACCAGGTATGGTCCTGGCGATCGAGCCTATGGTGAACATGGGGCGAAGTGCCGTTCGTGTTCTTGAGGATAGGTGGACCGCAGTCACGGTGGATGGAAGCCTATCTGCCCACTTTGAACATACGATTGCCATCCAACCCAGTGGGCCGCCTCGCGTTTTAAGTCAATTGGAGAAGACCTAGGTTAGGTTACACAGGAAAGAATATAGAAGGACGTGGCAAAAGAAGATATTATTGAAGTCCAGGGCTCGGTAACAGAAACGCTTCCTAACGCCATGTTTCGGGTTAAACTGGATAATGGCCATGTCATATTGGCTCACATCTCAGGGAAAATGCGGATGCATTTTATCCGCATCCTTCCCGGCGATAAGGTCACGGTGGAAATGTCACCATACGATTTGACCAGGGGCCGAATTACCTATCGCTTTAAGTAACGGGAGTGGCGAATTGTTATGAAGGTCAAATCATCAGTGAAGCCCATATGTGCCAAATGCAAGGTTGTGCGTCGTTGTGGGGTGGTGCGGATTTTATGCAAAAATCCACGTCATAAGCAACGACAGGGATAGTAGTAGAAGGAATGGGGAGTTTCGGACGGTCACTGTTAGGTGCAGAGCTGGCATGGCAGGCTCAAACAGTGAAGGGGTTGAGGCTCTAGTGCTCAGTACTTATATCGGGAGGGAGAATGGCACGCATTGCTGGCATCGATTTGCCACGAAATAAGCGAACGGATATCGGGCTGAGCTACATCTATGGAATTGGACGTATGTCGGCTCAGAAGATTCTCAATGAAGCGGGGATCGATGGCGCGGTCAGGATTAATGACCTGAGTGAAGATAAGATCGTCAAGTTACGTGAAATCATTGAGCGTGATTACCGGGTTGAGGGAGATCTCCGCAAAGAAGTGTCGCTGAATATCAAGCGGCTGATTGACACGGGGACTTATCGAGGGTTGCGTCATCGCAAAGGCCTGCCTGTCCGCGGACAGCGAACCAAGACCAATGCTCGGACGCGTAAGGGACGGCGCGCAGGCGTCAGTAGCAAGCCGAGATCGACGATGACCAAAGGGGCCTCAAGTACCTAGTCTGCAGAAACAGCCGGAGGAGTTCGCATGAGCATCAAAAAAGGTAAAAAGAAAGAACGACGGATTGTTCAGAGTGGCGTGGCCCATGTCCAGGCGTCATTCAACAATACGATTGTGACGATCACCGACATGAGCGGAAACACGGTGGTCTGGGCAAGTGCCGGCAATCAAGGATTCAAGGGATCACGGAAGAGCACCCCCTTTGCTGCTCAGCGTGCCGGAGAGGCTGCAGCGAGAAAAGCTATGGAAAGTGGGATGCGGCAAATCGATGTCTATGTGAATGGGCCCGGTTCTGGTCGAGAATCCGCGATCCGTTCTCTTCAAGGAGCGGGCTTACGAATTAATCTAATTCGCGATGTCACCCCAATTCCGCATAATGGGTGTCGCCCTCCCAAACGGCGACGAGTGTAATTATTTCGATGGATGCTCAGAGTCGCTGGGCGAAAACGCAAGGCCTATTGTTAGTGAGTCAGTAAGTTCTTTTGCGAGGAGGAAGCAGTGGCAAAGTATCGTGGTCCAGTCTGTCGGTTGTGTCGGCGAGAAGGGGAGAAGCTTTTTCTCAAGGGCACGCGCTGTATGACGGAAAAGTGCGCGATCGAACGCAGGAGTTATCCGCCCGGTCAACATGGGCAGGGGCGACAGCGAACCTCTGACTATAGTCTCCAGTTGCGCGAAAAACAGAAACTGCGTCGTATCTATGGACTTCAGGAATGTCAATTCCGTGGCGTCTTCGAACGCGCTGAACGACAGACTGGCGTCACGGGCGATGCCCTATTGCGGTTGCTGGAGTGCCGCCTGGACAATGTCGCGTATCGCTTAGGGTTCGGTGCTTCGCGCAAGCAAGCCCGCCAGATGGTGAGCCATGGTCATTTCACGATCAACGGTAAGAAGATCACGGTGGCTGGGGCGCTGGTGAAGCCTGGAGATGTGATCCAGATTCGCGAACGGAGTCGAGACTTGGTCGCATTCCAAGCGGCCTTGGAATCAGTTGATAGTCGAGGTATTCCCGATTGGCTGGAGCTTGACAAAGGGGCGTTTAAAGGGACGGTGCGCACATTGCCGGCCAAGGAGCAGATCGCATTGCCAGTCAATGAACAGATGGTGGTGGAATTGTATTCGCGATAGTTTGCCGGTCTGAGGTGCGCTCTTTCGACGTGGGCGTTTTCCGCCAACGTCTTGGTCACTCGATGGTATGGAGGGTGGGTCATGATCAAAGCGATGAAAGACTTTCAGATCCCAATGCGGGTGGAAGTCGACAAGGATGCACATTCTCCCATATTTGGGCGGTTCACCACAGAAGCGTTTGAACGAGGGTTTGGCACGACGATTGGTAATGCCCTCCGTCGCATTTTGCTATCGTCGCTCACGGGAGCTGCGGTGACCACCGTGAAGATTGAAGGGGTCGTGCACGAGTTTTCGACGATTTCAGGCGTGACAGAAGACGTCACGGCAATCATTCTGAATATTAAAAGCCTGCGGCTGGCGCTCCACACGGATAAACCGAAGACGATACGGTTGAAAAAGAAGGGGCCTGGAGAAGCCAAGGGGGCGGATATTCTTCACGATGGCGATGTAACAATTTTGACCCCAGATTTGCATATTGCCACCCTCGATAAGGATGCGACTCTGGACATTGAGATGACTGTGAAGCATGGCCGTGGTTATGTGCCAGCCGAACGTAACAAGGAAGAGGGACTGCCGATCGGGGTGATTGCCATCGATTCTATCTTCTCTCCGATCAGGCGAGTCAATTTCCATGTTGAAAATGCTCGGGTTGGTCGTATGACCGACTATGACAAACTGACGATGGAGATCTGGACCGACGGTACCATCAGCCCGCGGGACGCGCTATCTACGGGGGCCGGGATTTTGCGCGAGCATCTGGATATTTTTATCAATCCCGAAGAGCGAAGCGAAGGAAAGAGCGAAGCGGGTTACGAGGAATCTCATCGAGAAGTAAACAAGAATCTCTCTCGTAGCGTGAATGAGTTGGAGTTGTCCGTTCGCGCGGCCAATTGCCTGAAGAACGCGAATATCAAAACGATCGCTGATCTCGTCCAAAAGTCTGAAGGGGAGATGCTCAGGACAAAGAACTTTGGGAAAAAGTCCCTCAACGAGATTAAGGAAATTCTTTCTGAGATGGGGCTTTCGTTAGGAACAAAAGTTGAGGCTTCCCCATACAATGGAAGCCCGAAACCTGAATGATGCTTTCCAATCAAGAGGACTATCGTGCGACATAGAAAAAAGGGACGACAACTTGGACGGCAGACGAAACATCGATGGGCGTTGTTTCGGAACTTAGTGACCTCGCTGTTAGACCAAGAGCGTATTGAAACCACGGGGGCTAAGGCTAAGGAGATACGAGGATTTACCGACCGCATGATCACGCTTGGCAAGGAAGGTACGCTCCCTGCACGTCGTCGAGCATTAGCCTTTATCCGCAGCAAGGCCGTTGTGTCTAAGCTGTTTAGCGATGTGGCGACACGATTCAAGGATCGGCCAGGAGGATACACCAGAATCATCAAAACTCGTCGCCGCATTGGCGATGCCGCTGAAATGGTGGCCATAGAATTGGTTTCTCGTCAGGAATTAGCTACCAAGAATAAAACCAAAGCTGGCGCTGCTCCGCCAGCACCCACTGACGCTGCACCTTCAGCATAACTTTTAAAGCACGCATTTAGCTGCCCGTCTGGAGACTTCCATGTGACAACACATGGAAGTCTTTTTGTTTCCACTTCCCTGGAGGACGTTTACTTGAAAGATTATGCATGCTACGATCGTGCCAGGTGTCGCTGTGAATCTATCTCGTGGAAATTCCTAGAGCATGTGGCAGCTTATAACAAGACGGGCTCTTCTCACCTTGAGTGTGCTGTTGGCTACATTTCTCGGCTATCTTCTCTTCAGAAACGCCGACTCAACTCAGAGTAGCCGCCCCATCGCTCCGGAGTCGATTGAACAAGCAGATGCCAAGATCTTGGAGTTTATCTTTACTCAATCAAAAGGAGATGTAGTCCAGTGGCAGGTGCAGGCTAAGCAGGCTCGACTATTTGAGCAAGATAAGCGTGCCGTGCTGCGTGACGTCGCCCTCACCTTCTACGGCGCTGGAGGAGATGAGGTGACTGTGCACGGGGAAGAGGGAACGCTGGATACGGCGACCAAGAATTTCAAGTTGGCAAATCGCCAAACACCCATTGTTGTGGAAACGAGGAGCGGGTATACGATTTATACCAACCACTTGGTCTGGACGGACGAAGCACGAGAAATTCGGACCGAGGATCCTGTCCGCATGGTGGGGCATGGATTGGAGGTGAGGGGGCAAGGGCTGCTTGGGCGAATGGAATCCGAAGAATTTGAGGTTTTACAGGATGTGCATGTGGATCTGGCTTCTGCTTCTTAGCGCCTTTTGTGTCGGATCCACCTCGGCAGCTCCTTCAGCGGAATCTGTGAATCTGAAGAGGGGTGTGGAGGCGTCCGGTGTCCCAACCACAATTACCTCAAAGAGAATGACAGTCCGAAATCAAGACAGCCAGGCTATTTTTGAAGAGACGGTTGTGCTAACCCGCGGATCGCTTATCGTTCATTCGGACAAGATGGTGGTGTTGTTTGCTTTACGAAATCACGATTCCTCGCTGCCATCGGAAGGGGGAACGGACCGCCATGAATCCGGTCAGAATTCCTCGGCTCGAAAGGAGCACAGCGCCGTGTCGCCGATGTCGAATCGTTCCGTCCAACGTATCGAAGCGACCGGCGATGCCCATCGTGTCAAGATTAAGTACGAGAACGGCAACGCGACGTGCCAAAAAGCCGTGTATTTCGTTGACAAGGAGAAGATTGTGTTGACCGGCGATCCCATAGCTTGGGAACGGGGAACCCGTGTCAGCGGTAAGCAAATTACGATTTTTAGGGCGGAAGAGCGAAGCGTGGTGGAAGGGGGTTCACATGTTCGCATCGAAGATGAGGGGCCGATTCAACCATGACCCAGGGTGTTCATGCAGAGTCTGACGCTCTCGTCGACCCGATTGCGGTACGGCGGGAGCATTGTCTGCGCGCCACTGGCCTGGTGAAAAGTTTCCGTGGACGCAAAGTCGTCAAGGGCGTCGCGGTCGAAGTATATGCCGGTGAGGTGGTCGGACTTCTCGGTCCGAATGGAGCAGGCAAGACCACAATCTTCGACATGATGGTTGGGTTGTGTCAGCCCGATGAAGGGGAGATCACCTTCATCGGAGAATCCGTGACCAACTTGCCCATGTATAAACGCGCACGGCGGGGAATCGGTTACCTGCCTCAGGAATCGTCTGTGTTTCGACGACTCTCGGTTGAACATAATGTCTTGGCGATTCTTGAAATGCTAGGGTATGCTCGTAAAGAGCGAAGTCAGCGCGTGGATGCCTTGCTTAAGGAGCTAGATCTTATCCATATACGAAAGAGCATGGCCTATGCCCTCTCAGGGGGAGAGCGTCGGCGCTTGGAAATCACGCGTGCGCTGGCGGCTACACCGTCCTTCATGCTGTTGGATGAACCGTTTGCAGGGATCGATCCGATCGCCGTGGCCGATATTCAGCAGATCATCACCCGCTTAAAAGAAAAAGGGATCGGCATATTAATTACCGATCACAATGTACAGGAAACGCTTTCGATCGTCGATCGTGCCTACATCATCAATGAAGGATTGATCTTAGAGGCGGGGTCTCCTGAAGCTATAGTGCAGAGTCCAATGGCTCGGGCCGTCTATCTTGGGGAACAGTTCAAGTTGTAGAAGAGTAGTAGTAGGGGTATCGATGAAACTCCGTCTGGTTCCACAGCTTTCGCAAAAGCTCATCATGACGCCTCAACTGCAGCAGGCGATTAAGCTGCTGCAGTTGTCTCGGCTGGAGCTGCAGCAGAGCCTTACGCAGCATCTCCTGGAAAACCCTTTGCTGGATGAGATGCAGTCCGATGTCGAGGAAGGCGAGTCCTTGGTCAATGAGGAAAAGGTCGAAGATCCCGCTGCATTGGAAGGCCAGGATCGGTCGGACGCAGCAGTTGAGACACGCGAAGAACAAGGGTCAGCGGAGGAGTTTTCCGCTTCCGGGTGGGAAGAGTATTTCGGCAGAGATCACCGAAGCGGCGCGTCCGAATATTCCTCGGCACAAGATGAGTTTCCCTCGTACGAGCAAACGCTGGCAAAAGCGACGTCTCTCGAGGAGCATCTCCTCTGGCAATTGTCCTTGTCCGGGCTCCGTGATCGAGAAAAAGAACTTGCTCGCTTGATCATCGGCAATTTGGATGACGATGGCTATCTTCGCATTCCTTTGGCTGAGGTTGTGGCCGGGACTGATTTTGCTGAGTCCGAAGTCGAATCTGTGCTCAAAGACATTCAAACGTTCGATCCGACTGGGGTTGGTGCAAGGGATCTTCCCGAATGCCTTCTACTCCAACTTGGGCATCTAGGTCGGAATCTGTTTGGATCACTTGGGTCGCCTCCCGGTGCATTGAAAGGATCTGTTATTGAAAACATCGTGTTGCACCATTTGAAAGACTTAGAAAAAAAACAGTATGGCAAGGTCGCGAAGGCGTTGAACGTTACGGTCGAAGAGGTCTTTCAAGCGACGAAAGTCATTGGAGAACTTGAGCCAAAGCCCGGGAGGCCGTTTTCCAATACCCAGAACTACGTTATTGTGCCTGATGTGTTTGTGGTTAAGAATGAGGGAGAGTGGGTTGTCCTGTTGAACGACGATGGGCTTCCACGCATGAGGATCAGTCCGTATTACAAGCAGCTTATTTCTTCTGGACAGAGCGGAACATCTGAAACTAAAGCATATATGGATGAAAAGTTGCGGGCCGCTCAGTGGATTATTCGAAGCATTGAGCAGCGCAATCGGACCATCGTGAAAGTGGTTTCCAGTATCGTCAAGTTCCAGGAGCAATTTTTTGACCATGGCGTCCAATATCTCAAGCCCTTGGTTCTCAAGCAGGTGGCCGAGGATATTGGGATGCATGAATCCACGATTAGCCGTGTGACGGCCAATAAATATATGTATTGCCCGCAGGGCATGCTGGAACTCAAGTTTTTCTTCAATGCAGGGCTTCAACATGTTGATGAGCCATCAGGGATGCATTCCTCCGTTTCCGTCAGGGATATGATCAAGACCATGGTGGCTGAAGAGAATGCAAAACGTCCTTTGAAAGATGAGGAAATTGCAGCCGAGCTTCGCAAGCAGGGAGTAATTATTGCGCGGAGGACTGTGGCGAAATATCGGGCCGAATTGAATATCTCGTCCGCTAGTCAACGCAAGCGCTTTTTTTGATATCTGTGGCTTCGCATCCAGCTGGATCACAATTGGAGGTGGGCATGAAGCTGAGAATTACAGGGCGTCACATGGACATCACGCCAGCGCTTAGAAGCTATGTGGAAACCCGATTTGCTCGCCTTGATCGATACGGGTTGAAGGTCGGATCCCTGCAAGTAGTATTGGGAGTCGAGAAGCTTCAGCATAAGGCCGAAGTGACTGGTGCGGTCAGTGGCAAACGAGTGCAAGCTAAGACAGCAACGCCTGAGATGTATGCCACCATTGATGCCCTAGTTGACCGTGTAGATGCGCAGTTTCGAAAATGGAAAGATCGCCTTGTCAATCATAAGCCGGTTCAGCCGAAAAGAGCGTGATCGCATGTTCTAGGCGAGTCTCTTGTAAGATCATGCGGCCTTGTTCCTTGGCGCATGCCATGCGTCTGAGCGGCTCAGAGCGCTCCGCGTCTTTGGATTATGCGTGAAGCTGGCAGCGAATCCCAAATGGGAATATCTCAGCTATATCACCCGAGACAATATGCGATCCCATGGCCCGGCTGAATCTCGTCATTATTAGTGGGTTGTCCGGCTCTGGTAAAACCTACGCCCTCAAAGCCTTTGAGGATGCTGGATATTTCTGCATCGATAACCTTCCTCCGGCCTTGCTTCCGACTTTTGTCGATCTCTGTAACCAGCAGCAGAGCGAAATTGCTAACGTTGCTCTTGGGATTGATATTAGAGAGCGTGCGTTCTTTTCGGATTTCGTTGATATTTTGGAGAGAGTGAAAGCGCTCGGCCATGCTATTCAGGTGCTTTTTCTTGAGGCTCGTGAAGAAGTATTGATCAGGCGATTTTCAGAGTCCAGGCGCCCGCACCCACTTTTGCCACATCTTCCCGTCTTGGATGGAATCCGATTCGAAAAGGAGCGTGTAGCCGAACTCCGATGCCAGGCTGATCGAATCATCGATACGTCCGATCTGACAGTCCATGAGCTCGGTGAGTTGCTTGCGAAGCAGTTTCAACGAGAGTCATCGGATCGACGACTGACAATCTCACTCATAACCTTTGGATTTAAATTCGGGGTGCCGTACGATATCGATCTGTTGTTTGATGTGCGATTTCTCAGGAACCCATTTTTTGTGCCTGAACTCAAGCCTATTTCTGGAGACGATCCGCAGGTCCGGACCTTCGTGCTCACAGACTCTGATGCCATATCACTTTTGCAGCACCTCGAAGGATTTCTGAAGTTTCTCTTGCCGTTATTCCAGCGAGAGCGGCGTAGTTATCTGACTATTGGTATCGGGTGTACCGGCGGGCGTCATCGCTCGGTTGCGGTTGCCGGGCGTCTTCGAGAACGCCTTGCCGCCCTGGGGTACGAGGTTGGCCTCAAACACCGAGATATCGACAAATCGTAGCCTGTTGTTGGAATAACAGCCACCATTTTCCTGCCGTCACTCTCACTTATCTTAGCGCTTTCTTGACAGGTAGAGCATATTGACTATACTTAGCCTTGTGAGTAATGAAAGGTATCAAAACTAGTATAAATACTGACGTGGCAAAACCTAAATATACATTGAATGCTGTGGGGTTTAAGGCCTATCAAGTATGTGAATTATTTGACATTTCCAAGGCAACGCTCTTTCGATGGGAACGAGAGGGTGTCATTACCGAACCCGCTCGAGATTGGAGAAACTGGCGACTGTATACGAGAAAGAATGTGGATGAAATCGAGAAAATTATTCGCGCCAGAAAGGCTGTGGTGTAAGGTGGCAGGTATCGCATGTTGACTTCATTCAAAAAGCTCTTCGAAACCGACATTGTTGGGATGCTGACCCCTCGCCGACAGTTAGTGGGGCTAGATATCGGATCTAGTGCGATTAAAATTGCTCAGCTCAAGGAAAGTAAGGGACGGTATATTCTCCAAAAGTTCGGCGTGAAACCCCTTGAGCCGGAAGTGATTGTCGATGGGACGGTCATGGATGAAGGACGTGTAGTCTCGGCGATTCAAGAATTGTTTGCGGAAGTCAACGTCAAGAACAAGCATGTCGCCATCTCGATTTCCGGGCACGCCGTTATTGTGAAGAAGATTAGCCTGCCTCCGATGCCGGACGAAGAGTTGGAGGGGCAGGTGAAATTGGCGGCGGAGCAGTACATTCCCTTCGACATCAACGAAGTGAATATCGATTTTCATGTCTTGTCTATGGATGCGTCAGAAGATCAGCAAGGGGATATGTCGGTGATTCTTGTTGCCGCGAAGAAAGACAAGATTAATGAGCTGACCGAGTTGGTCAAGGCTGCCGGACTTGTCCCAATGGTCATGGATGTCGATGCGTTTGCGGTTGAAAACATGCATGCGATTAATTATCCGATGGCACAGGAAGAAACGACGGCGTTGGTGAATCTCGGCGCGAGCGTGATGAACGTGAACATCATCCGTGCCGGGTCGTCGTTATTTACGCGCGATATTCCGTTAGGGGGGAATCGGTATACTGAGGCGATTCAGCGTGAGATAGGGCTCTCATTTGAAGAGGCTGAAGAGAGTAAGAGAAATGATCATGCGGGCGACTCTAGCGGAGGGTCATTCACGAGTGTCATGGATAGCGTGAATGCGGAAGTATCGTCCGAGATCGCTCGGACGGTGGACTACTTCAAGACATCGACCACCAATGCTGAGCTCAGTCGTGTGCTCGTCTGTGGTGGTGTGGCTAGGGCAAAAGGACTAATTCAGCAGCTCGGCGATAGGATGCAACTGCCTGTCGAAATGGCTGATCCATTCGCTGAAATCGATGTGACTGGCTGTGATATGGACCCTAACCTACTCGCAGATTTGGCTCCATCGGCCGCCGTCAGTGTCGGACTGGCCTTGAGAGCGGTGGGGGATAGATGATTCGGATTAACCTCCTCCCGGGTGGGCCCAAGGGAAGGCCGGCCAAACCTCAGTATGACACGCGCGCACAGGCGCTGCTCGGGGTTGGACTGATCCTGGTCACGCTGGCTGGGTGTTGGTGGTATTCGGCCTCGTTGGACAGCGAGCTTGAAGCTCGGCAGGAGGAAAAGCAAGCTAAGGAGAAGCAAGTTGCTCAGTTGAAAGAACAGGTCAAGCAGGTGCAGGACTTTGAGCAAAGGAAAAAGCTTCTTGAGGACAAGAACCGAATTATCGATCACCTTGAGCAGTCCAGAATGGGCCCAGTCAAGGTTCTCGACCATGTGAGTCAGAGTTTAGAGCCGCTTAAGGTATGGCTCACAAGGCTGGGCGTGGCATCCGACACCGTTGAGTTGGAGGGGAAGGCCTTAACAAATGACGATGTGGTGGAATTCGTGAATAACTTGCGACGGACGGATTATTTCACCGGAATCAATCTGCAGGAGAGTAAGGCTGCGGTTGAAAGCAAGATTAATGTGTATCAATTTCGTTTGGCATTTCGTCTGAAGGGATCATGATGGCTTTGCCACAGCTCAATCTTGATGCGCTTCGCAATGTGCCAGCCTCGCAAAAGGCCGCGCTCTTATTCCTGCTCGTGGGTGGCATGATTGTGGGCTTCTATTTCTATATTGCAGAACCGAAGTCTGCAATGATCACGGCGCTCGACGCTGAAAACGGCAAGCTGGAGAGTGAAATTCAAACACTTACAATTAAAGTGAAACATCTCGATGAGTTGGTTGCCGCAAATAAGCAGCTCGAAATTGAATTGGCAAAGAAAAAGGAACGTCTCCCTCCGGAAGAAGAAGCGATCATGCTGCTGAAGCAGGTATCTGACCTCGGCGTACGATTGGGCCTCGATATCAGACTGTGGAAACCAGGCGCCCAGACGGAAGATGCGTCGAAGCTTTTCATCAAGATGCCGGTCAGCGTGGAAGTAGCCGGGGCTTATCACACGGCCGCCCTGTTCTTCGATCGAATCAATCGACTCCCTCGGATCGTTACAGTATCGGGTCTAAAGATGGGATCGCCGAAGGTTGACCAAGGACGAATTGTCTCGCAAACAGCATTTGACCTGGTGGCATACGCTGCGCCTCAAGAAAAGCCGGTTTCCGGAGCATCTCCTTCGGCGAATGCTCCCAAAGTAGCCCAAGTTGGAAAATAGTCATGAAGAAGAAGCCTAGGCAATATACTCTGTCCATTGGAGCCAGCGTAATGTGCGTGTGTGTCATCCTTTCAGGAAGCACCGGTGCACAGGCCGAGTCTTCCCCCGTTCCTGGGATGATCGCTCCGATGAGGCAAGATGCGCTCAGGGCGCCTGCTGTGCCGGAAATCCCGAGAACGGCACCACAAACTATGGACGCGCCATCGTCTGGGGAGAACACCCCGGTGCCTTCTCAGCTGTCCGCACCAGACGGTGTGGTCGGGAGTGGGTATGACCCTTCTGGTCGTCGAGACCCATTTGCACCGATCATCGAGGAGCTTCAGCCGGGGAAGACGGATACAACCCTTCCACCTTTGCAACGCGTGACCCTGACAGAGCTCAACCTTATTGCCATTGTATGGGGGGCATACGGCTATACCGGGATGGTTCAGACCCCGGATGGCTATGGGTACATCGTTCGACGGGGCACGAGGGTCGGGCAAAACAACGGAGTGGTCAGCGCCGTGACCGAGCGCGGCATCATTGTCCAGGAACGGTTCACTGATGTGTATGGCAAGAAGCAGGAACGAGAACATGTCAAGCTTCTACATCCCAAAGAGGGCTCAGAATGAAACCACTATTTCGCGCAGATAATGTCCTGACTGCTGGATGTTTCATCGGAGCCTTGGGGGTGTCGCTCACTGCTCTGACCATATGTGCCCAGGAGGCCGCCGTTGCCGAAGAGATCGGCAGGATACAACAGAGTGATGTCACGCGGCCCGAACTGGCCACGACGCGATTGCTGGCACAGGCCGTGACCACCATCGACGTGCGTCCAGAAATGGATGTGGTGACCGTCGTGGTGGCCGGGGATGGCCAACTCTTTCCCGAGGCCAATTTTTTGGATGAATCCCGGCTCATCGTCGATATTCCTGCCGTATCGTCCACCCTAAGGCGATCGGTAGTACGGGCCGACCACTACTTGCTCAAAAAAATCAGAATAGGCCACCATGCTGATAAGGTCAGGCTGGTGTTCGATGTGTCCGAACGCCCGATGTTTTCTCTGACCCGGGAGGATAATAAGGTATTGATCACCCTGAAGCCGAGCGAGCGGAAAGCACCCGCTGTTGTCGCTGCGCACGTTGACGGGGGAGAGGTCGGCTCAGTTCGTCCCCAAGCTCGTAAAGCGCTGTTCGAGCCGGGGAATCGTATCGTCAAAAGGGCGACGCGAATCATCGGCCCTGCGCAGGCTCAATTCAAGGTGCAGCGCGTCCAGATGGCTGGAGAAAGTGCTCCCGCTGAAAAGGACGACCGATCCGACGATATCATTGTAGGGCAAACACGATTTGTTGGTCGGCGTATCTCGCTCGACTTTCAGCAGGCCGACATCACCAACATTCTTCGACTGATTGCCGAGGTCTCTGGCTTCAACATGGTCGTTGGGGAAGGGGTCAAGTCGAAAGTGACCATGAAGCTGGTCAGTGTGCCGTGGGACCAGGCCCTGGATATGCTGCTGAAGATGAATGGGCTCGGCATGATTCGCCAAGGGAGTATTGTATGGATCGATTCCCTGGCCAATATTGCCAAGCAGCAGGATGAAGAAGCCCGTGCCAGAGAAGCCAAGACCAAGGCAGAAGAACTCGTCGACCGCGTCTTTTATATCAGGCACATCGTGGCTCAGGAGCTCATGATGACACTACGGCAGAACTTGAGCACGCGTGGCGTCATGATGTTCAATGCGGGAAGTAACGCGTTGGTTGTGCGAGATACGGAATCCAAATTGGCTGTCATGAAGCAGCTGGTTGAGGGACTTGATCTAGAGGTTCCTCAGGTTCAGATTGAGGCGCGCATCGTCCAAGCCGATACCGTGTATGCGAGAGGTTTGGGGATTCAGTGGGGTTTCCAAGCCGGCAATCGCACACCCACGGATTTCTTTGCCCTCTCGAATATTACCGGCCCATTTGGGCAGATAGCCGGGACAGGGGGTAGTACGATCGATCGAAGCTTTTTGGTTAACCTGCCGGCTCAGGTCGGTGGGTTGCCTGCTGTCCCGTCGATCGGCTGGACCTTTGGGAAACTCGGCGGCGACTTTGCCTTGGATATGCGGCTCTCAGCCGGAGAGCTGCTCGGGTTAAGCAAGGTGATCGCATCCCCAAAGATCACCACAATGGATAAGCGTGAAGCGAAGATCTCTCAGGGCGAATCGATTCCCTTTCAGACAACATCCTTACAGGGAACGCAAACGACGTTTGTCGATGCAAACTTGGAGCTGAATGTCACACCCCAGATCACCTCTCGCGATCCAAAGGAGGATGGGAAGAGAATTATGCTTCGTGTGCGTGCAACTCGAAATGCTGTCGGGGCACGGAGCAATCCGGCCGGGCCGAGCATCGATCGACGAGAAGCGACCACACAGGTGGTCGTCCGAGACGGCGAAACCATGGTGATCGGTGGAGTCTTTGTCGATACTCAAAACAACAATGTCCAAGGCGTTCCCTATCTGTCTCGCATGCCGGTGCTGGGGTGGTTGTTCAAGAACAAGTCCGAGGCAGTCTCGAAACAAGAATTGCTGATCTTCCTCACGCCGACCATTATCAAGAGCTAAGGGCTGTTCCACCTCCGTGATCACCAAGAGCCTGGTGGTGCGATTCAGCATCATCAGGCTCTTGCTTTTTATTACGAAGAGATTAAGGCAAGCCCATCCAAGGTTTGAGCGTTCGGTTCGGAACGTAACTCCCTTTTTAGTCTTGCCAGGCTGTGATACGATGGCCATCCCGTGAATGTTCCGTGTGCGGTCGTGGCATGAACTGATATGCCGTGCCGCTCCGTCCGATTCTCCAGGGCTACGAAATGACTGCCATCTTCACTGTTCCTGTTTCCTTATCTGACAGAAGTTACGAGATTGTGATTCAGACCGGACTGTTGGCGAGGCTTGGTAGGAGATTGAAGGAGCTAGGTGTAGGAGGGAAAGTTGGCATTGTGACGGATCGGCACGTCGCTCGGCACTATCTCAAGAGTAGTCTGGAGGCGATCAAGCGATGCGGGATTGAACCGATTCCGATCATGCTGACTCCCGGAGAGCGGTCGAAAACGCTGAAGACGGTGGAGCGGATCCTCGACGTGTTGGCGCGTCATCGGTTTGAGCGGTCGTCGATGCTCGTGGCGCTCGGCGGAGGTGTCGTGGGCGACATGGCCGGGTTTGCGGCTTCGATCTACCAACGTGGTATTCCCTATATTCAGGTGCCGACAACGCTTGTGGCACAGGTCGATTCCAGCGTCGGAGGAAAGACGGGTGTCGACCATCGCCTCGGGAAGAACCTGATCGGGTCGTTTTATCAACCGCGCGCCGTCTGGATCGATCCGTTGACGCTGCATACGTTGCCCGCTCGGGAAGTCGTCGCCGGACTGGCCGAGGTCATTAAATACGGAATCATTGCGGACGAGTCCTTCTTCGCTTATCTAAAGCGGCACATGTCGGCGTTGCGGAGGCAAGCACCTGGTATCGTCGCGACCGTGGTAAAGCGATCCTGTGAGATCAAGGCCGAGGTGGTGGCTGCGGATGAGCGAGAATCCGATCGCAGGCGAATCCTCAACTATGGGCATACCATCGGACATGCGCTTGAATCGTTGGGGGGATATCAGTCGCTTGTCCATGGAGAAGCGGTAGGGATTGGATTGGTACAGGAAGCTGAACTGGCCTGCTTTCAGGAGATCTGTTCTCGTGCTGTGGTGGAAACGATTCGCCGCCTTGTAAGGGAGGCGGGGTTGAGTGACCGTATGCCGCCGTGGACCTCGACGAGCATATGGAAGGCCATGCTACATGATAAGAAGGTGTCAGGAGGGCGCGTCATTGGGGTGTGGCCCGAACGTATTGGACAGGTGCGGATAGGGCCGATTGATAAACAGATGTTTGAGCAGTGGTATGCCGTTTCACGAGCGTCTCCGCAGCGTCATGCCTAAGTACGGATCTCTTGCCAACCGAGCAGAGTCGAGATGAACCTCTCTTCTGTGTCGCGCGCGATCGGATAGCGGAGATAGGCCAGTTTCACCGGAGTTCTATGCGGACGTTGCGCATCGCGATGGCACAGATGAACCCGACCGTCGGGGATCTGACCGGGAACCTACACCGTATCACGACTTGGATCCGAGACGCGAAAAAGGTCAAGGCTGATCTCGTCGTATTCCCTGAACTGGCCATTACCGGGTCTCCTCCCGAAGACCTCCTGCTCAAGGCGCAGTTTGTCAGAGAGAACGTACGGGTTCTGAACGAGATCGCCCAGGCCTGCCGCGGGTTAGTTGCGGTGGTAGGGTACGTGAGACGAGGAGACCAACGCGATCCACATTCCTTCCGGCCGTCGATTCGCTCAGCCGTTCGGCGTACGCTCTACAACGCCGCAGCATTGATTGCAGATCGCAAGGTAGTTGGGAGTTACAGTAAATGGTATTTGTCCAACTATGGGGTATACGATGAAAGCCGGTATTTTCTCCCTGGAGGGAGACTCCCGATGCTTCTCGTCAACGGAACGACCATCGGGGTGACTATCTGCGAAGATATGTGGTCGCCGGAAGGGCCCACCCCTGTCCAGGCAGCGGCTGGTGCCGAGGTGATCGTCACGATCGATGCCGCTCCCTTTCATGTCGGCAATAGTCGTTTGAGGGAGCAGATGTTGGCGACGAGCGCAAGGGAACACGGAGTCGTGGTTGCATATACGAACATGGTCGGCGGTCAAGACGAGCTGGTCTTCGACGGGAACAGTGTGATTCTAGATCAATCCGGCACGGTGATTGCCCGCGGCCACGCGTTCCGGGAAGAGCTGCTGGTAGCCGATGTGAATGTGGACGCCGTGTCGCATAGGCGTATGACGTATGGACGAAAAGCAGCATGGACTAGAAAAGCTATGTCGGCCGTCGATCGTGTCGTGGTGAAGGGGGCGGCGACCCATAAAAAGAAGCGGACTCGAATCGTGTCAGGGATAGCAGAGCCATTGGAGGAGATCGAATCGGTGTACTGCGCCCTGGTACTGGCCGTGAAAGACTATGTCCACAAGAATGGATTTACCCAAGTGGTGATTGGGGTGAGCGGCGGTGTAGATTCAGCAGTGACCGCGGCCATCGCGGTGGATGCGCTTGGCGCCGAACACGTGCTCGGCCTCTTCATGCCGTCTCCGTACACCTCACGGGAAAGCGAAGAGGATGTCGTGGAACTGGCGCGGTGTCTCCGCATCGACGTGCAGACCATACCGATTGCGCCGACATGTGAGGCCTATCGACAAGCACTGGCACCCACATTTGCCGACCGCCCTGCAGATACAACCGAAGAAAACCTCCAGGCTCGCATTCGCGGGAATCTGCTCATGGCGGTATCCAATAAGTTCGGGCATCTGGTATTGACCACGGGGAACAAGAGTGAGATGAGCGTGGGGTACTCGACGTTGTACGGCGATATGGCCGGCGGGTTCGCTGTCATTAAGGATGTGCCGAAGACGATGGTCTATGGCCTGGCGAGGCTCTGCAATGCACGTGGTCCGTCGCCGGTGATTCCTGCGCGCATCCTGGACCGACCGCCGACCGCAGAGTTGAGGCCGAATCAAAAGGATGAAGATTCCCTTCCCCCGTACACGGTGCTCGATCCCATTCTTCGGGCGTATGTCGAAGAAGACCGCTCGCTCGCCGACATCGTCGAGGCAGGGTTCGATCGCGCGATGGTCTTGCGCGTGGTCAGGATGGTGGATGCCAGCGAGTTCAAGCGACGTCAGGCACCTCTAGGTGTCAAGATCACGCACCGCGCCTTGGGCAAGGACCGACGAATGCCGGTTACGAACGGCTATCGAATCACGCCGGATTAGACCCCACTGGTTCTTTTTCCTAATCATCAGATGCCACGCAAGCCCGTATCCAATGATTCCGGATAGGAGCGAAGCGCCTGGGCTGCCTCGTTCCTGAGGCATCCTGCCGTCTCCACGGGATGCGCCGAGTGGAGGCCGGCAAGAGGTCGAGCCATTTCGTGGAAATTGCACGATTTCCACGTTGAGTGATAGGAAAGGATGGGCTATGATGGCCCCCCGGTTGGCTGGGCACCGCTTCTCAATGGAGCCTCATCGGAGAGCCGTCGGAGGTTGCTGAGCTGGCCGGGCAAGGGGAGGCATTGACATGAAGCTGGTTGAGGCCATCGTCAAACCGTTCAAACTCGAAGAGATCAAGAATGCCCTCCTGGAAATCGGTGTCCAGGGGATGACGGTATCGGAGGTCAAAGGGTTTGGGCGTCAGAAAGGCCATAAGGAAACATATCGAGGCCAAGAGTATACGATCGAATTTGTCCCCAAGGTGAAAATCGAGGTCGCGGTGACGGATGCCCAGGTGTCTCGGGTGATCGAGGCCATCACCGGCGCGGCAAAAACTGGTAGTATCGGAGATGGGAAAATTTTCGTGCGAGAATTGACTGATGTCGTGCGCATTCGGACGGGGGAAACCGGGGAAACTGCGCTGTGACGGGAAGGTCCAAGCGGTAGAACATCATCGCGGAGGATCTCTCGAAGGAGGAAGGGCATGAACGTGCGCGAGGTATTGGAGTTTGCAAAAAGAAACAAGGTCCGGATGGTGGATCTGAAATTCGTCGATTTGCCGGGCGTCTGGCAGCATATGACCATCCCGGTGAGCGAACTGACGGAGAATTTGTTCAAGGATGGGTCCGGCCTCGATGGATCGTCGATCCGCGGCTGGAAGGCCATCAACAATAGTGACTTGTTGATGGTGCCTGATCCGGCAACCGCCTGTTTGGATCCGTTTACTGCGGTCCCGACACTCAGCTTAACCGGCAATGTCGTGGATCCAATTTCTCGCGAAAATTACGAGCGCGACCCCAGGTTCATTGCCCAAAAGGCAGAGAAGTATCTCCAAAGCACCAAGATCGGCGACAACTCATTCTGGGGGCCGGAAGCCGAATTTTTCATCTTCGATCATGCCCGGTACGATCAAAGCAGCCACAGCGGTTTCTATTATCTGGACTCGGAAGAAGGCGCTTGGAACATGGGGCAAGAGGGGGTCAACCTGGGCGGAAAGATCCGCCATAAGCAAGGGTACTTCCCGGTGGCCCCGGCCGATACCCAACAAGACATCCGCAGTGAAATGGTGCTGGAGATGGAGAAAGTCGGCATCGAAGTGGAGAAGCACCACCACGAGACGGCGTCGGCCGGCCAGGCCGAAATCGATATCCGATTTGATTCCCTTGTGCGAACCGCGGACAAGATGATGCTGTACAAGTACATCGTCAAAAACGTAGCGCGTCGACATGGGAAGACGGTGACGTTCATGCCCAAGCCGCTGTTCAGCGATGCGGGATCCGGGATGCACACGCACCAGAGCATCTGGAAGGAAGGGAAACCCCTCTTCGCCGGGAAGGACTATGCCGGGATCTCGCAGCTCTGTTTGTATTATATCGGCGGCATTCTGAAACATGCGCCGGCGCTGGCGGCCTTTACGAATCCGACGACGAATTCCTATAAGCGCATCACGCCAGGGTTCGAAGCCCCGGTGTTACTGGCGTATTCCAGCCGGAACCGATCGGCCGGCATCCGCATTCCCATGTACTCCCCGAGCCCGAAGGCCAAGCGGATTGAAGTGCGGTTTCCCGATCCCTCCTGCAATCCCTATTTGGCCTTCTCCGCGATGCTCATGGCGGGGCTCGACGGCATTCAGAATAAGATCAATCCCGGCGAGCCGGCTGAAAAAGACCTCTATGATCTCGATCCGAAGGAGGCCGCGAGCATTCCGACCATGCCCGGGAGTCTCGACGAGGCGCTCAACAGCTTGGAGAAGGACCACCAATTCCTGCTCAAGGGAGAGGTGTTTACCGAGGATCTGATCGAGGCCTGGATCGGCTACAAGCGAAGCAAAGAGATCGATCCGATGCGTTTGCGACCGCATCCGTACGAGTTTTTTCTCTACTACGACGTCTAAGTCGGAGCGAGCGCGGAACGGGGCCGCAAGAGGCCTTGGTGGTCGAGTAGGGATTCCGGCAAGCTGCTTTCCAGAAGGCGTGGTTGACAGTGCGTTCTTCGACAGGCTGCCAGCTCCCGGTTTCAATCTAGTAAGGCTTCGACCATCCAGTACCCATCTGACGAGAGAATTCCATCACTTGTAGCACGCGTACGCGTGGGTCCTCGCAGTCAACTTCCTTGTGGGTTTTGGTGGACAAGAACCGTGTGGTGTTGTTCCATTTGAGATCGGTGAGTTGCCAGAGTGTCACGCGAATCCCGTTTCGGTGAATCGTTTCTGGGTCAAAATACAGGGTCTCGAGGCCGATCGGTTGGTACTGTTTCTCCACGGCTAGCCATCCCGCGTAGACCGGGCCATAGTGCAGTAGGAAAATCGTTAGCAGAAGGAACCGTGTCATCATCCGAAGTTGAAGGCATACCGACTAGCCGCTAAAAACCAAGTGCAACATCGGTGAGGAATGATCCCGGTATGATCAACCACGGGTGACAGGGGCCGCATCTTGCTCGCTCTCTGTTGAGCATCTTCCTCGTATAAGGTATTCTCCTGTTCACAGCCGAGGAGGGATTCAATGCCAAAACGAGTTCGTACCGGGTTGACACGGAGTGATATTCTCGATCGGTATGTCGAGCGGTTCAAACAGCAGCTCGTCAAATTTCAACCCTTTCTCTCACGTAAGCGAGGGTCGGCGTCGCTTGAAGATTTCGACGAAGCGGCGGAAGAATTGATCGGCCAGGTATTCGGCGCAGCCTCGGATGAATCCGAGTCGTATTTCTATGCGAAAACAGGGGAATCGGCCATCCTGCCAGAAGAAGCCCAAGAAAACGGAACCCATAATATTGAGCGAGAGAGTCTCCACCAGCGACGGCAGGTACTGGAAAGCTGCTTGGCCGATCTCGAATTGCGTCGTCGGTTACAGGCGACGAGGGCTGGGAAGGGGATCGAGACGGCACTCGTCAAAGACTATATGTCGCATGATGTCCGGAGCATCCATCGGGGCGCCACGATCAAGCAAGCGGGACAACTCTTGCTCAAGCATAAAGTCGGCTCGCTCATCGTCGATGACGGGTCCCGCTATATCGGGATCATCACCGATTCCGATCTCACCCGCCGCGCCGTCGCTAAAGGCCTCGATCCCAATACCGCCACGGTCGCCAGCTGCATGAGCCGGTCGCTCATCACGATCGAGGAAGACGAGTCCTTGGCTGACGCCATGTCGCTGATGAAGAAGCAGGGTATTCGTCACCTGCCCGTCACGGCCGACGCGACAATCATCGGAGTGCTCTCCGTGTCCGATCTCCTTCGCGCCTTCGAAGATCAGAGATCTACGTAACAGCTATTCTGCGCTGCGCATGACGAATGGGCAGCGACAGACTGCTGCGTGTCTCTGTGATTCTGCCAGATCTTCATTCTTCCGGCGGAACCAACCTCCGTGGAGGCCTCGTTCGTTTTACAAATGGATCGGGAGCCAGTGTATGAGGATCACTCCACTCTGTTGCAAATTTCCTACACCTTCTTTGTGTTGTGGGCGGTGAGGTATTGAATTCATGAGCATGCGATGGAATCAACCAAGGCGCCGTTCTTGCTCATTCTGGCTCTAACGTCTACGTAGTTGCTGTGGTGCACTACAACGCAGGGAGGAGCCCGCATGCCTCAACAGATGTCTTCAGCCGACCTCTATGAACGAGGGTTTGTGCTCATGGAGTTGCGCATGTTCCATCCAGCGATCGATGACTTTCAAACAGCTGCCACAGACGCCCGATATGCGGAGAAAGCGTATGTGCCCATGGCCCTGTGTTTGAGAGCCCTTGGCCGACATGACGAAGCGGTTGCGGCATTGCGACGAGCTATTACATCGCCTATGGTCTCACCCGTCGAACAGCGCCACATCCTCTACCACCTGGGGTGTATGTTGGAATCCTTAGGCCGTTGGGTGGAAAGCCTTGAGGTGTATGGCTGGATCAGCAAAGGAGATCCAGGATTTCGCGATGTGGCACAACGGATTAAGTATGTGAGCTCGGGGAAAGGCAGACTCTATTTACGGATTCGCGATTGGTGGGGGGCATTGGTGAATGGGGTGTGTACTCGCGGCCGAGCACTGCCTCCGCATATGTTGACTGTCCTGGATCAGACAGGGCAATGGGCAGGTTGGCCTGTGGAAACGTGCAGACATCCTGACAGATCTGGAATCAGCCGTTCGTTGTCATCTGATGAAGCAGTCGGAATCTACGCCGAATCGGACAGTCCAAGCGGAAGGATACGCTGACAGGAGAAGCGCGCATCCTGACCGCACACCGGCCGGCGTGGCGAACTACAATCCGGCCTTTGCTGGCGACATCGTCGACCTCGGTGCTCAATTTCAGTAGCCTTCCCTTACAGACCGTCCTGTCGATCACAGGAAGAGGTTCTCTGCGTCTCCGACAGCGGAGTCTCTCCCCTTCAGTACGTGACAGGGTTTTCCGATAGAGAGAAGAGGCTCGTGGAGAGCCAATCATTCATGATGATGGAGGGAGAACATGATGTCTCGATATCTGGTGCGCTGCATTCAGGAGATCCTGCTGCTGTTGCTCAACCTGATCCTCCCGCCTGTCCCGAAAGCCACGGCAGCAGTGGCGCGGCCAAGGCCTCGAGCACGGCGGCGTTGATCCGAAACGGATGCGAGCGGGAACGCCCTGGCGTTGTGGTATCAGTCCGACGGCACGCGCACGAACATCTGGACGAACCGCTATCAGTAAGTCCTGGAACCGATCCTGACCGTGGCCGGGGCGTACCACGCCCCGACCTGCGACCCTCCCGCCGACTCCTTATCGTCAGCGCCCATGGTGGTCGGCACGATGTTGTGAGACGGTGGACCTGCGGTAGTTCACCCCCCTGAACATGCCAACCCCATTGGTCGATGGGCCTCATCACGACCTGACTCGTCTCATTGGGACGTAAACAAAAATCCCCGTTTGCCCCCCACGATCGGCTACACTGCTCACCAATTATGCCACCGGCTATGTTGCTCAGTTGTGAATCGCTTGGAAAGAGCTACGGGGTGAAGCCCTTGTTCACCGACCTGTCGCTTGGGCTCTGCGACGGCGATCATGTTGGGCTGATCGGCCCCAATGGGTCTGGGAAATCTACCTTGCTCAAGATTCTGGCCGGGATTGAGGATCCGGATCGTGGTACCAGGTCTGTTCGACGGCAGCTCCGGATCGGCTATGTGCCGCAAGAGCCCTCGTTTGTGGAGGGTCATTCGGTTGAAGACGCGCTGGCCCAAGTGCTGCTCGATGACGGGCTGGATCCCCATGAGCAGGGTGGGCGCATTGCCAGAGCCCTCAGCCTCGGCGGGTTTGTCCGCGCCGACCAGGCGGTGTCCACACTGTCCGGCGGATGGAAGAAACGGCTCGCGATCGCACGGTCGTTGATGCTGGAACCGGACGTGCTGCTTTTAGACGAGCCAACCAACCATCTGGATGTTGAGGGTATCCTCTGGCTCGAAGGACTGTTGAAGGCTGAGCCCCATGCCTTCATCGTCATCAGTCACGACCGCCGATTCTTGGAAGCGGTGACCACGCGGATCTGGGAGTTGAACCGCCGATACCCCAATGGTCTCTTTGAGGCCAAGGGGCGGTACAGCGAGTTTCTGGAGCAGCGCGACGCAGCCCTGCAGGCGCAGGCCGACTATCAGTCTTCGTTAGCGAATCGAGTCCGGCGGGAAGTGGAATGGCTCAGGAGAGGCCCCAAAGCCAGGACAACTAAGGCCAAGGCGCGGATCGATTCGGCCGGCCGGCTCATTGACGAACTGAATGATATGGAGTCTCGGCAGCCGAAGGGGCCGGCTGGGATCGACTTTACCGCCTCAGGACGACGTTCCAAGAAACTGATCGAGGTGATCGGTCTCAGGAAGTCGCTGGGGGCACAACCGATCGTGGGCAGTCTGGATCTGCAGTTGGGGCCTGGTGAGCGGATCGGGCTGCTCGGCCCGAACGGGAGTGGCAAGTCGACACTGCTCAAGCTGCTGGCTGGTACGTTGACGCCCGATGCCGGAACCATCACCCGCGCCGATCGGTTGCGCGTGGTGACCTTCGAGCAACATCGAGAATCCTTGGACCAGCAAGCCACGTTACGGCAGGCTCTGGCTCCAGCCGGCGGCGATGCGGTTGTCTATCAGGAGCGGTCCGTGCACCTCGTCTCATGGGCGAAGCGTTTCCTCTTTAAGCCGGAGCAGCTGGATCTGCCGGTCTCTCGTTTGTCCGGTGGAGAGCAGGCTCGGTTACTCATTGCCCGGTTGATGCTTCAGCCGGCGGATGTGTTGATCCTCGACGAGCCGACGAACGATTTAGATATCTCCACGCTCGATGTGTTGGAAGACAGCCTATTGGAATTCACCGGGGCGCTCGTACTCGTGACGCACGATCGATGGCTGCTGGATCGTGTGTCTACCAGGCTGCTCGCGCTAGATGGGACGGGCCGCGCCGACTGGTTTGCTGACTGTCCCCAATGGGAGGCGGCGCAGGGGAAAAACGCGACAGAAGACAGACGGTCTCACACTTCAACGGAGCGCGCCACCCCAGGGGGGCGGTCCAAGCGGAAAGGGTTGTCGTATAAAGAGCAAGGGGAGTGGGACCAGATCGAGGCGAGAATCCTCGAATCTGAAGCACGTGTTGCCGCCTCCCAAGCCGCAGTGAATGATCCGTCCATTGCGTCCTCCGCTGCTGATTTGCAGGATCGCTACGCCGCACTTCACGCCGCACAGGCCGACGTCGAACGCCTCTACGCCCGCTGGGCCGAGCTCGATGAGAAGCGCGCCCAAACGATCAGTAGCACTCAGTAAATGCTTGATTAGAGACGGTACTTCAGCCATTTGGTTGCTTGGCTCTAGAGTGTCTATCCCATTACAGTTTTACTCATTCGTCACCGATAAAGCAGGTGGAGAGCCAGTCTGTATCCACAGACAAGCGGGAGGAGCATCTACCATGCCATCGGCCAACGAACTGGTCCAGTCCTGCACCTCGGTCTTCACGTTACCGGAGATTTACTTCCGTGTGCGGGATGTCGTAGACGACCCCAATTCGACCATGGACGACCTTGCCGAAGTCCTGAAGCTGGATCCGGCCATCTCGGCCAGGCTTCTCCGCATTGTTAACAGCCCGCTCTATGGGTTTCCCAAACAGATCGACACCGTCACACGCGCCGTCAATCTTCTCGGCACACAGGCCATCAGCGACCTCGTCACCGCAACGACCATCGGACGGACCTTCTCCGGCATGCCGATTCAACTCATGGACGTCTCTATGTTCTGGCGGAAAAGCGTGCTGTGCGCCTTGCTCGCCGGGAAAATTGCCAAATCCTGCGGTCTTGAAGATAGCGAGCGGTTTTTTATCGCAGGGTTGTTGCGCGACATCGGCCACCTCGTGCTCTACCAGACCGTCCCACGGCGAGCTCAGTCCGCGCTTATCGAAGCCGGCTACCTTGAAACCTCCCTGGCCGAGGTGGAACAGTCCAGCATCGGGTGCGACTTCGTAGAAGTGGGAGCTGAACTCATCCGGTCCTGGGGGATGCCTGTGCAGATCGAGCAGGCCATTCGCTGTCAACTGAGCCCAAACGATGCCGGTGAATTTATCATCCATGCGTCCGTCGTTCATCTGGCCGGTGTCGTCGTCGACTACGAAGAGCTCGAGCCGAACCGGCGGCCAGCGGCATTGTCGTTCATCCCCCATGCTGTTACCGGCACACGGTTTGTGCCGGCCAACCTCCCGGCACTGCTCGCGGATGCCAGCGCCCAGCTTCACGATACCCTGGCGTTGATCCAGCCCCACGCCATGGCTGCCTAAAAGGTTGTTGACACTGTCCGCCGGCGGCGAGAACGACGCTGGATGGATTTTGCCGTGTCTTCAGCCTACAGGATGCCGGCCAATCGGTTCAGGCCTAGCGTCGCCTGGGCAAAAAACAGCTGGAATGCCTGGTAGTCTTGGGGGAGCACCGGCTGGTTACTTGTCGCTCGATCGCAGTAGATGAGCCCAATCGGTTTTGCTCCCACCCGCAACGGCGCGATGATCGCCGATCCCGGTTTCCAGACTACGAGGAAGTCCTGTTTCAAAGTCCCGGCCATCTGGTCTGAAAAGTTGGGAACCAAGAGTGGATCGACTCGTTTGAGGATCGTGAGAAAAAACCGGTGTTCCCGACTGAGTGAGCCCGACAAGGATCGGAGGTGGGGCGCGGGAGGAGTCACGCCAAGCACCAGCCTTCCGACAAGCAGGTCACTATCATTTTGGTTGAGCAGTGCCAGGCCGACACGGTCAAATCCGGCATCTCGATGGAGGGATTGTACGAATGTTCCGAGGAGGCCATTGAGATCTCTTGCGGCTTGCAGCAAGTCGTGAAAGGCTTGGAGTGTTTCCAGTGGTTTGGTTCGAATGGGTGCAGCCTGGTTTGTGACGGCTGGCGGTGTGATGGCGGGCGAGTGTGGGATCGATTCGGTGAGGTCCTGCTCCTTTGATAGTGACGTGGCTTCATCGGGCGAGGTGATTGCCAGTCCCATTGAACGGATGAGTTGGTGCCCCCGATCCATAGCTCGAATCATCAAATCCGTGAATGAGCCAGAAGAGAGTCCACTTCCGAGCTGGAGCGTCTTCTTGGCTTCCTCAATGGCGGTCTGCGGGGCGGGGCCGGTCAGCACCTCGACCAGGCGAATGGAGCCGACGACGATACCTCGGTAGGTGTGGAGTTCGCTTTGCCAATGCTCCATCGGCTGTTCCTCCGGATGACGGAAGAGCTCAATCAGATCATCCGGCAGCTTCCACATGTGGGCCAATGCTTGGGCCAAGGTCAATCGTGGCACACCGATGAGGCGTGTCTCTTGAAGCACGCATTCCGACGGGCGCTTGGTTGTCTTGGAAATGGCCTGGAGCGCGAGAAAGAGGTCAGGATCCTGGTAGGCGATGGCCAAGTCTCCGATCGAATGGAGAAGGGCGCTGGTAAACAATTGCCCAGGCTGTGGGTAGCCGATCGTCATGCCCAGTTCGCTGGCAAAGGTCGCGGCGATGAGAGACCGTGCGATCAGAGTTCGAAACTCCTGTTGGCGAACCGGCCAATGTTGCAGCTGTTCGACGAGATGGGCCGCGGCCACAAGGGATCGGACGGTGTCGAGCCCGAGCCAACTGACGGCATGAGGGACCGACACAATCGTTTGCTGCGGGCTGTAGGCGATGCTGTTCGCCACCTGCAGAACTTTGCACGTCAACCCATGGTCTCGGCTGATCACCAGGGCAAGATTGACGGCGTTGGACTGAGGACCCATGTGGTTCAGGATTTGCTGACAGGTCGACTGCAAGATGGGAAGACAGCGGCTGGATTCGTCCAAGAGCGGCCTGAGTTTTTGATGGAGACGAGGGCGAATTGAATCGATGAAGGCCGATTCCATGGCCGTGCTTGAGGAAGTCATAAGGGAGTTCCTGGTTGTGGGTCAGCAGCTCTATCGGTCAGAAGCCGACTAAGCTTAAGGGTGCAACATTGTGGAGGAAAGGAGTGAACGATCGTGCATGCAGTGAAAAAAAGAGAGCGGGGACCGTCAATCGGTCGGCATAGTCTTCATACTCGGCTCGGTGTCTCTGCCGAGTCTGACAACCTATTCAACCAAGCGACCTTCCAGGAAGATCGCTTGCTCCAGGGCACGGAAGAACTGTTGGTAGGGAAGGGGGTCCTCAACGGCCCGAAGGTAAAACTGGGCGCTGGCTTGTACGATGTAGCATCCAGTTGCTAAGCGATGCATGGTTATAGTCATGAAATGCCTGTGTGAGTTTGGGTGAATTCTAATTACAAGTGCAACACCGGCAGCGACGAGGGGATTTGGGTAGGGCTGTACGATAGAGTGGGACAGACGCGTCACCTCCAGCGA
>LNFM01002499.1_pt1 | contig 39537 bp, 30 predicted proteins | sample 596031 | NCBI WGS metagenome assembly LNFM01 (sample SAMN04254537, study PRJNA301005) | activated carbon metagenome | isolation source: dual media filters at the Ann Arbor, Michigan drinking water treatment plant | place: USA: Ann Arbor | reverse complement strand
GGTCGCGGAAGACCGTCAGGCCTTCCTTCAGGCTCAGCTGGAACCAGTCGCGGCAGGTGATGCGGTTGCCGGTCCAGTTGTGGAAGTACTCGTGGCCGATCACCGATTCGATGGACGCGAACTCGGCGTCGGTGGCGCTGGCGGCGTTGGCCAGCAACAGCTTGGTGTTGAAGAGGTTGAGCCCCTTGTTCTCCATCGCGCCGCTGTTGTAGTCCTCGACCGCCACCACCATGTAGCGGTCCAGGTCCAGCGCCAGGCCGAAGCGCGCCTCGTCCCAGGCCACGCTGGCCACCAGCGCGTTCATCGCGTGCTCGGTCTTCTCCAGGTCGCCCGGGCGCACGTAGATCTGCAGCAGGTGATCGCGCCCGCTGCGCGAGCGGATGCGCTGCTCGCGGCAGGCCAGGCGCGCCGCCACCAGCGCGAACAGGTAGCTGGGCTTGGGGAAGGGGTCGTGCCAGCGCGCGAAGTGGCGGCCGTTGTCCAGGCTGCCCTCTTCGAGCAGGTTGCCGTTGCTCAGCAGCACCGGCCAGCGCGCCTTGTCGGCACGCAGCGTGACGGTGTAGACGGCCATCACGTCGGGCCGGTCCAGGAAGAAGGTGATGCGGCGGAAGCCCTCGGCCTCGCACTGCGTGAAGAAGCCGCTGCCGCTGGTGTACAGCCCCGACAGCGCGCTGTTCTTCTCGGGCGCGCAGGTGTTGCGGATCTCCAGCGTGAAGGCGTCGGCCTCGGGCGGGTTGTCGATGACCAGCTCGCCCGCCTCGTGCCGGAACGACACGCTCTGGCCGTCGGCCTGCACGCGCAGCAGGTTCAGGCCCTCGCCGTGCAGGCGCAGCGCCTGGCGCGGCTGCGCCGGGTTGCGCTCGATCGCGAGCTTGCTGGCCACGATGGTCTTGGCCGGGTCCAGATCGAATGTCAGATCGACCTTGCGGATGAAGAAGGCCGGCGCGGTGTATTCCTCGCGCCGGACGACGGTGCTGCTGGCTTCACGCATGGTGCGTGGTCTCCGGTGTGTTCTTGTCGCGGCCGCGGCCGGCGGGGTCAGAGCCCCTGCTTGAGGCTGGCCTCGATGAAGGTGTCGAGGTCGCCGTCGAGCACCTTCTGCGTGTTGCTGATTGCGCAGGTCCTTGATGCGGCTCTGGTCGAGCACGTAGCTGCGGATCTGGTGGCCCCAGCCGACGTCGGTCTTGGTGTCTTCGAGCTTCTGCTGCGCCTCGCGCTGCTTGCGCATCTCGTGGTCGTAGAGCCTACTCTTGAGCATGGCCCAGGCCTCGTCGCGGTTGCGGTGCTGGCTGCGGTCGTTCTGGCACTGCACCACGATGTTGGTGGGGATGTGCGTCAGGCGCACCGCCGAATCGGTCTTGTTGATGTGCTGGCCGCCGGCACCCGAAGCCCGGAACGTATCGACGCGCACGTCGGCCGGGTTGATGTCGATCTCGATCGTGTCGTCGATCTCGGGGTAGACAAACAGGCTGGCAAAGCTGGTGTGGCGGCCGCCGCTGCTGTCGAAGGGGCTCTTGCGCACCAGGCGGTGCACGCCGGTCTCGGTGCGCAGCTGGCCGAAGGCGTAGTCGCCCTCGACCTTGAGCGTGGCGCTGCGGATGCCGGCCACGTCGCCCTCGGTTTCTTCCAGCACCTCGGCCTTGAAGCCCTTGCGCTCGCAGTACTTGAGGTACTGGCGCAGCAGCATCGCGGCCCAGTCGCAGGCCTCGGTGCCACCGGCGCCGGCCTGGATGTCGATGAAGCAGTTCAGCGGGTCTGCCGGGTTGCTGAACATGCGCCGGAACTCGAGCTGCTCGACCGTCTCGCGCAGCTTGTGCGCTTCGGCTTCCATCGCGGCGATGCCGTCGAAGTCGGCTTCGGCCTTGCTCATCTCGAACAGCTCGGCGTTGTCGGCCAGGTTGCCGCTGAGGTGGTCGATCGTGCCCACCACGGTTTCAAGCGTCTTCTTCTCGCGCCCCAGCTCCTGGGCGCGCTTGGGGTCGTTCCAGACTGCCGGGTTCTCCAGCGCCGCGTTGACCTCGTTCAGCCGCAGTGATTTGCGGTCGTAGTCAAAGATACCCCCGGAGCTGCTCGGTGCGGGCGCTCAGATCGGCGAGCAGCGTGCCGATCGAGTTGATGTGTTCGATGTCCATGGGGTGTCCCTGATTGGCAGGCTTGGCAGCCTTGGCAGGCTCAGCCGCCTTGGCTGGCAGTGCAAAGCCGTCGATTCTCTCACTCAGCCCAGGAACGCGGACAGATGCCCTGCCAGCGCCTCGGGCTGGTCGTGGTGCAGCATGTGCCCGCAGGGGCTCAGCACCACCTGCTGCACCTGCGGCACCACCGTCAGGCGCTCCAGGAACTCACTGCGCGGGTAGCGCGTGCCCCACCACTTGCTCACGTCGGTGAGGTCGCCCTCGGCCCAGAGCATCGGTGCGCTGATCAGCTTCCAGGTTTCCAGCACTTCGGGCACGCGGTACAGCACCGGGTTGACGCGCTTGTGCGCCGGGTCACCCAGGATGCGCCAGCGGCCGTCGGCGCCGGCGGCGGCCCAGTGCGGCGCCAGCCAGGCGGCCTTGTCGGCCGTGAGCAGCGGGTTGTTCTTCATCAGCCTTTCGGCCACGGCCGCCACGCTGTCGTAGCTGCGCAGGGCCTGCGGCTGCTTCAGCTCGTCCAGCCACTGCACCAGGCGCCGGGGCGCATGGCGCGGCTCGCTGGCCGGCTGGCCGAAGCCCTCCAAGTTGACCAGGCGGCGGATGCGCGCCGGCCGCAGGCCGGCGTAGCTCATGGCCACGTTGCCGCCCATGCTGTGGCCCAGCAGGTCGATGGGGCCTGCTACGCCCAGCGCATCGAGCAGGGCTTCGAGGTCGCCCAGGTAGTCGGGGAACCAGTAGCTGTCGACGCCGGGCGCGTCGGTCAGGCCGAAGCCGCGCCAGTCGGGGGCAATGATCCAGCGCTCAAAACCATCCGCTGCCGCCAGCGCGTCCACCGCGAACTGGAACGAGGCGCCCACGTCCATCCAGCCGTGCAACATCAGCAGCGGCGGGCGCGCGGCCGTGGCCAGACTTGCATCGCCCCATTGCAGCACGTGGTAACGCAGGCCGCGCACGGGCAGGAAGGTGGAGCGGGGTTCGCGGCGGGGTTGGTAGGCATCGGACATGCCGGGCACTGTAGGCCAAGGGCGCGGGCGGCGCTGTCGGGTGCGCGACGGGATGCGTGGCGGGGACGCGTGGACAATCCGTCGCCATGACCTCACCAGCCCACACCCTGCGCCCCGCCACCCCCGCCGACGTGCCCGCCATCGTCGGCCTGATCCGCGAACTGGCGGCCTTCGAGAAGCTGGAAAGCCTGGTGGTGGTGACGCCCGAATCGCTGCTGCCGCAGCTTTTCGGCGAGCGCCCGGCGGCCGAGGCGCTGGTGGGCGAGGTCGATGGCCAGGTGGTGGCATTCGCGCTGTTCTTCCAGAACTTCTCGACCTTCCTGGGCCGGCCCGGCCTGTACCTGGAAGACCTGTACGTGCAGCCGGCGCACCGCGGCACCGGCCTGGGCCGGGCCTTGCTGCAGGCGCTGGGTGCGCTGGCCGTGGCGCGCGGCTGTGGCCGCTTCGAGTGGAGCGTGCTGGACTGGAACGAGAACGCCATCCGCTTCTACCAGGCCATGGGCGCCACGGTGATGCCCGACTGGCGCATCTGCCGCGTCGCCGGGCCGGCGCTGCAGGCCTTTGCGGCGTCCGACACGGGCGCAGCCTTGCGGGACCAGGTCCAGCCCTGAGCTGAGCACGGCGAGCGGCTGAGCAACCGACGATGAGATCGCCTTCCTACGGTCTGACCTGGTGGGGCGCCCAGTGGCTGCAGGCCCTGACGCAGATCGACCACGACAACCGGCTGCCGCGCGGCCGCACTTACGCCAACCGGGGCGCGGTGCGTGACCTGGTGGTCGCGGGCTCCACGGTCGGCGCGCGCGTGCAGGGTTCACGCCCGCGGCCCTATGAGGTCACGATCGGTGTGCCGCAGGTCGACGATGCACAGGCCTCGCGCCTGATGGACCGTCTGGCGGCCGACCCGGGCCTGGTGGCCAGCCTGCTCAACCGCACACTCGAACCCGCGGTGCTGCAGATGGCGCAGCAGCTGAAGATCCCCATCTTCCCGGCGCGCTGGAGCGACCTGCAGATGCACTGCTCCTGCCCCGACTGGGCGGTGCCGTGCAAGCACCTGGCCGCCGTCATCTACCTGCTCAGCCAGCAGATCGATGGCGACCCGTTCCTGGTGTTCAGCCTGCGCGGCATCGACCTGCCGGCGTTGCTCAGGCAGCGTGGCGTGCAGGTCGATGCCGCCGGGGCGGCGGCGCTGCCCACCGCGGCGCAGGCCTTGTTCGGCGGCGAGCCGGCAGCCGCCGACGCCGCGGCTGAGCTAGAGGCCGACCCGGGCGCGCTGTCGCAGCTGGATCTCAGCACCATCCCCGACCTGCGCCAGACGCTGTGGCGCGTGCTGCCGGCCAACCCGGTGTTCCATCGCGGCGGCGACTTCCGTGCGCTGGCCCAGGAGCAACTGGGCCGTGTCGCGCGGCTGGCGGCGCAGGCGATGGCGCCCGGCGCCGCAGACAGCCCGCTGGCCCTGCCCACGGGCCGGCTGCGCCTGACGGTGAATGACAACGCCGAGGTGGCGGTGACGGGCGTCGAGCTCGGTGCCGCCAGCGTCGCCAGCTTGCCCGAACTGCTGTCTGCGCTGGACGGCGTCGCGCCGGCGCAGCTGGACGATCTGCCCGCCGAACTGGCGGCCTTGTGGCAGCTGCGCCTGCTGGCCTGGCACCTGCTGGCCAAGGGTGCCGTGGTGCCCGAGCTGATGCTGCTGTCGCCGCACACGGTGGCCTTGCGCTGGCTGCCGGCCGAACTGGATGGCACCGTGCGCGACATGGTGCAGCGTGCGGCCCGCGGCGTGCCGGCCGGCCTGGTGCAGCGCCGGCAGGGCCGCAAGAGCAGCGCGCTGGCGGCGCTGCCCCAGGCTCGCCTGCTGCTGTCACTGCTGCTGGACCAGGCCGTGTTTGCGGCTGCTGAATCGGCGGGGGTCCCGGGGGCCCGGGCCAAGGCCCTGGACGGCAAGATCCCGCAGCTCTTCTTCGTCGGTGGCCGCGGCCGTTTCGACGGCCCGGGTGAGGCCGCCTGGCCGGGCAGCATCCAGACCTGGCTGTCGCGCCTGCACCTGGCGCGGCAGCCGCTGGCGCCCGTGCTGCAGCTGGATGAGGCGCCAGGCGGTGACGGCTTCGTGCTGTCCATCGCCGTGGCCGATGAAGCGCAGCCGCTGCACAAGCCCACGCCGCTGTCCACGGTGATGAAGGCGCCGGCCTGGCAGGCGCGCCGCATGGCGGTGCTGCAGACCGTGGCGCTGCTGTCTGAGTTCCATCCGCCGCTGGCCGACCATGTGCGTGCCGGCGCACGGGAGCCCCTGGCGCTGGGGCTGCAGGCGCTGCCGGCGTTCCTGTTCGAAGCCCTGCCGGCGATCCGCCTGCTGGGCATTCGGGCGCTGCTGCCCAAGGCACTGAACCGGTTGCTGCGCCCGCGTGTGTCGGTGCAGGTCAAGGCCAAGGTCGGTGCGTCGCCGTCCTTCCTGAACGCCGACCAGATCTTCTCGTTCGACTGGCAGGTGGCGCTGGGCGACCAGATGCTCACGCCCAAGGAATTCGAGCGCCTGCTCGGCAAGGCCACGGGCGTGGTGCGCTTCAAGGGCGAGTACGTCTATCTCGACCCGGCCGCGCTCGAGCAGTTGCGTCAGCAGTTGGCCAAGCCGCCGCACCTGGGCGCGCAGGACCTGCTGCGCGTGGCCCTGGCGGGCAGCTTCGAAGGCGCGCCGGTGGGCCTGGACAGGGCGGCGCAGAAGCTGCTGGAACAGTTGAAGGACAGTGCCCCGGTGGCCTTGCCCACCGGGCTGCAGGCGGCGCTGCGGCCCTACCAGGTGCGCGGCTACGAATGGCTGGCGCGCAATGCGCGCATCGGCCTGGGCAGCGTCATCGCCGACGACATGGGCCTGGGCAAGACGCTGCAGGTGATCGCGCTGCTGCTGCACCTGAAAGAGCGTGGTGAGCTGGATACCGGCCGCGCGCTGGTGATCGTGCCCACCAGCCTGCTGAGCAACTGGCAGAAGGAAGTGGCGCGCTTTGCGCCCGGGCTGTCGGTGGAGATCTACCACGGCAGCAAGCGGGCGCTGTCCGGCGCAGCTGCCGGCGCGCAGCGGCCCGACCTGCTGCTCACCACCTACGGCGTGGCGCGCACCGAATCGGCCCGGCTGCGGGCCCTGGCCTGGCGCATCGTGGTGGTGGACGAGGCGCAGAACCTCAAGAACCCGGCCGCGGCGCAGACCAAGGCCGTCAAGGCCATCGCTGCGCCCACGCACGTGGCGATGAGCGGCACGCCGGTGGAGAACCGCCTGTCGGACTACTGGTCCATCGTCGACTTCGCGCAGGCGGGCTACCTGGGCGGGCTCACGCACTTCGGCCGCGAGTTCGCCACGCCCATCCAGACCGACCGCGACGCGGCCGTGGCCGAGCGCCTGAAGCGCGTGCTGGCGCCGCTGCTGCTGCGGCGCCTGAAGAGCGACAAGACCATCATCAGTGACCTGCCCGACAAGATCGAGCAGAACCAGCACTGCACGCTGTCCAAGCCTCAGGTGGCGCTGTACGAATCGGTGGTGCGCGAAGGCCTGGCCAGCATCGCCGGGCAGTCCGACACCTTCCAGCGCCAGGGCCTGGTGCTGCAGATGATCCTGGCGCTCAAGCAGGTGTGCAACCACCCGGCGCAGTACCTGAAGCAGGGCGGCGACGAGCCGCTGGCATCGGGCAAGGTGGAGCGGCTGTTCGACCTGCTCGACGAGATCGAGGCCGCGCGCGAGAAGGTGCTGGTCTTCACCCAGTTCCGCGAGATGGGTGATCTGTTGCAGCGCTGGCTGCGCGAGCGCCGGGGCCATGAGCCGCAGTTCCTGCACGGCGGCGTGCCGCGGGCGCGGCGCGACAAGATGGTGGAGCGTTTCCAGACCGAGCCCGGCGAGCGCGTTTTCCTGCTGTCGCTGAAGGCCGGCGGCACCGGGCTGAACCTGACGGCCGCCAGCCACGTGCTGCACTTCGACCTGTGGTGGAACCCGGCCGTCGAGGCCCAGGCCACCGACCGCGCCTACCGCATCGGCCAGCAGCGCAACGTGCAGGTGCACCGCTTCATCACGCGCGGCACCTTCGAGGAGCGCATCGACGCCATGATCCGCAGCAAGCGCGAATTGGCCGAGATGGCCGTGGGCACGGGCGAGACCTGGATCGGGCAGCTGCCCGAGCGCGAACTGCGGCAGCTGTTCGAACTGGCGCCGCGCAGCTGAGGCGCTGAGCAAGCGCTTTCATGGTTTCGCTCGACGGCGCTTAAACTCGCCCGCACATCGGGGAGCAGCCGTCATGAAGAGCAAGCCACGGCCAGGGGAGGGCGCGCGAACTTCACGCGCCAGGGCACAGGGGCCGGTGACCATCGAGATGGTGGCCCAGGCCGCGGGCGTGTCGCTGAGCACGGTCTCGCGCATCCTCAACGGCACGGCCGTGGTCAGCGAGCTCAAGCGTCAGGCCATCGACAAGGCCATCGCCGAACTTGGCTTCGTGCCCAACCCGGTGGCGCGCGGCCTGGCCGGCGGACGCACGCTGAGCATCGGCGTCATCACCCAGGCCATCGACAGCCCCTTCTACGGCGCCGCGCTGCGCGGCATCGAGGACGAGCTCGACCCGGCCGGCTACAACTCGCTGTTCGTCAGCGGCCACTGGAGCCCGCAGGCCGAGGCGCGCTGCATCGACCTGCTGCGCGCACGCCGCGTCGACGGCATCATCGTGCTCACCGGGCGCCTGACCGACCAGGCGCTGAAGGTCTGCGCCAAGAGCCAGCCGGTGGTGGTGACCGGGCGCACGCTCAAGGCGCCGGGGCTGTTCTCGCTGAACTTCGACAACTTCGAGGGCGGGCGTCTGGCCACGCAGCACCTGCTGGACCTGGGCCACCGGCGCATCGCCTTCATCGCCGGTGATGCCGAGCACCCCGACGCCAACGAGCGCCTGCGTGGCTACCGCGCCGCGCTGGAAGCGGCCGGCATCGCCGTCGATCCGGCACTGGTGGTGCCGGGCCAGTACCACGAGGTGAGCGGCCTGATGGCGGTGGACCGCCTGCTCGAAAGCCGCCAGCAGTTCACCGCCATCTTTGCCTGCAACGACCAGATGGCGGTGGGCGCGGCGCTGGGCCTGCACCGGCGTTCGCTGCGCGTGCCCGACGATGTGTCGCTGGTGGGCTTCGACGACCTCTCCACCTCGATGTACGCCTTCCCGCCGCTCAGCACCATCCACCAGCCCGCCTACGAGCTGGGGCGCCTGGCGGCCTCGGCCATGCTGCAGCTGCTGGCCGGCAAGCAGCCTGTGGCCGAACTGCCGGCGCCTCGCCTCATCGCGCGCGAATCCAGCCGGCGCTTGCGCGGTTGATCGGGCAAGGGTTGCGCGGTCGTCCCCCGCGCTTACCCTCGATTGACAGTGATGCGAGGCGCCGCCTATAGTTTCGACGCTTTGAAAGCGCTTTCATGCGCGCGTCACAAGGTGGGTCATACGGGCCTGCCACGGTCGCCAACGGAGTCTTGGATGCGGGCAGGGTTTCACGGGCTGGGGCTGCGCCGCATCGGCACCGGGGCCGCGACCTTGCCGCAGGCCTTTCCGCCCAACTTCGTCTGGGGCGTGGCCACCAGTGCCTACCAGATCGAGGGCGCGGCCGCTGAAGACGGCCGCGGCCCGTCGATCTGGGACCGCTTCTGCCAGCAGCCGGGCGCCATCACCGACGGCGACGACGGCCGCGTGGCCTGTGACCACTACCACCGCTGGGCACAAGACCTGGACCTGATGGCCGATCTGGGCGTGGCCGCCTACCGCTTCTCGGTGTCGTGGTCGCGCGTGCAGCCCGCGGGCGCTGGTGCCTGGAACGCGGCCGGGATGGATTTCTACGAGCGCCTGGTCGACGGCCTGCTGGCGCGCGGCCTGAAGGCTGCCATGACGCTGAACCACTGGGATCTGCCGCAGGCGCTGCAAGACCGTGGCGGCTGGGTCGAGCGCGACACGGTGTACCGCTTCGTCGACTACGCGCAAGGCATGGCGGCGCGCCTGGGCGACCGCGTGGATTGGCTGACCACGCACAACGAACCCTGGGTGATGGCCACGCTGGGCCACGAGACCGGCCATTTCGCACCCGGCCAGCGCAGCCGCGCCGCGGCCATGCAGGTGGCGCACCACCTGTTGCTGAGCCATGGCCTGGCGCTGCAGGCGTTGCGCGCCCAGGGTTGCCGCAGCGCTTTGGGCATCGTGCTCAACCTGTCGCCGGTGGAGCCGGCCACGGATTCGGCCGCCGATGCGGCGCAGGTACGGCTGGACGACGGCCGGCTGGTGCGCTGGTACATGGACCCCTTGTTCAGCGGCTGCTACCCGCAGGACGTGCTGGACTGGCTGGGCGCCGACGCGCCGCGCGTGGCCGCGGGCGACATGGTCAGCATGTGCCAGCCACTGGACTTTCTGGGCATCAACTACTACTCGCGCTCGGTGGCCAGCGCCGATGGCAGCTGGAACGTCGCCCAGGGCGGCCTGCCCCTGTCGGCCATGGGCTGGGAGATCTACCCGCAGGGCCTGACCACGCTGCTGCTGCGCCTGGCGCGTGACTACGCCGTGCCGCCGATGGTCGTCACCGAGAACGGCGGCGCCTTCCCCGACCAACTGCAAGGCGGCCGCGTGCACGACGTCGATCGCACGCAGTACATCGCCTCGCACATCGCGGCGGTGGGCGAGGCGCTGCGCCTGGGCGCGCCCATGGCCGGCTACATGGTGTGGAGTCTGCTGGACAACTTCGAATGGACCTCGGGCTACGCCAAGCGCTTCGGCATCGTGCACGTGGACTACGCGACGCAGCAGCGCATGCTCAAGGACAGCGCGCTGTGGTACCGCGCGTTCCTGCAGGCACAGCGCAGCGCGCACGCCGCCGCCGCAGGAGCAGCCTGAGATGGGCCGGGTCACGCTCACAAGGCCTGGGCGCTGCACTTCGGCGCCAATGCGCGCCTGGCGGCTTGACGCAGCACACTGAAGGGGGATGAGGGCAAACATGGCAACACGCGCGCGCAAGGGCTGGAAGCTGGTGTGGGCCGACGAGTTCGAAGGGCACGCGCTGGACCGCAGCAAGTGGGCCTACGACATCGGCAACGGCTTCTACGACTACAAGAACAACGTCTGGGTGGCCGGCTGGGGCAACGAGGAACTGCAGTACTACACGCACGAGCCCGAGAACGTCTCGGTCAAGGACAGCCTGCTGACCATCCGCGCCATCAAGGAGGCGCTGCACGGCTGCGGCTACACCTCGGCGCGCATCAAGACACGCCAGCGCGACGGCACACCGCTGTTCACCAAGCAATACGGCCGCGTCGAGATCCGCGCCAAGGTGCCCTGGGGCAAGGGCCTGTGGCCGGCGCTGTGGATGCTGCCGCAGGACGACCGCTACGGCGGCTGGGCCGCGTCGGGCGAGATCGACCTGATGGAGATCGTGGGCGAGAAGCCGCACGAGGTGCTCAACAGCATCCACTTCGGCTCATCGCACCCCGGCCGCCACCTGATCACGACCGTGCATGCGCTGCCCGGCGGCAGCACGGTGTCGGACTGGCACACCTATGCGGTCGAGTGGGAGCCGGGCGAGATCCGCTTCTACGTCGACGACGTGCAGACCTGCACCTACGACCACTGGTGGTGCTGCAGCAAGACCAAGGACGGCCTGGGCGTGCAGCCCCGCCGCGCCGACGATCTGAACGCCTGGCCGGCGCCCTTCGATCAGCCCTTCTACCTGGTGATGAACGTCGCCGTGGGCGGCAATTTCCCCGGTGCGCCGAACGATCAGACCCGTTTTCCCGCCGAACTGGTGGTCGACTATGTGCGCGTGTACGACAAGGTCGGCGGCTACGGTGACGCCAAGCCGATCGGCAAGGGCAAGTTCCCTTGGCAGAAGAAGTCCTGACAGGAGCTGCAATGTCGAAACCCCGGATACCCGAAAGTGACGCCGCGCGCGGCGAGTCTCCCGCCACCGATCAGCCGCGCTCCGGCGCGCAGCCGGTGGCACTCTCGCAGGCTGCGGCCTGGTCTCATGCCGCGCCCCAGGTCTGGACCGATCTCGAAAGCAAGGCACTGCGCGACGATCTGCGCGCGGTGCTGCAGCGCGGGGTGCACGGCCTGTGCTTCAGCCCCTACCTCGAAGGCCAGTCGCCGGGCGCGCAGATCAGCCCGGAGCAGATCCGCGAACGCCTGCAGATCATCCAGCCGCACACGCGCTGGATCCGCAGCTTCTCTTGCACCGACGGGCACGAACACACACCGCGCATCGCGCACGAACTGGGCATCAAGACCCTGGTGGGCGCCTGGCTGGGCACAGACGCCGCCATCAACGAGCGTGAGATCCAGGGCGTGATCGAGGTCGCGCGCGCCGGCCACGCCGACATCGTGGCCGTGGGCAACGAGGTACTGCTGCGCGAGGACATGCCAGAGGACGAACTGCTGGCCTGCATCCAGCGCGTGAAGGCCGCGCTGCCCGGGGTGCCGGTGGGTTATGTCGATGCCTACTACCTGTTCGAGCTGCACCCGCGCATCACCGCCGCCTGCGACGTGGTACTGACCAACTGCTACCCCTTCTGGGAAGGCTGCCCGCGCGAAGGCGCGCTGGCCTACATGCAGAACATGCTGAAGCGCACGCGTTCGGCCGCGCCGGGCAAGCGCATCGTGATCAGCGAAACCGGCTGGCCCGACAAGGGCAGCGCCTTCCATGGCTCGGTGCCCTCTACCGAAGGGGCGATGAGCTACTTCGTCGACACCATCGAATGGGCCGAGGCCGAAGGCCTGGAGGTCTTCTACTTCTCCGCTTTCGACGAAGCCTGGAAGGTGGGCGCCGAAGGCGACGTGGGGGCCTACTGGGGGCTGTGGGACAAGGACGGACAGCCCAAGTTCACGTGATGCACATGCTGAAGCTACCCACCGGCAACGCCATCTGCTACTCGGGCTACCGCCACGGGCAGAGCCCGGGCGACAAGGTCTATCCCTCGCTGGACCAGATCCGCGAAGACCTTCAGATCCTGCAGAAGAACTGGCAACTGCTGCGCCTGTACGACTGCAGCCCGCATGCCGAACGCGTGCTGCAGGTCATCCGCGATGACCAGCTGCCCTTCCAGGTGATGCTGGGCGCCTACCTGGGCGCCGAGATGAACAACTTCGGCTGCCCCTGGGGCGCCACCTACACCGAAGAGCAGCTAGCAGCCGGCCGCAGCGAGAACCAGGCCGAGATCGACCGCCTGATCGCACTGGCCGGGCGCTACCCCGGCATCGTGTTCTCGGTGGCCGTAGGCAACGAGGCCACGGTCGACTGGACCGACCACTTCGTGCCCGTGCCGCAGATGATCGAGTACGTGCGCCGTGTCAAGGCCGCGGTGGCGCAGCCGGTGACCTTCTGCGAGAACTACGTGCCCTGGCAGAACAAGCTGCGCGACCTGGTGCCCGAACTCGACTTCATCTCGGTCCACACCTACCCGGTGTGGGAGTACCGCCACATCCACGAGGCCATCGCCTACACGCAGGACAACGTCGAATCGGTGGCGCGCCTGTACCCTGGCAAGCCGGTGGTCATCACCGAGGCCGGCTGGGCCACCAGTTCCAACGGCCGCGGCATGAACGCCGAGCATGCCTCGCAGGAGCTGCAGGAGATCTATTACCGCGACCTGATGGAATGGACCGCGCGGGACGGCCTGCTGTGCTTCGTGTTCGAGGCCTTCGACGAGCCCTGGAAAGGCTCGCCCGATCCGCTGGAGCCCGAGAAGCACTGGGGCTTGTTCACCGTGGATCGACGGCCCAAGCGCGTGATGGAAAGGCTGTACCCGGAACTGCTGACGCTGCTTGGTCGCCTGCACGACTGACCGGCATTCCCTTGACAGGCCTCCCGACAGAAAGCGCGACATGAACGCATCCAGCTCCACCAAGACCCACAAGGTCCCGTTCGCCCAGAAGGTGGCCTTTGGGCTGGGCATGCTGGCCAACCAGATGTTCCCGGCCGCCTTGGGCATCTTCATGGTGGTGCTGGTGCAGGACATGGGCTTCCCCGGCTGGATGTGGGGCGTGCTCTTCTTCCTGCCGCGAGTCTTCGATTCGGTGACGGACCCGATCATGGGCTTCATCTCCGACAACACCCGGTCCACCTGGGGCCGGCGCAAGCAGTACGTGTTCATCGGCGCCATCGTCATGGGCATCTCCTTCGTGGCGATGTGGCAGCTGCACCGCGCCGACGGGGTGAACTACAACTTCGTCTACTTCCTGTGCTGGTCCTTCGTGTTCTACCTGGGGCTCACGCTGTTCAGCATCCCGTACGTGGCCATGGGCTACGAGATGAGCGACGACTTCCACGAGCGCACCAGCATCATGGCCGTGGCGCAGTGGATAGGCCAATGGGCCTGGGTCATCGCGCCGTGGTTCTGGGTCGTGATGTACGACCCGAAGTGGTTCGAGAACGCCGACACGGCCACGCGCACGCTGTCGGTCTGGGTCGGCGTGATCTGCATGCTGCTGGCCATGGTGCCGGCCATCTTCCTGCCCAGCCGCTCGACCAAGGACGACACCCACCTCGTCCCGCTGACCCTGGGCAACCTGGGCGGCGGCATGAAGGAGATCCTGATCGGCTTCAAGGAGGCCTTCAGCTCAGCGCCCTTCCGCAAGCTGTGTTTCTCGACCTTTCTGATCTTCAACGCCTTCAACACGGTGGCGGCGTTCTCGTTCTTCATCGTCGTCTACCACCTGTTCAACGGCAACACGGTGGACGCCTGGATCTGGCCCACGCTGTTCGGCAGCGTCGGCGCGCTGGTCACCACCTTCGCGGTGATCCCCACCGTGGCCTGGATGTCCCGCAAGATGGGCAAGAAGAACGCCTTCATGGTGTCGCAGGGCATCTCCATCATCGGCTACATCCTGCTGTGGTTCCTGATGATCCCCGGCAAGCCCTGGATGTTCATGTTCGCGCTGCCGTTCTTCAGCTTCGGCATCGGCGGCCTGTTCACGCTGATGATGTCGATGACGGCCGACGTCTGCGACCTGGACGAACTGGCCACCGGCAAGCGACGCGAAGGCATCTTCGGCGCCATCTACTGGTGGATGGTGAAGTTCGGCTTCGCCATCGCCGGCCTGCTGAGTGGCGCGATCATGTCGTGGGTGGCGTTCACGCCGGGTGCCGCGTCGCAGCCTGCGGGCGCCGTGGACGGATTGCGCCTCTTCTACTCTGGCGTGCCCATCTTCGGCACGCTGCTGGCCATGTGGATCATGCGCAACTACGACCTGGACGAGAAGCGCGCCACCGAGGTTCACGCCGAACTCGAGCGCCGCAAGCAGCGCGCCAGCGGGTCGTCTTCGCAGGGCTCCGGCGCCCGGCCCTGGCTGGCGGAACACGGGCTGCTGCTGCCGGGCGCCGAGCCTTCGCCGCTGGCGGGCAAGTCGACCGACGAGATCCGCACGCTGTACGCCGAGCAGTTTCAGCGCGGCTTGCACGGCTTGAGCTTCAGTGCCTACGCCGAGGGGCAGCGGGCGGGAGACCAGCTGTTGGCGTCCGATGTCAGCCGGCGCATCGACCTCATCGCGCCCCATACGCGGTGGGTGCGCTCATTCGCCTGTACCGAGGGGCATGAGGCCATTCCCCGTCTGGCCCGCAGCAAGGGCCTCAAGACGATGGTGGGGGCCTGGATCAGCCCCGACCGCGAGCGTAACGAGCGTGAGCTCCAGGCCCTGATCACCCTGGCGCAGGAAGGCATGGTCGACATTGCGGTGGTGGGCAACGAGGTGCTGCTGCGGGATGAACTGCCCGAGCAGGAACTGCTGGCCTGCATCCAGCGCGTGAAGGCGGCGGTGCCCGAGGATGTGCAGGTCGGCTGCGTCGACGCCTACTACCAGTTCCTGGAGCGGCCGGCACTCGTCGCCGCCTGCGACGTGCTGCTGCCCAACTGCTATCCGTTCTGGGAAGGCGCCGACATCGACCTGGCCGCGCAGTATCTGCGGCGCATGGTCGGTCTGGTAAAGGCCGCCGGCGGCGACAAGCCCGTCATCGTCGCCGAGACCGGTTGGCCCGGCAACGGTCAGCCCGTGGGCGAAGCCTTGCCGTCGGCCGACAACGCGATGAAGTACTTCATCGACGTGCAGCGCTGGGCGCGGGGCGAAGGGATCAGTTTGTTCTACTTCTCGTCCTTCGACGAGCCCTGGAAGCTGGGGCAAGAGGGCGAAGTGGGCACGCAGTGGGGCCTGTGGGACAAGCAAGAGCAGCCCAAGTACGCGTGACGGCATGACTGCACACCCCCTGCACGGTGGCTTTGTCGATGCGGACGGCGAAGGCTGGTACCGCATCGAAGGCCTGGCCGACCAAGCCCCCTTCTTCACCACGCTGGCCAGCGACAGCGACCTGTGGGCCTTCGTCTCGACGGCGGGCTCGCTGGCCGCCGGTCGGCGCGATGCCGATGGTTCGTTCTTCCCGTACGAGACGGTCGACAAGATCCACCGCCGCTGGGAACACACGGGGCCGCGCAGCTGGATTCGCTTGCTCGACGGCGCACAGGCCGAACTGTGGCAACCCTTCGCGCCGCGCCTGGCCGGGGGCTGTGGTGCGCGTTCGGTGGCCAAGAACCTGTCGGGAACGCGGCTGCGCCTGCGCGAAGAGCATCCCTCGGGCCGCATCGCCTTCGAGGTGGAATGGTCCACGGCGGCCGAACTGGGCCTGGTGCGTTCGGCCCGCCTGGTGGCCTTGCGCGGGCCGGTGGCCGTGCAGGTGCTGGACGGCCTGCTGAACCTGGTGCCGCCGGGCCTGAGCCTGCAGCAGATCAACCAGTTCAGCAGCCTGACCGATGCCTACAAGTGGAACGAGTCGGCGGCCGGCGGCCGGGCGGGGCTGTTCACGCTGTACGCCCAGATCTGGGACCGCGCCGAACCCAAGGAATCCTTCGAGGCGCTGCTGGCCTGGCATGCCGGCCCGCCTGCGCGCACGCTGTTGTCGGCGCATCAGGTCGAAGCCTTCTGCAGCAGCGGCCAGGTGAAGGCCGAGACCCTCACCCGTGGCCGGCCGGGCGCCTTTCTCGTCAACTTCGATGCCGTGGTCGACGCCGATGGGCTGCAGTGGCACCAGGTGATCGATGGCCCGCGCTCGCAGGTGCAGGCCTTCGAGCTTTGCCGCTGGCTGGAAGGTGGTGGCGGCACGCAGCGCGAAATCCATGATGCGCTGGCGCGCAACACCGCCGGCCTGGACGGGCTGCTGGCGCGGGCCGATGGCCTGCAGTCGTCGGGCGACGCCATGGCCGCGGCGCACCACCGTGCCAACGTGCTGTTCAACATCATGCGCGGCGGTGTGTTTGCCGACGGCACGCAATGGGACCGCGACGACCTGCAGGCCTTCGTGCAGCAGCGCAACCGGGCCTTGGCGCAGCAGCTGCAACCGCTGTTTGTGGCCTGGCCGCAGCAGGTGGAGCGCGCGTGGGCGCTGCACGCCGCCACCACCGCCGGCGGCCCGCAGGCCGAACGTCTGCTGCTGGCTTATCTGCCGCTGACCTTCAGCCGCCGCCATGGCGACCCCAGCCGGCCGTGGAACAGGTTCTCGGTGCGCGTGCGCGACGCGCAGGGGCGGCGCGTCGTCAATTACGAAGGCAACTGGCGCGACATCTTCCAGAACTGGGAAGCGCTGGTGCCCAGCCAGCCCGAATACGTGGGCTCGATGATCGCCACCTTTCTGGGCGCGATGACGCCCGACGGCTACAACCCCTACCGCATCAGCCGCGACGGCATCGACTGGGAGGTGGTCACGCCCGACGACCCCTGGAGCCACATCGGCTACTGGGGCGACCACCAGGTCATCTACCTGCTGCGCCTGCTCGAGGCTGCACAGGATCACGCCCCCGATCTGCTGGCCGGCCTGTGGGACCGCGCGCTGTTCAGCTTTGCCGACGTGCCTTACCGCCTGAAGCCGCATGCCGAGCAGACGGCGCAGCCCAAGGCGACCGTGCGCTTCGACGCTGCCGCGCACGAGCGCGCGCACCAGCGCGCCCAGCGCATCGGCAGCGACGGCCTGCTGGTGTGCGACGACGCCGACCTGCCGGTGCTGGCCACGCTGGCCGAGAAGCTGGCCATCATCCTGCTGGCCAAGGCCGGCAGCCTGGTGCCGGGCGGCGGGCTGTGGCTGCACACGCAGCGGCCGGAGTGGAACGACGCCAACAACGCGCTGGTGGGCAACGGGCTGTCGGTGGTCACGCTGGCGCATCTGCGGCGCATGCTGGGCTTCATCACCGCGCTGCCCTGCGCCCGGCAAGCCTTTGCCGTGCCCGCGGCCACGCTGCAGGCGCTGCAGGCCATGTGCGCATGGGTGCGGGCCACGCCACTGGATGCGGTGCACCACGCGCAGGCTAGTCGCTGCTTCCTCGACGGCGCGGGCCACCTGCTGGATGCCTGGCGCAGCGCGGCCTATCAGGGCGCGGCGGGTCGCAGCCTGGTACAGGCGCCGCCCGGCACGCTGACCGATTTCGCGCGGGCGCTGCTGCCGCTGGTGGATGCCACTCTGCATTGCGCGCGCCGCGGCGATGGCTTGTTCCACAGCTACAACCTGGTCGACCTGGGCCATGGCCGGGCCGAGGTGGACCACCTCTACCCCATGCTTGAAGGCCAGGTGGCCTTGCTGTCCTGCGGCTGGCTGCCACTGGCCGAAGCCGCGCGCCTGCTCGACGCGCTGTTCGCGAGCGACCTGTTCGACGAACGGCGGCGCAGCTTCCTGCTGTACCCCGACCGCGCGCTGCCCGGCTTCTTTGAGCGCAACCAGCTGGACCCCGCGGCGCTGGCGCTGCCCGTGGTGCGCCAGCTGCTGGACGATGGCCGCAGCGACCTGCTGCAGCGTCAAAGTGATGGCACCGTGCGTTTCGCGCCGGCGCTGTCCAACCGCGGCGACCTGCTGGCCGCCGGCGCCGACCTGGGCGCGGCGATCGTGCCGCTGGCCGATGCCTACGAACGCCTGCTGGGGCATCACGCGTTCACCGGCCGCTCGGGCACGATGTTCGGCTATGAGGGCCTGGGCTGCATCTACTGGCACATGGTGGCCAAGCTGCTGCTGGCGGTGCAGGAGCGCGTGTTCGAGGCCGCCGACGCAGCGGCACCTGAGCTGCCGGCGCTCATCGCCCATTACCGCCGCGTGCGCGATGGCCTGGGCTATCGCAAGACTGCCGCGGCCTGGGGCGCCTTCCCGGCCGACCCGTACAGCCACACGCCGGGCGAGGGCGGTGCCCAGCAGCCGGGCATGACCGGCCAGGTGAAGGAAGAGATCCTCACGCGCTGGGGCGAACTGGGGCTGCGCATGCGCGGCGGGCGCGTGCACTTCTGCCCAGTGCTGCTGGACGCGGCCGAGCTGCCCGAAGGCGGCGCCCTGCGCTTCACCTGGGCGCGTGTGCCCTACAGCTATCGCCGCGGTGATGTGACGCAGCTGCGCGTGCGGGGCGTGCAGGGCTGGATCGAATGCCCTGATCGGAGTTTCGATCCGCGCGGCGTCAGCGCAGTCGAAGCAACGGTGGCCTTCGACGCCGGCCCGGGCCAGCCCTGATCCGCCCGCCCCCCGCCCAAGGCGGGGCTACGGCTTCTGGTACACGCGCACGTGTTCGACTTCCAGCGTGACCGGGAAGATCGCGTTGTCCACCGCCCCGCCCAGCGTGCCGCCGATGGCGATGTTGAGCAGCAGGTACTGCGGAAAGTCGAAGGGCCAGGCGCTGTAGCCGCCCGCAAACCTCGGTGCGCGGTAGTAGTTGACGCCGTCCACGCCGATCTGGATCTCGTCGCGGGTCCAGGTGAGCTGGTAGTCGTGGAAGGCGCTGCAGGCGTCGGTCACGCGCGTGGATCCACCCGTGCCTGGGCCGCCGCTCTGCAGCGTGTGCAGGGTGCCGAAGATGCGGGTCGGGTCGCTGCCCACCTGTTCCATGATGTCGATCTCGCCATCGTCGGGCCAGGTGCCGCGCGTGCCCAGCGTCCAGATCGCCGGCCAGGTGCCGCGGCCGCAGGGCAGCTTGGCCCGCACCTCGATGTAGCCATAGGTCCAGCTGGCCTTGCCGCGCGTGATCAGCCGCGCCGAGCTGTACTGCTGGCCGCCCCAGTCGGGGCGCGTGGCCAGGGCTTCCCGGCGCGCGGTGATGATGAGCCGGCCGCCGGCAACGCGCGCGTTTTCGGCCCGGTCGCGTGCGTAGTACTGCAGCTCGTTGTTGAACCAGCCCAGCGCATTGCGGTCGGTGTCGTAGTCCCAGCGCGTCGGGTCGGGCAGGCCGTCGGCGTTGAACTCGTCGGCCCAGACCAGCACGTAGCCGGCCGGCGCGCCCGCCGCGGTGGCCTCGATGGTCACCTGGGCCGGGGCACTGTCGACACGGCCGTCGTTCACGATCAGGCGCAGGGTGTAGCTGCCCGCAACGTCCACCAGCAGCGTCGGCCGCGCCGCAGTGGCGCCGGCGATCACTGCAGCGCTCGTGGCCGGCTTGGAGGCCAGGCTCCAGCTGTAGGCCAGCGCGTCGCCATCGGCATCGCTGCTGCCCGTGGCGTCCAGTTCGACCATCGTGCCGGCCCGCACGCTTTGGGTCGCACCCGCATGGGCCGCGGGCGCCCGGTTGGCCACCGCGCTGCCACCGCTTGCGTCGCCGCCGCCGCCACCGCAGGCGCTCAGGGCTGCGAGACAGGCCGCAGCCATCAAGAGTTTCCTCATGCCGTTCCCCTCAGGCTGTGTTGCACAGGTAGGTTGCAATCGAGCGCGCGGGCAACTCGGCCGCCACGGTCTGCTGGCCGACGCGCAGTGCAAACGCGATCGCCGCCTCGCTGCGGTTGAGCACCACCACCGCGGTCGACGCGTCGGGGTTGACGAAGGCCGTGGCCTCCAGATCCGCCCGCGTTGCGGCGCACAGCACGCGCCGCGCGCCGGACTTTACGAAGCGCGCGAAATGCCCGATGTAGTGGTACGAGCTCTGGTGCAACAGCGCGTCGTGCGCGGTGTCGGCCAGGATGGGCGCGCTGCAGTAGTTGCCCACGTGGTTGGGCCCGCCCTGTTCGTCGAGCAGCAGGTTCCAGTCGATCCAGCCCACGGTCCATCGGTTCAGGTCGTTGATCATCGCGTTTGCGTAGCGCTCGCCCAGCTGCCACGACCCGTGGTGCGGGCCCCCTTCCTGGCAGCCTTCGGTGAACAGCAACTGCTTGTCGGGCCAGGCGTCGTGCACCAGCTGCACGTGGTCGAAGTGGCTCTCGCCGTACCAGTGGAAGCCGGTGCCCCAGACGTAGCGCGCGGCTTCGGGGTCGGCGTACATCACGCTCGCACGCTCGACCATGTGGTCGCGGTTGTGGTCCCACACGATGATCTTCACGTGGCCCAGGCCGGCTTCGTGCAGCGCCGGGCCCAGGTGGTCGCGCACGAAATCGCGCTCTTCCTCGGCGCTGTACAGGCACGAGTCCCAGCGCTGGTGGGCCGCCGGTTCGTTCTGCACCGACACGCCCCAGATCGGCACGCCTTCCTTGGCGTACTCCTCGATGAAGCGCACATAGCAGCGGGCCCAGGTGCGGCGGTACTCGGGTCGCAGCGCGCCGCCGTCGTTCATCTGGCCGTTGGTCTTCATCCAGGCTGGCGGGCTCCAGGGCGAGGCCAGCAGCTTGATCGGCTGCGCGGCAACGGCCTGCGCCGCCTTGATGAAGGGCAGCAGGGCCTGGCGGTCGCGCTCGATGCTGAAGCCGTGCAACGCGGTGTCGCCGGGGGTCGCGGCATGCGCGTAATTGCCGAGCGAGAAATCGCAGCTGTTGATGTGCACGCGGCACAGCGTGTAGCCGTGCCCGTGCTGCGCATCGAAGCAGTCGCGCAGCAGGGCCTCGCGCCGGGGCGCACCCAGCCTGGCCCAGGTGACCGCCGCCGATTCGGTGAAGGCGCCGCCGAAGCCCTCCATCGTCTGGAAGGCGCGTGTGGCATCGACCATCACGCGCGGCAGCCCGTGCCCGCCGCGCAGCGGTTGCAGGGGCGGCTGCTCGGCCAGGCGCGCGCCGCCGTCGCGGGCCGTCAGGAAGCTGCGCAAGGCCAAGCTCATCTCAGGCGTGCTGGCGGTCCGCCCGCCACCGAGGACGGGCGCGCCGCAAGGGGCTCACTTGGACCAGTGGATGGCGTCGATCGTGAGCTTGGCCGTGCTGCCCGGCGTGTTGCCGGTGCGTGAGTAGACATCGGCGATGATGAAGCGCGCCAGCACCAGCGACAGGTCGAGCTTGGGGTTCGCCGCGATGAAGTCCTTCAGCGGGATCGAAACCTGGCACCACGCGCCGGTGTTGCAGTAGCCGTAATTGCCGGGCTGGATCTGCAGGTAGGCCTCTTGCGGCTCGCGGTCTTGCGTGTCGGTGGAGATGCCGATCTCGATCTTGCCGGGGTAGGTGGTGCTGATCCAGAAGTTCAGCGACCCGGTGACGGCGTAATTGGACAGGTTGTCGGTCTTGGTGATGTCGCGGGCCTGCCTCAGGAAGCCCCAACCGAAGCCGGCGGGGCGGGGCGTGATCTCCAGGCTGCGGCTGGCGTCGCCCGGGGCGTAGTTGGACGTGATCTCGGGTCCTACCGCCGTGTTGCCGTCAAACGCGTCCCAGAACAGGTCGGTCGGCCGCACTTCCGAAGCGCCCGGCGCCAAGTCGGTGTAGAGGACGTAGTTGTTGACGGTGATCGGCGTCTTGACGATCGCTTCCACGAAGAACAAGGCGTCGGCCTCGGCGCAGCTGCCGGGCTCCCAGACCCAGGTGGCACTGCCTGCGGGCGTGTTGTTGGCATTGATCTCCTGGATCGCACAGCGCGCCTGACGCTCTACGTTGAACAGCCCCCACTTGTCGTCACCCTCTTTCCAGGGTTCGTCGAAAGCCTCGAAGTAGAACACCGCCTTGGGCCCGTTGCCGGCCCGGCTTTCGGCCGCCCACGCGGCCAGGCGGTCGAGGTACATCTTCTGGTTCACCGGATGGGCACGGAACTTGAGGCGGCCCAGGTCGACCGCGTTCCAGCCCGTCTCACCGACGATGATGGGGATGTAGGACAGGCCCTTGCGGTCGAGGAAGTCGCGGCCTTCCTGGTACTGCCGCTTGGTTTCGGCGATCGCGCCGTCCATCATCGCCACGGCGCGCTGCGCCTCGGGCACGTTCCTGAACTTCCAGTCCCAGCGCGTCGGGTCGAAGTAGGTGTCTAGCTCGGCGTAGGTGTGCAGGGCCGCGAAGTCGATCACGTCGGTCACGACGGTTGGCGCGCTGGCCCAGAACAGGTAGTTGTCGTCGGTGGTCACCGGCTGCGTGATCTGGTCGCGCACCGTCTTGATGTAGCCGGCCATGATCTCGGGCTCGATCTTGTTGAAAGACCAGGTCACCATGTTCTCGTTGCCGACACTCACGGCCAGGATGATGTCCTTGAAGTCGGGATGGTTGGCCAGGGCCACTGCGCGCGCCAGGTTGGCCTTGTTGGCGGCGTCGGCGCCTCTCTGTATGAAGACCCCCAGTTGCATCTTGAGGTTGAGCTGGTTGTCGCGGATGACTTCCAGTGTCTGCCTGGCGACCTTGTCGTCGCTGTCGAACACGCGGATCAGCCGAAAGCCCGCCGCCAGCAGCAGGTCGAGATCCTCTTGGATGTTGGTCTTGGGAATGACTTCGGCCCCCAGGCCGTCGACGCTGGTGGCGGTGCGATAGGGCGAATAGGCCACCGCCCGGCGCGTGGTGAACTCGGGGCTCAGCGGCCGCACCTGCGCGCCGGTGTACGGAATGGAATCACCGCCGCCGCAGGATGCGACGACGACGGCCAGCAGGCAGGCCAGCGCAGCACGGATCGATCGGACGCCGAAGAGAGAGTGCTTCATGGAGTGGACCTCGCGCGTGCGCATGTCAGAAGGTGAAGGTCGCGCCGGCACCGAGCCACCAGCCGCTGGTCTTCAGGCGCGAATCGATGCTGCTGAAGGCCTGGTTGCCCGGCATGCTGGTGGGGGCCAGGCCGCGCTTGGCGTAGTTCACCATGCCGGCCAGACCGTAGAGCTGCAGCCCCCGGCCGTAGTCGTAGCCCACACCCAGCGAATTGAACGTGGCGGCGTTCGACTGGCCGCGGTCCATGGGGTTGTCGGTGGCGGCGGCGCCGAGGTGGACCATGCCGGTGTGGGCCGACCACTTGTCGGTGAACTTGTAGCGCGCGCCGAGAACGAAGTCGACCGAGGTGGCGGCGTAGCCTTTGTAGACGCCGTCGCCCAGGTCCTTGCTCCAGTCGACGTTGAACGGGTTGTTCCAGATGTCGAAGCCTTGGGGGTTGACGGTCTTGGACTGCAGGAACTTGGCGTAGGCGCCACTCCAGCGGTTGCCGCGCAGGCCGGCTGAGAGTTGCAGCTTCGAATCCACCTGGTAGCGGGCCATGATCATCGCGATGCCCTGGCTGGAGCCTCCCAGATCCTTGTCGAACTGGCTGTCGTAGAACAGGCTGGTGAAGGGGCCGTGGCCGAAGGCGCTGGGGGTGCCGTTGCGCGCGTCCTGGTACATGAAATCCAGGCCCAGGTCACCGCGGCGGTACTGCAGCCAGACTTCCCAGAAGCGCGGTTCGTTCCGGGTCCAGCCGGTGACGCCGATGTCATGGGTGATTTCGGCGACGAGATCGCCTTCGGCCACGTCGAAGGTGCGCGAGGTGTAGCGCAGCGCACGGGTCAGCAGGCCGTAACCGGCTCCCGACGAAGCCCAGGGGTCGCCCACGCCGATGTCGCTGCCGAAGGGGTAGTCGGCCATGCTCCAGGCACGGGTCTGCATGGCGCCCACTGCCAGCCGGCCGTAGTCCTCGTGGCTGATGGCGACCTGCCTGTCGTACCAGATGCCCGGGAAGTCATGCTTGCCGTCACGCCAGCGCTGGCTCATCAGGCCAGACAGCTTGAAGCCGCGGGGCAGGCTGAAGTTGGCTGCCAGGTAGGGCTGAAACAAGGTCAGGGTGTTGGTGCCGCCGCCATAAGACCTGCCCTGCACCATGTCATCGGACCAGTAGAACTCCTTGCCCGCGAACTGCTCGACCTGGCAGTCCTTCAAGGGGCAGTAGCTGCTGGTGCGAACGGTCTCTACCTTGGCAAAGCCGGTCAGGGAGAAGGGCCCGAAGTCGATCGCCGCCGCCGAAGCGGCAAGCGTCAGGCCGGCCACGGCGATGCACGACGCGCGTGCCAGCGCGCCCACGCGGACCGGCAAGGCGGTGCGCTCGTTGCGGCAAGGATGGTGGTGCATGCAGGGTCACCCGTAGGCTGAGAGTGGAGCTTGGGAGGCGCAAGCTGAAAGCGCTTTCACAAGCATAGTGGGTCCATCTTGCCCGCGTCAACGATCGCGACCTGCGTGTTTTCCCGCGATCGGGTCCGTGGCGTCCGGGCGGTCGTCCGTCGCGGCTTGTCCGGGAAAACGCGAGGATGAACTGAAAGCGCTTTCAACAAGAATCCATCGTCAGCCGCTGGACGGCCCAGGGGACACGTTCATGACCAGATTCCTCGGTTTCGGCCTGGCGCTTTGCGTCGGACTTTCGGCCGCGCTGCCCATCGCGCACGCCCAGCCGGCCAAGGCCGGCGCCGGCTCCTACTTCATGGGGCCCAAGGGCAGCGACAAGGCACTGCCCGCGGCGCCATTCCGGACCGAGGCCATGCTGAAGAAGGCGGCGCCCACCAGCCAGTGGTATTCCACGCTGATCTTCAACCCCAAGCCCGATCCGATCTTCGTGCAGCCGATGACGGTGCGCACCACGCCGGCCGGCTTCGAGATGGTGCTGCCGAGCAAGGAGGTCGTGGCCTCGGAGCGCCGCGACACCGAAGTCGGCTATCCGCACCGCGATCCGCTGGTGCTTTCTCCGCTCGCGTTCGAGCCCGGTACCGCCAAGCTGGCGCGCGTCACCGACTGGTCCATCGACATCTCGTTCGCGCGCGGCGCCGACGACATGCAGGTCACGGTGGCCCACGGCAACCCCTACGCCTTCTTCCAACTGTCGCGCGGTGACCTGCGGCTGCGGCTGCCGGCTGCGGGCGAGCGCTTCGACGGCGGCGCCGACGCCCGGGTGCTGGCGCTGCGTGTCAAGGGCAAGGCCTACGCCCTGTTCGCGCCGACCGGCGCGCGCTGGGAGTCGGTCTCGGCCACCGAGTGGGTGGCACGCCTGCCGGCCGACAAGCGCTACGTCTCGGCGGCGGTGCTGCCCGACGACAAGGCCGAGACGCTGGCGCTGTTCTCGCGCCACGCCTACGCCTTCGTCACCGACACCAAGGTCGAATGGCGCTACGACGTGGCGGCGAGCCTGGTGGAAACCACGTTCAAGGCCAGCACCCAGGTCATGGAAGGCGCCGACAACGGCCCGCTGCAGGGCCTGTACCCGCACCACTGGTTCCAGAATCCGCTGGTCGAAGGCAAGCTGGGGGCGGCGTACGACACCGTGCGCGGCAAGGTGCGCCTGCTGGCGGCACCGCAGTTCAAGACCCGCCATGCCTACGCCGGCTTCGTGCCCTACTGGCCCGCGGTGGGCGACTCGCCGCGCAAGGCGGAACTGGCCGATCTGATGAAGAGCGACCAGCGCAATGCGCGCCGCATGATGCTGCCCGAAGGCAAGAGCGCGTACTGGCAGGGCAAGGGCCTGCAGCGCATCAGCAAGCTGATGGATGTGGTCGAGCAGCAGGGCGACAAGGAAGCGAGCGACCAGTTGCTGGCGATGCTGAAGAAGCGCATGGAAGAGTGGCTGGGGGGCGGCGACGCCAAGCGCTACTTCTTCCTGGACAAGTCGCTGGGCGCGGTGGCCAGCTACCCGGACGAGTTCGGCGCCATCGCCGAGATCAACGACCACCACTTCTGGTTCGGCTACTGGATCCGGGTGGCGGCCGAGATCGGCCTGCGTGACCCGGCCTGGATCGCCCGTGACCAGTGGGGCGCGATGATCGAGTTGCTGATCGCCGACATCGCCACGGCCGAGCGTGGCCGCGCCGACTTTCCCTTCCTGCGCAACTTCGACGTCTACGAAGGCCACGCCTGGGCCAACGGCCTGGGCGGCGTCGGTGAGTATGGTGTTCACGGCAACAACCAGGAGTCGTCGTCGGAATCGATCAACGCCTGGGCCGGGCTCGTGCTGTGGGGCGAGCTGACCGGCAATCGCGAACTGCGCGACCTCGGCGCCTACCTGTACGCCACCGAGTGGCAGGCCATCAACCACTACTGGTTCGACGTGCACGGCCTGGTGCTGGCGCCAGAGTACAAGAACGTCGACGTGGCGCAGCTCTTCGGCGGCAAGTACATCCACAACACCTGGTGGACCGACGACCCGCGCCAGATCACCGGCATCAACCTGTTGCCCATCACCACCGCGTCCACCTTCTTCGGGCAGCACCCGGCCTACATCCGGCGCAACCTCGATGCGCTGAAGGAAGAGCAGGCCATCTGGGCCGCACGTGGCAAGAAGGTCGACCCGGCCGACATCTGGCAGGACGTCTTCGCCAAGTACCTGGCGCTGGCCGACCCGGCGGCCGGGCTGGCACAGTGGAACCGCTGGGGCGCTGTCGAACTCGGCGAGACGCGTTCGCACACGCTGCACTGGCTGCTGAGCCTCAATGAAATGGGCCCGCCCGACTTCGGCGTCAGCGCCGACACGCCGCTGTATTCGGTCTTCAAGCGCGCCGATGGGCGCCGCACCTATCTTGCCTTCAACGCCGGCAAGGCGCCCATCAGCGTGCGTTTCAGCGACGGCAAGACCCTTGACGTCGCGCCGGGCACGCTGGCCCGCGCGAACTAAGGGAAAGCGACAGGTCAGGCCGGCTTGCCTTCGACCGGCCGCAGTCATATTCTTCGTGAAAGCGCTTTCAAGCTCCGCGCAGCGCTCATCCGCCCGCCCGACCCCAGCCAGGACCCCATCGCCATGACACATTTCTCCAAGCTCACCTCGATGACCGTCCTCTCGCTGGCCAGCGCCCTGCTCGGCGCCTGCGGCGGCGGCGACGCCGGAGCACCCCCGCCGCCGGTCGGTGGGGGCGGCGTTGCGGCAGGTTCCGGGGCGATTGACTCCACGCCGCCGACGGTGACGATCGCCAACGACACGCCGGCCCCCACCGCCACCGGCCCGGTGAACTTCACCTTCGTGTTCAGCGAAGACGTGGGCGTCAGCTTCGATGCGACCGACGTGGTCGTGACGGGCGGCACGCCAAGCGACTTCCTGCGCATCAGCGGTTCCCAGGCCACCGTGAAGGTGACCCCCACGGCCAACGTCGCCGGCTCGATGTCGGTCAGCGTTGCGGCGGGCAGCTTTGCCGACATCACTGGCAACGCGAACACGGCGGCGGCGAGCACGTCAAAGAACTACGCCGCCGCCCCGCCGCCTCCGCCGCCACCTGTCGGTGCGGGCACGGTGATAGCGAACTTCGACACTGTCCTCGCGACTGATGTGCCGGACACCAATGGCGGTACGGGCAGTATCTCCGCAACGCCGCCAGCGGGTGGCTCGGGTTCGGCCTATGCGCTGCTGCGTTCGGGCGGTGCGACTTTCGCGTTAGGGCTCCTGAATGCCTCGGTGCCCTTCACGGCCGACCGCAAAACCTTGTCCGCACGGGTCTACTCGCCCACCGCCGGTATCCCGATAGTGCTCAAGCTCGAGAACAGGGCCTCAGCTGGTGGCATCACCACCGGCGACACACAGGCCAACGAAGCCGTCGTTGCCGGCTGGCAGACCCTGACCTGGACCTTCACCAGCGCCGATCCCACCAAGACATACGACTTTCTCGTGCTGCTTCCCAACCTGGGCACGGTCGATGCCCCCCCAGGAAAGACCTATTACTTCGACGACATCAAACTTCTGGCTGCTACTGGTGGAGGCGCCATCACCCCGCCAGCAGACCAGGGCTCCGGCGGCCCGCAGGCGCTGACCCTCGCGACGGGCGATGTCTTGACCGGCGATGGCGGCAACACCATGTTCGTGGCCGGCGAAGCGCTGTTTGCGGTGAACTACGTGGGCAGTGCCGAGGCAACCACACCCTTCAACCTGGCGGCCTATCCGAACGCAAAATCGGCTAACTTTGGCGGCATCACCGGGATCTCGGGTGGCGACATCGGCTTCTTCCAGGACGATGTGAACCTGAGCAACGCCCCGCAGAAGGTCGCTGAGCTGGGTTGGGTTACAGGTACCTCCTGGGTACCCCTCGGTGTGCCCAACTTCTTCCGTACCTTCGTCTTGTCAGGGCCCGTCTCCAACAGCGCGTTCATGGGCCTGTTCGTGAATGCGCCCAACAATGGCACCGTCAACGTCAGCAGCTTCGGCAAGATCAAGATCAAGGTGTGGGGCCCAGGGCCCATGTTCGAGCGGACCAACTTCAACCCGGTCCTCGAAGTGACGTTGACGGGCCCCAAGGTTGCCGGCTGCACAACGGGCTCGGGCGGCTCTGAAATCACGCAGAACCTCACCGCGAACCTGAAGAACGGCGCAGGCGGCTTCTACACGCTGCCCTTGTCCGGGTTCACGGTCAAAGGCCTGTGCGGTACCGATTCGGGCGCGGCGAACGTGCTGGCCAATCTGGCGCGTGTGGTGGTCACCGTCCCGGGAACGAGCTTCAACTACACCAATCTTGACGGCGGCAACTACGCGACCGGTTTGAACCTCGGTCCGGTCGGCTTCACCAACCAGTGACCGCCAGGCGGCCCGGCATCCCGGCCCCGGCCGGTTGCTGCGAGCACCGCTTCAGTCCTCGAACCGCGGTGCGCGCCTCTCCAACCGGGCGCGCACCGCTTCTGCCTGCTGTGGCGCGCCGATCAGCGCGGCCTGTTCGTCCGATTCGGCCTGCAGCAGTTCGGCGGCGCTGTCGTCCAGCGAGCGCGCCGCCTGGTTGAGCAGGCGCTTGGCGGCGCGCACGGCGGCCGGGCTGCGCTGGGCGATCTGCGCGGCCAGTACCCGCGCCTCGGCCAGCGGGTCGCCGCACAGCCGCGTGCCCAGGCCCAGCGCCACGGCCTCTTCGGCAGCGACGACGCGGCCACTGTAGGTCAGCTCTCGCAGCACGTCGTCGCGCAGCAGGCCGCGCGCCAGCACCATGCCGGCCATGTCGGGCACGATGCCCCACTGGATCTCCATCAGCGCCAGGCGTGCGTCGGGCGCCAGCAGGCGCAGGTCGGCGCCCAGCGCCAGCTGCAGGCCGCCACCGTAGGCCACGCCCTGTACGGCGGCGATCACCGGCACGGGCAGGGCGCGCCAGCCCCAGGCGATGTGCTGCGGCGCGTTGGCAATGCCGTGGGTGCGCCGGCCCAGGTCGGCAAAGGCCGCGCCGGGGTCGGCGGCCATGGTGGCGAAGCTGGCCATGTCCAGCCCGGCGCAGAAGGCCTTGCCCGCGCCGTGCAGCAGCACGCAGCGCAGGCGCGGCGCCTGCTGCAGCTGCGCCAGCACGGCGTTCAGCGCGTCGAACATCGCGCCGTCCAGCGCATTGAGCTTGTCGGGGCGGTTCAGGCAGACCTCGGCAATGCCCTGGTCGTCCTTGGTCATCTGTACGCGGTCGTTCATCGTCGGGCTCCGGTGTCACGGGGATGGGCGCCGGCCGCGGCAGCCCTGGGCGACAGTTTGCACCTTGGCCAGGGGCTTTCGGCCGCCGTGCGCTCGAGGCGCCTTGCTGCCCTGCGATATGCTGCCGCGCAGCCCGCCCCTGACCCCTGGAGACCGCATGCCCCCGTTCCCCCTTGCCCGCCGGGCGCTCACCGCCCTGCTGCTGCTGGCCAGTGCCGCCAGCGGCCATGCGCAAGAGAAGTTCAGCTTCCTCACCAACTGGTACGCCGAGGCCGAGCACGGCGGCTTCTACCAGGCCCTGGCCACCGGCCTGTACAAGCAGGCCGGGCTGGACGTCACGCTGCGCATGGGTGGCCCGCAGGTCAACGGCATGCAGCTGCTGGCGGCAGGGCAGGTGGACTGCTTCATGGGCTACGACGTGCAGACCATGAAGGCGCGCGAGCAGGGCGTGCGCGCCGTCACCGTGGCCGCGGCCTTCCAGAAGGACCCGCTGGTGCTGATCGGCCACCCGGGCACCTTGCAGCGCATGCAGGACCTCAAGGGCCGCAGCATCCTGATCTCGGCCGACGCACACACCAACTACTGGCCCTGGCTGCGCGCCGCGAACGGCTTGTCGGATGCGCAAGCGCGGCCCTACACCTTCAGCATCCAGCCCTTCCTGGCCGACAAGCGCCTGGTGCAGCAGGGCTACATCACCAGCGAGCCCTACGCCATCGAGAAGGAAGCGAAGTTCAAGCCCGACCTGCTGCTGCTGTCCGACCACGGCTGGAGCAGCTACTCGATGACCGTGGTGTGCATGGAAGACACCATCGCACGGCGACCGCAGGCGGTGGCCGCCTTCGTGCGCGCCAGCATGCAGGGCTGGAAGAGCTACCTGCAGGGCGACACCCGCGCCGCCGACGCGCTGATCCGCAAGGACAACCCCAACATGCCCGCCGAACTGCTGGCCTACGGCCGCCAGCTGGTGCTGGCGCGCGGCATGGTGCTGGGTGGCGACGCGGCGCGCCTGGGCGTGGGCATCATGACCGACGCCCGCATGCAGCAGACCTACGACATGCTGGTGGCGCACAAGCTGATCGACCCGGCCAAGGTGGAACTGCGCAAGACCTACACCACGCAGTTCGTCAAGGACCTGAAGATCCTGCCGTGATCCCCGTCATAGACATGGCCAGCGCGCGCGACCCCGTGGCGCAGATCGACGCCGCGCTGCGCGACACCGGCTTCTTTGCGCTCACCGGCCACGGCGTGCCGGTGGAGTTGCGGCGCGCCGCCCTGGCCGCCGGCCACGGCTTCTCGGCGACATGATGCCGCGCTGGACCAACGTCCGCTGGCGTTCCAGCCTGCACCCCGTCATCAACCGCCACGCCGGCCGCGACCGCTGGTTCCTGGCCGAGATGGTCCGCCGCACCACCGTGGCCGGGTGATGGAGGCACAGGCGGGCCTGCCGGCGGTCGAGCTCCAAGCCGTCGCCAAGACCTACCCCAACGGCACGCAGGCGCTGCTGCCGCTGGACCTGGCGGTGCGCGAGGGCGAGTTCCTCACGCTGCTGGGGCCTTCGGGTTGCGGCAAGAGCACGCTGCTGCGCATGCTGGCCGGCCTGCTGGCGCCCAGCGCCGGCCGTGTGCGCCTGTGGGGCCGGCCGGTGGACGAGTTGCAGGCCACGGGCCATCGCCTGGGCTTCGTCTTCCAGGACCCGACCTTGATGCCCTGGGCCAGCGTGGCCGCCAACGTGCGCCTGCCGCTGGACCTTGCCGGCGTGCCGCGCGATGAGGCCGACGCGCGCGTGCAGGCCGCCCTGCAGCAGGTGCGGCTGGAGCGCTTTGCGGCGCAGCGCCCGCGTGAGCTCTCGGGCGGCATGCGCATGCGCGTGTCCATCGCCCGCAGCCTGGTGACCGAGCCCACGCTGCTGCTGATGGACGAGCCCTTCGGCGCGCTGGACGAGATCACGCGCCAACGCCTGGACACCGAACTGTCGGCACTGTGGCGCGCGCGCGGGCTGACGGTGGTCTTCGTCACCCACTCCATCGCCGAGGCCGTGGTGCTGTCCACGCGCGTGCTGGTGATGGCGTCGCGCCCCGGGCGCGTGGTGGAGCAGCGCGAGATTACCGAGCCCTGGCCGCGCGGCCCCGACTTTCGCGTGTCCACGCGCTTTGCCGAACAGGCGCGCGAGTTGCAGGACGCACTGCTGCGCGCCAGCGCGGGCGACGAGGCCTGGGCATGACCTGGTCACGTAGACAACTGCTGTGGCCCGCGGCCGTGGCGCTGGCACTGCTGGCGCTGTGGCAGGGCCTGGTGGTGGCGCTGGACGTGCCGGTGTTCCTGGTGCCTTCACCGCTGCGCGTGGCGCAGACCCTGGTGGCCGACGCCGCGCTGCTGGGGGGCGCGCTGCTCAACACGCTGCGCGTCACCTTGCTGGCGCTGGCCTGCGCCACCGTGCTGGGCGTGGCCATCGCCTTCGCCTTCGTGCAGAGCCGCACGCTGGAAGCCGCGCTCTTCCCCTATGCCGTGCTGCTGCAGGTGACGCCCATCGTGGCCATCGCGCCGCTGGTCATCATCTGGGTGAAAGACGCCACCGCCTCGCTGGTGATCTGCGCCACGCTGGTGGCGCTGTTCCCCATCATCGCCAACACCACGCTGGGCCTGCGCAGCGTCGATGCCGGGCTGCTGGCCTACTTCAGGCTGCAGCGCGCGACCCGCCTGCAGACGCTGCTGCGGCTGCGCATCCCGTCGGCGCTGCCTTACTTCTTTGGCGGCCTGCGCATCAGCTCGGGCCTGGCGCTGATCGGCGCGGTGGTGGCCGAGTTCGTGGCCGGCACTGGGGGCAGCGGCACCGGGCTGGCCTACCAGATCCTGCAGTCCGGCTACCAGCTCAACATCCCGCGCATGTTTGCCGCGCTGGCGCTGATCGCGCTGGCCGGCGTGTTGCTGTTTGCCCTGATGGCCGGGCTCACGCGCTGGGCGCTGGGCGGCTGGCACGAGAGCGAGGCGCGGCACGAGTGAGCCGCTGCGCTGTCAGCCCGCGTCGGCCGGCGGCCCCCGCTCCATGCTCAGGCGGAACAGCCTCTCGTCGGTCTGGCGCAGGCGGCGGCAGACCTCGCGGCCGATGTTCATCTGGATCAGCGCAAACTGCTCGATGTCGTGCTCGTACAGGCGCATCAGGTCGCTGGCCGTGAACTCGATGGCGCGGCAGGGTGTGTCGGCGCGCACCGTGGCGCTGCGCGGCTGCAGGTCCATGAGCGCCATCTCGCCCACGCAATCGCCGGCCTGCAGCCGGCGCAGCAGCTGCTCGCGCCCTTGCCACTGCTTCACGACCGAGGCCGTGCCCTGTTCCAGCACGAACATCGAGCCGCCCGCGTCACCCTCGCGGCACAGGCAGGCGCCGGCCGGCAGGTCGATCTCGCGCGCCTGCTCCAGCAGCACCTGCAACGTGGCCTCGTTCAGGCCGCCGAAGATGGGCATGCGTTGCAGCCAGTCGATGGCACCAAGCTTCATGGGGGCGGAACTCCTGTGACTCAAGCTCGCCTGCAGAGCCAGTGTACGCATGCCGCGCCGAGGCGCCCAGGCCGGCGTGAGCGGCCTCAGGCCGGCGGCGGCAGTTCGACCCAGGCCTCGAGGCCGCCGCCTTCGCGCCGCTGCAGGGCCACGCTCCAGCCATTGGCCAGCGCCAGCTGCTTGACGATGGCCAACCCCAGCCCGTAGCCGCCGGCCGCGCGGCTGCGTGAGGCTTCGAGGCGGTGGAAGGGCCGGAACACCGCGTCCAGCTGGTCCTGCGGGATGCCCGGCCCGCGGTCGAGCACGCCGATGCGCAGCGCCGCGGCCGTACCGTCGGGCTGCGGCACCGATTGGGCCACCAGCTCGACAGGCCCCGGCGCGTAGCGGATGGCGTTGACCACCAGGTTGTCCAGCACGCGCGCCAGCATGCCCGGCGCGGCCCGGGCCTGCAGCGCGGCGTCGCAGTGCACCACCAGTGTGGCCCCCGCCGCTGCGGCCGCGGCGCGGTGCGCTTCGGCACGCTGCTCCAGCCAGGCGCACAGGGCAAGCTGCTGCGCGGCCTCGGGGTGCAGGCCCTGGGCGATTTCCAGAAGCTGGCCGATCAGGCCGTTCATCTCTTCGATATCCCGTTCCAGCCGCTCCAGCAGCTGCGGTGACGGTGCCAGCGTCAGCATCTCCAGCGCCAGGCGCATGCGCGCCAGCGGCGTGCGCAGGTCGTGCGACAGGCCGGCGAACAGCGTGGTGCGGGCGTCGCTGAGCTCGCGCACCTGCACCGCCATGCGGTTGAAGTGGCGTGCCAGATCGGCCAACTCGCGCGGGCCGTCTTCGGGCAGCAGCGCCGGGTTCGCGCCCTGGGCCAGTTGCTCGGCCGCCTGCTCCAGCCGCGCCACCGGCTGCGCGATGCGCCGCGCCAGCCACCAGGCCAGCACGCCCACGAACAGCATGCCGGCGGCCAGCGCAGCAGCCAGTGCGGCCAGCGGGCTGGTCTGCAGGCGGCTAATGGCGAAGCCGACACCGACAGACCGGCCCGCGGCCGGCACCGCGATCCACAGCCAGTCATCGCCCTCGGCCGCGACCTCGTGCCGGAAGAAGGCCTCTTGCCCAAGCCGGCGTTCGAAGGCGCGCTCCAGGAAGCGGATGTAGAAGCCGTGGCGCAGCCCGCTGTCGGGCGCGGGCGGCATCTGCGGGCGCAGGCCGATGCGGTGGCTGCGCGCCAGTTCGGCCTCGAACACCGGCCGCGTTTCCGGCGGCAGCTCGACCCAGGTCTGTGCCGACAGCACCATCAGCCCGGCCAGGTCGTCTGCGCCCCGCTCGGCCATCGGGAACATGACGAACACCAGCACCGAGGCGATGGTGACGAGTTCCAGCGCGACGAACAGCGCAGCCAACCAGCGGGCGTAAAGGCGCGCCAGGCCTGGGCGCCTGCGGGCCTGCTGCATCAGCTGGACGCGCCCAGCGGATTGAACAGATAACCCTCGCCGCGCACGGTGCGGATGTAGGCGGGATGCGTCGGGTCGGCTTCGATCTTGCGCCGCAGCCGGGTCACGCGCACGTCGATGCTGCGGTCGAAGGCGCCGCGCTCGTAGCCCTTCAGGCGATCGATCAGCGCGTCGCGCGTGAGCACGCGATGGGGGTGCTCGACGAAGATGCGCAGCAGCTCGAATTCGCCGCTGGACACCGGCACCTCGTTGCCGTCGCGCAGCAGCCGCCAGGCATCGGCATCCAGCGTGAAGGGGCCGAAGGCATGGCGGTGGCTGCCGGCGGGTGCAACCACCGCGGCGGCAACGGCCGGCCGGGCTCGACGCAGCAGGGCGCGCAGGCGTGCCAGCAGTTCGCGCGGGCTGAAGGGCTTGGGCAGGTAGTCGTCGGCGCCGACTTCCAGGCCGACCACGCGGTCGGTCTCGGTGCCGCGCGCCGACAGCATCAGGATCGGCAGCTCGGAGGTCTTGCGCACCTCGCGCGCCAGGCTCAGCCCGTCCTCGCCCGGCAGCATCAGGTCGAGCACGATCACGTCGGGCGCGGCGCGCAGCATCTGCTCGCGCATCTGCACGCCGTCGGCCGCGGTGTCGACGACGTAGCCGCTGGTCGTCAGGTAGGCCACCAGCAGCTCCCGCAGGCCGGGGTCGTCGTCGACGACCAGGATGCGCGCGGTGGTCGGCAGGCTCATGGCTGGGCAGTTTAGCCAGCGGCGCGGCGCGTGCGCGGCGGTGAAACGCAACGACACGCAGTGAAACGCAGTGGCACGCGCGTGCAGTGGGGCTGCAATGCCGGCGGCGCAGAGTGCTGCACATGGACGCCACCGCCACCTTCTTCGACCCCAGGCACCCGGCCGGGAGGCGGCTGTGGCTGCTGGCGCTTGCGGGGCTGGTTGCGGTCGGCGCGGCGGAGGCGTCCGACGATCAAGGGGCCGATGCCACCGGCGCGGCCGCCGCAGCGGCCCCGCAGGCCGCGGCCAGCGCGCCCGCCAGCGGCGGACCCGCCCCCAAGCCCTACGGCAGCGGCTACGAAGCCCGAGGGCTGGCCGCGTCCGGTTCCCAACCGGCCGGGGCCGGCGAAGCGCGTGTCATGCCGCAGCGCGCAGTCGACCGCTTTCCCAGCAGCCATCGACACGGCGGCGGTGCCGGCCGCGGCGGCCGGCGTTGAACCCGCACCCCAATCCCACACCCACCCGAAGAAAGCACCCCATGAACTCGTCGAAGATCACCCTCTCGACCCTGGCGTTCGCGCTCGTTGCACTCACCACCGCCTGTGGCGGGGGCGGCGATGACGCGCAGCCGCAGGCCACCGCCCGCGGCCTGTCGGCCCAGACGGCGGCCCTCGACGCGTCCTTGCAGGCCACGGCCGCGGCGCCGCTGTCCGCCGACGAGGCGCGCGGCCTGGTCTTCATGCGCGAGGAAGAGAAGCTGGCACGCGACGTCTACGCGGCGCTGCTGGCGCGCTGGAACCTCACGCTGTTCCGCAACATCGGCGCCAGCGAGCAGGCGCACATGGATTCGGTGGGATGGCTGCTGACGCGCTATGCGCTGGCCGATCCGGCGGCTGGAACCCTGCCGGGCCAGTTTGCAGACCCCTCGCTGCAGGCCTTGCACGACGCGCTGCTGGCCCGCGGGCTGCTCAGCCCGGTGGACGCGTTGCAGGTGGGCGCCGAGATCGAGGAAGTCGACATCCGTGACCTGCGCGCGATCCAGGCCACGGTGGACAACGCCGACCTGCTGCTGGTGTACGCGAACCTCGAACGCGGTTCGCGCAACCACCTGCGGGCCTTCCACCTGAACTTGCAGCGCGAGGGCCTGGTGCCCGTGGCCAGGGTCCTCACGCAAGCCGAATACGACGCCATCGTCCAATCCCCACACGAAGGGGGTTAGGCCGCGTCGTCTGTGCCCCGGCGGCGGCTTGCCGCCAGTAGTCTTCAACTGCCAGGAGTGAATCATGAAGTCCACGAATCGCAATCTGTTGGCCACGGCCATCGTCGCCGGGCTGGCCATCGCCGCTGCCTCGGTCGCGCTGGCGCAAGTGCCGGCCGACACACCCACCCAGGCGCGCACCGCCGCACAAGAGCGCATCCACGGCAGCCAGCTGATGACGGAGCAGGAGCGCGTGCAGTTCCGGCAACAGCTGCAAAGCCTGACCACGCAGCAGGAACGCGACCGCTTCCGCGCCGAGCACCACACCAAGATGCAGGAGCGCGCCAAGGAGCGCGGCGTGAGCCTGCCTGATGCGCCGCCGGCGCAAGGCGCTGGCCGCAGCGCCGGCTACGGTGCCGGCTATGGCGCTGGCGCTGGCCCCGGTGCCGGTGCCGGTGCGGGCGGTGGAGCTGGTGCCGGTGCTGGCGGTGGAGCCGGTGGTGGTGCTGGCGGTGGAGCCGGTGGTGGTGCGGGGGGTGGAGCCGGCGGTGGTGCTGGCGGTGGTGCTGGCGGCGGTGCGGGCGGTGGTGCCGGTGGCGGTGCCGGTGGTGGTGGCGGCAGGGGCCGCTGAGTTCGGCGCAGGCCTGGCTGGCGGCAAGGCCAGCCAGGCCGGCCGCGACCGCGGACGTGCGCCCGCAACTGCACGGGAGTGATCATGAACAGTCGCTTGTCACACGGCCCCTGGGCGCTGGCAGGGGCGCTCCTGCTCAGCGGGTGCGTGGTCGCCCCGCCGATGGCCAGGGTGGCGCGGACCGCCCCAACGGCGGCGGTGGCCGCAGCCCCGATGTACTTCTATCCCGAGCATGGCCAGGACGCGCCGCGTCAGGACCGCGATCGCTATGAGTGCTACCGCTGGGCGGCGGCGCAGAGCGGCTTCGATCCCGGCATGACGCCGGTCAGCCTGCCGCCGCCTTCAGCCGCGCCCACGCGCGACGGCGCTGATGTCGCGGCGGGGGCCATCACCGGCGCAATGGCCGGTGCCGTGCTGTCCTCGCCCCACCACACGCGCGAGTCGGTGGTGATCGGCGCCCTCTTCGGCGCTGCCCTGGGCGCCGTGGCGCAGGAATCGCGCGCGCAGGCTGCCGATCAGGCGCTGGCGGCACGGCAGGCTGCGCTGGCTCCCCTGGAGGGCTTCCGGCGCGCGATGAGCGCCTGCATGTCCGGACGCGGCTATCGCGTCGGCTGAAAGGAGTCTCGATCATGACCCGCGAACGATCCACGAGCCGGGCAGCGATGCTGCTGGCGATGGCCTTGCTGTGCGAGGCCGCGGCCGCGCCGGCGCTGGCGGCGCCCCCGCGCTGGTTCGACCAGGCGCATGGGCACGCGCGCCATTACCCGCCCGCGGGCGTGCGCCTGCGGGTGCTGCCGCCGCGCGCCCCGGCGCTGGTCTGGGCGGGTGCGCCTTACTGGTTCAGCGCCGGTGTCTGGTATGCGCCGGCGGCCGTCGGCGGCTACGTCGTGGTGCGCCCTCCCTTCGGCATCGTGGTGGACGATCTGCCGGCCTTTCGCACGGCCGTGGTGATCGGCGGCATCGGCTACCTGTACCTCAATGGCGTCTACTACCGCGAGCGTGCGCAGGGCGGCTACGAGGTCGTGCCCACGCCGCTGGTCGGCCCGGGCGGCGCCGATGGCGCATCGGGCCGCCTGTACGTCTACCCGAACCGGAGCCAGAGCGCCGAGCAGCAGGCCGACGACGAATACGCCTGCCATCGCTGGGCGGCTGCGCAAAGCGGCTTCGACCCCGCGCCCGCGGCCACCGGCCAGGGCGCAGACGGCGCGCGCCGCGGCGACTACGTGCGCGCGCAGACCGCATGCCTGGAAGCCCGCGGCTACACCGTGCGCTGATGCGGCCGCGCGGGCGGGGGCCGGATCAGGCCGCCAGCAGCGCCTGCGCCAGCGCCTCGGCGGTCTCGATGCCGTCCACGCCGGCCGACATGATGCCGCCCGCATAACCCGCGCCCTCGCCGGCCGGGTACAGGCCGGCGATGTTGAGGCTCTGGCGGTCGCGCCCGCGCGTGATGCGCAGCGGCGACGAGGTGCGCGTCTCCACCCCGGTGAGCACCGCGTCGGCCATGGCAAAGCCCTTGATCTGGCGGTCGAAGGCCGGCAGCGCGGCGCGGATGGCGTCGGTCACGTAGGCCGGCAGGCTGCCCTGGCGCGGGTCGGCCAGGTCGCAGAAATTCACACCAGGCTGGTAGGACGGCAGCACGCTGCCCACGGCGCTGGAGCGCTGGCGGCGCAGGAAGTCGCCCACCAGTTGCCCCGGCGCCTGGTAGCCGCCGCCGCCCAGCTCGAAGGCGCGGCTTTCCCACTGGCGCTGGAAGGCCACGCCGTCCAGCGGGTCCACCGGGCCCGTGCCGGGCGTCTGGCGGTAGTCCTCGGTGCTGATGCCCACCACGATGCCGGCGTTGGCGTTGCGCTCGTTGCGCGAGTACTGGCTCATGCCGTTGGTGACCACGCGCCCGGGCTCGGACGTGGCCGCGACCACCGTGCCGCCCGGGCACATGCAGAAGCTGTAGACCGAGCGCCCGTTGCCGGCGTGGTGCACCAGCTTGTAGTCGGCCGCGCCCAGGATGGGGTTGCCGGCGTTGGGCCCGAAGCGCGCGCGGTCGATCAAGCCCTGCGGGTGCTCGATGCGAAAGCCCACCGAGAAGGGCTTGGCCTCGAGCAGCACGCCGCGCTGCTGCAGCATGGCGAAGGTGTCGCGCGCGCTGTGGCCCAGGGCCAGCACCAGCTGGTCGGTGCGCAACTGCTCGCCGCCGGCCAGCACCAGGCCGCGCAGGGCGCGCGTGCGGCCGGCGGCGTCGGGCCAGGGCAGATCCTCGATCAGCAGGTCGGTCACCTGCTGCTGGAAGCGGACCTCGCCGCCCAGCGCGGTGATCTCGGCGCGCATCTTCTCGATCATGCTCACCAGCCGGAAGGTGCCGATGTGCGGCTTGGCCACGAACAGGATCTCTTCGGGCGCGCCGGCCTTGACGAACTCGGTGAGCACCTTGCGCGTGAGGTGGCGCGGGTCGCTGATCTGGCTCCACAGCTTGCCGTCGCTGAAGGTGCCGGCGCCGCCTTCGCCGAACTGCACGT
>LNFM01002380.1_pt1 | contig 39553 bp, 34 predicted proteins | sample 596031 | NCBI WGS metagenome assembly LNFM01 (sample SAMN04254537, study PRJNA301005) | activated carbon metagenome | isolation source: dual media filters at the Ann Arbor, Michigan drinking water treatment plant | place: USA: Ann Arbor | reverse complement strand
GTCGGCGACTCGCGCGCCTACCTGTGGCGCGGCTCCACCCTCTCGCAGATCACCGAGGACCACTCGGTGGTGGCCGAGCTGGTGCGACGCGGCACCATCACGGCCGAGGAGGCCGAGCACCACCCGCACCGCAACGTGATCACCCGCGCGCTCGGAGCCGACGCCGAGGTGACCGCCGACGTGATGTCGGCCGACCTGCGCGAGGGCGACGTGGTGCTCGTGTGCAGCGACGGGCTCTCGTCGTACGTCCCCGAGCCGGCGATCGCCGGCGCGCTGTCCGGCGCCGCCACCCTGGGCGAGGCGGCGCGCGCACTGGTGGCGCTGGCCAACGAGGCCGGCGGGGCCGACAACGTCACCGTGGTGCTCGGCCGGGTCGGCACCGGGCCGCCCGCCGGCGGCGGCGACACGGTCGAGGTGCCGATCGTGCCCCACGAGGACGTGACCGAGGCCGGCGGGGTGCGGGTGCTCGGCGGCGTCCACGGGCACGCGGGCGCCGAGCGCGCGGGCAGCGCGCCCGCGCCGCCCCCCCGGGTGCTGGAGCCCGCGGGCCGCCGCCGCTCGAAGGTGGTGCCGGTGCTGACGGGCGTCCTGGTCGTGCTGGCCCTCGTGGTCGGCGGCGTCGCGTGGGTGGCGAGCCGCACCTACACCGTGCAGGCCGGGCCCGACGACACCGTGATCGTGGCCCACGGCCTGCCGGTGTCGGTGCTCGGGCGCGACCTGGCGACCGACTGGCAGGACACGGGCGTGCCGGCCGGGCCCGTGCGCGCATCGCAGCCCGGCGCCCTCTCGTCGACGGCGCGCGGCCAGGGCGAGGCCGTCGCGCGTGCCGCGGACCTGGTGTGGCGCTTCGGGGTCGGCGACCCGCCGGTGCTCGAGGCGCCCGAGACCCCCCGGACGGCGCCCACGCCGCCGACGGCCGAGGCGACGCCCGGGACCACGACCGCCCCGTGAGCGCGCGCACCCGCGAGCTGGGATTCCTGATCCCGGCGGCCCTCCTGGGCTTCCTGGGCATCGCGACGGTGGCGAGCGCGCGCACCGACACGCTCGAGTTCGGCCCCGTGCCGGGCGCGGCCGGCGTGCTCGCCGTGTTCCTCGCGATGCACGTCACCCTGCGGCTGCGCGCGCCGCACGCCGACCCCTACCTGCTGCCGATCGTCGGCGTGCTGTCGGCCATCGGACTGGTCGAGCTCGACCGGATCAACCCCGCGCTCGCCGCCGACCAGGCCCTGTGGGTGGGCGTGGGCGGAGCGGCCTTCATCGGGACGGTCATGCTGCTGCCCGACCACCGGATCCTGGAGAACTACACCTATCTGATCGGCCTGGCGGGGGTGGGCCTGCTGCTGATCACGATGGTCTTCGGCACGCGCATCAACGGCGCCAAGCTCTGGATCTCGATCGGCGGCGGGCAGACCGTGCAGCTCGGCGAGGTGGCCAAGGTCCTGGTGGTGGTGTTCCTCGCCGCCTACCTGCGCGACAAGCGCGAGCTGCTCGCCATCCCGACCCGCCGCGTCATGCGCATGCCCATGCCGCCGGGCGCGGCGCTGGCCCCGGTGCTGCTGTTCCTCGGAGCCTGTCTGGCGCTGGTGGTGATCCTCAACGACTTCGGCACGGCCCTGCTGTTCCTCGGCATCTTCCTCGCGATGATCTACCTGGCCACCGGCCGGGTCGCCTACACCGGCTTCGGCATCGGCCTCTTCGTGATCGGATCGGCGCTGGTCTACACGGTGGTGCCGCGCATCCAGGAGCGCGTCGACAACTGGCTCGACCCCTTCGGCGACGCCCAGGGGCAGGGCTTCCAGCTGGTGCAGTCGCTCTATGCGCTGGCCCAGGGCGGCGTCGTCGGGCCGGGCCTCGGCAAGGCCTTCCTCGTGCGCGAGGACGGCTCGACGGTCATCCCCGTCCTGGAGACCGACTTCATGTTCTCGGCCGTGGCGAGCGAGCTCGGCTACGTGGGCGGCGTGGGCATCCTCCTCGGCTTCCTCCTGCTCATCCAGCGCGGCTTCGTCATCGCGGCGAGCGCCAACGACGGCTTCTCCAAGCTGCTGGCGGGCGGGCTCACGGCCGCGGTCGGCCTCCAGGCGATCCTGATCATCGGGGGCGTGACCCGCCTGATCCCGCTGACCGGCGTGACGCTGCCGTTCATGAGCTACGGCGGATCGAGCGTGGTCACCAACTTCGTGCTGGTGGCGCTGCTGCTGATCATCAGCCACCGCACCACGGCCGGCAACGCCCCCTCGGCGCGCCGCCGCCGCCAGGCCGAGGCCGCCGCCGAGCGGGAGCTGGACGCCGCGTGAACCGCTCCATCCGCCGCCTCTACCTCACCCTCGCCGGCGGCTTCGGCCTGCTGGTGCTGATGCTCGGCTGGTGGCAGGTGGTCGCGGCCGACGACCTGCGCGACCGGCCCGGGAACATCCAGACGGCCCAGGCCGAGCGCCTGATCGACCGCGGGCGCATCCTGTCGGCCGACGGCAGGGTGCTCGCGGCCAGCCGCGCGCGGCGCATCAACGGCCAGCGCGTCTACGAGCGCCTCTACCCGCAGGGCAGCCTCGCGGCGAACGCCGTCGGCTACGTCTCCGACAGCGCCGGCAAGACGGGCGTCGAGAGCACCTACAACCGCTATCTGTCGGGGAGCTTCGGCACCGAGCCCCTGCTCCAGCGCCTCAGCCTGAAGGAGAAGCGCGGCGCCGATGTGCGCCTCAGCCTCGACACGCGGGTCCAGCAGGCCGCCGAGCAGGCGCTGGCCGGCAACGCGGGGTCGGCGGTGGCGTTCGACCCCACCACCGGGCAGGTGCTCGCGCTGGCGTCGGCGCCCGGTTTCGATCTCCAGCAGGCCGTCAGCGACTTCGAGAGCATCCCCACCGAGGGGTCGCCCTTCGTCAATCGCGCCACCCAGGGCCTCTACCCCCCCGGCTCGACCTTTAAGGTGGTCACCGCCACGGGGGCCCTCGAGAGCGGTCGGTACACGCCTGAGACCACTTTCGTCGACACCGGGTCGTACGCGACGCCGGGAGGACCGATCCGGAACTTCGGCGGCAGGACATTCGGGGAGCACACGCTGAGCACCGCGCTGACCAACTCGATCAACACCACGTTCGCCTCGATCGGCGACGCCCTCGGCCCGAGCGCGCTCGGCGCGACGATGACCGCCTACGGCTTCGGCGAGAAGCCCCCGATCGACCTCCCCGGCGACTCGGTGCTGGTGTCGGGCCGCCGCGACCGCGGCACCGTGCTGCCCAACGACGAGGACGGCGAGGACACCGCCCGCATCGCCATCGGCCAGGAGCGCCTCACCGTGACGCCGCTGCAGATGATGATGGTGGCCGGCGCCGTGGCGAACCGCGGCGTGCTGATGGCGCCGCGCCTGATGGAGACGATCACCGACCGCGCCGGCGCGGTGGTGCAGCGCGGCGCGCCGCAGGAGATGGGCCGCGTGATGACCGCCGAGAACGCGGCGCAGCTCACCGAGATGATGACCAACGTGGTGCGCGACGGCACCGGCACCGGCGCCGCGCTCTCGAGCGTCGGGGTCACGGCGGCCGGCAAGACCGGCACCGCCGAGTCGTCGGACGCCAGCATCAACCAGGCCTGGTTCATCGGCTTCGCGCCCGCCGAGGCGCCCGTCGTGGCCGTCGCCGTGGTCATCGAGGACACCTCCTCCACCGGCGGCGAGGTCGCGGCCCCCGTGGCGGCGGCCGTGATGCGCGCGGCGATCGAGGCCCGATGAGCTTCGAACCCGGCGAGCTGATCGGCGACCGCTACGAGCTGGGCCGCCAGCTCGGCGCCGGCGGCATGGCGCGCGTCTACCTCGGCCACGACCGGCTGCTCGACCGCCAGGTGGCGGTCAAGGTGCTCTCCGAGCCCTACGCCTCCGACCCGCAGTTCGTCGAGCGCTTCCGCCGCGAGGCGTCGGCGGCCGCCGGCCTGAACCACCCGAACATCGTCGCCGTCTACGACCGCGGCGAGGCGGACGGCAGCTACTACATCGTCATGGAGTACCTGAAGGGGCCCGACCTCAAGCAGGTGATCCGCGGGCGCGCGCCGCTGCCGCCCCTGGAGGCGATCGACAACGCGCAGCAGATCCTGGCCGCCCTCGGCGCCGCCCACAAGCGCGATGTGGTGCACCGCGACGTGAAGCCCCAGAACGTGCTCGTGGCCGAGGACGGCCACCTCAAGGTGACCGACTTCGGCATCGCGCGCGCCGGGGCCGAGAGCGACATGACCGAGGCCGGCTCGGTGATCGGCACGGCCCAGTACCTCTCGCCCGAGCAGGCCCGCGGCGACGACGTCACCGCGGCGAGCGACTGCTACGCGGTCGGCATCGTCCTCTACGAGATGCTCACCGGGAGGGTGCCCTTCGACGGAGGCCCCCCGGTCGCCGTGGCGATGAAGCAGATCAGCGACGAGCCGGTCTCGCCGCGCATCGTCGAGCCGAGCGTTCCGCGCGAGCTGGAGGCCGTGGTTCTCCGGTCGCTCGCCAAGCGCCCCTCCGAGCGCTACCGCACCGCCGAGGAGATGAGCCGCGCGCTCGCCGAGGTGCGTGGCGTGCTCGACGGCACGGGCGGCACCACCCGGGTCATCCCCGCCGCGGGCGACACCGGGCGCACGCGCGTCATGCCGCCCTCGCGCGTGGGCCCGCCGCCTCCGCCGGAGGCTCCCGGCGGCCGGAAGCGCTGGCCGCTCATCGTCGGGATCGCCGTGCTCGTGCTGGCCCTGGCCGTCGGCGCGTTCGCGCTGCTCGGAGGCGGAGGCGGCGAGAAGGTGACCGTCCCGTCCGTCGCGGGCCTGACCTCCGAGGCCGCCCAGCGCGCCCTCACCGACGCCGGGCTCGAGCCGCTCGTGCAGACCGTGACCGACCCGGAGGTCGCCGAGGGCACCGCGATCGACACCGATCCGCCCGTCGGGTCGGAGGTGGACGAGGGCTCGACCGTCACGCTGCGCGTGAGCGGCGGGCCCGGCGACGCCACCGTGCCCGACGTGGCCGAGCAGGAGGAGGCGGCGGCCACCAGCGCGCTGTGGCGCGAGGGATTCGAGGTCGGCACGCGCGAGGAGTCGAGCGACGACATCGACGAGGGCTTCGTGATCCGCACCGAGCCGGCGGCGGGCGCGCAGGCCCCGCGGGGCAGCACCGTCACGCTCGTGCTCTCGAGCGGCGCCGAGGACGTGAACGTGCCCAACGTGACCCGGCTCGACCGGGCCACCGCCGAGCAGACGCTCACCGGGCGCGGCTTCCTCGTGAGGGTGGCCAACCGCGAGACGACCGACTTCGCCGCCGGGATCGTGATCGAGCAGGACCCCTCCGGGGGGACCACCGCGCCGCGCGGCAGCGCCGTCACGCTGACGGTGGCGGTGGCGCCGAGCAACGTCTCGGTGCCCGAGGTGATCGGGCTCGATGCCGGCTCGGCCGTCGCCGAGCTCGAGGGCGCCGGGCTGCGCGTCACCAGCGACACCGCCGACGACGACGCCCCCCAGGGCACCGTGATCGACCAGGAGCCCGGGCCGGGGGCCGGCGTGGCCCCGGGTACGCGCGTCGTGATCACCGTCAGCAACGGTCCGCCCGGAACCACGTCCGCCGTGCCTCCGCCTCCCCCCACGACCACCCCGTGAGGCGCCGCGTCGCGGTGCTGATGGGGGGCCGCAGCAGCGAGCACGAGGTGTCGCTCGCGTCGGCCGCCGCGGTGATCGCCGCGCTCGATCCCGAGCGCACCGAGGTCATCCCGGTCCTGATCTCCCCGGAGGGCGCCTGGAGCATCGACGGTGAGCCGGTGGCGATCGTCCCGGGCGCCGACGGCACGGGCCGGATCGCGTCGCTGGCGGGCGGGCCGGAGCGGGCGGTGGACATCGTCTTCCCGGTGCTCCACGGCCCCCACGGCGAGGACGGCACCGTGCAGGGAGCCCTCGAGACCGCAGGGGTGCCCTACGTCGGCGCGGGGGTCGCCGCGTCGGCCGTCGCGATGGACAAGGCCCTCTTCAAGGTCTTCCTCGGGCACGCCGGCATCCCGACCCCCGAGCACTGCGTCGTCACCGCCTCGGAGTGGGCGGTGGCGCCGGGTCCGGCGCGCGCCCGCGTCGCGGAGGCCGTCGGGTACCCGGCGTTCTGCAAGCCGGCCCGCCTCGGATCGAGCGTCGGCATCAGCCCCGTGCCCGATGCGGCGGCCCTCGGCGACGCGCTGGAGCTGGCCTTCCGCCACGACCCGAAGGCGCTCATCGAGCGGGCGGTGACGGGGCGCGAGGTGGAGGTCGGCATCCTCGACGGCGACCCGGTGATCGCGTCGCCGGTCGGCGAGATCACGTTCGAGGGCGACTGGTACGACTACGAGACCAAGTACGTGCCCGGCCGCTCGGGCCTCGAGGTGCCCGCCGACCTGCCCCCGGCCACCGCGGCGCGCGCGCGCGAGCTGGCGCTGCGGGCGTTCGCGGTCTCCGACTGCGCGGGCCTCGCGCGGGTCGACTTCTTCGTCGAGCCCTCGGGCGAGGTGCTGCTGTCGGAGCTCAACACGATGCCGGGCTTCACGCCGACGAGCGTCTACGCACGCCTGATGGAGGTCGCGGGGGTCCCCTACCCCGAGCTCGTGACCCGGCTGGTCGACCTCGGCCTGGCCCGTGCCGCGGAGGCCCGGCGGTACCGCAGCTGACCCGCATCGGGGTCGTCGCCGACACCCACGTCGGCGAGTTCCTCGACGTCCTCCCCGAGCCGGTGCTCGCCGCGCTGGAGGGCTGCGACCTGATCCTCCACGCGGGGGACCTGAGCGTCCCATCGGTGCTGCACGACCTCGAGCGGGTCGCGCCCGTCGTGGCGGTGCGCGGCGACCACGACCGGTTGGAGGGGCTGGCGCTGCCGGAGACCGCCGTGGTGGTGGCCGGCGGGCACCGCATCGGCCTGATCCACGGGCACCGCACCCGCCTGGTCGACGCCTCGGTGGTCGCGGCGTCGGTGGCCGCCGGCCGGGCGCTGCCCTACCGCGCCCGTCTGTCGCGTGCGCTGATGCGCCGCATGGGGCCGGTCGACGCGGTGGTGTTCGGCCACTGGCACGAGCGGGTGACGCGCCGCGAGGGCGGCACGCTGCTGTTCTCCCCGGGGGCCGTCTGCCCGTGGGGGAGCCTGGAGGGCGGCCGGCCGGTGGGAAAGGGGATGACCGGGTTCAACGACCGTGCGGTGCGGCGCTTCCGGCGGCAGCTCGGCGCGGAGGCGATGCGGCCGAGCGTCGGGGTGCTGGAGGTCGGCAGCGGGGGCATCCGTCCCCGCACCATCCTGCTGGACGGACGGTAGGGTCGGAGCCGGATGCCCGCCGCCTCGCTCCCCCGCGCCATCAGGACCATCCGGGGCGGCCTCGCCCTGGGCGCGCTGGCCGCCGCCCTCATGGCCCTCGCCCCGCTCTTCGACCTCGTGGACGGGCCGGCAGCCCTTCCCCGCGGCGGGACCCACGTGGCGGGCATCGGGATCTCGGTGTCGGCCATCGCAATCACCGCGTGCCTGGCGATCCTCGTCGGCGTGGTGCGCGAGATCCTCTGGGTGCACCTGCTCGGACTCGTGCTCACGACGGGCGTCGCCCTGGTCTCGGGGCTGCTCGTGATCGTCGCCCGCACCTCCGGCAACTTCGCCGACGACGCCGACCTGACGATGCGGGCGGGGGCCCTGCTGCTGGTGGGCGCGTTCTGGCTCGCGCTCGCCGGGATCGTCGTGGCGCTGGTCGGCGTCCGGATGGTGGCGATCGCCGCGCCGCCGCCCACGATGGCGCGCACCGGTCCGCAGCAGCGGGCGCGCACGGCGGGCCTCGCGGCCATGCTGGGCGCGGTGGGCGTCGTGATCGTCGTGACCTCCGGCATCGCCGTGGCCTACGGCGTGCTGGCCCTCGGCGACATCCGCGCATCCGGGGAGCGGCTCACGGGACGCGGCATGGCGGTCGCCGGCGTCGCGCTCGGCATCCTGGTGCTCTCGGCGCTGGCGGCGATCGGCGGCGTCGGCGCGTGGGTCGCGCAGCCCGGCGGCCTCTAGCGCACATCGCCAGGAGGGCAGCGGACCTCAGGTGATCCGCAACCCGATGTAAGGGTTGCGTTGGGTGCGCCCAGCCAGTGCCGGAAGCCTGGAACCATGGGGGGGTGCCCCGCACCACCCCATCCGCCGCGCGGCGGTTCACCTGTGCGCTGGGCCTCGTCACGTCGGCGGCCGCCGTGTGGACGGGTGCCGCCGGCGCCTCCGACGGCCCGCTGCTCTACCTGCGCGAGGAGGCGGCCGTCGTCATCGACCAGGGCGTCGGCGGCGGTACGCTGCGCCAGGCGCCGGCGGCGGCGCATCCGCGCTGGAACACCGCGCGCACGGTCGGCAAGGTGACCGGACGCGAGCTGGCCGGAGCCGGTCCCGTGAGGATCGCCGCCATCCTGCGCGCCGGATGGCGCGAGCGCGGCGCGGGCGGGCTGGTCGCGGTCGACGAGATCACCCCCGCCCAGTGGACGCCGGCGGGGGCGCGGGCGCTCGGGACGGCGCTCGGCCGCCTCGGACCGGACGCGCGGCGCGTGATCTTCTACGCGGCGCCGTCGTTCGTCGAGCGGGTCGGCCGCGTCGACCCGCGGCGCGGACTGCCGGCGCCCCTCGCCGGCCTGGTGGACGCGGTGAGCCGCGGGCGGGCGATGTACCTGCTCACCTACCGGGGCGACTCATCGGCCTTCCCGGCGCGCGAGATGGCGACGCATCCCACACGCTGGGCCGCGCGCTGGCCCGCGGGCCGGGGAGAGCTGCGCCTGCTGCTCGGAGCCGACGGCGGGGTGGGCCAAGCCGAGCTGTGGGCCCGCGTGCGCGCGACTCCGGCGGGCCGCGAGATGCTCGCCCGCGGGCCCGGCGCCTACGGGCTCCCCGACGCCGGCGCGGCGCGTGCGTGGGTGGACGAGTACCGCGCCTTCCGGGCCGCGCCGACCGTGTCGGTGACCGGGTCCGACTACGCCGTTCCGGCTCCCGGCGGGCTCACGCTGACGCGCGCGGGCACGGGCCGGGTCAGGGTCGTGCTCGGCCGCGCCGGCAACGCCGTCGTCACGATGACGCCCTCCGGCGGCGGGAAGGTCCGGGCGATCCGCAAGCTCGTCGGCCCGCAGACCGCCGTCGTGCGGCTCCCCCGCGACAGCCGCCCGGGCCTCTACCGCGTGCAGGCCGTGCTGATCGGCGACGGCCTGCGCGACCGCGCCGGCCTCACCGTGCGGGTGCGGCGCTAGGGTCACCGAGGTCGGCCGGCGGCGCGGGCACGGCCGCGGCCGCGTCGTCGAGCATCTGCTCGAGGTCGCCCGGAGCCACGGGGCGGCTCATCAGGAAGCCCTGGCCGACGTGGCAGCCGAGGGTGCGGAGCATGTCGTAGGCCGACTGGTCCTCGATGCCCTCGGCCACGACCCGGAGGCCGAGGTTGCGGGCGAGGTCGATGGTCGAGCGCACGATCATCGCGTCGGCGGGGTCGTTGGCCATGTTCAGGACGAACGACTTGTCGATCTTGAGGACGTTCACCGGGAGGCGCTTGAGGTAGTCGAGCGACGAGTAGCCGGTGCCGAAGTCGTCGATCGACAGCGAGACACCCATGTCGCTGAGGCGCTCGAGCACCTCCATGGCGCGGGCCGGGTTGGCCATCAGCACGGTCTCGGTGATCTCCAGCTCGAGACGGCTGGCCGGCACCTCCGCGAGCGCCAGGCACGCCTCGACGGCGTCGCCGAAGTCGGGGTCGAGCAGGTTGCGCGCCGAGACGTTGACGGCCACCGACAGCGCCCGGCCCTGCAGCTCCCAGACCCGGCACTGGGCCAGCGCGCGGTTGAGGATGTGCAGCGTGAGGGGCTTGATCAGCGCCGTGTGCTCGGCGAGGGGCACGAACTCGACGGGCGCCAGCAGGCCGCGCTGGGGGTGCTGCCAGCGCACGAGCACCTCCACCCCGGCCGCCAGGCCGGTCTCCAGATCGACCTTCGGCTGGTAGTGCAGCACCAGCTCGTCGTTCTCCATCGCGCGGCGCAGCTCGCCGACCAGCGCCAGCCTCTCCGGGCTGTAGTTGTCGTTCTCGGCCCCGTAGAAGGCGTGGCCGAGGTGGTCGGCCTTGGCCGTGTACATCGCCACGTCGGCGCGCTGCAGCAGCTGTGCGACGTCCTCCCCGTCGCCCGGGTAGAGCGCGATGCCGATGCTCGCCTCGGTGTCGAGCGACAGCCCCTCCAGCAGGATCGGCTCGGAGATCGCCGCGCCGAGGACCGCGGCGACCGACGCGGCGGCGGCGGCGTCGCGCACCTCGGGCAGCAGCACGGCGAACTCGTCGCCGCCGAGGCGGGCGATCGTGTCGCTCTCGCGCACGGCGCCCGTCAACCGCCCGGCGATCGCCTGCAGCAGGACGTCGCCGGAGCGGTGGCCGAGCGTGTCGTTGACCTCCTTGAACCGGTCGAGGTCGATGATCATGACCGCCGTCATCAGGCCCTCGCGGCGGGCCCGGGCGACGGCCCGGTCGACACGGTCGTGGAAGAGGCGCCGGTTGGGCAGGCCGGTGAGCGCGTCGGTGACGGCCTGGCGGTGGCTGTCGGCGAGGGCGATGTTCTCGCGGAAGGTGAGCGCGGCGCGGGTCATCCCCACCAGCAGGGCGCCGATCGCGAGCCACAGGGCCACGTCCCCCCCGTACGCGTAGTGGTTGTGCACCAGCACCCCCAGGGCGCCGGCGGCGATCGCCGTCGGCAGCAGCATCAGCCGCCATCCCTCGAGCTGGGCGGGGGGTGGCATGCGCCGGGTCTGGAGCGCCGCGATTCCCATCACCACCATGCCGGCCGGCCAGAGCACCTCGGCGATGCCGGGCTCGATCGCCGCTCCGGTCGCGACGACGTAGAGGAAGACCACGTCGCCGGCGGCGAAGATGCCGCAGCCGATCGCGAGGAGGCCCACGGACGGCCCCGGGTGCCACCCGGTGAGGGCGGCGATGATCGCGACGAACGCCAGGATGAGCAGGTCGCCGAGCGGATAGGCGAGGTTGGTCGCGATCGCCGCGGCGCTCCCCTCCCCCGATTCCAGCACGGGCGGCAGCAGGAAGGTGGTACCCGCCGCGGCGATCACGAGGGCCGACGCGAGCCCGTCGAGCCACTGGCTGCCGTGGAAGTGGGTGACCCGGGCCTTCAGCAGGAGGATCAGCCCCGCGTAGACGAGCGGGTAGAAGGCGAGGTAGAGCCCGTCGGCGAGGGACGGGAACGGGGGCTCGGCCAGATCCTGCAAGGCCAGCCACCAGTAGACCTCGCCGCTCGACCAGGCCAGCAGGCCCAGCCCGATCAGGGCCCACGCGAGGCGCTCGTGGCGCACCACGGCCGCCCGGGCGAGGATACCGAGGGAGGCCCCCACGACGATGCCCGAATAGACCCAGCCGTTCAGCAGCTCGGTTGCCGCGGGGCCGCTCGCCACGCCGAGGAGGATGTGCGCCGCATAGACCGCCAGACCGATGGCGATCGCCGACCACCACACGGTGGCGAGCACCCGGTCGCGGCGCCTGAGGCCGTCGTCGAGGAGTCTCACCCAGGCGCTATCGGCGGTCGGGCAGGCGGGGCTGAGCAGGTCGGCAGGACACCGGCCCCGAGCGGATCGGGATGCGACCCTCAGCGGCGCGAGCGGGGGTGCGCCCGGTCGAAGTCCTCGCGCAGGTGCGCGGCCGTGACGTGGGTGTATATCTCGGTCGTCACGGGCGATGCGTGGCCGAGATGTGCCTGCACGTAGCGGATATCCACCCCCGACTGGATCAGGTGCGTGCCGCACGAGTGCCGCAGGGCGTGGGGGAAGACGCGGGCCCCGTCGGTGCGCAGCCCGGCCCGATCGGCCACTTCGGTCACGATCTGCCAGACCGCGGCTCTACCGAGCCGCCTGCCGCGGGCGCTGAGGAAGACGGCGTCGGCGTCGCGGTGGCGCGCCTGGTCGGGCCGCGGGCGCCGGTCGCGGGAGCGCAGCTCGGGCCGTCCGACGCGCAGATAGGCCGTCAGCGACGCGAGCGCCTCGCGGGGCACGGCGACGGCGCGGCGGCGCCCCCCCTTGCCGGAGACGAGCAGGAAGGGGTCGGAGGGGTCGTCGAGGTGGCAGGCCGACAGGTCGAGCCCGGCCGCCTCGCTGGCGCGGAGCCCGCATCCGTACAACACCTCCACGAGCGCCGACGTGCGTGCGCCGAGCGGACCCGGGCCCGCCGCGGCCTCGCACATGCTCCGCACGGCGGCCGCCGACAGCGCCACCACCTCGCGGCCGATCGCCTCCTGCCCCCCCTCGGCGGCCGCCACCGGCGGGCGCAGGTCGCGCACCGGGTTCTCCAGGGCCAGCGCCCGCGACCACCAGCGGCAGAACGCACGCGTCGCGGCCACCCGCCGGCGCCGCGTGGACACCCGGCCGGGCAGCCCGTCGCGCCACCGCTGCCACCAGCCGAGCGGCAGGGCCGCGAGCTGCCCGGCCGCCGCACGCGCACGCGGGTCGTCCTCGACGCCGAACGACTGCGAGTCGGCCGGGGGGGCCGGCACCCCGAGCGCCTCGGCGAGCGCCGCGAGGTCGCGGGCGTAGGCCGCACGCGTGTTGGCGTTCTCGCGCGTGCCGAGGAAGGCCCCCGCGAGGCGGGCGAAGCCGTCCGGGTCGACCATGCTCATCCGCGCGGGTGCCCGCGCCGCAGCGCGGCCTGCATCGCCTTGGTGGTGACCCCGGTGTAGCGCTGGGTCGTGGCCAGGCTCGCGTGCCCGAGCACCTCCTGCACCACCCGCAGGTGGGCGCCCCCCTCACCCCCGGGGCCCTCCAGCAGGTGCGTGCCGGCGGCGTGGCGCAGGAGGTGGGGCCCGCCGGCGCGCCCGGCGGCGCGCAGCTCGCGCGCCACGATCCGGTAGACCGTCGATCCGTCGAGACGCCGGCCCGAACGGGAGACGAAGACCGGCGCGCGGGCCGCCGGCTGGGGCCCGTGGGCCGCGACGAGGCGCGGGCGGCCGGTGCCGAGCCACGCCCGCAGGGCGTCCACCGCGTTCTCGGTGATCGGGACGGTGCGCGCGGCGCCCCCCTTGCCGACCACGCGCAGCGCGTCGTTCTCGAAGTCGAGCCCGGCCAGCACGAGGTCGCAGGCCTCCTGGCGCCGCAGGCCGCTTCCGTAGAGCACCTCCATCAGGGCGCGGTCGCGCAGGGCGAGGGCCCGCGCCACCGGCGCCGCGTCGTCGGCGCCGGCGCCCGTCCCATCGACCAGCGCGGCCGCGTCGGCCTGCGAGAGCCGGGGCACCGGCGGGGGCGTGGCGCGGGGGCGGTCGATGAGGTCGGCCGGCGAGCGCCCCGGCGGGTGGTGGGGCGCCAGCCACTCGCGCAGCGCGGTGACCGCGCGCGCCCGCGAGGCCGGCGACCACTCCAGCCCGCGGAACGCGGCCTCGAGCGCCGAGGGCGTCACCTCGGCGGGCCCCGAGAGCCCGCGATCCGACAGCCAGCCCGCGACCCGCCGGGCGTCCTTCAGATAGGCGGCCTGGGTGCGCGGCGACAGCAGGCGCCCGCGGCCGCCCTGCGCCGCCAGCCGCCCCCCGAGGTCGTCGAGGCTCTCGTCCCATGTCGCCGCCATCGTTATGTCGTGTTCGGCACGCCCCTCAGCTCCACCTGCCCGACGCCGGCGTGGAAGCCGCCGCTGCCGTCGTCCACGAGCGACGTGATCCAGAGGACGACGGCCTCGGCCGGGGCGGCGCGCGCGATCGGGATGATCTGCTCGGCGCCGGTGAAGGTGCCGGAGGCGAGCACCTCGCGACGGCCGGCCTCCAGCGGGCCGAGCACCTGGAAGCCGGCGCCCGCGGTCGGCGAGGTGACGACCATCTGCGTCGCCACGGCCGGGGCCGTGAGCCGCAGGATCAGGCCGACCCCGGTCTTCAGGCCGCCGAAGTCGGGCGAGGTGCGGTAGCGCTCGGTGAACCAGGCCGTGGTGGGGTCGCCGTCCACCGCGAGGCCGCGCTGGTCGGGGTTCTCCGCGTCGTCGTCGCCCTGGGGGTCGTAGTCGCGCACCGCCGCGATCGTCAGCGGGCCCGGCGCTGTGGCCACCGGGGTGTCGGACCCGCGGTCGATCAGCACGACACCCGCCGAGACGGCGCCGCCCAGCAGAGCGACCGCAAGGGCCACGAGCACCGCGCGGCGGGCCCGGCGGCGAGGACGGGGACGCCGCGCGGTGTCCTCGTCGGCCCCCGGCGGCACAGCCGGCAGGGGCGCCGTGCTCATGCGCCGCTCCTCGAGGGCCTCGACCATGTCGGCGGCGGCCGGGAAGCGGTCGGCGGGATCCTTGGCGGCCGCCCGCATGGTGATCGACGCCAGCCAGTCGGGCACTCCCGGCGCCGCCGCCCGCGGGTCGGGCAGCGGCTCGGAGCAGTGCTTCATCGCGACCGCGACGAAGCCCTCGCCGCGGAAGGGCAGGCTGCCCGTGATGCACTCGTAGAGCAGGATGCCGAGCGAGTAGACGTCGGTGCGCGCGTCCACCGGGCGGCCGTCGGCCTGCTCGGGCGACAGGTAGTCGGCGCTACCCATCAGCATGTCGGTGCGGGTCAGCCCGTGCTGACCGTCGGGCTCCATCAGCCGGGCGATGCCGAAGTCGGCGAGCTTCACCGCGCCGTCGGGCGCCATCAGGACGTTCTGGGCCTTGATGTCGCGGTGCACCACCCCCTGCGCGTGGGCGTAGGCGAGCGCGCGGCCGACCTGGGCGCAGACACGAGCCGCATCCTCGGGATCGAGCGCCCCGTCGCGGCGGATCCGCGTCTTGAGGTTCTCCCCCTCCACGAGCTCCATCACGAGGTAGGGCCCCTCGGGGTCGTCGCCGCGATCGAGCAGGTGCACCAGGTTCGGGTGCGACAGGCGCGCCACGAGCATCGCCTCGCGGCGGAAGCGCTCGGCGTGCTCCGCGTCGGCGAGCAGCCCGGCATGCAGGCGCTTCACGGCGACGGGTCGGCCGAGCACCGTGTCGGTCGCGCTCCAGACGGCGGCCATGCCGCCGCGGCCGATCAGCTCGTCGAGCCGGTACCGCTCTCCGAGGAGCGCGCCGGTCACGGGCGACTCGGGGGACATGCGGCCGACGTCACCGGGCGAGGATACCGCCGCGGCCGCATATGGCCGCACGGGCCGGTGAGGGCCCGCGGTAGACTCGTTCCGTGGCGGCGCCGCAGACGATCCTCATCGTCGAGGACGATGAAACGATCTCCGACACCATCGGCTACGCGCTGGAGAGGAGCGGTTTCCGCACCCTCCGCGCGACCGACGGTGCGCAGGGCCTGCGCCTGTTCCGGGCGCAGCGCCCGGATCTGGTGATCCTCGACCTGATGCTCCCCCAGATGGACGGCTGGCGCGTCACGGAGGAGCTCCGCAAGGAGGATCCCCGCGTGCCGGTCATCGTGTGCAGCGCGCGCACCAGCGAGTTCGACCGCGTCCACGGCCTGGAGATGGGCGCCGACGACTACGTCACCAAGCCCTTCTCGATGAAGGAGCTGCTCGCCCGGGTCAACGCGCACCTGCGCCGGGTCGCCTCGCACCGCACCCCCGACGGGTCGACGCTGATCGAGGCCGACGGGCTGGTGATCGACCCCGACCAGGTGCAGGCGTTCGTCGGCGGCGAGACCGTGGGCTTCACCCCGCGCGAGTTCGAGGTGCTCTACGCGCTCGCGCGCGCCGAGGGCAAGCCGATCCCCCGCGAGCGCGTCTACCGCGAGGTCTGGGGCTACGAGATGATGCGCGGCGACCGGTCGGTCGACGTCTTCGTGCGCAAGGTGCGCCAGAAGCTCGCCGCAGCCCGGCCCGACCGCAGCTACGTCCAGACCCACTACGGCGTCGGCTACCGCTTCGAGTCCGCTCCGGCCGGGGCGGACGCGGCCGACGATGCCGCGGCCGCCCCCGGAGGCGACCTCCCCGCCGCCGGATAGGCCCCACCCCGGGCCCGCGGCACTCCTTGAGGGGGGTACCAGCGTCGGCTACCCTTCCCGGGCTCGTCGTCCGGGGGGATGCCCGAGCGGTCAAAGGGAGCGGTCTGTAAAACCGCCGGCTACGCCTACGGAGGTTCGAACCCTCCTCCCCCCACTCCGCGGGGTCCCTCTTCATGAGCGGGATCCCGCGCGTGCGCTCCGAGCGCGTCAGGCCGTCAGGTCCGGTCCTCGCGCTCCCGCCCCGCCGCGGCCTCGTCGGGCGCCGCGGGAGGGATCGGCGGGCGCCGGAAGGGACGGCTCCTCGTGCGCGCGTGTGCCAGCAGATCGGTTGCGAGCGGCGACTCCCAGCCCCTCCAGACCGACACGACGCGCAGCCCGGCGATGAGCGCGATCGACGCGACGCCGACCCCGTTGGAGAGCTCGAACCCCCGGACGAGGACGAGCTGCAGCGTGCAGCCGATGATCGCGGCGAGCGCGGCGAGCGCCCCCGGCCGGAGGGCTTCGGGGGTCTCGTTGACCAGAACGTCCCGGAGCAACCCGCCGCCGATCCCCGTGATCACGCCCAGCAGGACGCAGGACGCCCCGGGCAGGCCCGCCTGGATCCCCATGGCGGTCCCCACGGTCGCGTAGACCCCGAGGAACAGGGCGTCCACGACCACGACCGCGCCGTTCAGGCGCCCGTGCAACGACTCGAGGCTCTGGGAGAACAGGAAGAGCAGCGCACCGGTCGCGATCGCCGCCGGCAGGAGCCAGGGCGAGGCGAGGGCGACCGGCGTGCCGCGCTGCAGCAGGACGTCGCGCAGGAGGCCGCCCCCGAGGCCGGTGACGATCGCGAGGGCCAGGACCCCGCTGATGTCGAACCTGCTCCTGATGGCCACGATCCCGCCCGAGATCGCGCCGAGGGTCACCGCCGCCAGGTCGACCCAGATGGGCACGTTCACGATCGCTTCCCCCGCCACGCGCGGCCCCCTCTGGACGTCGGCGGGGGGATTCTCCCTCATGGGCCGCCGGGGGAGGCGGACTGTGCGAGGGGCGACGTGACGGACCGGTTCGCCCCCGTGGAGTCCGTGGCCTTCTCGGTCCGCCGACGGGGCGTGCCGGTCCCAGGCACCTCACAGCGGCCGCCCCGGGTGCCCTGATCGCACCCGCGTACACCGTCTCCAGGGCGTCGACCACGACGCCACGACGACGGAGGGAACGGCCATGAGCACGACGACCCACCGGGTGACCGACGCCACCGGGCGCGGGGACCGCGCGGTCCCCGCCCGGGCGATGGACCTGCTGATGCGCGACCTCGGCGGCGTACCGCCCCTGCGGCCCGCCGAGCAGATCGCGCTGGCGCGGCGGGTCGAGGAGGGCGACTCCGCGGCGCGCGACCGGATGATCGAGGGCAACCTGCGCCTGGTGGTGTCGATCGCCGCCCGGTACACGGGACGCGGCCTGCCGCTGGAGGACCTCGTGCAGGAGGGCGCCGTCGGCCTGATACGGGCGGTCGACCTGTTCGACCACCGGCGCGGCACGGCGTTCAGCACCTATGCCACCTGGTGGATCCGCCAGGCGGTGACGGCGGCGCTCGTCAGCCAGACCCGCGTGATCCGCCTGCCGGTGCGGCAGGTGCACGCGCTGGCGCGGATCCGCGCGCACGAGGCCGAGGGCACGGTGGGCGCCCGCGAGATCGCCCGCGCCGCCGGCGTGCCGCCGGACGAGGTGGATCTGCTGCGCCTGCGCGGCGCCGGCGTGCTCTCCATCGACGCGCCCGCGGGCAGCCCGGCGCGCCGGCGCGCGGAGCAGGTGGCCGACGAGGGGGCCCCGTGGCCCGAGGAGGTCGTGCTGCACGACGAGCGGCGCGAGGTGCTCGCCCGCGCCGTGGGCCGGCTGGACGGGCGCAGCCGCCGCATCGTGCGCGAGCGCTTCGGCGTGGCCGGGCGCGAACCGCGGACGCTGGCCGCGATCGGCCGGGACGTGGGCATGAGCCGCGAGAGGGTGCGCCAGATCCAGGAGGAGTCGCTCACGCGGCTGCGGCGCGACCGCGAGGTGGCGGCCCTCGGCAGGGCCGCCTGAGGGATGGCACGGATCCTCTCAGGGTGTCCACAGGCGGCTCTAAGGTTCACGCTCTACGCTCCGCGCACTCCGGACGACGAGGGAGGCGGGGCCGATGGGTGGGGACGACGCACAGGCGGGGGCGAAGATCCTCGTGGTGGACGACGAGGACAGCATCACGCAGCTGCTCTGCACCGCCCTGCGATACGAGGGCTTCGAGACCGCCTCGGCGGCGTCGGGGCGCGAGGCGCTGACCGCCGCCGCGGCCTTCCGCCCCGACCTGGTGCTGCTCGACGTCATGCTCCCCGACCTCGACGGCTTCGAGGTGCACCGCCGCCTGACGGGCGGGTCGGCGGAGCGGATGCCGGTGGTCTTCCTGACGGCCCGCCGCGACACAGACGACCGGATCCGCGGCCTGACGATCGGCGCCGACGACTACGTCGTGAAGCCGTTCAGCCTGGAGGAGCTGATCGCCCGGGTCCGCGCCGTGCTGCGGCGCACGCGCGCCGCGGGCGAGGAGCGCACGCGCCTGGTCTTCGAGGACCTCGAGCTCGACGAGGACACCCGCGAGGTCCGCCGTGGCGGCCGCCTGATCGAGCTGACGCCCACCGAATTCAGCCTGCTGCGCTACCTGCTCGCCAACTCGGGCCGCGTGCTCAGCAAGGCCCAGATCCTCGACCACGTGTGGAACTACGACTTCGGCGGCGACTCGAACGTCGTGGAGACCTACATCAGCTACCTGCGCAAGAAGATCGACCGCTCCGGAGAGCCGCTCATCCACACCATGCGCGGATTCGGCTACTCGCTGCGGCTGCGGCCGCGCTGATCCGGGCGATGTCCCTCCGGGCCCGCCTGCTGGTGGTCACCCTGGCCCTGGTGGCCCTGGCGCTTACCGCGGCGGCGTGGGCGACCCACATCGCCCTGGAGTCGTTCCTCGTCGACCGCGTCGACCGCGAGCTGGTGGACGCCCGTGTCCCGGCCACCGTCACCTTCGGTCGCCGCGCCGGGCCATCGAGCCTGCCCGCCGACTCGCTGGTGCGGCTGAGGTCGGCCGACGGCCGCATCCTCGCCGCATACGACGAACGCTTCTCCGACTCCGGGCCAGAGCTCACCCTGCCCGACGACGTCGCGCCGGGCTTCTCGACGGTCGACCTGCCCGGCGGCGCCGGCGAGTACCGGCTGCTGTCGGTCACCGACGACTCGCCGGGCGCGCGTCAGCTGCCCCCCGGCCTGCTCCCCGACGGCGTGTCGCTGGTGCTCGGCGTTCCGCTCACCGACGTCAATGACACCCTCGGCCGCCTCGTGATGATCGAGCTGGCGGTCGGCGCGGTGACCCTCGGAGGCCTGGCGCTGCTCGCCCTGTGGCTGGTGCGGCTCGGGCTCCGGCCCCTCGAGGAGATCGGCGTCACCGCCGACGCGATCGCCGCCGGAGACCTGTCGCAGCGCGTCTCCGACGAGAACCCGCGCACCGAGATCGGCCGCCTCGGGCGCACCTTGAACGGGATGCTCACCCGCATCGAGGAGTCGTTCGCCGAGCGCCGCGAGACCGAGCGGCGGCTGCGCCAGTTCGTCGCCGACGCCTCGCACGAGCTGCAGACGCCGCTCACGTCGGTGCGCGGCTACGCCGAGCTCTTCCGGCGCGGCGCCGCCCAGCGCCCCGACGACCTGGCCACCGCCATGGGGCGCATCGAGGCCGAGGCCACGCGGATGGGCGTGCTGGTCGACGACCTGCTGCTGCTGGCGCGCCTCGACCAGGGCCGCCCGATGGACGCCGCGCCGGTCGACCTCACCGCGCTCGTCGGCGATCTCGTCGCCGACGCCCGGGCGGTCGAGCCCGACCGGCCGATCGCCCTGGAGGCCGGCGCACCCGTGACGGTGCACGGCGACGACCTGCGCCTGCGCCAGGTGGTCGGCAACCTGCTCAGCAACGCGCGCGCCCACACGCCGCCGGGCACGCCCGTGACGGTCCGGACCCTGGTCCGCAACGGCGAGGCGGTCGTCGAGGTGGCCGACCGCGGCCCCGGGCTGCCCTCCGAGCACGCCGCGCGGGTGTTCGAGCGCTTCTTCCGCGCCGACCCCTCGCGGGCCCGCGCCAGCGGCGGCAGCGGGCTCGGCCTCTCGATCGTCGCTTCGATCGCCGAGGCGCACGGCGGGCGCGCCGAGGTCGAGTCGGCGCCGGGCGAGGGCGCCCTCTTCCGGGTCGTCCTCCCCCTCGAGGGCACGCCCGCAGACGACTCACGGGATGGACCCGCCGCCGCCTGAATCGGGGTCCGATGGTCGTGGGAGGCCTGCGCGTCCGGGGTGTGGGCGATCCTTTCCGCCGTGAAGGCCCTCTGGACCCGCTTCTGGGCGCTCGACGCGAACCACCCCTTCACGGGGATCTTCTGTCTGCTCGCAGCCGGCTGGCTCCTCGACGCCGCCGAGTGGGCGGCGGGGACGTCGTTCGTCCCCGGACCGGTCCGACTCGTCATAGCGCTCCTCTGCGCCCTCCTGCTGGTGGCGGGCCTCTCCCTCGTGGGACGCGACCTCGCGCGGAGCCGGGGAGAGTCTGCCAAGGAGCCGGACCCCCGGCGCACTCTCCGGGAGATGGTCCGGCGCCCGACGCGAGAAGCCGTGCTCCACCTGACGGCCCTCTCGGCAGCCCTCTCGGCGCCGGTCGTCGCATGGTCGGCGATCGGCGACCTCTCGACAGCGCCCACCGGCGCGCCGGGCAGCTATCGGATGTTCAGCACGTGGGATCTGCCGGACCCCCTCGCGCGGGTCGTCGAGTTGACGGCTGCGCTCGCCCTGCTCGGGGCCGTCGCGATCGTCCTGCATGCGACCTCAGAGGGCTGGGTCCGACGGCGCGTGCTGGGGCTGACCGCCCTGGTGAGCGCGGCGGGCCTCGTCTTCGGGGCGTCGGCCCGGATCGTCACGGCCAACACCTTCGACGCGAACGTGGCCGGCGGTGTCGCGGTGCTCGGCATCGTCGTCGTGATCCTCCCGCTCTACGCCTGGGCCGCCCTGCAGGCCGCGCGCTGGTGCGCCGAGCCGCCGGAGACCCACGGGGAGCGCTGAGATCACTCGCGTTGGTCTGGGTCCTGACCGCAGACCCGGAGGCGTGGACAGTTCGATGGATGCGTTCGCCACCCCTGAGGTGTAGAAGCAGTGATGCCAGCCACCCCCGATCCCGATCTGGATCTCATCGAGCAGGTGCGCGAGGGCTCGCGCGAGGCTGCGGGCGTCCTCGTCGATCGCCATTGGCAGAGCTGTTGGAGCGTCGCTCGCGGGATCCTGAGAGACCCGGTCGCGGCCGAGGACGTGGTGCAGGAGTCGCTCGTCGCGGCCCTCGACAAGATCGAGTCCTTCGATGAGCGGCGCGGCCGGTTCGGAGCCTGGCTCCACCGGATCACCGTCAACAACGCCCTGAACGAACTCCGCCGGGGTCGCCGGCGCGCGCGTTGGCTGGAGCACGCGCAGCCGTGGGCGCCCGCGGACCCGGGCGACGACGGGGGCTTCCTGGCGGCCATCGCGGACCTCAAGCCGCTCCACCGCGCCGTGGTGGTCCTCCGGTACGGCCTCGACTACTCCTCCACGGAGATCGCCGAGATCCTCGAAGTCCCCGTGGGCACCGTCGACTCCCGCCTGTCCCGCGCACTCGAATCCCTTCGCCAGACGACGGAGCCGCCCCGTGTCCACTGATCTGGAAACCCGCCTGCGCGAGGTTCTGCACGATCCGCCGATCCCCCCGGAGGTCCACGCTCGTCTCCGCTCGCACGCGCTCGAGCACTTCGGACGATCGCGCCGCCGGACGCGCCTGTCCTGGATGCGCCGCGGCGTGCGCTGGAGTGCGGGCATCGCCGGCGCGGCTGCGTTCGCCCTGCTGATCGCAGTGCTGATCGTCGCGACACCATCGGATCCCCCGGCGGAAGCCGACGACTCCACGGGCGTCGAGTACGTCCTGAGGGCGGTGCCGCTGGACGCCGGCGAGAGCGGGCGCGGCGCGGCGGCCTCACTCGCCGGGATCCTCCGGGCGAAGGCGGAGTCGCTGGGCATCGCCGGCCTCGTGGCATCGGCAGAGGGCGATCGCGTCACCCTCTTCATCCCCGGAACCCACCGGACCGGATGGGCGGAGATGTTCCTGCTCGCCAACCTCAACCTCACCGTCTACGACAATGCGTCCTCGCTCGTGGCCGCCGACAGCGATCTGGAGCGGCTGCTACCGATCGCTCGAAGAGCCGCTCAGGTCCGCGGGGGCCGCGCCAAGTACTACGCGGTCGTCCCGCAGTCGGACGACCGGGCGTCCCTCCCCGATCACCTGGAGGGGCCGTATGGCTCGGAGCAGGAGGCCGCGAAGCGGGCGGCGGAACTCGGCGTGAACCTCGGCGGGCGTGCCCGGGTCGTCTCGGTCGACGCCGCGATCTCCCTCGTCCTGAACTACGGGGAGTACGTGAACGGAGCGGGCCCTCTGCCGATCCTGGCAGCCCTTCACGATCCAGTAGCACGCCCAGGGGACATCGCGAACATCCGGGCCAATGACGCCACCGTGGTCGTGACGGTGGCACCCGCCGCCCGTGACGCGGTGGTCGATCGCGTCGAAACGCTCGACCCCGCCGCCGGTGAGTCCCTGCTGCTGGTCGGAGGAGCGAGCACGCTCCCGGGCCTCACGTTCGAGGGCTACGACGCCTCTCGGGGCGAGATCACGTTCCGTACGCCGAACGCGCAGACAGCCACCGGTTACGCCGACAGCGCAGCCGGTGGCGGCCTCGATGCGCTCGTAGCGGTCGAACAGGCCCGTCCAGTCGGGCCGGCGCCGGCCCGACCCGGCGAGCCCGTGGCCGCACTACCGGCGGGCCTCTCCCCGGCGCAGGAGAATCCGGGCCTCGCACCCGTGCCGGGCAGCGTGCTTCGCGTCCTCGGGACCGAGCACGCGGGTGAGGAGGTCACCGTCTACTCGTGGACAGGGCGCGCCGGCAATGACGGCTTCGGCGTCACGGTGGGGCGGGAAGGGGCCGCGGTATCGGACGACTGCCCACTCTCACCGGACCAGCCCCTCCTGCGACCCTGTGTCGCGGGCGGGTTCGTCGGCAAGGATCGAGGCGTCGTCGGCCGGGTCGGCGACGAGGTGGAGGGGCTCCGAGCCGTCTATGCGGACGGCTCGGAGATCGACGCGGTCGTTGGCAACCGCTGGTTCGCCATGTTCCTGCCGCCCTCCGAAGGGGCCCCCGCCAGGATCGACGCCCTCGGCTCCGGCGGTGCCGTCCTCGAGACGTTCGACCCCACCGTCCCGGGCGGCGAGGGCGCGATCTTCGCGCCGGACTGAGCGGCCCCGACCGGGGTGCGCGGTCCTGAGGCGGGCATCCCCATCGCAGACGACCCGTCGACTCCGCTAGAGTGCCAAGCCGGTCGATACCGGAATGACCATCTCGCCCAGTTAGCTCAGCCGGTAGAGCACTTCCATGGTAAGGAAGGGGTCAGCGGTTCGAATCCGCTACTGGGCTCTCGGACGGTCCCCGTGGTCGTCCCGCGGCGGAGTAGCTCAGCTGGTTAGAGCAGCGGAATCATAATCCGCGTGTCGGGGGTTCGAGTCCCTCCTCCGCTATCTCTGAGATCCACCTGGCGAAGCGGGATCGCCCTCGAGCCCACCCTCTTCGAGAGGACGCACCGGATCGGGGGGTCACGCTAGGGGTCACAAGGGCGCGGCCTTAGGGCCACGTCACGGGTCGGGGCCCTGCCATCCGGGGCGCGCGGCAAACTCCACCCGTGAGCCGGACCTATACGGACCTCCTGCTCGTGCCAGCGGCGGAGTGGGAGGTCGCCGACGACGAGTTCCTGGCCCATCCTCCTGCGGTTGGACTAGGAGCCAGATTCGCGAATGCCGCGGGCCGAAGGGACACGCGCTGCCAAGTGGAAGACCGAAACCGATGCTGACCTTGGTCTTCGGGACGCTTCTTGGGGCCGTGCTCGCACTCGCAGGCGGAATACTCGCGGACCACTGGCGATCGCGCCGCCTTGCCCGCGTCGCAGCAGAGCTCATCGCGGAGGAGTTAGAGGCCCAGAAGGCCGTGATCCGATGGGTCCAAGAATCCGGCGGGGACGACTACTTCGTGATCAAGGTGTGGGAGGCCGAGCGAGGGAACTACGTCCTAGGCGCCCGCCGTCCCAACCTCGCGCCTGTCACGGACTGGTATCGCGCCGTCTACTACAGCGACGCCGTGGACAAGAACTCCGCTGCCGAGAAACTGGAGCGCTGCGACCGAGCTCTAGAAGCGGTTAAGCGTGAAGCGGCAACCCGTTTCTTGCAGCGATAGCTGAGTGGGCACTCGTCCCAGTAGCGAGCGAGTCCTCGGTCAGGAACTCGACGAGGCCTTATGTCGTCGAGTCTGGAAAGACCGGTCGAAGGCCGCCCACGGCGTGCGCGTGAATCTGGAAGACCATCCCACTGCTGCTGCCGACCTGAATGCCCTCCAGACGGTGCTGCGATTGTCCGTTAGGCGGGGTATCGAGGACGAGGCCTTCCGACGCGACTTCGTTGATGCTGCGGCGGTTCGGAAACGGTTCCCCCTTCGTGAGGCGGCGTCGGACGGTTGCAGTCCATGACGGACGGGCGGGGCGAATCCGCTCGTGGTCCAGTGGCCTATCGCCCCAGACCAACCGCCGCCGCCAGCGCGTCGCCATCCGGCAGGTCTGACGGCAGCGCGTGGATGTAGGTCCTCAGGGTGAACCCCGGGTCCGCATGCCCGAGAAGACGCGAGACGACGGCCAGGGAGAAGCCGGACGCCAGCCACCGCGATGCCGCCGTGTGACGCAGCGCGTGGAACCCAACCCTGAAACCATCCCGGTATGGAAGCTCAGACTCGCTGAAGAGGCGCGATACGGGCCGGCCAGGATGATCCCGGCCACGGTGGGCGACGGTGACCCTTGCGATGCTGACCGCGGCCAGGAGTGCGAGGACCGCGTCATCAGTTCGTATCCGACGGTCCTCCCAGAGTCGCCAGGCGGGGTAGGCGACTGGCGACGCGATGCCGTCGGTAGTGCCTGGCCCGCAGCGTCACGAAGCGACCTTGGCTGTCCGCGATCCTGTTGGGGTTGCCACTGTCATTGCGACTGTCGTCACCATGTAGCGCCTTTCGCCTACGGCATGGCCGGTCCTTCCGGCGTAGGCCAGCACGACACCCCCCTCGCCGCGTTCTCAGGCCCTCGCGCGTCCCTTCGAGCCCGGCGGGTGCCTCTGTCCGCTGATCGGGTAGTCACGCCGTAGGTCAGGGAAGGTGGCGCCTAGTGCGTCGGCCACCTCGTCCACTGCCTCCTGCTCGCTTCGCGCCGGTACGTCGAGCACCACGGACCCCGGCCCTAGCCCGCTGCCGGCCGTTTCGAGAGAGCGGACGACGAGCACCTCGCCGACAGGGCCTAGAGCGTCGAGCATCGCGCGCGCGTCGCCCGGCATGCCGCACTTCGCCTCGACGCGGAAGAGGTCAAACTCCGTCTTGGCCACGATCTGGGAGATGGTCTCAGGGCTGACGCCCATTGCGCCCGCGAGTTCGCGCGTCGAGGCTCCCCGCAGGTAGGCCCGCGAGACTGCCTCGTCGCGCAGGAGTTGCATCTCGTTCACCGTCGCCTTTGCGGAATCGAGCGCCTGTTGGCGTCGCGTCGCGTCAGCGACGGCGATGGGAAAGGTTCGATCGGGCTGGAGCTTCCCTGTGACGCGTTCATCCCGCAGCAGCGCGAAGAGGTAGGAGACGCCGTGAATCCGGTTTGCGGGTAGGTCTCCCACGCGCCGGAGGGGCCAGAACTCCAGAGCGGTCTCAAGCTCGGAGCGCGTGATCGGCTGGACGCCGGGCCGATCCACAATCAGGGCGTTTCCATCGGAGTGGATTCGGACCTCCGCCCCACGCGCCATGGTGAAGTCCGCTCCCTGCGGACCTAGCGCGGCAACACGGTTGAGGATCTCCTCGCTGGTTGGTCGGTCGCTCGACACGCTCGCCTCCTTCGTCGGGTTTCAACGCCCGATGGTAAGCGACCACCTAGAAATGTCAAGTCCAATGACACTTCTAGGTCATGCGGCATCGTGGGGCAGCTCTTCGCGAACCTGGAGGCGCCATTAGCCCAGGCCCGCCGGTTGCCCTGGTCATGCCCTCACGGGACACTTCAGATCCTCCCTCGGGTCGCGACTTCCGACGCCGTCGCAAGACGATCGCTGCCCGAGGCGATCCTTCGTGGGAGACTGGCCGTATGACCGAACACACCCCCGGCAGCGTCAATTCGATGCGGACGAGGGTCGCCCCGATCTTCGTCGCCCTCTCGGGCTGCGACCCGACAGGAGCCAGCTGGCTTCGGACGCTGCTTGACCTGCCCGAACGCGGCGGCTCCTTCCCCGGACGCGACCTTCCGCTTGGCGGTGCTCTCGTCGAGCCCACCGCCTTCGGGGAAGACGAACGCGGGCTCCTCCCGCCTCGCGAACTGCTCCGATGGTTGGTCCGCAATCCGGACTGCTGGAAGACGGAGCCGGACGCGGCCGAGGACTCAAGAAGGCGGGCACTCTGGGAGGGCGATCCGGCGACTCTCGGTGAGGCCCTGACCCGTATCGACGAAAGCCCGAAACCCGGACGGGGGACCTGGTGGATTCTTGAGGGTCGGACCTGGCCGGACGTCTACCTGGAGACCGCCGACCTGATCGTCGTGATCGAAGGAAAGCGCACCGAGTGGCCCCCGACGACATCCACGACATGGATGCCTGTCCGCCATCAACTTCTGCGCCACATCGACGCGGCCTTCGAGGCGAATGCACGGGGGAAGCGACTCGCCGGGTTCTTCCTCGTCGAAGGCGAGGCTTCAGCGCCAGACGGAGTCCCCGATCGCTGGAAGAAGGCCGTCGAAGAATGCGTCTCAGATGCGGCGATAGAGGGGAGCCTGCCCCACCGCACGGGGTCCGAGCGGGAGGCGATACGCGAGGCGGTCCTGGGTGCGGCGACGTGGCAGGCGCTCTGGAGCGCCGTCGCTCCGTTTCCCCCCACCCAGTGAGCAGGACCACCTACGACCCGGCCTCCCGGACAACGCGAGAGCTTCTAGCCGACTGGTCCGCGATCATGCGCGAGCTTCGAAGACGGGAGGTGGTGCGGACCCAGAACAACCCGATCGGCGACATCGCCGAGATGATCGTCGCCGAGCACTACGGGGGCATCCGAGGCAGCTTCCCCCAAGCTGGGTGGGACGTGATCACGCCAGAGGGCGAGCGCCTGCAGGTCAAGGCCCTTCGCCAGACAGGTGCGCGCAGCCGCCGGAACCTCAGCCCGATCAGGGACGCTGAATACGACGCCGTGATCGTCGTGCTTTTCGATGAGGACTTCCGGGTCACGGAGGGTCTTCGCATCCCGCGCCCGACCGTTGAGGAGTTGTTTCCTCACCGACCGTACGTGAACGGCCGCGTTGTCACCGTCACCGGCGGGCTCCGCGCACACCCGGACGTTCAGGCACTCGTCCTGTCGGACACCGTGCTCGATCGCTGACCCACCGGCGATCTAACCCGCCAGGGCTTCGAGCACTACTCTCACCGGATGGCAACGCGAACTCAGACTGGCCTGATCGGGGTCGCCGGCGAGTATCACGTCGCCGCTCAGCTTTCGATGCGGGATTGGCTGGCGACCGTGACGATCAAGAACGCGCCCGGCACCGACGTGCTCGCACAGCATCCTCCATCAGGGCGGCTGGTCAGCATCCAGACCAAGACGACCTCCATCCCGAACGCGAGCTTCATGCTCGGCAAGAAGGATGAGGAGCCCGATCAGCGCGACTCCTCGTGGTTCGTCCTCGTCGCAATGGACGGTCCTGACCGGCGACCGGACTTCTACGTCCTCCCGAGGAACCATGTGTCAGCGATGCTCTGGGTCGGTCATCAAAACTGGATAGCGACCCCGGGACGTAGCGGGCGTATGCACGGTCAGAGCACCATCCGGCAGATCTTCCCGAAAGACGTCCTCGGGTACCGCGAGCGCTGGGACGCCTTGCTCAGCCCGCCATCGGCGATGCCGTACGACTTGCCGGAGTGGTTCGAGCGGCACGTTGGCACCTACGGTCTGCATCCGGACCACCCCGATGCGTCGCGGTTCGGCTCGCCCTAGCGGTGGGAGCCGCGGCCTCGATAAAGGCGTCGTCCGCCAGCCGTCGAGCGTGGCCAGTCGTCGTCGGATCGGGGCGGGCGAGGTAGGCATCGACAAGCCAGATCGCCTCGTCCCCGGAGCCAGGCATCGGCTGGCCGGATCAGCCCGCCCTCAGCGCGAAATCGCTAATCCCCCACGCGGGGAATTCCCGGTCGAGCTACCCCAGTCAGGGAGGAGCGCAGCAGCAGCATGGGGCGCCGCAAACCCCCCCACCTCCGGTGCTGGCGCAGGGCGCGATCTGAGGGGCGACCCTCGAAGGGGGTCACGCTATGGTCACTGGACCCCACCGTGCCCGCCCGAACTCGTCCGGAGTGGGGAGGGCCGAGAACTTGCTCCGCTGGGCGGTTTCCCGGACCCCGCCGTACGCGGCGGTAGACGCCCAACGGGAATCATAATCCGCGTGTCGGGGGTTCGAGTCCCTCCTCCGCTATCTCGCCGGGACTCCGGTCACCCGGTGCTCCGGGTGACCGGCTGGGAGGGTCCGGAGCCCTCAGCGACGCTGGCGCGGACGGACCACCTCGACCGTACGCGAGGACACTCGGCAGTCGTTCGCCGACCGGAGCTCGCGGCCGCGCCGCACGACCAGGCACGCGCGCACGAGGTAGCGACCGGTGGCGACCCGTGCCGGGATGCGCAGGCTCAGCGCGAGCGACCGCGACGCGCCGCGGGTGCGGGTGCCCGCAGCCGCGCGGGGCCGGGCCACCAGGGCGACCTCGTCGGGTGCCCGCGTCCGGGTGCGGGCGAGGGTGTAGCGGACGCCCACGTCGTCGAGCGCGGAGTCCGACCCCCGTCCGGTCGCCCGCAATCCGACCCGCGCGGCGAGGACGCCGCCGGTGGGCACCGAGCCGGACTGCGCCCAGTTGACCGCGGTGACCGTGCGGTCGAAGGGCACGGGCCCGCCGAACAGACCTTGGATGGGCCCGGTGCGGCGGCAGTTGTTCGTGTCGGTGATCTCGGCCGCGACACCCTTGTGGTCGGCGCAGGCGAAGATCCAGTGGTCGCCACCGGGCTCGATGTAGGTCGCCCCGAGCGGGAACCGGCTCGTCGCGAACTCCTCGGTCTTGGTGTGCGACGCGCCGCCGTCCAGCTCCGGGACGAAGTGGGTGGGGCTCAGCTGGTGGTCCCCCGCATCCTTCACGTCGTCCCGGGAGAAGAAGTAGGCGGTGCGCGACGACTCGCTGCGGCCGCTGCCGGTGTTGCGGGTCGTGTCCCTGATCTCGAGGCGGTCGCCGACGCGCGCCGACTCGCTCACACCCGTGCTCGCGGCCGTCACCGAGAGCGACCCCACCATCAGGTCGGCGCATCCGGTTCCGGGCCGGCCGAACCACACCATCGTGTTGTCCACCTGGGCGTCGCCGGGGCCTCCGACCTGGGCGTAGGCGGTGCCGAGGAACGTCTGAGGGCAGTTGCCGTACGGCGCGACCGACGAGAAGTGACCCCACTGCAGCGCCGCCGGCGCCGTCGTGCTGGCGACGACCGGGTAGGTGCGCGACGGGGGCCACCCGGTGGCGGGATCGGTGACGATGAACGCGCGCGCCTCGGGCAGCGTGCTGCCGCCCATCTTGTAGAGGATCACCCCGACGTCGCCGTCGGAGTTCACCCCGGCGCCCGGAACCACCCAGGCGTACTCGGGGTTCCAGATCGAGGTGTCCTCCAGCTTCACCAGATCCGAGGTCCTGAACGTCGCGACCCGCGTATAGGGGTAGGGGTGGCCGCCGTCCTGACGCGCCATCCACGCCCAGCCCACGGTGCCGCCGGAGCGGAAGCCCGTGATGGGACGCGCGTCGAAGCGCTGGCAGGGATCGGAGCTCCCGTCGCCGATCGGGCAGCTGTAGCCCTCTCCCGTCGTCCGGTCGGCGAAGTCGACGATGTCGCGGTCGGTCGTGACCATCCGATTGGTGCTGTCGGCCACCGACCAGATGCGCAGCCCGTCCTGCAGGAACGTCGTCTGCCGGTGGCGCGCCATGAACATCGTCGATCCGGCCCCGTTCACCAGCCTGATCGCCTGAGCCGACCCGTCGGGGATCCAGACGTCGAAGGGCGTCGGGCCGATGCCGCAATCGGGATCGGCGAGATCGTCGATCGGCAGGCGCCAGACGAAGCCCTCGCCGGTCAGGTTCTGGATGTCGCCGCCGCCGCTGATGCCGAACGAGACCGCCGAGACGTAGACGTGCTCGTCGGTGGTGGCCACCTGCGGGAAGTCGAGGAAGCGGTCCGGGCCGAGCCCGAGGTCGCGCGAGTCGAATGCGAAGCTGCACACCTCGGGCGTGAGTACGTCGGCGACGTTCTCCAGCAGGTGCGCACGGTTGCGGAACACCGTGAGGCGGATCGTGTTGACCCGTTCGCCGTCGCCGTCGTTCGCGGACGTGTCCGAGGTCATGTGCGTCCAGACGAACATCGACGAGGGACCCTGGTCGATGGCGACGACGGTCTGGTCGCAGCAGAAGACGTCTCCGGGAGCCTCTCCGCCGGCAGCCGTCTGGGGCGCGTCATCCCAGGCGAGCACGGTCTGGGTGCGCGCTGTGAACGGCGTATGGCCGTTGTCCTCCGAGATCGCCATGAAGTGGTTGCCGACGGCGAGGACGGCGTTGCGGTCGTTGGCGGCCATCGGCTGGGCGAGGGTGTTCGTCTGACCCGCGGTGCCGGGCATGATCTCCGACAGCCGGAAGATCTCGAGATCGTCCTCGGGCTCCGCGTCGGGCGGATCGGCGGGCGGGAGCTCCTCGGGAAGGTCGACCTGCTCGGTGTTGCCCGCATCGTCCGGTGCGGTCTGCAGCCGCGAGGAGGACGTGTCGCGACCACCGCGCACGCGCTTCACGCGCTTGGGCGGTCGCAGCAGCGTCCGCTCCCCCACGACCGTGCCCGACCCGGCCCGGACGCCGTCCGCCTGGACGCGCAGCTTCGGAGGCGCTCCGGCCGCGCTCGGCGCGAGGACACCGAGGCTGATGGCGGTTGCCACGAGGATGGCGATCGGCTGTCTCGGCATCGGGTTCCTCCGCATGGGTGCCGCGTCCGGGAGTCGCAGAGGACGCTAGAACAGCCCCCGGGGCGGGGAATCCGTGAGACCACCCAGCGTTAAGGCCATCGGATCGGCTGCGGAGCGGCGATCGCCGGCGTCACCCGCTCGTTCACCGACGCCGCCCGGCGCATGGCGCGCGACCCTGGGGCCGCGCGCCATGCGCCGGGGCGGGGTGGATCAGCCGACCAGGCCGCCCTGCGAGTCGATGGTGACCTCCGACAGGCTGCCGTCCGGCGCCTTTCGGATGACGCGGATGACGACGTCGGAGGCGCTGGCCGCGAGGCCCTTCTTCGCGAAGTACGTGCGCAACACGATGCGGCGGCCCGGCGTCTGGTTGCTGAGCACCGGCGCGCTGTAGCGCTTGGAGAGCGTGCGCTTGCCGAGGGCGCTTCCGGGCAGCTGGGTCAGCCGCTTGCCGGTGGTGCGGTTGGTGTAGATGAAGGTGTAGCGGCCGGTGTCCTCGAGCTCGACGCGCGCGACGGTGCGGGTCTGGCCGCGGTTCGCCGGGCCCGTGCCCACCGTCGCCTCGAGGGGCGCGATGAACGACGCGGGGGCCGGGGCGGCGGGGGCCGGGGCCGGGCTCGCCGGCGGTGCGGGCGCCGCCGGACCGGCGACGGTGAGGGTGGAGGCGCCGAAGCCCTTGGTCAGGCTGCCGGTGACGACCAGGTCCTGCTCGTTGACCGTGTAGGTGCCCGCGGCCCCGGTGACCGGCACCGAGAGGGTGCAGTTGCCGGCCGCCGACACGGACGCCCCCGACAGCGCGACCGACGTGGCGCCGGTTGCGCCCATGGCCGTGCCGCCGCACGAGTTGGTCGGTGCGCCCGCGACCGTCAGCCCGGCGGGCAGGGCCAGCGAGAAGCCGAGGCCGGTCGCCGGCGAGAAGAGCGTGTTGACGATCTGGAACTCGAGTGGGGCCGACTCGCCGGCCGCGATCGTCGGGGTCGGGAAGCCGGCGGTGATGCCCGTCGCCTGGAAGTTGACGATCGTCTGCATGGCGCGGGTGTACGTCCCCGGGGTGCTCGGGATCGTCCACTGCACGTCGATGCCGGCGTCATGGCTGGAGGTGTCGGCGACGTCCGACAGATCGTTGCCCGCGGCGATGTCAGTGTACGGAGCGCTGTAGGGCCCGACGAACCAGTGGCTGAACGGGGTCGAGCCCTCGATCTCGCCGTAGGCGACGAAGATGCCGCTGTTCTCGTTGACCTCGTAGGCGACGCGTCGCGGTGAGCTGACCGTCACACCCCTGCCCTGGTCGTCGTCGCCCGGCGCGGCATCGCCGCCGATGTAGAACTTCACCGGCGCCGTGTTGCCCGCGGGGATCGTGAACGCGAACGACTCGGTGTAGTAGGGATTCGGATACGTGTAGGAGATGGACCGCTCCATCACGTAGGTGAGGCCGCCCTGGACGGTCGTGTACCGGATCCGGGCGCCGCCGTCGCCGGTGGGGGTGCTGGGCAGCGTGGTGGACCCGGCGGCGGTGCGCACGGCCGAGCCGGTGGTCTCGAGGATCTCCACCGCGCTCCAGCTCTGGGCGTTCTCGTTGGCGGAGGCGCCTGCCTCGCCGACGAGCTGGCCACCGATGTTGAGCTGCGGGCTGACGCCGCCGCAGCACCACTGGCCGGTGTTGGCGAAGTAGTGCTGGTCCGACCCGTCCTCCGGCACGCCCTGCCCGGGCTGCGGCGCACCCAGCGGCCGGAAGCCGCTGTCGCCGTTGACCACCGACTGCAGGCCGTCCGAGCCGTTGGCGAGGCGGCCGCCTCCGGGGTTGATGACCACCATGTCGGCGCCGTTCTGACTCGTGGCGCCGATCGAGGGCGGCGCGAGCGCGAGCCCGCCGAGCATGGTGAGCCCCGCCAGGCCGAGCGCAGCACGGCGGCGGGAGGATCGGAGACGGATCGGGTGCGTCACGGGGGGCCTTCCGGGGATCGGTTGACGGGTCGGGGTGTCCCGTCCGTCAATCGACCGTTACGGTGTCGGCTTGATAATCAGTGGCACGGCCGTCGGGCGGCCCCCGGGCTCAGCCCGTGCGCAGGCGGTACCAGAGGACGCCGGCCGCATCGACCTTGCGCTGGACGCGGCGGTGCTTGCTGAGATCGCGGAGCGCCCGCTCGATCACCGGGCCGGGAGCGCGCACCCCGTAGAAGCGCTCGAGGTCGTGGCCGAGGTGTTCCGCCGCTGACCAGCCGGATCTGCCGGGGCGGATCCTGTCGGCCATGCACTTCTCCAGGGCGTCGACGAGACGGCCTGCCTGCTGCAGGGTGTAGGTCGTCTCGGATGTGCGTGCGGACTCGGGCAGGGGACCCTCCATCTCCGCGGTCGGTCGGTCGCCCTGCTCGAGTTGTCGGAAACTCTTGATGCGATCTTGACTCCGGGGCGCCCGGAACGGGCGGCGGGAGGAGCGCGCGATCGGGCGGCGAAGCCGTCACGGTGGCCGCCGTCAGGATCACATCGGGCCCCCTCCGCGGGGTCGAGCTGGAGCACGGAGTGCGTCGCGGGCCGCGTCGCCTGCGCTCCCTGGTGCGCCTCCTCCGCACCCTTCCCGCCCGTCGCGCGCCGCGCCCGGGGGGCTGAGGCCGCTCAGCCGAGCAGGCCCGCGATGGCGGTCGCCGCCTCGTGGGGGGTGAGCACGGCGGGGATCGCGGGCCGGGCGCCGGGCGCCGGATCGGTGAGGGACGCGAGGTCCTGCAGATGCCGCGCCTCGCCGGCGGCGATCCCGGCGGCGAGGGCCCGGAGCGCCGGGTCGGCCAGGGCGGGCACCGCCCCGAGGAAGGCGCCGAGCGCCGCGCGCTCCAGGGCCACCCCCATGCGCAGCGTGGAGGCCGGCGACCCGAAGGTGCCCGACGGCCATCCGAAGCGCAGGCGAACGGCCGCCGAGGCCGGGGCGGCGGCCGTGATCGCCGCGCGATGCGCGCGCTCGTCTGCCGCCAGCGCGCGGAGATGCCGGCGCTCGGCGGGCCCCAAGCCGGGCACGCGGGCCGCCCGGGAGCAGTAAGTCGTGCCGAGCAGCGTGGCCCCGATGAGCACGCGGGCGACCGCGTCGTCGTCGAACGGGACCTGCGGGACCGGCACGAGCGACCGCGGCCCGTCGTCGCCGCACCCGGCGGCGACGATCAGGGGCGTCGCCGCGCACGCCAGGAACGCCCGGCGCGAGCAGAGACTCACGGGTCGGCCACTGGTGCGCCGACGGCGGCGAGCGCGGCCCGGGCCCCCTCTGGTGACGCCCCCCGGGCGATCCCGGGCGAGGTCACGAGCCGTCCGGCGGCGAGCCGCCGGACGGCCGACAGGTGCTGCGCCTCGTTCGACGCGATGGCCGAGGCGACGGTCTGCAGCTCGGGGCTCGACAGGTCCGCGACCGCACCGAGCCAGGCCGCGAGCAGGGCCGACTCGACCTCTGCGGCCCGCATGAGGGCGGCGGGCAGGCTCGTCGCGACGCCGGGCGCCAGCCGCACCGCAGCGCCGCTCAGCCCGGGCGCCGCCTCCGAGAGCACGCGCAGGTGCTCCCGTTCGTTGGAGACCGCCCCCGCGATCCAGAGGCCGACGGGCGCGGGCAGGCCGGGCAGCGCCGCGGCGCGCTCGTAGAGCGCGATCGACAGCCGCTCCCCGGCGGCCAGCATCGCGAGCGTACTGCGGTCCCCCACCGGCGCGGCCCGCGCGACTCCGGCCTCCGCCAGCAGGACCCCGCCCGACGACAGCGCCGCCGCGAGGCGCCCGGCCCCCGCCAGAAGCTGCGCGCGGGTCTGCCGCGAGCCGCCCGCGAGGGAATCCTCGTCACTCGTCACGGCTCCTATACGGAACCCTGCCGAGCGGGGATCACCCCACCTGGAAGGCGGCCTCCACCAGGATCGGGCCCTTGGGGGTGGTGCGGCTGGTGCGCGGCTGCGCGGTCACGGCGAGGGCGTCGGCGCCGGCGAGCCCGGTCGCGACGGTGCGCGCCTCGGCGGGACCGGTCTGCTCGAAGAGCCCGGCCGAGGTCGCCTGGCCGTCGCGGATCACCCAGAGCTGGTAGGCGTCGCCCTCCTCGAGCTGCGGCAGGCGGCTGAGGGAGACGACCGCCGTGTCCTCGTCGGGCACGTAGAGCACCCGGCCGGTGACGCCGGGCGCGTCCGCCGTGCCGGAGACGGCCAGGGTGGACACCGGTCGCGAGGGGTCGTCAGATCCGGTCTGGAGGGCGATGTTCCAGCCGAGCAGCAGCGCCGCGACCGACGCGATCGCGGCCACCGCCGGCCACGGCCGCAACAGCCCCGCGAACCACGAGCGGCGACGCGGTGCGGGCCGCGAGCGAGTCGCAGCAGGATCCGCACCGACACCGGCGGCGATCGCGCGCGCCGGCGCCTCGGCGCGCACCGTCGCCATCAGCGAGGCCTTCAGGTCGGGCGGGGGATCCATCTGGGGGACGGCCACGCCCAGTACGTCGGCACCGGCGCGCAGGGATCCGAGCTCCTCGCGGCAGACGGCGCACTCGGCGGCGTGGGCCTCGACCCGGGCGACCTCGTGCGGCTCGGCGGCGCCGAGCGCCACCGGCGCGATCAGGTCGCGCAGCGCGTCGTGCTCGCGGGTCACGTGCCCACCTCCGCGGCACCGAGGCCGCGGCGCAGCCGCTCGAGGCCGAGGCGCATCCGGCTCTTCACCGTGCCGAGGGGCAGCTTCAGCATCTCGGAGATCTCGTGGTGGGTGAAGCCGCCGTAGTAGGCGAGCTTGAGGACCTCGTGCTGCTCGGACGGCAGGCTGCCGAGCTCCTCCCGGATCGATCCCGCCAGCGCGCTGTCGATCCCGAGCGTGGCGGCGTCGGGGGCGTCGGGGCGGCGCAGCTCCACCTGCTCGAGGGCGTCCTGACGCCGCGACATCGCGCCGAGTGTGCGGAGGCGGTCCACACCCCGATTGTGGAGTATCGACAGCATCCAGGTGCGGACGCTCCCCCGCGAGGACGCGTAGCTGGACGCGCCCCGCCAGACGGCGAGGAACGCGTCCTGCACGAGATCCTCGGCCGACTGGCGGTCGCCCAGCAGGCGGAACGCCAGCGAGTAGGCGACGCGGGAGTGCCGGTCGTAGATCACCTCGAACGCCCCGGCGTCGCCCCGCTCCACGAGGGTGAGGAGGTCCTCGTCGGCGAGCCGGTCGAGCTCGGGCGGGTGGCGGTCGGCGCTCATTCCACCCCATGCTACGGCCGGGGTCCGCGACTGGATCACCCCCGGGGCATCGCCCTCAGAGGCGCCAGTCGCGGCCCGCGATCGCCGCCGCCACGTCCTCCTCGCTGACCGTCCGCCGGTAGCGCCGTGCGCCGCCCATCGGCGCCACGCCGAGGTGGCGGTCGATCATGGCCGCCGGCATCCCCTCCTCGGCCAGCTCCGCCGCGTTCGCGTAGCGCAGCGCGAGCGGATGCACCCGCTTGCCGATCTCGGCGCGCCGTGCGAGCCGCGGCAGCAGCTCGCGGACGTACGCGGCCTTCAGCGACTCGCCGGCGAGGGTGCAGAAGAGCGCCTGGCCGGGGCCGATGCCGCGCTCCGCGCGGCGGCCGAGCCAGACGCGCACCATGTCGCGCGTGGTGGCGTCGATGCCGGTGAGGCGGGGCTGACCGCCCTTGCGGGGCGGCACGCGCACCGTCCCGGCCTCGAGGTCGACGTCACCGGGCAGCAGGGCGAGGGCCTCGCCCGGCCGCAGGCCCGAGCGGTACATCATCGCCACCAGGGCGCGGTTGCGCAGGCCCGTCGGGGCGCGGGAGGACGATGCCGCGACGAGCGCGGCGGCCTCCTCGGGGGTGAGCAGCTCGTTGCTCAACGGCGCCTCATCGTCCATGGCCACGACCGGCGACGGGAGCGGCGGGCGCACCCTTTCCTCGAGCTCCATCCACTTCTCCTCCGTCGGTGTCTCGGCGGCTGCCGTTTTTACAGTTTTTGGTAGGTTGGCAGTTGTAGCGGAGGGACGCCTTCCGTGTCAATCGCTGGTTTTGATGATTTGTGCGACCGGGGCTCGACCGGGCACGCTCGCGCGGATAGCCTGCGGAGGTCTCGGGTGGGTGGTCGTCCGCGAGGGCGTTCGAGGGAAGCCGGTGCAAGTCCGGCGCGGTCCCGCCACTGTCACCGGGAGCGGCGTCACTGGGCGAGAAGCCGGTCACTGGGGGCGACCCTGGGAAGACGTGACGTCGCTGCGAACGGAAGCCAGGAAACCTGCCTCCGCCCGAGCACCGACAACGCTTTCGAGGAATTGAGCAGTTGGTGCGAGGACGCCCCAGACCTCTGCCCGTGCTCGCGGCATTCGCCGTGGCGCTCCTGGCCCTGCTCGCCATCGGGTGCGAGCACCGCACGCAGGAGGCCCCCGCGGCATCCGAGGCCGGGGCGTCGCTGGTGGCCACGGCCGGCTACGGCGAGCGGGAGCTGCTGAGCACGCGCGTTGCGCCCGGGCAGTCGGTGATGCGCGCGCTGCGCGGGGCGACCGACGTGCGGACGGCCTTCGCCGGAGGGTTCGTGTCGGAGATGCTCGGCGTCGCGAGCGACCCGTCGGGCCCCGCCGACTGGTTCTTCTACGTCGACGGCATCGGCTCGTCGGTGGGCGCCAAGGACGTGCGCGTGGGCGACGGCGACGCTGTCTGGTGGGACCATCGCGACTGGGGCGACCTGCCCGAGGCCCCGGCGGTGGTGGGCTCCTGGCCCGCGCCGCTCGCCCGGCCCGGCGGCGACGGGCCGCAGGTCGCCGCCGACGCCCCGCTGCGTGATGTGCTGGCGGAGGCCGGCGCGCGGATCACCGGCGACGCGTCGCCGTGGCGCGCACGGGTGGGCGCGAGCGACGAGCTGGCACGGCGCGATCCGGCCTGGGCCCGCGCCCTGCGGGATCCCGACCGGGCCGGGCTGACCGTGGCCATCGAGGACGGCGCGGTCACCGCGGTGCCGCCGGGCGGCGGCGCCCGCGAGCCCGTCCCGGGGGCCCGGGCGCTCGTCGCGGCCGTGCCGACGGGCGACGTTCCGGAGGAGGGCGTCCTGGTGGTCGTCGCCGGCCTCGACGCCTCTGCCGCCGACGCGGCGGCGCAGGCCGTCGCGGCCGATCCCGGCATCCTCCGCGGGCGCTACGCCGTCGCCTTCGACGGCGGGGGCGTCGCGCTGCGCGCGGGCGGCCGGTCGACCCCGTGAGGCGGGCGCCGGGACCGCTCGCCGTGCTGGCGGCCGCCGCGATCGTGATCGCCTTCAGCACCGGCCACCCGCTGGTGCTCGGCGCGCTCGCACTGGGTGCCCTGCTCCTGTTCGGGGCGGCACCCGGGCGCCCCAGCCGCCTCTTCCTGCTGGGCGGCGCGATCAGCGGCCTCAGCATCGCCGTGATCAACCCGTTCGTGTCCGCCGAGGGCGACCTGATCCTGTGGAGCGGCCCGGAGGTCGCCCTGATCGACCTGGAGGTCACCCTCGAGGAGGTGCTGGCCGGCGTCGCGGTGGGCGTGCGGCTGTTCGCGGTCGCCGTGCTCGTGGGCGCGGTGCTCGCCCACATCGACGCCGACCGGCTGCAGGCGCAGGTGGCGCGGGTGGCGCCGCGCTCGGCGCTCACCTGCGCGCTCGCGGCCCGCCTGATGCCGACGCTCGAGCGCGACGCGCGGGCGATCGTCGAGACGGCCCGCCTGCGGGGCGTCGCGCTGGCCGACGGCCGCTGGCCGGGCCGGCTCCGCCGCGCCGCTCCGCTCGCGCTGCCCCTGCTGGGGTCGAGCCTCGAGCGCGGCCTCGACGTGGCCGAGGCGATGACGGCGCGCGGCTACGGCTCGGGCCCGCGCACCCGGGTCGTGGAGCCCCGCCACACGGCCGCCGAGCGGGCGGTGCTGACGATCGGGGCGCTCCTCGCCGTGCTCGCGGTGGCCACCATCTCGCTCGGCCTGGCGGCCTACTCCTACTACCCGACCCTCGACGCGGTCACCGACCCGGCGGCCGTGGCCGTCGCGGCGGGCACCCTGGCGGCGCTGGCCGGCGCGGCGCTGGTGCTGCGCCGGTGATCGCCGCCACCGCGCGCGACCTGCGCTTCACGCACGGCGGCGCCGCCTCTCCGGCGCTCGACGGCATCGACCTCGACGTCATGGCGGGCGAGGTCCTGGTGCTGGAGGGGCCCTCGGGAGAGGGCAAGACCACCCTGCTGCGCGCGCTCTGCGGCCTGGTGCCCCACTTCCACGGGGGTCGCTTCTCGGGCCGGGTCGAGATCGGCGGCCACGACACCCTCACCACCGATCCCGCACGCATCTGCCGGCTCGCGGGCCTCGTCTTCCAGGATCCGGAGGGCCAGGCGGTGCTCGGCTCGGTCGCCCGCGACGTCGCCTTCGGCCTGGAGTGCGCAGGAGTCCCCGCCGGCCTCATCCCCGGAAGGGTGCAGGAGGCGCTCGCCGCCGCCGGCGCCGGCCACCTGCACGACCGCGCCATCGGCACGCTCTCGGGAGGCGAGCGCCAGCGGGTGGCGATCGCGGGCGTGCTGGCGCCCGGGCCGCGCGTGCTGCTTCTCGACGAGCCCACCTCCCAGCTCGACGACCGGG
>LNFM01002484.1_pt1 | contig 39561 bp, 34 predicted proteins | sample 596031 | NCBI WGS metagenome assembly LNFM01 (sample SAMN04254537, study PRJNA301005) | activated carbon metagenome | isolation source: dual media filters at the Ann Arbor, Michigan drinking water treatment plant | place: USA: Ann Arbor | reverse complement strand
CGATGAAGAGGTCCATGTCCTGCACGTTCTCGTCGCCCATCAGCTCCTCGTCGGTGGAGTCGCCGTGCAGCACCAGCACGCTGGAGGGCAGCTGGGTGGCCAGGTAGTCGCAGCGCTTGCGGTCGGTCTCGATGACCTTCAGCTGCAGCTCGTCCTTCAGCTGTCGCGCCAGGCGCAGGCCGACCTTGCCGCCGCCGGCGATCATCAGGCGCTTGACCGGCGTGTCCATCTTGCGCAGGGCGCCCAGCACCTGGCGGATGTGCTGCGTGGCGGCCAGCACGAAGACCTCGTCGCCCGGCTCGATGCGCGTGTGACCGGTCAGCGGCATCAGCACCTGGTCCTGGCGGTAGATGGCCACGATGCGCATGTCGGCCCCCGGCACCAGGGCCGGGATCTCGGCCAGGCTGTGCTGCACCAGCGGCCCGCCGGCCACCGCGCGCACGGCGATCAGGCTCACCAGCCCGTCGGCGAACTCCAGCACCTGCAGCGCCTCGGGGTACTCGATGAGCTTGCGGATGTAGCGCGTGACCGAGTCTTCCGGGCAGATCACGCGGTCGACGCCGAAGCCCTCGCGGCTCATCAGCGCGTCGCCGTCCTGGAACTCGGGCGAGCGCAGGCGCGCGATGGTGGTGGGTACGTTGAAGAGCTGCCGCGCCACCTTGCACACCACGAGGTTGGTCTCGTCCAGCGGTGCGCAGGCGATGAGCATGTCAGCGTCCTCGATGCCTGCATCGCTCAGCACCGACGGCTGGATGCCGTTGCCCACCACGCCGCGCAGGTCGAGCCGGTCCTGCAGCACGCGCAGGCGCTGCGGGTCGGTGTCGATGACGGTGATGTCGTTCTGCTCCGACGCCAGGCTCTCGGCCACGCTTTCGCCGACCCGGCCGGCGCCCAGGATCACGATGTTCATCGCGTGGCGGTCATTGCTTCTTGAACAGCTGGCCGAGGTCGGCGAACGCCTTGAACTCGAGCGCGTTGCCCGAGGGATCGAGGAAGAAGAAGGTGGCCTGCTCGCCCGCCAGCCCCTTGAAGCGCACGTGCGGCTCGATGATGAAGCGCGTGCCGGCGGCCACCAGCCGGTCGGCCAGCGTCTGCCACTCGGCCATCGGCAGCACCACGCCGAAGTGCTTGACCGGCACGGCATCGCCGTCCACGGCGCTGGTGCTCACCGGCTTGCATTCCTGCGGCGCAAGGTGGGCCACGATCTGGTGGCCGTAGAGGTCGAAGTCGATCCACTCGGGCGAGCTGCGGCCCTCGGGGCAGCCCAGCAGGCCGCCGTAGAAGCCGCGCGCGACCTCGAGGTCGTGCACCGGGAAGGCGAGGTGGAAGGGGCGGGGCGTGTGGTCTGTGAAGGTGGCACTCATGGGGGTGATTCTGCGCCGGATATGGGGCCCTGGCACGGCCTCATGCCGGGCCGGTGAACGGGCTTTCGGGGTACAGGCGCTGCAGCACGGCCCGTGCCGCACTGGCCAGCGCCGGCTGCAGCAGGGTGGCCAGCAGCTGCGCTTCGCCGGCGTTGTCGAACTGCACGCTGCGGCGCTGCCACAGGGCCTGCAGGGCGTCACGGTGCGGCAGCAGCGCGTCGGCCACCACGGCGCGCCAGTGGGGCGGGGCCTCGCCCTGCGCCCACTCGCCGCGGCCGCGGCCGAAGTGCGCCACCGCCAGGTAGCGCAGCAGCGCGGCCTCGACCATGGGCAGCAGGGCGTCGTCGGGCCAGCCGATCCAGCTGCGGCCTGTGCCGCGCACCACGTTCAGGCCACGCGCCACGCCGGCCGCGCCCAGGGCGCCGAGCAGGCCGCCGGCCAGCATGCCACCGCCCAGCGTGAGGCCTCCGGTGGCCAGGTCGGCCTTCAACCCGGCCAGCGCGCCGCTGACCACGCCGCCGAGCACGGCGGCCTTGCTCTCGTCGACCTTGCGGTGCACGGCCACCTGCGCGGCCACGCGCGACAGGATTTCCCCTTCGGCGTGGCCGTCGATGCCGTGCAGGCGCAGCAGCTCGGCGGTGCCGGTGTGGATGTCGGCGTCGGTGGCGAGCACCAGCGCCTCACGCGCCCGGTCCTCGGGGCCGGGGGCGGCCTCGCCCAGGCCCAGCACGCTGCCGGCACGGCGCACGCGGTCCTTCCAGCCGGTGTCGTCGTCCACCGCGACGCGCGTGGCCGCGATGCGGCCCAGGCTGCCGGCCAGCACCGCCATCGACGCGTCGAACGTGGCCTGCCGGCGCGTGCGCCAGGCCGCGGCCAGCCGCTGCGCCGACGCCTGCCGTTGCGGGGGCAGCGCCTGTTCGATGGCCTGCAGCAGCGTGGCCTCCTGCACCCAGCAGCGCGCGAAGGCGTCCATGGGCGACACCGCGCGCACCAGGGCGTGCGGGGCGAGGTGGTCGCGCCAGCGCTGCACGTCGGCCTCTTCTACCGACCGTTCGCGCGGTGCGCCGAGCTGGTTCAGCAGCACGATCACCGGCTTGCCCACCCAGCCCAGCAGTTCCATCTCGGGCGCCACGTACGCGGCAGCGGCGGGTTCTTCGCTGGCGTTGACAAGGTACAGCACGACGTCGCTGCCGTCGCGGACGTGCCGCAAGGCCTGCTGGCTGTGCCAGAAGGCGCGGTCGCGCCAGCGGTCCCACACCTCGCTGAGGAACCAGCCGATGGGGTTGCCGCTCAGCCGCATGCGCCGCACCAGGCGCACGCTGTCCCCGAAGCCCGGCGTGTCCCACAGGCGAAGCTCGTCGCCTTCGTCGGTGCGCAGCAGCAGGTGCTCGTCGGCGAACTCGGTGACGTGCGGGGCGTCGCGCACTTCGCCCACGTCGCGGCCGAGCAGGGTGCGCGCCAATGTCGTCTTGCCCACATTGGTGTGCGAGACGAGGCTCAGGGCGATGGATCGTGAGGGGTCGTGGTCGGCCATGGCGGAGGGGCACTGCCGGGGACTGTAGCGCCCGTGTGCAGGCGGCCCGGCGAACCTACACTGCAGGCCATGCACGACTTCTGGCCCGACAGCGGCTTCCACGCGCTGCAGCGCAACGCCTCCGGCTGGCTGGTGCCGGGCGCCGCCTTATTCGCCGGCCTGCTGGCGCGGCCCGAGCTGGCGCTGGTGGAAGAGTCCTGTCGCGCCGAAAAGGCCTTGCACCGCAGCCTGCAGGGCGACCCGCTGCGCGCGGTGAGCGCGGTCGAGCTGGCCCGGCTGCTCGACGAGGACGCGCGCGAGAACTACCGCGTGATGCTCGACTTTCGCGATGCGCTGCTGGCGGCCGGCACGCTGGAGGGCTGGTTGCTGAAGCTCTTCCGCGGCGGCGACATCCGCACGCCGCCCTCGTTCATCGACCAGGTGGTGATGGCCGTGCTGCGGGGCCTGCTCGACGGCAGCGACGACGCCTTCGAGGTGCGCGCGGCCGAGCTGCTGTTCCGCCCGCAGCGCATCACGCTCGAGGCCGAGCGTGTGCTGGCCGGGGACCAGGCCACGCTCGACCTGCAGCACGAGACGCGCGGCTTCGGCGAACTCGGCCGGCTTCTGGCGATGGCGCAGACGCCCTTGAAGGGCCTCGACCTGCGCGTGCTGGGCGACGAGCATGCGGCCGGGTTCTGGGTCGATGCGGCACGGCCCGGCGCCGGCCAGCGCCACCTGCTCGACCTGACGCACCAGATCAGCCGCGACATCGGCCACGGCGTGAGCTTCACGTTCGCCAACGCGCGCTCCGGCCTGAAGGCGCTGGCGGGCGTGCTGCAGAAGTGGGTGCTGCACCTGCTGGGCGTGCAGGTGAGCATCCAGCCGCTGCAGCGCATCGACGACGTGCAGTGGCGCTGGCACGTCGGGCTCGACGCGGCGTCGACCGCGCTGCTGAACGACCTCTACGAAGGCCGCGAGGTCGAGCCAGCGCGCATGCGGCGCCTGGTGAGCCTGTTCCGGCTCGACTTCGCCGATGCCGCCGAGATGCGGCGCGACGTCGCCGGCAAGCCGGTGTACCTGGGACTGTCGATGAACGAACAGCAGGTGCTGCGCCTGAAGCCGCAGAACCTGCTGCTCAACCTGCCGCTGGCGGCCTCGGCCTGACCGCGGCGCGCGGCGAGACGCCGCCGCGGAATTCGTCCCAGGCAGCACAGAAGCCGGCCGGGTCCTCGAACTGCGGCAGCGCGCCGCTGTCCAGCACGGTGATGTGCCAGTTCGGCCGCTGCTCCACCAGCGTCTTCTGCCGGTAGTCGACGAAGTCGCCGCGCACGCCGTGCGACATCCACACCGGCATCGTCAGGCTTTCGTAGACCGTGTGGATGTCGGCGCTGAACATGCTGGCCGACAGGAAGTGCAGCGGCGCATGCTGGGCGCCGGGCTGGCGCGTGGTCAGCACGTCGTAGGCCCACAGGCCTTCGTCGATGGCCTTGCTGCCCCAGGTGCGTTCGAGGAAGTAGCGGATGACGCCCGGTCGCGTGAGGCCGCGGAACACGGCGCCGCCCCAGCCCGGCCCGGTCAGCGCGGCATGCAGCGCCGGCACGGCGCGCGTCGTGCCCAGCGGTTTGCGCCAGGAGGCGCGGCCGCTGAAGCCGGTCGGGCTGACCAGGGCCAGGCTGCGCCACAGCGCCGGCGCCTCCATGCCGGCGCGCGCCAGGAATTCGCTGGCCAGCGACAGCGCGAGGGCATCGATGGCCGCGTGGCCGCAGCGCGCCTGCGCATGCCGGGCCACGGCCAGCAGCGCGTCGGTCATCAGGCGCGGGTTGTAGTCGATGTCGGGGCGGTCGGACAGGCCGTAGCCCGGCATGTCGTAGGCGAAGACGGCGTGGCTGCGGCGGTAGTGGTCGAACAGCGGCTTGACTTCCGCCGCGCACGCCGCGGCGTTGACGCTGTGCACCAGCAGCATCGGCGGGCCCTCGCCCGCCACGTACCCGGTCAGCCGGCCCCAGGGGCCGGGCAGGTCGAAACGTTCGGCGTCGAGCGGGGGCGGCAGCGGGGCGCTCATGGGCGGTTCATCGTCCGCAGGCTGTCCGCTGCAGCGGGAGTTCGGACATCGGCGGGTCTCGGGACGGACGTGGATTTCATCTCGCCCGATCGTACCCGCCAGGGCGCGCCCAAGAAAAAGTCGCCGGCTGCTGTGGCAGGCGGCGACCAAGGTCAGGGGTTTCAGCAAGGGTGTGCCGACGGTGAACCCGGGTCCACGCCGGCCCGAGGCACCGCAACGCCTGTCGGCGTCGCGGCGCGGTCGGTCGATCAGGCAGCGCGACGGCGGCGGGCGGCGCCGACGCCGGCCAGGGCCAGGGCCACCAGGGCCAGCGTGCCGGGTTCCGGAATGGCCGGGGGCGGGGGTGCCGCGTTGTAGGTGTAGGTGACTCGCGCGCCGCAGCCGGCCGTGGTGGTCTGGGCGCTGCGAACATTGCCGCCGCCGCCGATGACGTTGACACCCGAGAGCGACTCGCAGTTGATGTCGAAGGTGCCGGCGCCGGTCAGCGAAGCCAGGATGCTGGAGAGGTCGTAGGTGAAGCCACCGGTGTCGGTCAATGGGCCGAAGGTGCGTGACTGACCCGTGGCGTACGACTGGGCGGCGCCCGTCGTGAAGGCCAGCGAGATGTCGTCGGCCAGGATGGCGTCCAGGCCGCCCAGCGTGCTGCTCCACGCCAGGTCGACCGACGCGGTGGCGCGGGCGTTCTGGCTCTGGGCGGCATTGTTGGTCAGCGTGATGGTGGTGGTGGCGGCGCCGAAGATTTCCAGCGAGGCGCCGGTCAGCGTACCCGCCGGAACGTTGAACTTGTTCAGCAGACCGGTCTGGTTGATCTCGGTGGTCGACTCGACCAGCGGCAGTCCGTACTGGAACGAGATGGTGGCGGCCTGAGCGGCCGAAGCGACGGCCGTCATGGCCATCACTGCGAGCAGTGTCTTCATTGCGGATCCTTTGAGGAGGAAGAACGGGAGGTCCCCGGGAAGCCCGGGGGCTGGCTCCATTCCGCAAGCGTCGTGCCTCTGCGAAAACCGCCTCGCGGCACGGTGGGCCGCTGTCGTGCCATGGCCACGAACGGGCCCGGCTGATTGCGCGGCGTGCACCAGCAGGCTGCCCACCGCGCCCGATGCAAGCTCCTCAAGACCCCTGAAAGCAGGGGGGGCCAAAGGCCCCGGCATGTCGTCTGTGGAGCGGGGCTGGCGTACCGCCTGTCAGCCGATCCGACAAGTTCCGCCCTGCGACCCTGTCGGCCCCTGCTACACCCTGACGGCTGCAGGGAGGAATTCGATGTCGACGGACAGCGTGCGGGCCCAGTCCTGCCAGGCCTGCCGCCGCTGCACGCGTCGGTCGGGGTAGGCCTCGAAGCGCGCAGCGAAGGCGGCTTCGTCGACGACGACGGTCAAGGGCACCACAGGCTCCAGGGCCTGCAGGGTCCTCACCCAGCGGCCGTGGGTCTCGGCCTCGGGCGTGGCGGTGAGGTCGAACCAGGCGACGCGAAGCGAAGGGCGCAAAGGCGTGTCGGAGGCGGAGGCGGAGGCTGGAACGCTGTCCTCGTCGCCCGCGGCCACGGAAGGCTCGACCCGGAACTCCAGTCCCTCGCCCCAGGCGGCGGCCCAGCGGGCCTTCAGGGCCTGCAAGGCCGCCCCGCCCGGCGCCTGGCCGTGCGGCCACACCTGACAGCGCGCCTGCCGGCCCGACTGCAGCCGTGCCAGCTGCTGGAAGTAGGGCTCGTGGCAAGGCAGGGGCAGCGCGCGCGACAGCCGTGCCGCGCGCCACAGCGCGGCGGCGCCCAGCGCGGCCCGGGGCAGTACCGCGAACACCACCAGGGTGAGCGCGAAGAGATGCAGCCAGGGCGCTGCCGGGCCGGCCGGCGCGGCGCCTGCCGTGATGCGGAGCGTGTCGACGGCGGGCACGGCGATGCCGCTCAGCGCGCTGGCCGGTGCCAGCAGGGTGTCGAGCAGCGCCTGCACGCTGGCGGCGTCCAGGAAGGTGCTCTGCCAGGCCACCCGGTAGTCGAACACGAGGCCCCGCGAATACAGGCCGAGCACCACCCCCCCCGCCAGCGCCGCGGCCGCCACGTGCAGCAGGGCGGTCGCGCGCGCGACCGTCAACGGCATGGCGATCTCCGTCCACTGCGCGGCCCCGGCCGCGGCCGGGCCGGCAGCCGGCAGGGCGCGGGCGGTACCGGACAGGCGTCGTGCCAGCCGCTGTCGCAGCACCCCTGTCGTGGCCCCCTCCTGGCCTGCCGCAGGGCTTCGCCGGCGCAGCCCGGCCACCGACTGCAACAGCGCCCAGAGCACGACGGCCAGGTTCCAGGCCACCACGGCCCAGACACCCGCCGCCAGCAGGTTGATGTGCTGGCTGCCGCCCAGGTGGTCGACCGCCAGCCCGCAGACCGCCCCGACCAGGGCGGCCACGGCCAGCCAGGCCGGGTGCCAGCCGCGGTGCGACGACCAACCCTGCAAGGCCGACTCGCGCGCCGACAGACGCTGCCACGCGTGGCGGGCCCGCTCGGCCACGAAGCGTTCGAGCGGCACCGCGTCGCCGGCCGTCTGGCGCGCCAGGCGTGTGGCCCACTCGCGGTCGTCGGTGCTCCACAGCGGCGAGTCGCCCGGCAGCGCGTCGTGCGCGCGCACCATCACCACCTGGCGCGCGCGGCCTTCGTCGAGCGTGCAGGGATGCGTGGCAGGGGAACTCACAGCGGGCTTCACGGCCCGGCCACTGTAGCGGCAGCTCGCGGTAGGCCGACCGACCGGGCGATCAACCCGCGGGCCGGACCGTGGCAGTGCCGTCGGGGAACCACTCGGCGATCAGGCGGTGGTCTTCGGCCACCCCGCGCGCGTAGGCTGCCTGCAGGCGTTCGTGGAAGAGCCCGGCGGCCGGGCTCAGCGAGCGCGACTTCAGCGACATCAGGGCGAGGTCGGTCGTGTTCCAGCCGTTGCTGGCCAGCGGAACCAGGCGGCCGGCCTGCACGGCTTCGGCCAGCTCCGTCGGCGGCAGCAGGGTCATGGCATCGGCCTCCAGTACCAGGGGCTCGATGACCGACCACGCCGGCGTCAGCACCCCGGGCCAGGCCCGCTCGCGGGCCAGCGGGGTGAGGCAATGCGACTGCAACTCCAGCGCCACCGCCAGCATGCGCGGATTGAGATGCCCTGCGGCGACCGCGAGGAAGTCGAAGGCGTCCAGCAGCGTGAAGGCGGGACGGGCGAGCAGGGGGTGGCCCGCGCGCGCCGCCAGCACCAGCGGCGAAGGCTCGAGCAGGGTGATGTCCAGCGCCACGTCGATGCGCTCGCGCAGCACCGCGGGATGACCCACCACGAAGTCGAGCTCGTGGCTGCGCAAGGCCGGGGCGAGGTCTTCCACCAGGCCGCACCGCAACTCCAGGGACACCTGGGGAAACTGCTCGATGAACTGCAACGCGACGTCGCCCGCGCTGAGCTCGGCCGCCTTGGCGCCCACGCCGATGGCCACGCGGCCGGTCTGCAGCGTGGGGTTGCTCTCGATGTGCCGGCCCAGGCCGGCCGCGGCCTTGAGCATGTCGCGGCCGTGGCTCAGGAACAGCCGCCCGAGATCGGTGACGACCGAGCCGCCGGGCTGGTGCACGAACAGCGGCCCGCCGGCGGCCTGCTCGATGCCCTTCAGGCTGCGCGACAGCGCCGAGACGCTCAGCCCCAAGTCCACCGCGGCCCGCGTCATGCTGCCGTGGTCGGCCACCGCCGCGACCTGCCGGGCGTGGCGAAGCTCGATGCTCGGCGCGGGCAGGTCGGCAGAGCTGTCGTCCAGCGTCCTGCTGCGCGGTCGGCGACCTGTCATGTCGCATCCTGCGGCGGCAGGGCGAACCAGGCGGCCGCCAGCTGGCGGTCTTCCGCCACGCGGCGTGCATGCGCTTGTCGCAGCTGTGCACGGAAGGCGCACGCGGCGGGGCTTTGCGGGCGCGAGCGCAGGTGGGCGATGCCGAAGGGCGTCTGCAGCCATCCCGGGGCCAGCAGCGCCACCAAAGTGCCGGCCTCGACATGTCGTCGCAGCACCGTGGGTGCCGCCGAGGCGACGGCGTCCGACGACCGTGCCAGCCGCACGAGCATGGACATCGAATTGCAGATCACCGACGGCAGCGGGCGGTGCTGCGAGACCGGCCTGCGGGCCGCGGCCTGCTCGCTCAGCAAGGGGGCCAGCAGATGCGGCTGGATGCGGCCTGCCGACATCAGCGGGAAGCCGAAGACGTCCGGCAGGATCAACGGCTGTCGCAGGGTCAGGGGGTGGCCCGGCCGCACGAACACCACCAGGGGTTGGGCTTCGAGGTGCTCGACTTCCACCTCGGGCTCCTGCGTGAACAGCGTGCTGTCGGCCAGCAGCATGTCGAGCTGTCCTGACTTCAGCGGCGGCAGCAGGTCGGTGCGGAAGGCCGTGCGCAGCTCCACGCGCACCGCAGGCGCCTCGCCGACGAAGGCGCGCGTCGCATCGACCGCGCAGAGCTCGGTGGCTGCCGTGCCGAGGCCTATGCGCAGGCTGCCGCCCTGCAGCGAGCGGTTGCGCAGGAACTGGGTGTCCAGATCGTCGGCCAGTGCCAGCATGTCGCGCCCCTGGCGCAGCAGCTCCATGCCGGCATCGGTGACCACGACGCCCTGGGCTGTTCGGACGAAGACGGGCGCCCCCACCACGCGTTCCAGCGCCTGCACGCTGCGCGACAGGGCGGACTGGCTCAGGTGCAGCGCCAGTGCGGCATGGGCGAAGCTGCCGTGCTCGGCCACCGCCAGGGCATGCTTGAGTTGCCGCAGTTCGAAGTTCACAGGCAGATCGCGGCTGGGCAGCCACCCGCACAACCGAAGGGCCGTTGCACCGGGCGCCGACGGGCGCGGTGGGTCAGGCGAACCATGTGTCCACCAGCCTGTGGCCGTTCTGTGCGTGCACCGCGTCGGCCTGTCTCAGGTGATCGCAGAACAGGTCGCCGATCGGTGACGGCGGGCGTGACTTCGGGCGCACGATGACCGCCTGGCCGCTGAGGGCCTGCATCGGCAACAGCGCCACCAGCACGCCGGCCTCGACCTCGGGCTGCGCCATCGCTGCAGGCATCGGCATGAGGGCATCGCTGCCCGTCACGATGCGGCGCGCGGCCGCGCTGCCGGCGGCCTGCACGGCAGGCATCGCGCGTTGCCGGCCCAGGGGCGAGGGACAGTCGCGCTGCGCTTCCCTCAGGGCCTCGAGGGCTCCGGCCGGGAGTGGCCCCGCCACCACCAGGGGATGCTCGACCGCCTCGGCAAGGCTCAATCCCCGGCGCGTCGCGAGCGGGTGGCCCGCGCGGCAGACCAGCACCGCCGGCTGATGGGCCAGCACCTCGGTCTGGATGTCCGGGCCGTCGTCGAAGAGAGGCGTGTCGGTCACCAGGATGTCCATGTCCAGCACGCGCAAGGGTTGTGTGAGGTCGGCCACCATGACCGAGCGGAGGAGCACCGACACCATCGGGAACTGGCCGACGAGGCGGGCAGTCGCCTGCGCGACACAGGACTCGATCGCCTCGGGGCCTGCTCCCACGGTGAGGCGCCCGCGCTGCACCGCACGATGGCGCAGCATCTGGGCCTCGAAGCGGTCGGCCATGCCCATCAGCGCCTGCCCGCGTTCGAGGAAGAGTCGCCCCACGTCGGTGGTCAGCACGCCCTGGGCGGAGCGTATGAAGATGGGCGTGCCGATCTGCAGCTCCAGGGCCTGGACGCTGCGCGACAGGGCCGACTGGCTCAGCTGCAGTTCCGCCGCCGCCCTCGCAAAGCTGCCATGGCGAGCCACCGCCACCGCATGTTTGATCTGACGCAGCTCCACGTTCATCGCGCCGGCACTCTAACGCGCGCTTCCTTGCGCTGAACGCAACCGCACATTGCGTCGAATGCATTGGACGAACGGTCCGCGAACTGGGTTGCCGCGTCCCGCCGGGACAGAGCGGGTTCAGGCTGCGGCCGCCCGGGGCAACCACGTGTCGATCAGTCGGTGCGCCTGCGCGACTTCGGTCTCGTGCGCGGCCTTGAATCGGTGAAAGAACGACTCCGCGTCAGGGCTGGTCTTGCGCGAACGCTTGCGCACCACGGCGAACGAACTGCGCAGCCAGACTGGGGCTGCCAGGGGCACCAGTCGGCCCGCCTCGATGCCACGGCGCGCCAGCGCCGGCGTGCAGGCCGTGACGCAGTCGGTCTGCTCGGCCATCTGCAGCAGCATGGCCACCGAGGTTCCCATCGTTGCAGGCATCGGGCGCGTCCGCGCCAAGGCGCTTTCGGCAGCGGCCTGTTCGTTCAGCAGTTCGTGCAGCACGGGAGGCGGGATGCGGCCGCCTGCATGGACGGGATGGTTGAAGATGCTGCGCACGTCGAACCCGGGTCGCTCGGCGAGCGGGTGGCCCCGGCGCACGATCACCAGCAAGGGCTGCGGGGGGAGCGGGTGCACTTCAAGGTCCGCTTCCTTCACGAACTGGGCGCCGGCGGCGATGAGCAGGTCGAGCTCGCCTTGCCGCAGCGGCGGCACCAGGTCGTCGCGCAGCGAACTGCGCAACTCGAGGGTCACGGCAGGCCTGTCGACCATCATCTGTGCGGCCACGGTGGTCGCCGTCGCATCGCACATGGCCGCCCCCAGGCCGACGACGACTCGGCCGACCTGCAGTGCGGCATGCTGACCGGCGAGCCGGTCGAGGTCGTCGGCCGCTGCCACCATGGCCCGCCCGCGCTCGATGAAAACGCGTCCCAGATCGGTGGGCGCCAGCAGCGAGCCTGACCGCCTGAACAACGCGGCGCCAACCTGCCGTTCGAGCGTCGAGATGCTGCGCGAGAGCGACGACAGGCTCATCTGGAGCTGGGTGGCGGCACCCGACAGACTGCCCTGCGCGGCCACCGTCAAGGCATGGCGGATCTGCCGCAGCTCGATGTCCGTCTGCCGCATCGTCGGTGCGCGCGGTCGTTGCGGCTTCACGCCATGCCTTGCTGGCGAGGGAACCACTGACGCACCAGACCGCGATCGATGGCCGCGCGTTTCGATTGCGCTTCAGCGAGCTTGTCGCGGAAGACCAGGGCGCCCGGGCCCGGTGCCCGGGCCCGCAACCTGACCATCCCGAAGGGCGAGGTGAGCCAGGGCGGCGCGGCCAGGGGCACGGCTTGTCCCGACTCGACCAGAGGCTGAACGCCGCTGGGCGCGAGGGCCGCCACCGCGTCGGTCTGCAGCAGCAGCATCTCGACCACGGCAGTCGAGTTGGTGACCACCGCCGGCATGGCCCGTTGCCGTGCCTGCGGCGTGTCGGACCGGGCTTGTTCGCCCAGCACCGAGGCCAGGAGTCCCGGGCGCAGCCGACCCGTCGCCACCACCGGATAGTCGAAGATGTCCGGTACGTCCACGCCGGCTCGGCCGTCCAGGGGATGCCCGCGACGCACCACCACCACCAGGGGGTGCTCCTCCAGTGGTCTCAGTTCTAACTCGGGATCGTCGGGGGTGAACATGGTGCTGTCAGCCACCAGGGCATCGATCTCCCCGCTGCGCAGCGGCTGCAGCAGGTCGGTGCGGAAGCCGGTGCGGAACTCCAGGGCGACCATCGGGTGGTCGACCAGCATCGCTGCCGCAGCGTCGCAGGCTGCCGCCTCGGCCGTCGCCGTGCCAATGCCCACCCGCAGGCGTACCGCCTGCAGCGAACGGTTGCGAACGATCTGGAGGTCGAGCTCGGCGGCCACCTGGAGCATGTGCCGGCCATGGTCGAGCAACTGGCGCCCGATGTCGGTCAGCCCGACCCCGCCAGCCGACCGAAGGAAGATGGGCGTGCCGATCGCGCGCTCCAGCGCCTGCACGCTGCGAGACAGCGCCGACTGGCTCAGGTGCAACGACATGGCGGCCCGGGCGAAGCCGCCGTGTTCCGCCACCGCCACTGCGTGCTTGAGCTGCCGGAGTTCGACGTTCATGGAAGCAATCTAGCGCACGGGTGCCGGCCGCCCCCACCCGTGGACGGGTCAAGCCCCGGCGGGCAAGACCGCGCAGCCGCGCTGTCCCGCGCCCTCGGGAACGGAGCAGTCAGCCGAACCACGCGTCGAGCAGCTGCGCGTTTTCGCCAGCGTGGCGCCGGTCGATGGCGCGCAGCTTCTCGCAGAACACCTGTGCCGCGGCACTCAGGGGCCTGGACTTCAGCCGGACCAGGGCGTTGTCGCTCTTCACATCGCCGGCCAGCGACAGCAAGGGCGCCATCTGCCCGCTCTGCGTCGAGTGGCGTGCCATCGCGGGGGTCAGCAGGGCCACGCCGTCGGACAGCAGCATGGCCTGCCGGGCCACCGAGACCGATGCGCATTGCAGGGCCGGAAAGGCACGCTGCCGTGCGGGTGTCGACGGCGCACCCTGCTGCGCGGCAGCGAGGAAGTCGAGCGAGGGTTGCGGAATCCGGCCAATGGCCAGCCAGGGGTACTCGAAGGTCTCCTGCAAGGTCAGGCCCGGGCGGCCCGCGAGGGGATGGCCGGCCCTGCCGACCAGCACCATGGGATGTTCGTGCAGGCGTTCCACCTCCACGTCGGACTCGTTCACGAAGGTGTCGGCGCGCGTCACCAGGAGGTCGATCTCGCGCGACCGCAGCGGCGCCGGGAGGTCGATCAGCGAGGCCGAGCGCAGTTCGACCGTGACCATCGGGTACTCGGTGATGAAGGTGGCGGCAGCCTCTGCCACCAACAGGTCCATCGCCACCGGGCCGGCGCCGACGATCAGGCGGCCGCGCTGCAAGCTGCGGTTGCGCAGCACCTGCAGGTCCAGGTCTTGGGCCATGACCAGCAGGCCCTTGCCTCGCTCGAGAAAGAGGCGACCCACGTCGGTGGTCAGGACGCCGTTGGCCGAGCGCACGAACAGGGGGGTGCCGACCTGGCGTTCCAGGGCCTGAATGCTGCGCGACAGGGCTGACTGGCTGAGCTTCAGCTCCTCGGCTGCCCGGGCGAAGCTGCCGAGTTCCGCCACGGCGATGGCATGCCTGATCTGGCGCAGCTCGACATTCATGTGCAGGGCACCCTAACCGCGAAGCCTGCCCCGCGCATCTCTTGCATCCGATGCAATTTATCAATGTATCAAACGCATTGGACGAATTGATCATCCGTCCCTAACGTCACCCCCTGTGACCCTCGGGCACTGTTGCACATGATCGCGCCCCTCGATTCCGGGGGGTTGGTCCCGCCGTGGATCGCGCGGCCAGCCCGGCAATGGCCTGCAGCGGGGTTTGTAATTTCACGTTGAGAACGCAATGCTTGGCTATTACCAATTGATCGAGTCGTCCGACGGGCGCGCCAGTTTCCAATTGCGCGCGGGCAACCACGAGGTCATCCTGACCGGGGCGCCGCACCATTCCCGGGACGCTGCCCTGAAGGCGGTCGAGTGGTTGCGCACGCATGGCGTCGATCCGTCGCGCTTCGAGCGCCGCTCCACCGCGGCGGGGGGGCGCTACTTCGTCGTGCTGCGGTCCGACGGTGAACTCATCGGCCGCAGCGCCACCTATGGCCGCAGCTCCGGCCTGGATGTCGGCATCGCGTCCGTGCAGCGCAACTGCATGAGCGACAGCTTCCGCGGGCTCGTGCGGCGCACGTCGCTGACGGACTGGCGCCCGTCGGTCCTGGCGTCTACGCCAGAGCTCGTCCGATAAGGATCTTCTGCACTTCGCTGGTGCCTTCGTAGATCTGGCACACGCGAACGTCACGGTAGATCCGCTCCACGGGGAAGTCGCTCAGGTAGCCGTAACCCCCGTGCACCTGGATGGCGGCACTGCACACCGCCTCGGCCGCCTCGCTGGCGAACAGCTTGGCCATGGCGGCCTCCTTCAGGCAGGGCAGGCCGGCGTCCTTCAGGCTGGCCGCATGCCAGATGAGCTGCCGGGCGGCCTCGATGCGTGTGGCCATGTCGGCCAGCTTGAACTGCACCGCCTGGTGGTTGAAGATCGGCTGGCCGAAACTCACGCGCTCCTTGCTGTACTTCAGCGCGGCCTCGAAGGCCGCACGCGCCATGCCCAGCGACTGCGCGGCGATGCCGATGCGGCCTCCCTCCAGGCCTGACAACGCGATGCGCAGGCCCATGCCTTCCTCGCCCAGCAGATTGGCCGCGGGTACGCGGCAGTTCTCGAACACGATCTGCGCCGTGTCGCTGGCGTGCTGGCCCATCTTGTCCTCGATGCGCGCCACCGTGTAGCCGGGTGTCTTCGTCGGCACCAGGAAGGCGCTGATGCCCTTCTTGCCGGCGGCCTTGTCGGTCACTGCCATCACGATGGCCACGTCGCCGTTCTTGCCACTGGTGATGAACTGCTTGACGCCGTCGATCACGTACTCGTCGCGGTCGAGCCTGGCCGTGGTGCGCAGTCCCCCGGCTTCCGAGCCCACGTGCGGCTCGGTCAGGCAGAAGGCGCCGAGCATGTCGCCCCGTGCCAGGGGCTTGAGGAAACGCTCCTTCTGGTCTTCGTTGCCGAAGGCCATGAGGATCGAGCAGACGGGGCAGTTGTTGACGCTGACGATGGTGCTGGTGGCGCCGTCGCCGGCGGCGATCTCTTCCAGCATCAGGGCCAGCGCGAGGTAGTCGAGCCCGGCGCCGTCCCACGCAGTGGGCACCGCCACGCCATAGGCCCCCAGGTGGGCCAGGCCGCGCAGGGCGGCTTGCGGGAAGGTGTGCGCCTTGTCCCAGGCGGCCGCGTGGGGCGCCACCTCGGCGGCCACGAAAGTGCGCACGGCGTCCTGTACCGCGCGGTGGTCTTCACTCAGAAGCATGTCGAATTCCCGGTCAACCTGTGGGGATGTCGTGGCGCCATGGCCGCAGTCACCAGGCCAGGGGGCTGCCGTCGAAGTTGAAGAAACCGCCGCTGTCGCCCGGCTGCAGGCTGGCCAGCGTGCGCCGGATGCCCCCGGCGCTGTCGGCGACGTCGATGTCGGCGCCGCTGCCGCCCATGTCGGTGCGCACCCAGCCAGGGTGCAGGGCGACGCAGATCGCGCGGCCCTCGAAGACCAGCGAGGCATCCTTCAGCACCGAGTTGGCGGCCGCCTTGCTGGCGCGGTACAGCCAGCCATCGGGCGAGCGCCGCAAGCCCATCGAGCCCATGCGCGACGAGATGACCGCCAGCCGTGCGCCCGGCGCCAGCATCTCGCCGATCTGCGACAGCACGCGCATCGGTCCGAGCACATTGGTGTGCATGACATGGTCGAAGTCCTGTGCCGTCGGTGCCTCGACCGCGCTGCTGCGCGGCCCGAAGACGCCGGCGTTGACGATCACCACCTCGAAGGCCTCGCCGTCGATCTGCCAGGCCAGGCCTGCGGCGCTGGCGGCGTCGGTGACGTCCAGGCCCAGGGCCCGGGCACCGATGGCGCCCAGGCGCTCCAGTCCGGCGCCGTCGCGGGCCGTGGCGGTGACCCGATCGCCGTCGGCGCGGTACTGGCGCGCCAGCTCGAAGCCGATGCCGCGTGATGCGCCGATGATGAGGACGTTCATGACCATGCCTTCGGGTCTTTGCCGGGGAGGACCGATTCTGCGCGAAGGCCTGCCGCTGCGGGTTCTTCACCGCCCCCCGGGACGGCGAGGAGCCCTGCCCGCGGGTCGACCATGGCAAAGGACGAGAATCGGGCAATGGAAGAAGCCGAAGCGAAGGCTGTACCGGCGCCCCCGCCCGCACGGCCCCCCGCCGCCGCGGCGCCGGGCGCTGCGTCCGCAGGGGCCGAGGCCGACTGGCGTCTCCCCATCGACGGCATGACCTGCGCCAGCTGCGTCTCGCGCGTCGAGAAGGCGCTGAAGACCGTGCCCGGCGTGCGCAGCGCCACTGTCAATCTCGCCACCGAGACCGCCAGCGTGGCCGGAGGCCAGCTGCCCGCCTTGCGGCAAGCGGTGGAAAAGGCCGGCTACACGCTGGCCGAGGACCGCGTGCAGCTGTCGATCGACGGCATGACCTGCGCCAGCTGCGTGGCACGGGTCGAGAAGGCGCTGTCTCGCGTGCCGGGCGTGTTGTCGGCCCAGGTGAACCTGGCCACCGAGACCGCCGAGGTGCATCGCCTGCGCGGCGGCCCGGGCGACGACGACGGCGCTGCGCGCCTGGTGGCGGCGGTACAGGCCGCGGGCTACGAAGCGGCGCCTGTCGTGGCCGACGGCAGCGCACCGCGCGCGCCGCGCGCCACGGCGCCCTGGTGGCCGATCGCCGCGGGCGCAGCGCTGTCGCTGCCGCTGGTGCTGCCCATGCTGGCCATGCCCTTCGGCGTGCACTGGATGCTGCCGGGCTGGGTGCAGTTCCTGCTGGCCACCCCCGTGCAGTTCTGGCTCGGCGCGCGCTTCTACCGCGCCGGCTGGGCAGCAGTGCGTGCCAGGGCCGGCAACATGGACCTGCTGGTGGCCCTGGGCACCAGCGCTGCCTATGGGCTGAGCCTCTTCCAGTGGCTGCGAGCCGCTCCGGGCGAGATGCCGCACCTCTACTTCGAGGCCTCGGCGGTCGTCATCACGCTGGTGCTGCTCGGCAAGTGGCTCGAAGCGCGCGCCAAGCGCCAGACCACCGAGGCGCTGCAGGCGCTCAATGCATTGCGTCCCGCGGTGGCGCGCGTGCGCCGCGACGGTGTCGACAGCGACCTGCCCATCGCACAGGTGCGCGTGGGAGACCTGGTGGTGGTGCGGCCGGGCGAGCGCATCGCCGTCGACGGCCGCATCGAAGAAGGCGACAGCCAGGTCGACGAGTCGCTGATCACCGGCGAGAGCCTGCCGGTGGCGCGCTCGGCAGGGCAGAACGTCACCGGCGGGGCGGTCAACGGCGAAGGGCTGCTGCTGGTGCGCACGCGTGCCATCGGCGCCGAGACGACGCTGGCGCGCATCGTGCGGCTGGTCGAATCGGCCCAGGCGAACAAGGCGCCCATCCAACGCCTGGTCGACCGCGTCAGCGCCGTCTTCGTGCCCGTGGTCATCGGTGTGGCGCTGCTGACCCTGTTGGCCTGGGGCCTTTTCACCGGCCAGTGGCAGGCCGGCCTGCTCAACGCCGTGGCGGTGCTGGTCATCGCCTGCCCCTGTGCGCTGGGACTGGCCACGCCGACGGCCATCATGGCCGGCACCGGTGTCGCGGCACGGCACGGCATCCTCATCAAGGACGCCGAGGCGCTGGAGACGGCGCACGCCATCGGCGTGGTGGCTTTCGACAAGACCGGAACGCTCACCGAGGGCAAGCCCCGCCTGCTGGCCGCCGAGCCCGCGAACCGCGAAGCCACCGCGCGCACCGCGCTGCTGCGCGACGCCGCCGCGCTGCAGGCCGGCAGCGAGCATCCGCTGGCGCGCGCGGTGATGGACAGTGCCGCCTCCGAGTCCCTGGTGGTGCCCGGCGCTTCCGAGCAGCGCGCGGTGGCGGGCAAGGGCATGCAGGCCACCGTCGATGGCCGTGCGCTGCGCCTGGGCAGCCGGCGCTGGATGGACGAACTGGGGGTCGACTGCACATCGCTGGCTGCGCGGGCGCAGGCGCTGCAGGACGAGGGCCGCACGGTGTCGTGGCTGGCCGAGGCCGGTGCGGTGCCGAGGCTGCTGGGCCTGCTGGCCTTCGGCGACACCGTCAAGCCCAGCGCGGCAGCGGCCATCGAGCGGCTGCACGCATTGGGCGTGCGCACCGTGCTGGTCAGCGGTGACAACGCCGGGAGCGCGCAGGCGGTCGCGGCGCAGCTGGGTATCGCCGAGGTGAGGTCCGAGGTGCTGCCTCAGGACAAGGCACGCATCGTCGGCGAGCTCCAGCAGGGGGGCCGCACGGTGGCGATGGTGGGGGACGGCATCAACGATGCACCGGCGCTGGCGGCGGCCGATGTCGGCATCGCGATGTCCACCGGCACCGACGTGGCGATGCACGCTGCCGGCATCACGCTGATGCGCGGCGACCCGGCGCTGGTGGCCGACGCCATCGACATCTCGCGCCGCACCTACGCGAAGATCCGGCAGAACCTGTTCTGGGCCTTCGCCTACAACGTGGTGGGCGTGCCGCTGGCGGCCCTGGGCCTGCTCAACCCCGTGATCGCCGGGGCGGCGATGGCCTTCAGCAGCGTCAGCGTGGTGAGCAACGCGCTCCTGCTGCGTCGCTGGAAGGGTGCGACGCGCTGAGGCAGGGCCTGGTGCAGACCGTCAGCGGCACACCGGGGCAGCCCGGCCGGCGGTGACGGCCGCCACCGCATCGAGCTGGCCCAGCTTCGTGCCGCACAGCGCGCCCGTGCTGTCCTCGAGCAGGCGCGCCAGGTCCTTGGCCGACATCGTCGGGAACCGGGCGCGGACGAGGGCTGCGGCCCCCGAGACCAGCGGCGCGGCCATCGACGTGCCGCTCCAGGTGGCATAGCCGCCGGGCACGGTGCTGGTCAGGCCCTCGCCGGGGGCCGCCAGTTCGATCCAGCCCCCCGAGTTGGAGAAGCTGGCCACGCGGCCGGCCGAATTGCTGGCCGCCACGGCCACCAGCCCGTAGGCGCCTTCGGCGGCCGGGTACTGCCTGATCTGGTTGCTGGCGTCGTTGCCGGCCGCTGCCACCACCACGGCGCCGACCCGTCCGACGCAGCGCGCTTCGTCGTCGGCATAGCCCGGATCGGACCGGTCCCCGACCGGATCGCCGGCCAGGGCCGGCGTGCACGAGGCGATCTGCACGATGGTGCCCAGGATGCTGGTCTTGGCGAGGCTGCCCAGGCTCAGGTTGATGACGTGTGCGCCGTCGTCGGTGGCCGGATTGCCGTCGGGATCGATGGCGTGCAGCATGGCTTCGGCCAGCACCCAGGCGTTGCCGACGCCGTCGGCGTCCAGCACGCGGATGGGCATGATCCTGGCGCCGGGGGCGGCCAGCGCCACCAGGCCGGCGACGTGCGTGCCGTGGCCGTAGCTCGGCTGGCCGGGGGTGCCGCCTTCGCTGGCGTCGGCGTCGGAGTCGACGAAGTCGAAGCCGGGCAGCAGGCGGCCTGCCAGGGCCGGATGGGTGGCGTCGACGCCGGTGTCGAGCACGGCCACGCGCACGCCGGAGCCCACGCCGAGCTGCTGGGCCTGCGGCAGGCGCATGGCCTGCGGGCCCCACTGCGCCACGTAGGCCTGCTGGGTGCCGATGGCCCACGCGACGTTCTTGCGCGCTTCGGGGCTGCGCTGAACGGGGTTGTCCTCGGCGATCAGCACGCCGGGTTCGACCGCCAGCAGCGGCAGCAGGTCCTGCACGCGCGCCTGGCCGATGACCTTCAGACGGTAGATCGGGCGGGCTCCGAATCGGCTCACCAGTGTGAGCGGGTACTTCGAGAGAAGGCCTGGAAGAACCTGCGTCGACGTCAGCTTGACCATCAGTTCGCCGGCGGTGCCGGCGTCGGCGGTGGCGGCGGCCGTGTCACCGCCGGTGGGGCCGGCCTTGGCATTGGCCTTGACCGTGGCCTGGAGGCCGCCGTTGCCCTCGCCCTTGGCCCAGACCGGAGTCAGCAGGGGACCGGACGCCAGCACGGCAGACAGCAGGGCCAGGCGAACCGCTGAGGGAGGCAACGTGAACATGGAAGGCTTTCTTCTTGTGGCACCGGAACAGGACAGAGGAGGCTACGCAGCGGCAGATACACGCGCATCCCTCGTGTACGGGGCTGAGGTGTCACGAATTGCTGGATCGCCCGTCTTCGTTTCGTCTGCTTGCCCCGCTTACCAGCCGCCATACAGGCAGAAGGCCGACCAGAAGTACGGATGCGAGTGCTCGCTCATCAGCTGCGCCTGCGCTTGCTGGAGGGCTACTGCTGGGCTGTCGCCTTGCATCACCGCCTCGTAGAAGATCGCCATGAACTTCGACGTGACCTGATCGTCCACCGGCCACTGGCTGGCCAGCACGCGCGCCGCTCCGGCCACGAGAAAGGCGCGCACCAGGCCGAACATCTCGTCGCCGCCGCCGTTGTCCGACAGTGCGGTTTCGCAGGCACTGAGCACCACGATGCCCGGCCGCAGGTCCAGCCGCTCGGCCATGTCGACGGTCAGCACGCCGTCGTGCAGGTGCAGGGCGGAGAAGCGCGGGTTGTCGGTACGGAACTGCGCGTGGCAGGCCAGGTGCAGCACGTCGACCGTGGGGGCGTGGCGGTGAAGCTGCGCCAGCGTCGCCTGGTCGCCGATGCAAGCGCGGCCCTGCGGGAAGCACGCGGCCACCGCCTGCGCCTCGGCGCCCGCATGGGGCAGGCGCGTGGACTCGCCCAGGGCCAGGGCGCTGTGCATGGCCATGGCAGATTGCCTCAGGCCGCGCAACGCGGTGCGCGCACTGGGCGCGATGGCCAGCACGTGGCGCTGGCCGAGCACGGTGTGGCCGTCGCCCAGCGCGGCAAAGGGCAGCGCGCCGAGGCTGGCGTGGGGCACGATCATCACGCGCCGCGCGGTGCTCAGACCCAGGCCTTGTGCGTCGAGCAGCGGGTGCCACACCAGCGCGTGGACACGCTGCAGGCGCGCACGTGCGCGGCCTTCCAGCGCGGGGAGGTGCCGGCGCACCGGCTCGGCGCCGTGGCGCAGCGTCTCCATCTGGAAGCGCGTGGACTGCACGGCCTCGACGACGTCGCCCCACTTCGCCATGTGGCGGACCTGGCGCACCGCGTCGCGCGTGACGACGCAGGCGAAGAGCTCGTCGTCCAGCGCCCCGTACTCCACCAGCACGTCGCCGTCGGACAGCGCCGCCTGCAGCTCGCTCACGCTGAACCGTCCCGGCAGGGCCGTGGCATCGGTCGCTGCCGCGTTGTCGTTCGATGCCGGCGCAGCCAGGCGGCGGCGGCGGGCGCGCTCCAGCAGTTCCGCCTCGGTGCGAAGCATCTCGTCGGCCAATGCCGAAGAAGGTGCGCCCTCGTCCTGCTGCCTCTGCACGCGGCGGTAGAGCCAGTTCAAGCGGTCGCGCAACCCCACTTCCTCGTCGTCGCCGACGGCGCCAGCGCTCGCGTGCTGGCGTTCGTCGAACGTTCGCGCGCGGAAGCGTTCGAGTCGCCGCAGGGTGTCCGCACCGTTCCCTGTGGCGAGCGCCATGCGCAGCAGTTCCTGGTAGGGCCTCAGCGAATCGGTGAGAAAGGCGCTGCGGATCTCATCGCCCGGCAGGGCGCGGCGCTGGTCCTCGAAGAGCTCGATGGCGGCCTCGAAGGCCCGGGCCGCCACGGCGCTGTCGCCGCGCGCCAGCGCCGTCTGCCCCTGGCCGGTGAGGCAGCGCACCTGCACCGTCAGGCGTTGCTGTTCGCGCGCCCGACCCAGCGCCGCGTCGAATGCGGCGCCGGCGTCGTCGATGTGCCCGCCCGCCAGGAGCGCCTGGGCCCGCAGGACCTCGGCGCGTGCGCTGCCGTCCGTGTGGTCGGCCAGAGCGAAGCCCGCGGCCGCTTCGTCGGCCCAGCCGAGCGCGCCCTCGGCATCGTCGGCAGCCAAGGCGAGCTCGGCGCGGGCCAGCGCCACCGCCGCGGCGCCGACGCCGTTGCCCTGTGCCTGGAACAGCCTGTTCGCTGCGGCGAACGAGGCGTCCGCCTCGGAGCGGCCCAGCAGCGCCTGCGCGCGCCCCTGCTGCGCCAGCGCCCAGGCCTGCTCGTCGGGCAGCTCCAGCGCACCGAACTTCGCCACGGCGGCCTCGAGCAAGGCCAGTGCCTCGGGCAGCAGGCGCAGCTCGAGATAGGCGTCGGCGAGCTGCTTCTCGGCCACCGCCAGGTACTGCGGCAGGCCGAGCGCCTCGTAGCGACGCCGCGCCGATTCGAACCCCGACAGGGCTTCCTTGTAGCGGCCGCGGGCCAGTTCCAGCAGCGCCACGGACTCGTCCACCAGGCCCTGCTGCAGTTCCATGCCCTGCAGGCCAGCGCGCATGCGCGCGCGTGCGTAGATGCGCAGCGCTTCTGCGAAGTCGCCTTGCGAGGTGAAGGCGTCGGCCATGCCGATGTCGGCCAGCACGGAATGCTCGCGATCGCCCAGGCGGGCGAACAGCACGGCGGCCTCGCGGTAGTGGCGCGCGGCTTCGCGGTAGGCGTCACGGCGCAGCTGAAGGCTGCCGAGGTTCTGGCTGACGCGTGCCGCGGCACGCACGTTGCCCAGGGCCAGCAACTCGCGCTGGGTGGCCTCGGCACACGCTGCCGCCTGCGCGTGTTGCCCCAGCATCGACAGCGCCATGATCTTGGGCACCTGGGTCTGCGCCGCCGGATCGGGACGGCCGGCTTCGCGCAGGGCCGCGGCGGCTTCGTCGAAACAGCGCACGGCCTCGGTCATCTGGGCCCGCGTCGCGCAGGCGATGCCGGCGGTCCAGGCCGCCAGGCCTTGGATCTCGCGCTGCTGCGCCGCCGGCACGCCCACGTCCAGCAGCTGGCGCACCAGGCCGGCCGCGCGGGCGGCGCGCTGCGGGTCGCCGGTCCAGGCCTCGTAGCACAGGTCCTTCAGCGCCCAGGCCAGGGCGAGGGACTTCTCGCCGGCCGGCTGCGGCGTGTCGGCCGACTCGAGGAGGCGGCGCGCCTCGGCTGCGGGGCTGTCGGGATCGTCCGGCACCGTGGGCGTCAAGCTCCTGGGCCGACCTCGACGGGCGGGAGGACGATCGCGTCGGTGCCCATGTGCAGCGTCAGCACGTAGGTGCCGACGGCCACGCCTTCGATGTGGAACTCGCCCAGTTCATCGAGCCGGGCCCGGTGGACGCCGCCGCCCGACGTCGCAGCGACTTCGATGCTGCCACCGTCGTCGGGTCCGAGGATCTGGCCGGCCAGCGAATAGCCGCTGCCGGCCGGCGTGATGCGCAGGTCGATGTCGCGCCCCATGGCGCTGAACAGCATGTGCCGCGTGGGAGAGCGCATCGAGCGCATCCCGCCGGCCAGCGCGGGCGTTGCCCAGCTGTCGAAACTGAGCAGCGCGGTGATCTGGTGCAGCACGGTGGCCGCGGCTTCGCGCAGCGGCTGCTGAGCGGCCGCCTTCGGCCACAGGGCCATCGCCTGGCGGCGCAATGCCAGCGGCGCGTCGGGCAGGGTTGCGACCGCCTGCCGCACGCGCTGGGCGAATTGCTCGTCGGACAGGGGATCCTGGGTCGTCATGGTGTGCCGGTGCGGAAGCATGCCCCACAGAGTCGGTGGCGGGTCGGCAGATACACGCACTGTCCGCCCCGCCGTGAATTGTGGGGGAAACACGGGCCGCGCCCCATCGCCGGTCGACCCGGCCGGCGGCCTGCGCCCCCGGCCTGCAGCTCCTAGAATCGCGCACCATGCCACAGGCGTCCACCGAACCTTCGCCGATGCAGCTGTCGCTGTTCGACGAGGCGCCGACGCCGCCGCGGGCGCCCACCGACGCGCGCCCGCCCGCTCCACCGGCGCCCGCCGGCACCGCTGCACCAGCGGCGACGTCCGCACCCGTCTCCTTCGCGCACCCCCGAGCGCAACGCGAAATCGCCCTGGCCGGCCACCGGGTGGCCTACGAGCTTCGGCGCGGCCGACGTCGCAGCATCGGCTTCGTCGTCGGGCCCGAGGGCCTGTCGGTCAGCGCGCCCCGCTGGGTGGGGGTGGGCGAAGTCGAGTCGGCGCTGCGCGAAAAGTCCGGCTGGATCCTGCGCAAGCTGCAGGAGCAGGGCGAGCGTGCCAGGCGCCTGCAGGCGTCGCGCGTCGAGTGGCGCGACGGCACCGCGCTGCCCTTCCTGGGCGAGACGGTGATCGTCGTGCTCGATCCGCGCACCACCGGCGCGGTGCTGAACAGCGACGCGCAGGCGCTGCCCGGCGTGCCGCGCCTCACGCTGCACGTCGGCCTGCCGCAAGGCGCGGCGCCGGAGCAGATCCGAGAAGCCGTGCAGAGCTGGATGCAGCGCCAGGCACGGCGCATCTTCGAAGAGCGTTGTGCGCTGTATGCGCCGCGGCTGAACGTCCGCATGAAGCGGCTCGCGCTGAGCTCCGCCGCCACGCGCTGGGGCAGCGCCAGTGCCGATGGCTCGATCCGCCTGAACTGGCGCCTGGTGCACTTCGCGATGCCCGTCATCGACTACGTCGTGACGCACGAGCTGGCGCACCTGCGCGAGATGAACCACAGTGCTGCCTTCTGGGGCGTGGTGCGGTCGGTGCTGCCCGACTACGAACAAGTGATGGGCACCTTGCGCGACCAGGTGCTGCCGGTCCTCGACTGACCCCGGCCTCTCCTACCTTTGGGTGATGCGGCCCGGGCGCGCCGTGTGCACACTGCGGCCAGTCGCTGTCATGCGGGCCCCGGCCCGCCAGGCGGACTCAGGGAACGGGCACCCTCAGGGTGCCGCGGGACGGCGGCGGGACCGGCATCACCGGTCTCGTCGCCGGCACTCGACGCCACGTCGGCACGGCAGGCGGTTCCTGCGCACAGCGTGCCCGGCTCCGGATCACCGCGCCAGCGCGAAGCGCCTCATGCCGTCGGTGCCGTCCACCGCCACCAGTCTGCCCATCGATTCCAGCGCGTGCAGGTGCGCGATCGACTCGCCCATGGCGAAGGTCGTCTGGTGCAGGTCGAGCTTGCGCTTGAACAGCACGTCCAGCAGTTCGGCGGCATGCCGCGGACCCGTGGCGCAGGCCTGCAGCACGTCACCGAAGCGCTCGTCGTGGTGCTGCACCAGTTGCTCGATGCGCTGGTGAAGGCCCGTGAAGGGCCGGCCATGGGACGGCAGCACCAGGGTGCCTGCCGGGAGCGATCCCATGTGCGTGATCGAGCGCAGGTACAGGGGCAGCGGGTCGGCCTCGGGTTCCATGTCGTACACGCTGACGTTGGTGGAGATGCGCGGCAGCACCATGTCGCCCGAGATCAACAGACCCTCCTGCGCTGCGCCACCGCGCAGCGTGGGCGCGTGCAGCGCGATGTGCTCTGGCGCGTGGCCGTAGCCGGCGATGCAGTGCCAGTCGTGCCCACCGATGCGCAGCACCATGCCGTCCATCAGCCGCCGGTAGCGCGAGGGCACCTTGGGCACCATGTTCGAGTAGTAGTTGCCGCGGCCGCGCACCTGGTCCAGCGCCTGCGGGTCGGACAGTCCGTGCCGCGCGAAGAAGCGTGCCGCCGCGTCGCCGCCCTGGCCGCTGCTGCCCTGGCTGGCGATGCGTGCGGCGTTGAAGTCGGTGCCGCTGATCCACAGCCGGCACTCGTGCTGCGGCGTGCTCCAACGCTCGGTGAGCCAGTGCGCCAGGCCGATGTGGTCGGGGTGCATGTGCGTCACCAGCACCCGCAGCACGGGCAGGCCCTGCAGTTCGTCGCTGGCGAAGACCTGCTCCCAGGCGGCGCGCGTGCCGTCGTCCGCGATGCCGCAGTCGACGATGGTCCAGCCGTCGCGGCCCTGGTGCTGGTCGCGCAGCAGCCAGAGGTTGATGTGGTCCAGCGCGAAGGGCAGTTTCATGCGCACCCAGCGCACGCCGGGCGCCACCTCGGTGCTGGTGCCCAGCGCGGGCTGGTGGTCGGCCAGGGGGTAGTGGAGCGCGCCTTCTTGCGGGTTCGCCATCGACGGAATGCCTTCTGTTCGGGTTACATTGACGTTTACGTCAACGTCACTCTGATTATGGCCGCCGCTCCGCGCCCTGCCGCTCCTGCCGCCCGCCCCGCCGCCCGACCCGAGCCGGTGCGCGACGCCGAAGCGCGGGCGCGCGAGACCCGCACCTACACCATCACCGAGCTGGCCAACGAGTTCGACATCACGCCGCGTGCCATCCGTTTCTATGAAGACGTGGGCCTGCTGACCCCGGCGCGTGCCGGCCGCAACCGCGTCTACGCCCAGCGCGACCGCACGCGGCTGAAGCTCACCCTGCGGGGCAAGCGGCTGGGCCTGAGCCTTCAGGAGATCAGGCAGCTGGTGCAGATGTACGACTCCCCCAGCGACACGCGACAGCAGCTGCAGGCCTTCCTGGCCGTTCTGGCGGAGCACCGCAGCCTGCTCGAGCAGCAGCGCGAAGACCTCGAGATCACGCTGGCCGAGATCGCGCAGCACGAGGACCGCTGCCGCGCGCTGCTGTCGGCGGCGGTTCGGCCGGCCAAGGCCCGCGTCGCCTGAGCGGTCTGGCCTGACGTCGTGGGGCGGCACGCCGCCGGCGCACCGTCCCGCAGGTACATCAATCGGCAGGCAGCGCCGTGTCTTCGGGCTCAGGCCCCGGCGCCGGGTCGTCGGTCAGGGTCATCAGGATGTCGGCGTACCAGGCGCAGTTCAGCCCGAGCGATTCGTCGAGCACGAGGTCGCGGTCGCTCATGTCCATGCGTGCCGAGTGCACGCCCAGCAGCTTCCACGGCAGCGCGTCGGTGCTCCTGGGGTCGCGCATCACCACCGGCGCGCCGCTGGTGCCACGGTGCGTGCGCGCATCGGTCAGGAAGAAGCCCTGGCCCTGGAAGCGCATGCCGAAGGCCGACGCGATGACGGCCTGCCGCACCACCGGCAGGTGGTGCAGCGTGTCGTGGAAGCCGAGCGGAAAGCCGACGATGAGCAGCGAACTGCCCACCTCCACCGCCTCCTTCGAGTCCTGCAGGTGGGCCGGGGTGAAGGCCTGCCAGCGGCTGCCCGCCGGCAGCGCGTCGCGCTCGATCTCGATGACCGCCGCGTCGATCTCGCCGCTGCTATCCAGCCCCTGGCGCCAGGCGCTCTTGCCGTCGCGGTACAGCAGCACGGAGAAGCCCATCGACTTGGCGAGGTCGCCTTCGCTGACGTGCAGTTCGATCTCGATGCGGTTCGGGTGGTGCTCGGTGGGGGTGTCGATGAAGACGTGACGGCTGGTGACGAGGAACAGCCGGTCGTCACGTTCGAAGAAGAAGCCGCTGGCGCTGGTGAGCGCGCGCGCGTTGTCGAAGGTGGCGATGCGCACGGCGCTGAGGAGGAGGGAGTCGATCACGGCGAGTGTCTCGCGTGGCGGCAGGCGCACGTCGAGTCCGGCAGGGGAATCGAACCACGTTACCACCGGAGCCCGGTGCCTGTGCAGCCTGGCGGCGCGCCCTCTGTCGACCGTCAAAGACCGGCTGTCGCGTGCGCACGTCCGAGTGCCTGGATACTCGGCCCCGTCGTCTGTCCGAACTCCACACCGGCCCCCCACGCCATGGCGCCCTCGTCCCCCAGCCACCGACCCGTTGACGGTGCCGGCAGCGCGCTGCCCGTCCCTCGGGCGCCTGCCTGATGCGGCGCCGCGGCGACCCCTGGTGGGTCTGGCCCCACAGCGTGCCCGCCGCCAGCGCGCTGGTGCTGACGGCCGGGGCGCTGCTGCCGCTGAGCACGCTGGTCATGGTGGCCTGCGGCGTGGCCTTGCTGGGAGCGGTGTTCGCCGCCGTGCACCACGCCGAGGTGGTGGCGCACCGGGTGGGCGAGCCCTTCGGCACGCTGGTGCTCGCGGTCGCCGTCACGGTCATCGAGGTGGCGCTGATCCTGTCGGTGATGCTGGCCGGCGGCTCCGACAAGGCGGCCCTGCCGCGCGACACCATCTTCGCGGCGGTGATGATCATCTGCAACGGCGTGGTGGGCATCTGCATCCTGGTCGGCGGGCTGCACCACCGCGAGCAGTCGTTCCGCGTGGAGGGCATGGGGCCGGGCCTGGCGGCGCTGGTGGCGCTGGCCACGCTGTCGCTGGTCCTGCCCACCTTCACCACCAGTTCGCCCGAGGGCACTTACACCACCTCGCAGCTCGTCTTCGCGGCGGGGTCGTCGCTGCTGCTGTGGTCGGTGTTCGTCTTCGTCCAGACGGTGCGGCACCGCGACTACTTCCTGCCCGCCGTCGACCTGGCCAACGAGGCCATGCACGCGGCGCCCCCGAGCCGCGGGCGTGCGGCGCTGAGCTTCGGCCTGCTGCTGGTGGCGCTGGTCAGCGTGGTCGGCCTGGCCAAGCTGCTGTCGCCGGCCATCGAGGCGGCGGTGTCGGCCGCCGACGCGCCCAAGGCGGTGGTCGGCATCGCCATCGCGCTGCTGGTGCTGCTGCCGGAAACCTGGGCCGCCGTGCGCGCCGCGCGCGCCGACCGCCTGCAGACCAGCATGAACCTGGCCATCGGCTCGGCGCTGGCCAGCATCGGCCTGACCATCCCCGCGGTGGTGCTGGCCGCGGTCTGGCTGGGCCTGCCACTGCGCCTGGGCCTGGAGCACAAGGACATCGCGTTGCTCGCACTGACTTTCCTGGTGGGCGCCATCACGCTGGGCTCGGGCCGCACGAACGTGATGCAGGGGGCCGTTCACCTGGTGATCTTCGCCGCCTTCGTGTTCCTGGCCCTGGTGCCCTGACGCGCCGGCACCCCCTGGGCAACCGCCGCGAGTGCCCGCGCAGCACCGCGGGGCATTCATCGCGATGATCATCGCGGGCGGCCGGCATCTCCTGGCCGCCCAGAACAAGTCGGATCGAGGAGGCCCCCATGGCAGCAGCATCGGCAGCGACCCCCGTCGCCAGCGGGCGCTTCGAGCAGTCCTTCATCTTCCACATGATCAGGGACTTCTTCCTGCTGCTGGTGGCGGTGGCGGCCATCGAGCTGGGCATCCGCTACGCGGCGCTGCGCTGGGAGTTCGCGAAGTCGGAGCCGGTGCGGGTGGAGCGCGCCGCGCAGCAGCTGGCCAACGACGTGAAGTCGATCATGCTCAATTCCGGTGGCCCGCTGGCGGCGCAGACGGTCTACCCCATCCTCAACCGCAACTACGACGACCTCGGGCTGTCGATCGCGGTGCTGCCGTCGGACGTGACGGTCGAATCGATGAAGGCCTCGCGCAACATGGACCCGCAGGGCCTGCGCCCGACCTGGCCCGAGGGCGCGCACCAGCAGGCGGCCGTGCCCCTGAAGGCCGAGCAGTTCTGCCTCGGATGCCATGTCAAGGCGCAGGTCGGCGACGTGCTGGGCACCGTCAGCGTGCGCAGCTACCTCGAACGCAAGGAAGCCGTCTGGTGGCAGGAAGTGCGGCTGACGGCCGCGGCGCTGAGCCTGAAGATCCTCGCCCACACCATCGTGTTGTTCCTGCTGATGAAGGTGCGCATGGAGCCGCTGCTGGCGCTGCGCAGCACGGTGTCGGGCCTGGCCAAGGGCGTGATGGACCTGAGCCCGCGCGCGGCCGTGCGCACCGAGGACGAGTTCGGCGAACTGGCGCAGGACCTCAACCACTTCCTCGACCGCATCGTGGTCGTGGTGCACGATCTCGACAGGATCCTCAGCGAGGTGGTGGCCGTGGGCCTGCGCCTGGGCGCACTGAACAAGCACCTGGAACGCCAGCTCGACGGCCTGCGCGACGGCTCGCTGCACGGCATCGGCGACGGCGCGCAGCGCAGCCTGGACGTGCAGCTGGTGGCGGCACGCGAGGCCGGTGCCTTCGATGCGCTGCTGCAGAACCTCGATGCGGTGCTGGCCTCGTCGCCGGCCGCCGCACTGCAGGCCGGCCGGCCGGTTCGGGAGCAGCTCGCCCGTCTGCGCGACAGCTTCGAGGCCGTGCACGGCGCGCTGCGCCAGGCGGCGCCGCCGGTGGTGGTGTCGGACTCGCAGAGCGCCGAGTACCAGGCCTTCGCGCAGTCCCTGCGCGACATGGCCTTGCTGGAAGCCACCATGCAGAAGGTCGCCGAGTCGGGACAGATGGTGCTGCAGCGGCTGTCGGCCGGGCGGGAGAAGCGCCTGGCGGGTTGAGGGGCGGCCTGGTGCTCAGCCGAGTTGCTGCTTCGTCGTGACCAGGCGCAGGGCCAGCCCGGCGAACAGCACGCCTCCCAGGCCGTTCAGCCAGCGCGCAGCCCGAGGCGACGCGGGCAACTGCCGCAGCTGGGCGACCACCGCGACCACGACAAGCAGGAACAAGGTGCTCTGCACGATGAACCAGCCGCCCAGCGTGAGGAACGCGAGGGTCTTGTTCGGCGTGCCGGGCTGGATGAACTGCGGCAGGAAGGCCAGGAAGAACAGCGCCACCTTGGGGTTCAGCACGTTGGTCAGCACGCCCGTGCGGAAGTCGGTCCACAGGCTGCGTGGCGGCAGCGCCGTGGCGGCCGGTGCGGATGCCGGCGCGCGCCAGGCGCTGCGCAGCATGCCCGCGGCCAGCCACAGCAGGTAGGCCGCCCCCGCCCACTTCAGCAGCGAGAACGCGGCGCTGGAGACCGCCAGCACGGCGGCCAGCCCGAAAGCCGCCGCCAGCGCGTGCACGATGCAGCCGGCGTTGATGCCCAGCGCCGCGGCCACGCCGGCGCGCGGGCCGGCCTGCAGCGTGCGCGAGACGGCCAGCAGCAGGTCGACGCCCGGCGTGGCGTTCAGCACCGCCACGGCGGCCACGAACAGCAGCAGTTCGTGGCCGCTGCCCAGGCCCATCACGCCCAGCATCGGGCTGCCGGCCTCAAGGGGCCGGCCTCACAGCATCTCGACGGCCAGCGCCGTGGCTTCACCGCCGCCGATGCACAGCGCCGCCATGCCGCGCTTCTTGCCGTGCTTGCGCAGGGCGCCCAGCAGCGTGACGACGATGCGCGCGCCCGAGGCGCCGATCGGGTGGCCCAGCGCGCAGGCGCCGCCGTGGATGTTGACGATCTCGTGCGCCAGCTTGAACTCGGTCATCGCGGCCATGGTCACCGCGGCGAACGCCTCGTTGACTTCCCACAGGTCGACCTGCCCGGCCTGCCAGCCGGCCTTCTTCAGCGCCTTCTGGATGGCGCCCACCGGCGCGGTGGTGAACCAGTCGGGAGCCTGCGCGTGCACGGCGTGGCTGACGATGCGGGCGATGGGCGTGCAGCCGTGCTGCCTGGCCGTGCTCTCGCGCATCAGCACCAGGGCGGCGGCGCCGTCGCTGATGCTGCTGGCGTTGGCCGCGGTGATGGTGCCGTCCTTCTTGAAGGCCGGCTTCAGGCCGGGGATCTTGTCGAGCTTGGCCTTGAAGGGCTGCTCGTCGAACTTGATGACCGTCTCGCCGCCCTTGCCGGCCAGCGTCACCGGGGCCATCTCCCAGTCGAAGCTGCCGTCTTCGTTGGCCTGCTTGCTGCGCGTGGTGGAGGCGATGGCGAACTGGTCCTGCGCCTCGCGCGTGAACTGGTACTTGGCCACGCACTGCTCGGCGAACACGCCCATCGCCTTGCCGCGCTCGTAGGCGTCTTCCAGGCCGTCGATGGCCATGTGGTCGAACATCTGCGCGGCGCCGTAGCGCACGCCCTTGCGCGCGAACATCAGGTGCGGCGCGTTGGTCATGCTTTCCATGCCGCCGGCCAGCAGCACGTCGGCGCTGCCGGCGGCCAGCATGTCGTGCGCGAACATCATGGCGCGCATGCCGCTGCCGCACATCTTGGTGAGCGTCACGGCGCCGGTGCTGTCGGGCAGGCCGGCCTTGCGCAGGGCCTGGCGCGCCGGGGCCTGGCCCTGGCCGGCCATCAGGCAGTTGCCCAGCAGCACCTCGTCGACGGCGTCGCCGGGCACGCCGGCGCGTTCGACGGCCGCCTTCACGGCCACGGCGCCCAGTTCCCAGGCGGCCAGCGACGAGAAATCCCCCAGCAGGCCCCCGATGGGCGTGCGGGCGGCAGAGACGATGACGATGGGGTCGGACATGGTGAATGCTCCTTCAGGTCAGGGTGTGGACACGGCGACCGCCGTGGCGGGGAGGACCAGCGGGGTGGCTCGCTCCTCCTGCGCCACCCGCTTGATGTAGTTCTGGAATTCTTCGTCCTCGCCGCGCAGCAGCAGCGGCAGGGCGTTGTGGAAGTCGTCGCGGCGGCACCACTCGCGCATGTAGTCGTCCCAGCTGTTCCAGCGGCGCTGCTCGGTGGCGTTCATGCCGGGCTTGTAGGCGACGAGGAAGGCGCGCTCGAACAAGGCGATCAGCATGTCGAAGATGACCAGCATGCGCTCGTTCTGCTCGGGGGTCGGATCGGGCAGGGCGCTCGACGTGCGCAGGTGCAGGTCGGCGTTGTCCAGCACGATCTTGAGGAAGTCGTTGTAGGCGTCGCTCAGCAGCTGGAAGGCCTCTTCTTCCTCGTTCTCGCGCTCCTTGCGCTGCTCGGCCACGAACACCCACACCGCGAAGGGCAGGGCGATGACCGTCACGGCGTAGCTGGCGATCTCCAGCCAGTCACGCACGTCGGCCATGGGGGAAGGGAGCGCGGGCCATGCGTCATGATGCCACCGGGCGCGGCTGTCGCCGCTTCCGGGGGCCGGGGTGCTGCAGGGCGGTAGCATTCCGCAACTTCATCCTGCACAACCTGCATGACACCCCCCCTCTTCGACCGCGGCCCGCAGCGGGCTCCATCGGCTTGCCGGCCAGGCTGCCCAGCCTGGGGGACGGCGGCATGAGCGCCTTCAACACGGAAACCGTGCTCAGCGTGCACCACTGGACCGACCGCCTGTTCAGCTTCACCACCACGCGCGACGCCTCGCTGCGCTTCCTGAACGGCCACTTCACGATGATCGGGCTGCAGGTCGGCGCCAAGCCGCTGCTGCGCGCCTACAGCGTGGCCAGCGCCAACCACGAAGAGCACCTCGAGTTCCTGAGCATCAAGGTGCCCGACGGCCCGCTCACCTCGCGCCTGCAGCACATCCAGCCCGGCGACAGCATCCTGGTCGGCCGCAAGCCCACCGGCACCCTGGTGGTGGACTACCTGCGGCCGGGCAAGCGGCTGTACCTGCTGGCCACCGGCACGGGGCTGGCGCCGTTCCTGTCGATCGTGCGCGACCCGGAGACCTACGAGCGCTTCGAACACGTCGTGCTGGTGCACGGCGTGCGCCTGGTCGACGAGCTGGCCTACCGCGAGATGCTGACCGAACAGCTGCCCAGGCACGAGTACCTGGGCGAGGCGGTCAGGGCCAAGCTGCGCTACGTGCCCACGGTCACCCGCGAGCCCTTCCACACCACGGGGCGCATTCCCCAGCTCATCCGCAGTGGCGAGCTGGCGGCCAAGCTGCAGTTGCCCGACATGCACCCCGAGCACGACCGCGCGATGATCTGCGGCAGCCCGGCCATGCTGCGGGAACTGAAGGCGCTGCTGGAAGAGCGTGGCTTCACCGAGGGCAGCACCAGCACGCCGGGCGACTTCGTCATCGAACGGGCCTTCGCCGACCAGTAGACCTTCCTTGGTCGCAGGGCCGCCGCGCGGCCTGGCCCGCGCGGCGGCCGGTCGGCCCGTGCTCAGGCCTTGCGCCGTGCCGCCATGGCTGCCAGCGCCATCAGCGCCAGGCTGCTCAACGCCAGCGTGCCAGGCACGGGCACGGCCGAAGCGACCGGCACGGCGCTCAGGTTGTCCAGCGAAAAGCCGGCGTTCCCCGTGAAGCTGACCTCGCTGAGGCGCGCCCAGGCGGCGTCGAACAGCAGTGCCTGCGCGCCGGCCAGGGCCACGGTGCGGCTGGCCACCGCGCTGCCGCCCAGCAGGCCGGTGATGGTCAGGGTGCTGGTGCTGTCGCCGAAGCCGAGGTCGAAGAAGTCGAGGTCCAGCGAGAGCAGCGAGAAGTCGCCGCCTCCCGCCTGCACCAGGCTGAAGGGCGAGGGGTCGAACCCGCCCGCCAGGCGCATGTCGATCGGCAGGAAGCTGGCCGCCTGCCCCATGATCGAGAAGCCGGCCTCGGTGTAGGTGGCCACCTGCGTGGTGTTGTCCACGTCGACCACGCCCGGGTCGTCGAAGGTGACCAGCGCGGCTTGCGCGGCACCCCCTGCGCACAGGGTCGCGGCCAGGGCCGTGGCGGTGAAGAGTTGCTTGATCATGAGCGTTCGCTCCTGGTAGGGGTCGTGTGGGTCGGGTGCGTTCCGCAGCGGTGATGCGGGGGCTTCATGGGCCTGGCCATGCGCTGCTTACCGCGAGCCCGGGTTCGGCGTGTTCAGGTAGGGGAAGCCGGGCAGCAGCGGCACCACGGCCTGGTCGACGGCGTCGTGCAACCTGAAGGCCGTGGCGCCCAGGGGCACGGCCGAGGGGTTGCAGGCCGCGCCCAGGCCCAGGGCGTTGCCCGTGCCGTTGGCGACACACAGGCCGCCCATCACCGCCACCAGGGAGATGTCGACCACGTCGTCCTTGGGCCGGCGGCCGTTCGGGTAGCCGGCGTTGTCGCTGCCCCCGGCCAGGAGGTTGCCGACGATGCCCAGCCGGTTCTGCATCGCGAACGGCACGGCGGGGATCGCCGTGTTCAGGCGCAGCATCTCCGAGCCGACCACGTTGGCCGGCTGGTTGACGCCGGCGATGCCGGTCAGGAAGGTCGTCACCAGGTCCTGGCGCGGCAGGTTGGTCGGCGCGGTGCCGGGGAGGTTGAGCGCGATCTCCAGCAGCGCCGGCAGCGTGGGATGGGTGACGTAGGTGGCGAAGCTGCCGTCCCTGGAGGGCACGCCGGCATTGAAGCGGTCCTTGTCCGGCAGGCCGATGACGACCTCGTTGACCAGCGGCATGCCCAGCCGGGACACCTGCACCCACGCACCGCCGTACGAGGTCGAGGTCTGGTGGCCGCGCGGCGGGTTGGCATTGACGAGCTGGCTCTGGCGCACGCTGGCCGTGGTCCAGCCGCCGATCACCGGCTCGCTGCCCTGCGTGAGGCAGCTCTTGTGCACTTCCAGCGCCAGCGTGGTGACGTTCTTGTCCTGGATCGAATTCGCCGCGGCGGCGTTGATCAGCGACGGGTCGGTGATGACGCCCACCGGCGCGTTGACGAGGTCGAAGATCACCCCCAGGTTGACCGCGAAGGCCTCCTGGCGCTGTCCGACGAAGACCTTCGCCGGCATCGCGCAGCCGGGGATGTTGACCGTGTAGACGTGCTGTGCGGCGTAGGCGGCGTAGTTCGGGATCGTCTTCACGCCGATGTTGTCCGAGGGCTTGTCGAACGTGGCGCTGCCGTTGGCGGCGTTGGTGACGGTCGACACGACGCCCGTGCGGCGGTCGCCGCGCACCACGCTCAGCGTGAACTTCTCGTTGACGTTGAGCGCCGGCGCATCCGGCGCGCTGACCACGCCCGCCTGCGTCAGCGGGATCGGCACCATCTGGTTGCCGATCGGCAGCGCGATGGCCTTGAGCACGTTCTGGAACCGGAACTGGAAGCTCAGGTCTTCCCTGGCGTCGCCGTTGCTGTCGACGTGGATCTCGTACAGCGCGTTGGGGTCCATCTTGAAATAGTTGGGGCCACCGTAGGCGTCCTGCAGCGGCTGGTAGTTGGCCAGCAGCGTCACGTACCCGCTGCGGCCGCTCTCGTAGCTGTTGAACATGTAGAAGTCGGTGCCGTCGATCTTGGGCGTGGCGGCGATCGACGGTGCTTCGCGATGGCTAGAGGCCATGGCGGGCAGCACCGTGATGGCCAGGCAGACGGCAGACAGGGTCGACAGGGTGGACAGGGCTGTGCGGGACGGCGTCCGGCGCCGTGCGGCAGGGGCGGGCGGTTGCGGCAGCGCGGCGTGGCGGCGTGGCAGGACTGGGGTCATGGCGGGTTCCTCCGGCGGTGGGTTGGCAGTCGCCGCAAGCCGGCGCGCCGGTGCAGCAGGGCGCCAGGGCGCATGCACCCCGACACCGACCCTTACGCGCAGGCGCTGGAACGGATGCACCCGTCGGTGCGTTTCGCGGGTAGCCACCCCCTGAACGCGGGGGTGGGGTGCGGGCCGCGGTCTACGCCACGCGCCCGAACCACAGCAGCGACAGCCCGGCGCCCGCCACGAGCAGGGCCGCGGCGGCCGCGGCCAGCAGCGCCGTGAGCTCGGTGTCGCGCTTGCGCATCTGCAGCTGCGAGCCGAGGTTCTGGTAGACGCTGCGCAGCGCCTCGGCCGTGCCGGCCTGGTGGTAGTCGCCGCCGGTCACCTGCGCCACCTCGCGCAGCGCGGGCTCGTCCAGCTGGAGGTAGACCGCCATGCCTTCGCCCATGGCCAGGTGGCCGTCGGGCGTGCCCAGCCCCACGACGTGGACGCGCACCCCGCGGTCGGACGCCATCCGGGCCGCCTGCAGGGTGTCGATGCCCGTGGTGCGGCGGCCGTCGCTCAGCAGGATGATCGCCACCGAGTCGTCGGACCCCGGCGCCACCGGCGTGAACTGCTTCGGCGGCGCCTTGGGCTTGTCCTTCTCGCCCAGTGCGCGGGCCGGGCGGCGCGGGCCGTAGGTCATCTCGCCCAGGTCGATGCCGTGGTCGGGGAACAGCTCGGCCAGGCACACCACGATGGCGCTGCCGATGGCCGTGCCGAACTGCATCTGGATGGCGTCGATCGCGCCGACCAGCGAAGGGCGGTCGGTGGTGGGCTGCTGTGCCACCTGGGCCGTGCCGGCGAAGGTGACCAGCCCGACGTCGATGTTCGCCGGCACCTCGGCCAGAAACGCCTTGGCCGCCTCCTGCGCGGCCACCATGCGCGTGGGCTTGACGTCGTCCACGCGCATGCTGCGGGAGATGTCGATGGCCAGCAGGATGGTGGACTTCGCCCAGGGCAGCGCCACGGGCGCCGTCGGGCGCGCCAGGGCCAGCAGCAGCAGCGACAGCGCCAGGAGGATCAGCGCCGGAGGAACGTGCCGCCGCCAGTGCGGGCCCGCGGCCGCGCGGGCGATGGCCAGGCTGGGCAGCACCAGCACCTGCCGTCGGCGGCGGCGCAGCAGCCACAGGTAGAGCAGCGGCAGCAACGGCAGCAGCAGCATCCACCACAGGTTGTGAGGCCACAAGAATTGCATCGGCTGCACCGCGCGCAACGAACCAGCGGGTTCCCCGGCCGCGAAGGGCACGTCCGAGGGACGGTCTCAGGACGCGGATTCTGCGGGAACGGTCGAAAAACTGCTGGTGTGCCGCTGCGACGCGAAGCGCTTGGCCGGCTCGTACGGGAACACGTCGTGCACGTGGCCGGCCTTGATGCGCTCCTTGTGCGCCTGCCAGAAGCCGGCGTCCAGCAGGTCGGCGTGGTGCTTCATGAAGACCTCGCGAACGCCCGGATTGCCCAGCAGGAAGGGGCCGAAGGTCTCGGGGAAGACGTCCTTCGGGCCCACCGAGTACCAGACCTCGCCCGACATCTCTTCCTCCTCGTTGCGCGGGGCGGGCACGCGGCGGAAGTTGCAGTCGGTGATGTACTCGATCTCGTCGTAGTCGTAGAACACCACCTTGCCGTGCCGCGTGACGCCGAAGTTCTTCCACAGCATGTCGCCGGGGAAGATGTTGGCCGCCACCAGGTCCTTGATGGCGTTGCCGTACTCGACCACCGCGCGTTCGATCGCCTCGCGGTCGCCGGCCTGCGTGGCGTCCTGCAGGTAGATGTTCAGCGGGATCATGCGCCGCTCGATGTAGAGGTGGCGGATGACTAGCATGTCGCCGTCCTCTTCCACCAGGCTGGGGCAGAAGTGCTTCAGCTCGGCGATCAGCTCGTCCTCGAAGCGCCCGCGCGGGAAGGCCACGTTGCTGTACTCCAGCGTGTCGGCCATTCGGCCCACGCGGTCGTGCTGCTTGACCAGCAGGTACTTGCCCTTGATCTGCTCGCGCGTGGTGTCCTTCTGCGGCGGGTAGAAGTCCTTGATGACCTTGAACACGTACGGGAAGGACGGCAGGTCGAACACCAGCATCACCATGCCCTTGATGCCGGGTGCGATGCGGAAGCGGTCGCTGCTGTGGCGCTGGTGCGCCAGGAAGTCGCGGTAGAAGAGGTTCTTGCCGTGCTTCTGCAGGCCCAGTGCGTTGTACAGCTCGGCGCGCGGCTTGCGCGGCATCAGGCCGCGCAGGAACTGCACGTAGGCGCTGGGCACCTCGATGTCGACCATGAAGTAGGCGCGCGCGAAGCTGAAGACGATGAGCAGCTCGTCCTCGCGGAACAGCGCGGTGTCGATGATCAGCTGGCCGCGGTCGTTGTGCACATCGGGATCTCGGTGAAGCCGTTGATGATCTTGCCGACGATGTAGGCGCCCTTGTTGCGGAAGAAGATCGAGCTCAGCACCTGGATCTGGAAATTGGCGCGCAGCCGCCACTCCGACAGCGGCAGGTGCACGGCGGTCTGCATCGATTCGATGACCGCCGCCACGTCGCGGTCCAGGTCCTCGAAGTCGCGCTGCAGCTGGAAGTTGTCGACGATGCGCACCAGCGTCTCGTGCAGGGTGGGCAGCGTCGGGTAGTAGGCGCGGTAGGTCGGCTTCGAGGCCGGCTCGTCGTTCTCGATGTACTCGGTGCTGACGGCAGGACGCACGAAGATGAAGTCGTTGCGGAAGTAGCTGCGGTCCAGCAGCTTGGCCGTCACGGAATTGAAGAAGGTCTCGGCGAGCTCCGGCTGGTGGTGGTCGGTGAGCAGGCCGATGTAGTGCAGCTTCACCTGCTGCCACGCGTCCATCGACAGCGCGCCGACGTTGAACTCCTCGCGCAGGCGCTTCACGGCCTCGTTCACGCGCAGGTCGTAGAACTCGATGCGCTGCGCCTGCGCCAGCTGCTGGCCCTGCCAGTCGGCACGCTCGAAGCGTTCCTTGGCGCCGGCGCTGGTCTCGCGGAACAGGCGGTAGTGCAGGTCGAAGCCGGCCAGCATGGCCTGGGCGATGTCGTAGGCGCGCGTGTCGGTCAGGCGGTGCGGGAACATGGTCAGAGGGCTCCGGGGCCGTAGTCGGTGTCGTCCGCTAGGTCGTCGGCGCCGTCGCCCGTGGAGGGCGACGCCGGCGCATCTTCGCGCGGGTAGCGCTTGAGCGCGCGCGCGAACACCTGCACCACCTCGCCCGGGCCCTGCATCGTCACGCCCAGATCCTTCAGCAGGCCGTCCTTCAGGCCGTACACCCAGCCGTGGATGGCCACGTTCTGCCCCCGCGCCCAGGCGTCCTGCATCACGGTGGACAGCGCGACGTTGCCGACCTGCTCGATGACGTTCATCTCGCACAGCACGTCTTCCTGCTGCGCCGGCGGCAGGTGCTCGATGCGCTTGCGGTGGCGCAGGCGCACGTCCT
>LNFM01010295.1_pt1 | contig 39563 bp, 38 predicted proteins | sample 596031 | NCBI WGS metagenome assembly LNFM01 (sample SAMN04254537, study PRJNA301005) | activated carbon metagenome | isolation source: dual media filters at the Ann Arbor, Michigan drinking water treatment plant | place: USA: Ann Arbor | reverse complement strand
ACATCGACCAGCTGCCGCACGTGGTGAACTTCGAGCTGCCCAACGTGCCGGAAGACTACGTGCACCGCATCGGCCGCACCGGCCGTGCCGGCGCGCAGGGCGAGGCGATCTCGCTGGCCTGCGTGGACGAGGACATCTTCCTGCGCGACATCGAGCGCCTCATCAAGCGCACGATCCCGCGCGAGGTGGTCCCCGGCTTCGAGCCGCCGGCAGGCGAGAAGGCCGAACCCATCGTGCTCGGCCGCATGACCATCGGCGTGGGCGGCACACGCCGCAACGCCGGGGGTGGCGGCGGGGGCGGTCGTTCCTACGGCGGTGGCGGCGGCGGCGGTGGCGGTGGTCGCCCTGGTGGCGGCCGCTCAGGCGGCCCTGCGCGCCCGAGTGGCGGCGGTGGCGGGGGCGGCGCACGCCCGCCCGCCGGACCCCGCCGCAGTGATCCACGCCGCTGACGAAGGCAAGCCACCTGGCGCGGCCCCCCGCGCCATCGGCGGTTGAAAGGCCACGAAGGCCTGCCACATCCGTCGTGTGGCAGCGGGTGGCTTCGCGACAATGGATGCACCGCGTGGCTGAGGAACGGCCCATGCAAAGCATCGAACGGGTACCGCTGCCGGAAGTGCGTGACCTCATCGTCATCGGTGAGGCGCTGCCGTTCAGTGTCCTCGACGAGGCGGGGCGGCTGCTGCTCAATGCCGGCCAGATGGTGGGCAGCGAGCGGCAGTTCGAGATGCTGGTCGAACGCGGTGCCTGGGTCGAGCGACCGGCCGTTGAAGAGGCGCGCCGCGCGCGCGCCGCCGCTGCCGTGTCGGCCCCCGTCATCGATCACGCCACGCGGCGCGCGACCTTGTTCGATCTCTGGGAAGGCGCCGTGTGGGATCTCGACGACCTCACCCGAAGGCTCGCCAAGGGCGGTACTTCGCCAGGCGAACTCGACGCCTATGCCGGCCGGCTGATCGCCCTCGTCGAGCGCGACGTCGACGTGGCGCTCTTCGGCTGCATCCGGCAGGACGACCACCGTTTCGCGCTGTATGCCCTGACCCACGGCGTGCACAGCGCCGTGCTGGGCCTGCTCACCGCGCGCCAGCTCGGCTGGAGCGCCGACATGGCCGCCTGCCTGGTGAAGGCGGCGCTGACCATGAACACCGCGATGTCGGAACTGCAGGCCCACCTCGCCGAACAGCGCGACCCGCCGAACAAGCGGCAGCTCGACCAGATCCGGGCCCACCCGCACGCCTCGGCACAACTGCTGCGGCAGGCCGGCGTCATGGACGCCGACTGGCTGGCTGCCGTGGAAGACCACCACGAGAGGCCCGATGCGGGGGGCTATCCGCGGGGCGTCAAGCAGGTCTCCGAGCTCGCCACGCTGCTGCGCGCGGCCGACGTCTTCATGGCCAAGATCAGCCCTCGCGCCTTCCGCGCTGCGATAGCGCCACAGCTGGCGGCCCGACAGCTGTTCCAGCAGGACGGTGGCGCCCCGCTGGCCACGGCCCTGATCCGCGCGGTGGGTGTCTACCCGCCGGGCAGTCTGGTGCTGCTGGCGTCGGGCGAGGTGGGGGTGGTGACACACCGCGCCGTGACCGGCCGCGCGGCACAGGTCGCCACGCTGAGCGATCGCAAGGGCCACCCCGTGTCAGCCACCCAGCACCGCGACGCGGCCCAGCCCGAATTCGCGGTGACCGGGCCCCCGAAGGACAGCAGCGGCTTCACCCGCGTCTTGCCCGAACGCATCTACGGCCTGATTCCCGCCTGAGCGAGCACCGGCCGGCGCCGACCCGAACGGTGAGCCCGGGGCAACCCGGGTATCGATCCCGGTCTCGATCTGAGACACTCTGTATACAGAGTACAGAACACGATGGCCGCCGATCTTCACCGCCTCGACATCGCACCCGATCTGGTGGACCGCGTCTACCAGGCTTTGCTGAGCGCCATCAGCAGCGGCGCGCTGGCCCCGGGCGCGCGGCTGACGCAGGAAGACATCGCCGCGCAGCTGGCCGTGTCGCGCCAGCCGGTCCTGCAGGCCCTGCGGCTGCTGAAGCGCGAAGGCCTGGTGCACGACGCGCCGGGTCGCGGGCTGCAGGTGGCGGCGCTCGATGCACAGTCGCTGGCGCACACCTACCAGGTGCGCGGCGCGCTCGACGCGCTGGCTGCGCGGCTGGCGGCAGGGCGTCGCCGCGCGCTGCCCCCCGCCCTGCTGGCCGCCGGCCGCAGCGCCATGCGAGGCACCGAGGTGCACGCGATGATCGAAGCCGACATCGCCTTCCACCGCGCGCTCTACGCCGCCAGCGGCAACCCCTTCATCGAACGCAGTGCCGAGACGCACTGGAGCCACATCCGTCGTGCGATGGGCGCCGTGCTGCAGAGCTCGCTGCTGCGGCGGCCGGTGTGGGACGAACACGAGGCCATCGCCGAGGCGGTGGCCTCGGGCGACATCGCGGGCGCCGAGCGCGCCGCTTCGGCCCACGCCGAACAGGCCGGGCAGCACATGACCCGGCACCTGGGCCACCCCGTCAACGACCCGGCGCCCTCGGGCGCCACCTCCCCCCACGCCGCCTCGGCGAAAGGACCCACCCGATGAAACTCACCTCTGCCCAGATCGATGCCTTCCACACCGACGGCTACCTGTTCTTTCCCGGCCTTTTCAAGCCCGAGGAAGTGGCCGCGCTGAACGCCGAGGTGCCCGCGCTGTACGCGCGTCGCGAGGCCTACAACGTGCGCGAGCGCGGCTCCGACGCCGTGCGCACCAACTTCGCCGCCCACCTGTACAGCGAGCCCTTCGCGCGGCTGGGCCGCCACCCGCGCATGGTCGAGCCGGTGCAGCAGCTCCTCGACGAGCAGCTGTACATGCACCAGTTCAAGATCAACGGCAAGATGGCCTTCGAGGGCGACGTCTGGCAGTGGCACCAGGACTACGGCACCTGGAAGAACGACGACCTGATGCCCACCGAGCGTGCCATGAACGTGGCCATCTTCCTGGACGACGTCAACGAGCACAACGGGCCGCTGATGTTCATCCCGGGCAGCCACCGCAAGGGCGTGGTGGATGCGAAGCACGATCTCACCACCACCAGCTACCCGCTGTGGACGGTCGACAACGACCTCATCCGCCAGCTGGTGCAGCGCGCCGGCGGCAAGAACGGCGGCATCGTCTCGCCGAAGGGGCCGGCCGGCTCGATGATCCTGTTCCATTCCTGCCTGGTGCACGCCTCCACCAGCAACCTGTCGCCCTGGAACCGCGTGGCGGTGTACCTCAGCCTGTGCGCGGTCAGCAACCACATCCGCCGCCACAAGCGGCCCGAGTACATCGCGCACCGCGACTTCACGCCCATCGAGTGCCTGCCCGACGACTGCCTGGTGAACCCGTGTCCTGTCGACCTGCCCTGGCGCGACGGCATGCCGGCCAGCGCCCTGGTGACGTCGACCGAAGAACTTCGCCAGGCCGCCTGAGGGCTCGACCATGAACCTGAACCACAAGCTGCAGCAACGAGCCGCCAGCGGCAAACCGATCCGCGTGGGCCTCATCGGCGCCGGCAAGTTCGGCTCGATGTACCTGGCCCAGGTGCCGCGCACACCGGGCGTGCACCTGGTCGGCATCGCCGACCTGTCGCCCGAGGCGGCCTGCCGCAACCTCGAACGCGTGGGCTGGGAGCCGCAGCGCGTGCAGGCGGCCAGCCTCGACGCCGCGCTGCGCGACGGCAACACCCACGTCGGTGACGACTGGCAGGCGCTGGTGCGGCACCCGGCGATCGACGTCATCGTCGAGTGCACCGGCCATCCCATCGCCGCTGTCGACCACTGCCTGGAGGCCTTCGCGCAGCGCAAGCACGTCGTCAACGTCACCGTCGAGGCCGACGCCTTCTGCGGCCCGCTGCTGGCGAAGAAGGCCGCCGCCGCCGGCGTGCTGTACTCGCTGGCCTTCGGTGACCAGCCGGCGCTGATCTGCGACCTGGTGGACTGGGCCCGCGCCTGCGGCTTCCCGGTGGTGGCGGCCGGCCGCGGCCACAAGTGGCTGCCGCACTTCGCAGAGTCGACGCCAGAAACGGTGTGGGGCTACTACGGCCTGACGCCCGAGCAGGCTGTGCGCGGTGGTCTCAACCCGAAGATGTTCAACAGCTTCCTCGACGGCAGCAAGCCGTCGATCGAGAGCACGGCGGTGGCCAACGCCACCGGCCTGGCGGTGCCCAGCAACGGCCTGCTCTACCCGCCGGCCAGCGTCGAGGACATCCCCTACGTCACGCGCCCGATCAGCGAAGGTGGCGTGCTCGAGAAGAAGGGCATGGTCGAGGTGATCTCGTCGCTGGAGAAGGACGGCCGCAAGATCCCCTACGACATCCGCATGGGCGTGTGGGTCACGGTGGAAGGCGAGACCGAGTACATCCGCAACTGCTTCGAGGAGTACAACGCCCACACCGACCCCAGTGGCCGCTACTTCACGCTCTACAAGCGCTGGCACCTCATCGGCCTGGAGGTGGGCTATTCGGTGGCCAGCGTGATGCTGCGCGGCGAGCCCACCGGCGTGGCGCAGGGCTGGCATGCCGACGTGGTGGCCACGGCCAAGCGCGACCTGAACCCGGGCGACATGCTCGACGGCGAGGGCGGCTACACCGTCTGGGGCAAGCTGCTGCCCGCCGCCACCTCGCTGAAGATGGGCGGTCTGCCGCTCGGCCTGGCGCACAACATCAAGGTGGTGCGGCCGGTGAAGAAGGGGCAGAGCCTGAGCTGGGCCGACGTGGCGGTGGACACCACCACGCGGGCCTATGCGGTGCGTCGAGAGATGGAAGAGGGCTTCACTGGAAGCTGATGCGCGACTGGATCGCGTTGCCGTTCGTAGGGTCGATGAAGTACAGCATGTACTCGGTGTAGGACTTGTTCGCCTGGTCGGCCAACCGCGGGGTGACAGGGAAGGCGGTCGTGCCGGTCGACGTCGAGCCCGGGTAGATCCGGTTGAGGTTGCGAAAGGCCGGATTGAAGGCCGTGCCGGGGTTGCCGATCCGCGCGCCCTGATGAAACTCCCAGGCTTGGTTCAGGTGCATCAGCCGGCCATTGGGCAACGCCCCGGTCCGGGTCCACGTCATCGACAGGGGCTGGGGCGCCGCAGCCACGGCATTCGTCGCAATCTGCGCCGGCGTCAGGCCGCCGAGCTGCATCACGGGGTACTTTCCGGCCATCTCGACGAAGGTGAAGGGCAGGCGCTCGAGCGTGTCATAGTAAGTCGCGATCGGCTTCTTGCCAGCATGGCCGTTGACGGTCTTCCAGCCGTCGTCGCCGTAGATGTCGAATCGGTAGACCGCGCCGGCCACCCAGCCCTGGTTTGCAAACTGCTGGTCGGCCGCGGCGTCAGGGGTGCCGGTGAAGCCGATGCCCCAGCTGTTGGACGTCGCCCCATCGGTCACGCAGTCGACGATGTGGACCACGGGCAGCGCGCCGCTGGCGAGCCGGCAGTTGCGGAAGCCGTCGGCCTCGGTCCAGTTCAGGAAGTTACCGGGCTTGCCCTGCAGCTCGGGCGCCGACATCAGCAGGCGCGGCGAGAGAAATTTCATCGAGAACGGGTAGGTCACGCCGCCGATCGTGGTGCTCGGCCCCGGGCCGGTGACGATGACGTACGTTGCGTTGCCCATCGGGTCTGTGACCTGGAACTGCACCTCGCGACGAAAGGTCACCGCTGGCGAAAGCGCGGCGCCGTTGACGATGCTGTAGCGCTCGTCGCGCAGGTTGTGAGCCCGCACCGCGGTCTGCACCAGCTGCTGGTTGCCCAGCGCCCTGAAGTCCGCCGAGACCTGCGATCCGGTGCAGCCGGGCGTGCCAGCGGAGCTGCCGCTGATCAGCCGCTGGCGCTCGGTCGCCGAGGTACCGTCCATGTGCATCACCACCCACTCGACCTCGACCTCGCGACGCAGACTGCCGTCGGCGTTCACCGAGTCACGCAGCCCGAGCACCTGGATGTTGCGCACCTTGCGGCCGACGAGGTACGCGTCGCGTTGACGGTAGGCCTGCAGGTTGGCGTCGAAGTCGGCCACCGCGTTGGCCCGTGTGCGACCGTTGCTACGCCAGCAGGCGTCGGTGAGCGCGAAGCGCTGCGCGCCGCTGGTGGGGACCTGGGTGGCGAACTGCGCCTCGACGGCCCGCGCGAAGGCGTCCACGCCGGCAGTGACCTCCGCAGGCAGCGGGTTGATCGACAGCAAGGAGAACACGTAGTTGCCGGTGTTCAACAGCTTCGCGTCGAGGAAAGTGTTGTCGCCGACCTTCACTGCCGGCACGGTCAGCACGTTGGTCGCCAGGTCGTAGGTGGCCACCCCCGGTGCGGCGGGCTTCTGCTCGACCGCGCCGGCCAGCTCGAACAGCGAGTCGCTGCGCAGCCTCAGGCTCACCTTCGTATAGGAAGCCGCGCCCACGGTGACCGACGGGATGTTGACCAGGTTCGTGGCCGGGTCGTACGTGGTTACCTGAGCCTGTGCCGATGCGCAGACCAGCAGTAATGCACCGATTGTGGGGAACTTCATCGTGACCTCCTGGATATCGTTCGAGCAGGCGCCCGACACATGGTCGGAGACTAAACTTGGCCAAGCGCTACGACAAGCGCTGAACGGAGCGTGCAGCCCCCAGGAGTCCCCAGGATGGTGGACGTAGACCGCAGCGACGAGGAGCAAGCGGCCGGAACTTGGCCGCTTTGGCATCGCTTTTCCCCGGCCGCTGCCCACGCCTGCTGCATAGCATGGAAGTCACCGCAACTGCAGGACACGCTTCATGGCCTCCGACACCGCCGACCTGCAGATCGAACTGCCCACGCCCCCGCACACGCTGGCCGCCCTGTCGCGTCTGCTGGCCGACGAGGACGTGAACATGCTGGAGATGTCGCGCCTGATCGAGCACGACATGTCGCTCGCCGCAGCCATGATGAAGGCCGTCAACTCTCCGCTGTACGGCCTGCGCGGCCGTGCACAGAACGTGCAGCAGGCCGTCACGTACCTGGGCACCAGGGAGGTCGCGGCCATGTGCTACGAGATCGGCCTGCGCGCCGCCTTCCCGCAGGCCGCGGTGCTGCAGCCGATCTGGGAGCGCGCCGCCGTGCGGGGTCTCCTGATGGGACGGCTGGCCAAGGAGCTGTACATGGACGCGTGGTGCGCCCACACCGCCGGCCTGTTCGAGGAATGCGGCAAGGCGGCCCTGTTCCGCTATGCCCCCGAGGACTACGGCCAGATGCTGAAGACCGCGAAGGACGACAGCGAGCTGGTGGCCATGGCGCAGGCGAAATACGGCATCGGCCACGACGAACTGGGCGCCCGCCTATGCGAAAGCTGGGGCCTGGACGCCGGCGCCGTGGCCTGCGTGCGCTACCACGTGCAGATGCTGGCCACCCACCACCTGCCGACACAATCGCCGCGGCGCGGCATCTGCGTGCTGTCGGCCCTGGCGCACACGCTGATGACGCAACCCGAGCAGCTCGACGACGTCGCCCTGGCCTACGCGCCGCAGGCCATGCTCGACCAGACCTTGCTGCTGAAGGGCGCCCGTCGCGTCAAGGGCAAGATCGACAGCGCACTGGCAGACGCCTGAGCCGACGAAGGCGCTCCAGCGCGGGATCAATAGCCGCGGCTGCGGTCGACAGCGTTGGGCAGGGGCCGGCCTTCGCGGAAGGCCTGCAAGGCCGTCACGAACTGCCGCGCGACGGTGAGCGTGTCCGGCTGCGACGCGATGTGCGGCGTGATCGAGATGCCCGGCACGTCCCACAGCGGATCATCGGCCGGCAAGGGCTCGCGCTGCTGCACGTCGAGCGCGGCACCGGACAGCTGGCCGCTGCGTACGGCGGCAATCAGGTCGGCTTCCACCACGTGGCCGCCGCGCGCGATGTTCACGAGGTAGCTGCCCCGGGGCATCGCGGCGAAGGCTGCAGCGTTCAGCAGACCCGCGGTTTCAGGCGTCAGCGGCAGGACGTTGACGACGAAGTTCGCAGCGGCCAGCGCCGCGTGCAGCGGCGTGCCGTCGCGGCGCCAGCCTTGAACCTCGAAGCCCAGCGCCTGCATGACACGCATGACCTCGCGGCCGACCTCGCCCGTGCCCAGGACCAGCACCCGCCCGCGTACCACGGCGATCGGCTTGCGCGTCCAGTCCCGGGCCCGCTGCTGCGCGGCGTGACGCGGCATCTCGCGCGCGTGCTGCAGCACCAGCAGGGCAGCGAACTGCGCCATGCCCAGCGCCTGCACGGAGTCGACCACGCGCGACACCGGCACGGCCAGGGGCAGTTCGGGCACCAGCAGCTTCTCGACGCCGGCGGCCATCGAGCACACCCAGCGCAGGCCGCTGAGCTTCTGCACATAGCCCAGTGGAAAGCGCCAGCCCAGCACCACCTCGACGCCCGCCAGCGTGGCCTCGTCGTGCGGCTCGCTGCCCAGGAGGCAGCTCACCGACGCATCCAGCGAACGCACCGCCTGGGCCAGCGGCGCCTCGACGGCCGCCGTGCCCGTGAGCACCAGCACGCGCGTCATGCGATGAAGTTCCCGGCGTCCAGCGAAACCGTCGCCCCAGCCGCTGAATCCCTCACCACACCCACCGGATCGCCACCGGCGGCCACGACAGCCAACTGCTCGCGCAGGAGCTTGCGCAGCAAGGCGATGCCCCGGTCGCTGGTGCGCAGGTGCTCGTGCGCATGCGAGGTGATGGCGCCCTGGCTGACCTGGGCCTCGTAGTCGCCCGGCCATCGGCGGTGCTCTTCTTCGCTGAGGTCCCACCAGAACTTGCCGTTCATCTTGCTGCGCATACGGCTCAGTTCGCCGGCCTCGGTGACCCGGCCGGCGACATAGATGCGGAACGTGGAGTCGTCCATGGGCAGCACCCAGCCTATCGATTCGACGGGGCCGAACTTCGACAGCCGCGGGCTGGGCACGACGCGCAGCGTGGGCAGCACCGCTTCGGTCAGGCGTCGCAGGCGGCGGCCGTCGTCCAGCGTGCGGAACGACAGCACCTGCACGCCGCGGCCGGTGGACGCGAACTGCACCTCCGGCATCTGGGCCATGGCCGCCACGAACTGCGTGCCCGAGAACGTGCCGTGCAGCACGGGCACGTGGAAGGGATCGACGACGTTCTCGTAGTGCTGCAGCCAGTTGCAGGGAATGATGGGCGGCCCGCCCCCGCCGATGCTGCTGTCGTCGGCCTCGAGGAACTCGCCATCGCCGAGTTGCTCCAGCACGTCGTAGCGCGGCAGCAGGGGCTTGCGCTCGGGCGGGCCCAGGTAGGCGAAGACCAGGCCGTAGCGCTCTTCCACCGGATACCAGGGCTGCCGCACGTTCCCCTTCAGCGCGCCGCAGCCCGGCTCGCAGGGCTGCTCGAGGCAGTGGCCCTGCACGTCGAACAGCCAGCCGTGGTAGCAGCACCGTATGCCTTCGGGCTCGATGCGACCGTAGTAGAGCGAGGCCCCGCGGTGCGCGCAACGCGGGTGCACCAGCCCCGGCCGGCCCTGGCCGTCGCGGAACAGGATCAACTCCTCGCCGAGCACCTGGACACGCCGGGGCTCGGCACCGGCGTCCGACGACAGGCCGACGGGATGCCAGTAGCGGCGCAGCAGCTCGCCCATCGGCGTGCCGGCGCGCACTTCGGTCAGCGCGGGATCGTGGCGAGGTGCAGCCAGGCCATACGCCGTTCCCTGGTCCGGGCCCGAGACGTTCATTGCCGGCGTGTTCATTCGGCCTTCGCACCCGAAGCGCGGATCAACGACTCCCAGCGCGGCGCGTCGGCGTTGAAGGCTGCCAGAAACTGCTCGGGGGTGTTGCCCAGGGGCGTCTGGCCCTGTTCGATCATCTTCGGCGCCACGTCGGGCAGCCGGATGATGGCGGCGATCTCGCGCTGCAGGCGGTCGACGATGGGCCGCGGCGTGCCGGCGGGTGCATAGGCGGCGACCCAGACGGCCAGCTCCATGCCCTTGATGCCCTGCTCGCTGAATGTCGGCACGTCGGGCATCGCGGCCGAGCGCGCCGGCCCGGCCATGGCCAGCGCCTTGAGGCGGCCCGAGGCGACCTGCGGCCGCGCGCCGACCGGGCTGGCGAAGGTGACGTCGAGGTTGCCGCCGATGACATCGGTGATGGCAGGCTGCTCGCCCTTGTAGGGCACGTGGTTGAGGTCGATCCCATGCTCCTTGCGCAGGATCTCGCCATACACGTGGGCCGACGACCCGATGCCCCAGGTGCCGAAGGAGATCGGCCTCTTCTGCTGCGCGGCCCAGGCGATGAAGCCCTTCATGTCGCCGTAGGGCGCGTTGCCCGGCGCGGTGAGCAGCACACTGCCCAGCGAGACCTGCGTGATGGGAACGAAGTCCTTCAGGGGGTCGAAGGGCAGGCTCTTGAACAGCACGCGGTTGTTCACGTGCGTGCTCATGGTGGTGATCATGAAGGTGTAGCCGTCACCCGGCGCCTTGGCCACGGCGTCGGCGCCCTTGATCGTGTTGGCGCCGGGAATGGCTTCGACGATGACCTGCTGCCCCAGGCGCGCGGACAGCTTCTCGGCGATGAGCCGGTTGAGCACGTCGATGGCGCCACCGGGATTGAACGGCGACACCAGCTTGATGGTGCGTGCCGGCCACTCGGCCTGTGCAGCGACGGGGCCGACCCAGCCCGCCGCGCACAGCGCGAGGGTCTGGCGGCGGGACAGGGTCGGATAGGTCATGGTCACTCCTGTGGGAAGGATCGCTCGCTACTTGTACAGCACCTGCGGCAGCCACAGGCCGATGGCCGGAAACTGGTACAGCAGGATGATGGCGATCACCTGGATGCCCATGAAGGGCAGCATGCCGGCGAAGATCTGGTTCAGCGTGACGTGCGGCGGGCTCACGCCCTTCAGGTAGAACGCCGCCATCGCCACCGGCGGGCTCAGGAATGCGGTCTGCAGGTTCAGCGCCACCAGCAGGCCGAAGATGTCGAGCAGCGGGATGAAGATGGGCATGAAGATCACGATGATCTCGGTCCACTCCAGCGGCCAGCCCAGGATGAAGATGATGACCTGGCTGAGGACGAGGAACTCGGTCTTCGACAGGTTCATCGACATGACCCACTTCTCGACCAGCTCCTGCCCGCCCAGCAGCGCGAAGGCCGCCGAGAAAATGGCCGAACCGACGAAGAGCCAGCACACCATCGCGCTGGTCTTGGCGGTCAGGAACACGCTCTCCTTCAGCATCGTCAGGTTGAACTGCCGGTAGGCCAGCGCCAGCAGGAACCCGCCGAAGGCCCCGACCGCAGCGGCCTCGGTGGGCGTGGCCAGACCCATCACGATGGACCCCAGCACCGCCAGGATGAGCACCAGCAGCGGGAAGAAGCTGGCCAGCAGCATCTTGAAGATCTCCAGCCGCTGGAAGCTGAGCAACGCATAGAAGCCCAGCAGCGCGAGCGCGCCGACACCGGTGCCGATCCAGAAGCCGCGAGAGGGCGGCTTGCGTTCGGCCGCGGCCCCTGCATCCGCCGGAGCGGTCGATGCCCCGGGGGGCTCCTGCACGCCGCCGGCCGCGCCGGGGGGTTCCTTCACGCCCTCGCTGGCGCCGGGTGGCTCCTTCACGCCCTCGGCACCGGGAGGCTCCTTCACACCGTCGGAAGCACCGGGCGGCTCCTTGACGCCGTCGGCACCAGGAGGCTCCTTGACGCCGCCGTCGGCGGCCGGTGGCTCGGCCAGTCCGCCAGACGTCGGCGGCTCGGCCAGCCCGGACTTCTCGGCACCCGGCGCCTCCTGCGCCATGCCCGGAGGAGCCTGCAGTCCGCCGCCGGCCGCGTCGGACGACAGGGTGGCGCTGGCGCGCGCGGCGTCGGCGCGCGCTGCAGCGTCGGGCGGTGCCGTGCTGATGTTCCAGCCCAGCAGCGTGAAGGCCAGGAACACCGCCAGCGGCAGCAAGGCAACGCCCAGCTGCTTGAGGATGTAGCCGGTGGGCACATCGATGTTGCGGCTGCCCTTCAGGGCGCGCAGCAAGGCGGGCAGGGCCGTGTTGGAGAAGGCCTTGGCGATGGGTTCGGTCAGCGCGGGCAGCGGCACGAACTGGTCGGCCGCCGACAGCGGCGGCATCAGGTGCGGCTTGATCTTCGCGAGGATGATCACGTAGAGCACATACAGCCCGGCCAGCATCAGACCCGGGAAGAAGGCACCGGCGTAGAGCTGCACGACCGAGACCCCCGCCGTGGCGCCGTAGACGATGAGCATCACGCTGGGCGGGATCAGGATGCCCAGGCAGCCGCCGGCTGTGATGGCACCGGCCGACACGCGCACGTCGTAGCCGCCACGCAGCATCTGGGGCAGCGCCAGCAGGCCCATCAGCGTGACGACCGCACCGACGATGCCGGTGGCCGTGGCGAAGACCGCGCAGGTGAACAGCGTGGCCACGGCCAGCGAACCGGGCACGCGGGCCATCGCCAGGTGCAGGCTCTTGAAGAGCTTCTCGATCAGGTTGGCGCGCTCGACCAGGTAGCCCATGAAGACGAACAGCGGGATCGAGATGAGCACATCGTTGCCCATCACCTTGAAGGCGCTCTGCACCATCAGCGTGAGCGTCTTGGACGTATTCTCCTCGTAGGCGATCCACGTGAAGATCATGCCCATGCCCATCAGCGTGAACGCCGTGGGGAAGCCCAGCATGATGGCCACCACCACCAGGGCCAGCATCATCAGGCCGAGGTGGCCGTTGGTGATCTTGGGCGCCATCAGCAGCATCAGCGCCGTGCCGGCGATGATGAGCGCCATCAGGGTGAAGCCGAACCAGAGTTCCTTGCGGATCTTCATTGGGCACCGCCTTTCGGGGGTGCCACGTACTTGTCCAGGCCGTAGATGTCCTCGTCCTTGACGTGCACCATGGCCTTGAGCTTGTCGACGTCGACTTCTTCGACGTCACGTTCGCGCGACGGCCATTCGCCGTTCCGTATGCATTGCACGCAGCGCACGATCTCGACGATGCCCTGCAGCAGCAGCATGCCGCCGGCCAGCGGGATCATGAACTTGAACGGATACAGCGGCAGCGGCGTGGCCGAGAAGGTGCTCTCGCGAATGGCCAGCGACTCGTTGGCGAAGTTCCAGCCCGCCCAGGTCATGGCCACCACGCCAGGCAGGAAGAACAGGAAGTACAGGATGAGGTCGAGCGTGGCCTGCGTGCGCGGCATGAAGAAGCCGTACAGCACGTCACCACGCACGTGGCCGTTCTTGGCCAGGGTGTAGGCCCCGGCCATCATGAAGAGGGTGCCGTACATCATGATCTGGGCGTCGAGCGCCCAGTCGTGCGGGTCGTTCAGCACGTAGCGCGAGAACACCTCCCAGCTGATCATCAGCGTGAGTGCCACGATCAGCCAGGCGAAGAGCTGGCCGAGCCAGGTGGACAGGCGGTCTACCAGCAGCAACAGGCTCTGCATGATGCGCCCTCGTTGTTATGGTTCATGACATGCATCCAGGAAGTTCGAAGGCCACCGGCCTTGCGGCAACGGTGGCCCCGGAGGTCGACGGCGGGCCCGGCTGGCGGAACCCGCGGGTCGGCTCGCGCGGTCAGGCCTTCTTGGCCGGCGCGCGGAAGTAGTGGTTCCAGGCCATCTTGAAGTCGACCATGTAGTCGTTCTGCCACTGGCCGGCACGCTGGGCGAAGGCCTTCTGCGAGTCCATCACCTTCTTGAAGATCGGGCTTTCGGCCGCCTTGGCCGTGGTCACCTTGTCCCAGGCGGCCAGCTGCGCACGCAGGATGGAGTCCGGCGTCTTGTAGAAGTTGACCTTGTCCTTGGTCTTCAGCTCGATGTAGTCCTGGCTGTTGCGCTGGATGGCCTTCCAGCTCATGTCGGCGCTGGCGGCCTGCACGGCGTAGTCGATGACCGACTTCAGCTCGGCCGGCAGCGCGTCGTACTTGCCCTTGTTGAACAGGATCTCGAACTGCTCGCCGCTCTGGTGGAAGCTCTGCAGCATGCAGTTCTTCACCACGTCGGGGAAGCCCAGGATGCGGTCGGACGTGGCATTGTTGAACTCGGCCGCATCGATCAGGCCGCGGTCCAGGGCCGGCACGATCTCGCCGCCGGGCAGCGGATTGACGGCCGTGCCCATTTCCTTGAACACGTCGACCGCCAGGCCCACCGTGCGGAACTTCAGGCCCTTCATGTCGTCGACCTTGGCCACCGGCTTCTTGAACCATCCCAGCGGCTGGGTGGGCATCGGGCCGTAGACGAACGACACGACGTCGATGTTCAGGCTCTTGTAGATCTCCTCGAGGATGGCCTTGCCGCCGCCGTAGTAGTGCCAGGCCAGCACCATGTTGGGGTCCATGCCATAGGCCGGACCGGAGCCCCACAGGGCCAGCGCGTTGCTCTTGCCGTAGTGGTAGGCCAGCACGCCGTGGCCGCCGTCGAGCGTGCCCTTGTTGACCGCGTCGAGCAGCTGGAACGCCGGCACCACCGAGCCCGAGGGCAGCACTTCGATCTTCAATCGCGCGCCCGCCATGTCGTTGACCTTCTTCGCGAAGTCGTTGGCGTACTCGTGGAAGATGTCCTTGGCCGGCCAGGTGCTCTGGAAGCGGAAGGTGGTCGTCTGCGCCAAGGCGATCATCGGGGTGGCCATCGCACCGGCACCGGCCGTGGCCGCCGCGGCAGACTTCAGGAATCGACGGCGCAGCGCCGGCTTGTGGACTTCGGTCATAAAAGTGTCTCCTGCACATCGCCGTGCGATGTGGGTTCAGTGGTTCGGGGGGTGGGGTGTCGCCAGACGACGATCGGGACTATTGATGTCCGACCGCCCTCCGGCAACCCGGTGTTACCCCCGGGTTGGCCCCGATATACGCAGGCCCATTCAGGCCCTTTGGCCTCGATGACCTGCCGGGCCGACGGGTGGTGGCCGAGAGGTCGAAACAGCTGTGACTTCCGCGCACGAACGGGCGGGTGCGCCCGAGGACGCCGCAGACCCGGCGGGGATCAGTCGTCCAGCCAGTACGCACACATGCGCGCTGCCAGCCGCTCGTGCTGATCAGCGGGCAGCAGGCGGTGCCGCAACGCGAAGTCCAGCGTGACCAGCGCGGCGTCGACCGTCATGCCCTCGCCAGCGGCCAGCGCCAGGGCCTCGGGCACGGGCAACAACAGAAAGGCGGCCACTTCACCGTCCTGGTTGTGCGGCTGCACGCCGGCCGGCAACGCGAGGTCGTAGGACGAGACGAGCTCGTTCTGGCGGCCTTCGGGAATGTCGCGCTGCAGCCAGACCAGCCGACCGGGTCGTGCGGCCTGCATCTGCGCCGCCGTGAGGCCGGCCTCTTCCCAGCCTTCGCGCACCAGCGCCTCGTCCGGGGTCTGGCCGTAGGGCACGCCGCCCCCGACGAGGTTGTCGAACAGGCCGGGGTCGGTGGACTTCGCGAGTGAGCGCTGGGCGATCCACAGCTGCTGCGGCCGGCCATCGGGCCCGGCCACGTAGCCGGTGGCGTGCGCGCCCAGCGTCAAGGTGCCCCAGAAACGCGCGGCAGCGCGCTCCATGCGCGCCAGCACGGCGCCGCTGGCGGGGTCGATCAAGGGAAAGATCTCGTCGCGCCAGCCGATCAGCAGGCCGCGATCGCGCAGTTGAGCGTGCAGGCCGGCCAGCACCTCGTCACGACGCTTGGCCGGCACCGTCAGGCGCACGGCGTCGTCTTCCAGGGTCAGAGCGTCGAACTCGGCCAGCACCTCGAGGTGGCTGCGCGAAACGGAGCCGACCTCGGCGCGGCCGACGAAGAAGGGCACGCGCGCCGACTCGTCGCGCGCCTGGCCGGCGCCCAGGCAGTGCCAGACGGACTCTGCATCGCTCATGGCGCGCAGTCTAGCGACCCGCGCGCAGGCGCGGCAGGCCTCAGGCGGCCTGGCTGCGCCAGCGCGCCATCAGCGCGTCCCACTTCGGCCGCGCCGCCTTCAGGTGCCGCTCCTTCACGTGGCCGTAGCCGCGGATCTCTTCGGGGATGCGCGCGATCTCGGCCGCCAGCTCGAGATTGCCCGCGTTCAGCCCGCGCAGCAGTTCGTCGATGCTGGCCCGGTACTGCTGGATCAGCGCGCGCTCCATGTGGCGCTCTTCCGTGCGGCCGAAGACGTCGAGCATGCCGCCGCGCAGGCCCTTCAGCTTGGCGAGCAGGCCGAAGGCGCTGCGCATCCACGGTCCGAAGGGCTGCTTGACCAGCTCGCCGCGGTCGTTCTTCTTCGCGATCAGCGGCGGCGCCAGGTGGTGCACCACCTTGTAGTCGCCCTCGAACATGTCCTCGATCTTCTTCATGAAGGCCGGATCGGTGTGCAGGCGCGCCACCTCGTACTCGTCCTTGTAGGCCATCAGCTTGAAGAGGTATCGCGCCACCGCCTCGCTGAGCTTCGTGCCGCCCAGCGGCTTCTCGGCCTGGCGCACCTTGTCCACGAACGCCTGGTAGTCGGCCGCGTAGGCCGCGTCCTGGTAGCCGGTGAGGAACTCGACACGGCGCGCGACGAGCTCGTCGACCGAGGGCTTCCTGACGAACTGGATGACCTGCCGGGCCTTGAACAGCGCGCGCACTTCGGCCAGATCGTGGGCGCAGCGCCGGCCCCACTCGAAGGCCGCCTTGTTGTTGTCGACCTGCACCGCGTTCAGCTCGATGGCACGCATCAGCGCGGCATGCGACAGCGGCACGCGCCCCTGCTGCCAGGCGTAGCCCAGCATCAGCGGGTTGGTGTAGATCGAATCACCCAGCAGCTGCACCGCCACTTCTTCGGCATCGAAGCTGCCCACGCCGGCGGGGCCCGCCGCGTCGGCCACCGCCGACTCGCAGCTGCCGGCGGGGAACTGCCAATCGGGGTTCTTCACGAACGACGCGGTGGGCGTGCCGTGCGAGTTCAACGCGACGTAAGTGCGCCCGGGGTGCATCACCTGCAGCGTGTAGCGGTTGGCCGCCACCAGCGGATCGCAGGCGATCACGAGGTCGGCCTTGGCCATGTCGACCTTGGTGGTGTGGATGGCTTCGGGCCGGTTGGCGATCTGCACGTGGCTCCAGGTGGCGCCACCTTTCTGCGCCAGGCCGCCGGCGTCCTGCGTGACGATGCCCTTGCCTTCCAGGTGCGCCGCCATGCCCAGCAGCTGGCCGATGGTGATGACGCCGGTGCCGCCCACGCCGGCCACCACGATGCCCCAGGCCGTCTCGGCCAGCGGCAGCGCGGGCTCGGGAATCGGCGGCATCGCGAAGGGGTCGCCCTGCTTCTCCTTCTTCGGCTTCTTCAGCGTGCCCCCTTCGACCGTGACGAAGCTGGGGCAGAAGCCCTTCACGCAGGAGAAGTCCTTGTTGCAGGTGCTCTGGTTGATGCGGCGCTTGCGGCCGAACTCGGTCTCGACGGGTTCGACGCTGAGGCAGTTGCTCTGCACCGAACAGTCGCCACAGCCTTCGCACACGGCCTCGTTGATGACCACGGTCTTGGCCGGCGTGACCATGGTGCCGCGCTTGCGGCGGCGGCGCTTCTCGGTGGCGCAGGTCTGGTCGTAGATCAGCACCGTGCAGCCCTCGATCTCGCGCAGTTCGCGCTGCACGGTGTCCAGCTCGTCGCGGTGGCGCACCGTCACGCCGGGGGCCAGGCTGATCGGCGCGTTCTGGTACTTCTCGGGTTCGTCGGTGACGATGACGATCTTCTTGGCGCCCTCGGCGTCCAGCTCGCGCGTCATCTCGGGCACGCGCAGCGTGCCGTCCACGGGCTGGCCGCCGGTCATCGCCACGGCGTCGTTGAAGAGGATCTTGTAGGTGATGTTGACCTTGGCCGCGATGCTCTGGCGCACCGCCAGCAGGCCGGAGTGGTAGTAGGTGCCGTCACCCAGGTTGCTGAAGATGTGGGTGTCGGTGCTGAACGGTGCCTGGCCGATCCAGCTGACGCCTTCGCCGCCCATCTGGCTGAAGGTGACCGTGCTGCGGTCCATCCACACCGACATGAAGTGGCAGCCGATGCCGGCCGACGCGCGCGAGCCCTCGGGAACCCGCGTGCTGGTGTTGTGCGGGCAGCCGCTGCAGAACCAGGGCGTGCGCTCGCCGGGGCCGGCATCCAGCGCGGCCAGGCTGCGCTCCTTGGCCTCGATGACGCCCAGACGCTGCGCCATGCGCGCCACGATGTCGGCGTCCACGCCCAGCTTGGTCAGCCGCCTGGCGATGGCCTTGGCGATGATGGCCGGCGTGAGGTCGGCCTTGGCGCGCAGCAGCCAGTTCTGGCTCGGGTTGGGGCGTGACCACTCGCCGCCGCTCTGGTCGCCCTCGTCTTCCTCGAACTTGCCCAGCACGTGCGGCCGCACGTCGCTGCGCCAGTTGTAGAGCTCTTCCTTCAAGGCGTATTCGATGACCTGGCGCTTCTCCTCGACGACCAGGATCTCCTGCAGGCCGGTGGCGAAACTGCGCGTGATGGTGGCTTCGAGAGGCCACACCACGTTGACCTTGTGCAGGCGGATGCCCAGCTGGCGGCAGGTGTCGTCGTCCAGGCGCCTGGCGCGTGTCGTTGTAGGCCTTGCCGCTGGCGATGATGCCGAAGCGGTCGTTCGGCCCTTCGATGACGTTGTAGTTGAGCTTGTTGGCCCGCACGTAGGCCAGCGCCGCGTACCACTTGTAGTCCATCAGCCGCGCTTCCTGCTCCAGCGCGCCGTCGGGCCAGCGGATGTGCAGGCCGCCGGGCGGCATGGCGAAGTCCTCGGGCATCACGATGTTCACGCGGCCGGGGTCGACCGACACCGACGACGACGACTCCACCACCTCCTGGATCGTCTTCATGCCGGCCCACACGCCCGAGAAGCGGCTCATCGCGAAGGCGTGCAGCCCCATGTCCAGGATGTCCTGCACGTTGGACGGGAAGAACACCGGCAGGCCGCAGGCCTTGAAGATGTGGTCGCTCTGGTGCGCCGCGGTGCTGCTCTTGGCCACGTGGTCGTCGCCGGCGATGGCGATGACGCCGCCGTGCTTCGAGGTGCCGGCCATGTTGGCGTGCTTGAAGACGTCGCTGCAGCGGTCCACGCCCGGGCCCTTGCCGTACCAGATGCCGAAGACGCCGTCGAACTTCTTCGACTGGGGGAAGAGCTCGAGCTGCTGCGTGCCCCACACCGCCGTGGCCGCCAGTTCCTCGTTGACCCCGGGCTGGAACACGATGTTCTGCGCCGCCAGGTGCTTCTTGGCCTGCCACAAGGCCTGGTCGTAGCCGCCCAGCGGGCTGCCGCGGTAGCCGCTGATGAAGCCGGCCGTGTTCAGGTTCGCGGCGGCGTCGCGCTGGCGCTGCAACATGGGCAGGCGCACGAGGGCCTGCACGCCGCTCATGAAGGCCCTGCCGTGCTCGAGCGCGTACTTGTCGTCGAGCGTGACGGTTTCCAGGGCCTTGCGGATCGAATCGGGCAGGGGGGCGTTCATGCGGTGCGGGCTCCGAGCGGGGTTGCGGGAGTTTAGGGTTTCACCGAATTTCTGTCCTTTCTTTTGATGCCCGAATAGCCTTGGCTGGCGCAATAATCGCCATGCGAAACAGCATCGGCAGCAAGAATGGCGCTCAAGAAGCCAGCATCAGGGAAATCCACGAGACCGCGCACGGCGCCCGAGCCCGAGCCGTCGGCGGTCGACTCGGCCGATCCGCACCCGGCCACGCTGGACCGCTACGACATCGCCATCCTGCACGAGCTGCAGGCCGACGCCAGACTTTCCAACACCGAGCTCGCGTCGCGCATCGGCCTGTCGGCCGCCCCGACCTGGCGGCGCGTGCGCTGGCTGGAGCAGCAGGGCTACATCACCGGCTACCGCGCCGAGATCGACCGCCGCAAGATCGGCCTGGGCGTGCTGGCCTTCGTGCGCGTGGACGCCGAGCGCAACAATGCCGCAGCCACGCAGGTGCTGGAAGCACGCATCCGCGAACTGCCCGAGGTGGTGGCCTGCCACTACATCAGCGGCGCCGGCACCTTCGAACTGCACGTGATGGCCACCGACCTCGACGCCTTCTCTCGCTGGTCGATGCAGACCCTGTTCAAGCTGCCCAACGTGAAGGATCTGCACACCAGCTTCTCGCTGGGCGAGGTGAAGGCGGGCGCCGCGCTGCCGCTGGGGCACCTGAAACCGGGCGCGCGCTGACGCTCAGACGTTCCTGTAGGCGCGCAGCCGGGGCAGGTCGAGCACGCGCACGCCACCGTATTCGATGCGGATCACCTGGCGCTCCTGCAGCGTGCGCAAGGCCTCGTTGACGCGCTGGCGCGACAGGCCCACCAGGTAGCCCAGCTCCTGCTGCGTGATGCGCAGCAGCTCGCCCACGCCCGGATAGAGCACCGGGTGGAACAACGCCGCCAGGCTGCGCGCCACGCGGGTGTCGGGGTCGTTCATGCGGTCGATCTCGCGCGCGGCGATGAACTGGCCCAGCCGCTCGTTGAGCAGGTTCATCACGTAGCGGTTGAAGGGGATGCTGCGCTCCAGCAGCCATTCGAACTCGGCCAGCGGCAGGCCCGAGACGACGCTGCGGCGCAGCGGTTCGATGTTGTAGCGGTAGGCCTCGTGCTTGAGCAGCGTGCCTTCGCCGAACCAGGCGCCCGGCGGCACGCCGGTGAAGGTGATGGACTGGCCCTGGGAGTTGTCGTTGCTCATCTTGAGCAGGCCGTCGAGCACGCCGAACCAGAAGTTGGCCTGGCGCCCGATCTTGCAGACGAAGTCGCCGGGCAGCGCGTCCACCACCTCGAGCGAAGCCTCCACGCGGGGGCGGTCTGCCTCGGCCACCAGCGGCAGCCAGGGCACCATGCGCAACTCCTCGTCCGTGGGGCGTCGCGCGCGCTGCCGCAGCGGCGGTTTGTGGGCGTGGGGAGGCGCGGACATGCGCTGCGGGAATGACATCTCGCTGACAAAAGGTGTTTCGGTTCCCCAGTGAAAGTCCCCCTGGGGTTGACCCGCAAATTGTCGTCACAACGACAACATGACGTCAAACTCTTCCCTAGGATCCGCCTCATTCGAAGAAGCCACCATCCCGGCAGGCTTCTCCTCTCCCCTGGAGACAAGCGGTGCACACCACGTTCCCGCGCCTGATGCTCGACCACGCCGCCAAGCGCCCCGAGGCCGCGGCGTTGCGCGAGAAGGAATTCGGCATCTGGCAGACCCTGACCTGGGCGGCGCTGGCCGACCTGGTGCGTCATCTGGCCTGCGGCATGGCCCAGGCCGGCGTGAAGCGCGACGACCACGTGGTGGTGGTGGGCGAGAACCGGCCGCGCCTGTATGCATCGATGCTGGCCGTGCAGTCGCTGGGGGCGGTGCCGGTGCCCTTGTACCAGGACGCCGCCGCGCCGGAGTACGCCTTTCCCATCAACAACGCCGAGGTCTGCTTCGCGGTGGTGGAAGACCAGGAACAGGTCGACAAGATGCTGGAGCTGAGGGCGCAGTGCCCGCAGCTGCGCACCATCTGGTACGACGATCCGCGCGGCCTTCGCAACTACAGCGAGCCCGGACTCGGCGCGCTGGACGCCCTCATCGAAGCCGGCAAGACCTTCCACGCCGGCCACCCGGGCTTCTTCGACGCCGAAGTGGCGAAGGCGGCCCCCGAGGACGTGGCGGCGATGTTCTTCACCTCCGGCACCACGGGCAACCCCAAGGGCGTGGTGCACACGCACTTCACCCTGCTGGACCGCGCAGGTGCGGGTGCCGACTTCGACAAGCTGGGCGAGACCGAGGAAGTGCTGGCCTACATGCCGCCGGCCTGGATCGGCCAGAACATCTTCAGCTATGCCCAGTGGCTGGCTTGCGGCTACGTGGTGAACTGCCCCGAAAGCGCCGCCACGGTGATGATCGACCTCAAGGAGATCGGCCCCACCTACTACTTCGCGCCACCGCGCATCTTCGAAGGCCTGTTGACCAGCGTGATGATCCGCATGGAAGACGCCGGCGCCTTCAAGCGCTGGCTGTTCCGCACCTTCATGGACGTGGCCAGGCGTGTCGGCCCGGCGCGTCTGGACGGCCAGCCCGTGTCCTTCGTCGACGGACTGAAGTGGAAGCTGGGCGACTTCTTCATCTACGGCCCGCTGCGCAACACGCTCGGCTTCTCGCGGGTGCGCGTGGCCTACACCGCAGGTGAAGCGATCGGACCCGACCTGTTCAGTTTCTACCGTTCCATCGGCATCAACCTGAAGCAGCTGTACGGCCAGACGGAAACCGCGGTGTTCGTGTGCCTGCAGCCCGATCACGAGGCCAAGGCCGACACGGTGGGCGTGCCCATCGCGGGCGTGGAGATCAAGCTCACCGACAGCGGCGAGATCCTGGTGAAGTCGCCCGGGCTGCTCAAGGAGTACTACAAGAACCCGGCCGCCACGGCCGAGGTTCTGACGGCCGACGGCTGGTACCACACCGGAGACGCCGGCTTCCTGGATGGCGGCGGCCACCTGAAGATCATCGACCGCGCCAAGGACGTGGGCCGCATGCTCGGCGGCGCCAGCGACGGCGCGATGTTCGCGCCGAAGTACGTCGAGAACAAGCTGAAGTTCTTCCCGCACGTGAAGGAGGCGGTGGCCTTCGGCGACAAGCGCGAGATGGTCTGCGCCTTCATCAACATCGACTTCGACGCGGTGGGCAACTGGGCAGAGAAGCGCAACCTGCCCTATGCCGGCTACACCGACCTGGCGGCCAAGCCGCAGGTGCTGGAGCTCATCCGCGAATGCGTGGAGAAGGTCAACGCCGACCTGGCGCAGGACGCCATGCTGGCCGGCAGCCAGATCAGCCGTTTCCTGGTGCTGCACAAGGAACTCGACGCCGACGATGGCGAGCTGACCCGGACCCGCAAGGTGCGCCGGGGCTACATCGGCGACAAGTACCAGGTGCTGGTGGACGCGCTCTACGGCGGCAAGGCCGAGCAGTTCATCGAGACGGCCGTGAAGTTCGAGGACGGTCGCACGGGCAGTGTCTCGGCGACGCTGAAGATCATCGACGCGAAGACCTTCGCCAGCGTGAAAAAGGCCGCCTGACATGGCTGACAGACAGATCGGCGACGTCATCCTCGACGTCAAGAACATCAGCCTGCGCTTCGGCGGCGTGAAGGCGCTGACCGACATCAGCTTCGACGTGCGCGAGCACGAGGTGCGCGCCATCATCGGGCCGAACGGGGCCGGCAAGAGCTCGATGCTGAACTGCATCAACGGCGTGTACGAACCGCAGGAAGGCTCCATCAGCTTCCGCGGCCAGACCTTCAGCCACATGAACTCGCGCCAGGTCGCCGAGATGGGGATCGCCCGCACGTTCCAGAACCTGGCGCTCTTCAAGGGCATGAACGTCATCGACAACCTGATGTCGGGACGCAACCTGAAGATGAAGACCAACATCTTCCAGCAGGCCTGGCACTTCGGCGCGGCCGCGCGCGAGGAGCACGAGAACCGTGCCTTCGTCGAACGCATCATCGACTTCCTGGAGATCCAGGCCTTCCGCAAGACGCCGGTGGGTCGCCTGCCCTACGGCCTGCAGAAGCGCGTCGACCTCGGCCGTGCGCTGGCCATGGAGCCGCAGGTGCTGCTGCTGGACGAGCCCATGGCCGGCATGAACGTCGAGGAGAAGCAGGACATGTGCCGCTTCGTGCTGGACGTCAACGACGAGTTCGGCACCACCATCGTGCTGATCGAACACGACATGGGCGTGGTGATGGACATCTCGGACCGCGTGGTGGTGCTCGACTACGGCAAGAAGATCGGCGACGGTACGCCGGAACAGGTGCGCGCCAACCCCGACGTGATCAGCGCCTACCTCGGCACCAGCCACTGACAGGACGAGCTCGCGATGGGACCATTCCTCGAAACCCTGTTCGGCGGCCTGATGACGGGCATGCTGTATTCCCTGGTGGCGCTGGGCTTCGTGCTCATCTTCAAGGCCAGCGGGGTCTTCAACTTCGCGCAGGGTGCGATGGTGCTGTTCGCAGCCCTGGCGATGGCGCGCTTCTCCGAGTGGTTCCCGGCACTCCTCGGATTCGACAGCAAGGTGCTCGCCAACGTGCTGGCCTTCCTGGGGGCACTGCTGCTCATGATCGCCGTGGCCTGGCTCATCGAAAGGCTGGTGCTGGGCAAGCTGGTGAACCAGGAAGGCATCACGCTGCTGATGGCCACGCTGGGCGTGACCTACTTCCTCGACGGCTTCGGCCAGACGCTGTTCGGCAGCGAGATCTACAAGATCGACGTCGGGCTGCCGAAGGACCCGATGTTCCTGTTCGAGAACGTCTTCCAGGGTGGCATCCTCGTCAACAAGGAAGACCTCTACGCCGCGGTGATCGCCGCCGCGCTGGTGATCGGCCTGTCGCTGTTCTTCCAGTACACGTCCACCGGCCGTGCGCTGCGCGCCGTGGCCGACGACCACCAGGCCGCACAGAGCATCGGCATCCCGCTCAGCCGCATCTGGGTCATCGTCTGGAGCGTGGCCGGCTTCGTCGCGCTGGTGGCCGGCATGATCTGGGGCAGCAAGCTCGGGGTGCAGTTCTCGCTGTCCCTGGTCGCGCTGAAGGCGCTGCCGGTGGTGATCCTGGGCGGCCTGACCTCGGTGCCCGGCGCCATCATCGGCGGCCTGATCATCGGCGTGGGCGAGAAGCTCTCCGAGGTGTACTTCGGCCCCACGCTGGGCGGCGGCATCGAGATCTGGTTCGGCTACGTGCTGGTGCTGTTCGTGCTGCTCGTGCGCCCCCAGGGCCTGTTCGGCGAAAAGATCATCGACAGGGTATGAATGTGCGCCCCCAAAGCGCGCTATCGCTCGCTACCCCCCGAGGGGGCCGTCCACCAACGGACCGGCATAGCCGGATCCGTGGCGGGAAGCTTGATCCGGTCCACCTCGGCGGCCTCCCGTAGAAAGTGATGCGCTGACATGTTGTATCGAGAAAATGGTCAATTCAAGACGGCGTACGGCGCCGACCAGCAGATCTTCCCGATCACGCAGGACCGCATCGGCATCCTGCTGCTGGTGGCCTTTGCGGTGTTCGCCGTGCCGCTGCTGGCCGACGAGTACCTGTTCCGCGCCATCCTGATTCCCTTCCTGATCCTGTCCCTGGCGGCGCTGGGTCTGAACATCCTCGTCGGCTACTGCGGGCAGATCTCGCTGGGCACCGGGGCCTTCATGGCGGTGGGCGCCTACGCGGCCTACAACTTCCAGGTCCGCATCGAGGGCATGCCCCTGCTGTTGTCGCTGCTGCTCGGCGGCGTGTGCGCCACCGTGGTCGGCGTGCTCTTCGGCATCCCTTCGCTGCGCATCAAGGGCTTGTATCTGGCGGTGGCCACGCTGGCGGCACAGTTCTTCGTCGACTGGGCCTTCCTGCGCATTTCCTGGTTCACCAACAACTCGTCGTCGGGATCCGTGTCGGTCTCGGACCTGAAGGTGTTCGGCATCGGCATCGACCAGCCGCACGAGAAGTACCTGCTCTGCCTGGCCATCCTGGTGGTGTTCGCCGCCATGGCCAAGAACCTGGTCCGCAGCCACATCGGGCGCGAGTGGATGGCCATCCGCGACATGGACGTGGCCGCTGCCGTCATCGGCATCCGGCCGGTGTACGCCAAGCTGACGGCGTTCGCCGTCAGCAGCTTCATCGTCGGCGTGGCCGGTGCCCTGTGGGGCTTCGTGCACCTGGGGTCCTGGGAGCCGGCGGCGTTCTCGATCGACCGCAGCTTCCAGTTGCTCTTCATGATCATCATCGGCGGTCTGGGCTCGATCATGGGCAGCTTCTTCGGCGCGGCTTTCATCGTCACGCTCCCGATCTTCCTGAACCAGGCGCTGCCGGCACTGGGCACGCTGGTGGGCGTCACCATCAGCACGGCCGCCGTGGCGCATGCCGAGCTGATGATCTTCGGCGGCCTCATCGTGTTCTTCCTGATCGTCGAGCCGCACGGCTTGGCCAGGCTGTGGTCGATCGGCAAGGAAAAGATGCGGCTGTGGCCGTTCCCGCACTGATCGCGCGCGGCAAACGCATCCCGACTTCGAATGGCCGACGGGCCGATCACTTTGGCAGGCACTGACGAGTGCGAATTCGCGTACCACCCAGGAGATAGAGCATGAAGATGAAGACCCTCGCGATGGCGGCCGCGCTGGCCGCAGCGGCTGTCGGCGCCCTGACCTCAACGGTCGCGCTGGCGCAGACCAAGGTGCAGTTCTTTCCCAGCCTGACCGGTCGCACCGGTCCGGTGGCTCCCAACGCCACGCCCTTCGCCAACGGCTACGCCGACTACATGAAGCTGGTGAACGCGCGCGGCGGCATCAACGGCGTGATGACCCTCGTCGAGGAGTGCGAGACCGCCTACGCCACCGATCGTGGCGTCGAGTGCTATGAACGCCTGAAGGGCAAGCACGGCGGGGCCACGGTGTTCCAGCCGCTGTCCACCGGCATCACCTTCGCGCTGACCGAGAAGATCCCCGCCGACAAGATCCCGATGATCACCTCGGGATACGGCCGCAGCGACACTTCAAGTGGAACTTCCCGCTGATCGGCCACTACTGGGTGGCCGGCGACACGCTGCTGCAGCACATCGCCAAGAAGGAAGGCGGCTGGGACAAGCTGCGCGGCAAGAAGATCGCCGTGGTCTATCACGACAGCCCGTTCGGCAAGGAACTGCTGCCCATCGTGCAGGAGCGCAGCAAGATGCACGGCTTCGAGCTGCAGCTGCTGCCGGTGCCGGCACCGGGCGTGGAGCAGAAGGCCATCTGGCTCCAGGTGCGCCAGCAACGGCCCGACTTCGTGATCATGCAGACCTGGGGCGTGATGACCGCCACCGCGGTGAAGGAAGCCATCGCCACCGGCTACCCGCGCGAGAAGATGTTCGGCACCTGGTGGAGCGGGGCCGAGCCCGACCTGCGCGACATCGGCGCGGCAGCCAAGGGCTACAGCGCAGTGATGATGCAGCACGGTGCCGAACCCGACGCGCCGGTGGTCAAGGAGATCCTGGCCAAGGTGCACGACAAGGGCCAGGGCACGGGCCCGAAGGAAGAAGTGGGCCAGGTGCTGTACATGCGCGGCGTGGTGGGCGCGATGCTGGCCGTCGAGGGCGTGCGCGCCGCGCAGGACCGGTTCGGCAAGGGCAAGGTCATGCTCGGCGAACAGGCCCGCTGGGGCTACGAGAACCTGAATCTGACGCAGGCCAAGCTGGATGCGCTGGGCTTCAAGGGCGTGATGCGGCCGGTGTCGACGAGCTGCTTCGACCACATGGGCTCGGCCTGGGCTCGCGTGCACACCTGGGACGGCGCCAAGTTCACCTGGGCGTCCGACTGGCTGCAGGCCGATGACCAGATCATCAAGCCGCTGGTCAAGGCCTCTGCCGAGCGGTACGCCACCGAGAAGAAGCTGACCCGCCGGGATCCGGCGGACTGCCAGAGCTAGGCCCACCCCCCGGAAGCGGCTTTGCCGCTTCCCCCCTCGAGGGGGGCCACGCCGGCGGACCGGCGGAGCCGGATCCGCGGCGTGTGCTTGACAGGCGGGCCGCGTCTACGACGCGAGCTCTTGTCTGCCGCAACCTCTACTGTTGCTCATCCATGGAGCATCTGACTTGTCCAACATCCTTCTCAACGTCAACGGCATCGAGGTCATCTACAACCACGTGATCCTGGTGCTCAAGGGCGTTTCGCTGCAGGTGCCCGAGGGCGGCGTGGTGGCGCTGCTGGGCGGCAACGGCGCGGGCAAGACCACCACCTTGCGTGCGGTGAGCAACCTGCTGGCCGGCGAGCGCGGCGAGGTCACCAAGGGCAGCATCGAACTGCGGGGCGAACGCATCGAGAAGCTGTCGACCTCGGACATGGTCAACCGGGGCGTCATCCAGGTGATGGAAGGCCGGCATTGCTTCGCCCACCTGTCCATCGAGGACAACCTGATGACGGGGGCCTACACGCGAAAGGACGGCAAGGCCGCCGTGGCGCAGACGCTGGAGAAGGTCTACAACTACTTCCCGCGCCTGAAGACGCGCCGCACCAGCCAGGCCGCGTACACCTCGGGCGGCGAGCAGCAGATGTGCGCCATCGGCCGCGCGCTGATGGCCAACCCGAAGATGGTGCTGCTCGACGAGCCCAGCATGGGCCTGGCGCCGCAGATCGTCGAGGAAGTGTTCGAGATCGTGAAGGACCTCAACACCAAGGAGGGCGTGACCTTCCTGCTGGCCGAGCAGAACACCAACATGGCGCTGCGCTATGCCGACCATGGCTACATCCTGGAGAGCGGCCGCATAGTGATGGAAGGGGCCGCGAAGGATCTGCGCGAGAACGAGGACGTCAAGGAGTTCTACCTGGGCATGGGCGGCGGGGACCGCAAGAGCTTCAAGGACGTCAAGAGCTACAAGCGGCGCAAGCGGTGGTTGAGTTGACCCCCCCCGTAGCGCCTTCGGCGCGCCTTGCAGGCCGCGCCGGGCCAGTGGCCCGGCTCCTCGGCAGGCACGAAAGGTCCAACCGGACCTTTCCTGTCCCGCCTTGGCCCCCCAGGGGGGCGACCCCGGCGGACCGGCGGAGCCGGATCCGCGGCGTCTGCTTGATGGGGGACTCGCTACGCGTTGTCCCGTCTGGAAATCCGCATGAGTGACGAAAGCTTCGGCTTCGCGCCGCCGCCCTTCAAGCCTGAGGAGGCGCTGGTGCAGCTCAAGCGCAGCCTGCGCGATCTGAAGCTGGCCGAGCGGGGCACGGGCTTCGAGCTGAAGGGCAGGCGGGTGGTCGACGTGGCGGTCGACAGCGACGTGCTGCGCGTGAAGCTGGCGCGGCGCCTGGTGAACACGCCGGAATGGGACCTCGCGGTGCTGCGCTCGTCGAGCGACCAGCGCAAGCTCGTCGACGAGTTGAAGAAGCGCCTGGAACGCTGGCAACGGGAGGACTGATGGCATCACGCCCACCGCACTTCGACGCCCAGCGAACGCTGGCGGCTTCGCTGCCCGGCGCCACGGAAGACATCAAGTGGGGCGCCGATCTGGTCTTCAGCGTCGGCGGCAAGATGTTCTGCGTCTTCCTGCTCGACGACAAGGGCCGGGCGAAGACCTGCTCCTTCAAGGTTGACGACGAACGCTTCCTCGAACTCACCGGCCTGCCGGGCGTCGAGCCCGCCCCATACCTCGCCCGGGCGAAATGGGTGCAGCTCCGCCCAGGCCATGCACTGTCCGGCGCCGACCTCGGCGCCCTGGTCCGACGCTCCCATGCGCTGGTGGCCGCCAAGCTGACGAAGAAGCTGCAGAAAGAACTTGGAGTCGCGCTGTGATCACCGACCAATTCGACACGCTAGAGATCCGTCCGCCAGAGCAGCGCGAAGCCGCGCTGCTGGCCGCCCTGCCGGCGCAGCTGCGCGCCGCGATGGAGGTGCCGGCCTTTGCAGGCACCCTGGCGGGCATCGACGTTCAGGCGATCAACTCGCGGCGGGCGCTGGCGGCACTGCCGGTGATGCGCAAGTCCGAGCTGCTGGAGCGCCAGAAGGCGCAACGCGCCAGCGATCCCTTCGGCGGCTTCTCGGCCATCGGCTGGGGCCGCCTGGGCAAGGCGCGCCCGGCGCGCAGGGTCTTCCAGTCACCCGGCCCGATCTACGAGCCCGAGGGCCTGGCTGCCGACTACTGGCGCATGGCGCGGGCGCTGTGTGCCGCCGGATTCCGCAGCGGCGATCTCATCCACAACAGCTTCAGCTACCACCTCACGCCCGCCGGGTCGATGATGGAGACCGGCGCGCTGGCGCTGGGTTGCACGGTGTTTGCCGGCGGCGTGGGCAACACCGAAATCCAGCTCGGGGCGATGTGCGACCTGCAGCCCGATGGCTACACCGGCACACCGAGCTTTCTGCGCATCCTGCTGGAGAAGGCCGCCGAGAGCGGCCTGGCGCTGCCTTCCCTCAGGAAGGCGCTGGTGACCGGGGAAGCCTTCCCGCCGAGCCTTCGCGACTGGCTTCACGAGCGCGGGGTCGAGGCCTACCAGTGCTACGCCACCGCCGACGTCGGCCTCATCGCCTACGAGACAACTGCCCGCGAAGGCCTGGTGCTCGACGAGGGCGTGATCGTCGAGATCGTGCGCCCGGGCACCGGCGACCCCGTCCCTGAAGGCGAAGTCGGTGAAGTCGTGGTGACGGTGCTGAACGCCGACTACCCGGTGGTGCGCCTGGGCACCGGCGACCTCAGCGCCGTGCTGCCCGGGCGCTGCCCCACCGGGCGCACGAACGCCCGCATCAAGGGATGGCTTGGGCGCGCCGACCAGACAGCCAAGGTGCGCGGCATGTTCGTGCATCCGAGCCAGGTGGCTGAAGTGCTGCGGCGCCATCCCGAGATCACGCGCGGGCGCCTGGTGGTCGAAGGCGAGATGGCCAATGACCGCATGACGCTGCGCGTCGAAGCACATTCCCGGCCCGAGGGCCTGCAGGCCGCCGTGGCCCAGAGCCTGCGCGACGTGACCAAGCTGCGAGGCGACGTGGCCCTGTACGACCCGGGGATGCTGCCCAACGACGGCAAGGTGATCGAGGACGCCCGCAAGTACGAATGACAGCTCCGCGCGGCACCGCGCCGACCGTCACAGACCGGCCCTCACGGGTCCTCGAAGAACAGCCTGGCGTAACAAATTCCCCCCTTGTCGGCGGGCGCTAAGTATTTCCCGTTGTTTGTTGCGGAGGCCGAACGCCTACCATTCCGCCCGGTCGAAAACACTTCACGGAGACAACGCATGAAGAAGCTTCTCATCGCTCTGGCCGCCACGGCTGTCGCCGGCACCGCCGCCGCCTGGCCCGACAAGCCGATCACCATCGTCGTTCCTTTCGCGGCCGGCGGCCCCACCGACAAGGTCGCGCGCGACTTCGCCGAGGCCCTGCGCAAGCCGCTGGGTGGCGCCACCATCGTCATCGAGAACGTCGGGGGTGCGGGCGGCACTTTGGGCGCGGCCCGCGTGGCCAAGGCTGCGCCTGACGGCCACACGCTGCTGCTGTTCCACATCGGCATGTCGACGACGCCCACGATGTACCGCAAGCCCGGCTTCGACGCGCTGAACGACTTCGAGTACCTGGGCATGATCAACGACGTCCCGATGACGCTCGTCGGCCGTTCCACCCTGCCCGCGAACAACTACGCCGAGCTGGTGAAGTGGCTCAACGACAACAAGGGCAAGGTCAATCTTGCCAATGCCGGCCAGGGCTCTGCATCGCACCTGTGCGGCCTGATGTTCCAGAGCAGCGTCAAGATCGACATGACCACCGTCCCCTACAAGGGCACGGCCCCGGCCATGACCGACCTGCTCGGCGGCCAGGTCGACATCATGTGCGACCAGACCACCAACACCACCAGCCAGATCGAAGGCGGCAAGGTCAAGGCCTACGCCGTGAGCACCACCAAGCGCGTCATGACGCCCGTGCTGGGCAAGCTGCCGACGCTCGACGAGTCCGGTCTGAAGGACTTCAACGTCAGCATCTGGCACGGCCTCTACGCCCCCAAGGGCACGCCCAAGCCGGTGCTCGACAAGGTCAATGCCGCGCTGAAGGACGCGCTCAAGGACCCCGAGTTCATCAAGCGCCAGGAAGCGCTGGGCGCCGTCGTCGTCACCGACAACCGCACCACGCCGGCCGAGCACAAGAAGTTCGTCGCCGCCGAAATCGACAAGTGGGGCGCAGTGATCAAGGCTGCCGGCCAGTACGCCGACTGACCTGCGCAGCACGGGACGACGGCATGAGCCCCGTCCATCCTGCAAGTGAACAGGCCGCCGCGAGCGGCCTGTTCTTCTTGGCAGGGCGGCTGTGCCCGCTGCGTCTGGTCGACAGCGTCACCGAGGCCGTCGACGACGGCGCCGGACAGCTGCTGGTGACCGGCTCGCACGGAGGCCTGAGCGCGGGACGATTCGCCTTGCAGGCCCGGCCGGCCCTCGTGGTCTTCAACGACGCCGGCGGCGGGCTGGACGATGCGGGCATCGCCGGACTGCCCTTGCTGCAGGCCGCGGGCGTTGCAGCCTGCGCCGTCTCGCACGGCAGCGCGCGCATCGGCGAGGCAGCATCGACGCTGCACAGCGGTGTGGTCTCGCATGCCAATCTGCCCGCAAGGGCGCTCGGCCTGGAGCCCGGCACCTCGCTCGCCGGCTGGCTCAGCGGATGTAGAGCGGAATCGTCACCGGACCGTCGTTGACCAGCGTCACCTGCATGTCGGCACCGAAGCGGCCGGCCTGCACCGGGACATGCCGGGCGCGTGCCAGCTGCAGAACGGTCTCGTAGAGGGCTTCGCCCTGGGCGGCCGGTGCTGCCGCCGTGAAGCTGGGGCGGTTGCCGCCCGAGGTGTCTGCAGCCAGCGTGAACTGCGAGACGATGAGCAAGCCTCCCTGCACGTCGGCCACGCTGCGGTTCATCTTGCCGGCCCCGTCGGCGAAGATGCGCAGCTTGAGCACCTTGTCGACGAACCGCTGGGCATGACCAGCGTCGTCAGCGGGCTCCGCGCAGACCAGCACCAGCAGGCCCGGGCCGATTTCGCCGATGGTGACGTCCGCCACGCTCACGCTGGCGTGCAGCACACGTTGCAGGACGCCGATCATGTCGCCACCCTCTTCAAGTCAGGTCCTTCGGATCGTCGAAATGGGCCTCGACGTCCATCGGCAGCAGCTGGATGGAGGCGCGAAGCCCCGGCACCGCGCTCATCAGGGCCCGCTCGACCGACGTGCGCACCGCGGCAGCCCGACCCAGCGTCCAGTCCGCCGGCATGTGCATGTGCAGGTCGACGAAGCGGCGCTGCCCGGCACGGCGCGTGGTGACGTGATCGAAGCGCAGCGTGTTCGCGCTGGCGAAGCTGTCCAGCGTCTTCTGGATCTCGGTCGTGACGGCGGGCTCCAGCGCCTGGTCCATCAACCCCTCGGTCGACTTTCGCACCAGCGAGGCGCCTTCGCGCAGGATGTTCAAGGCCACGGCGATGGCGATCACGGGGTCGAGCCAGAGCCAGCCGGTGGCCATCACCGCGCCCAGGCCGAGCACCACGCCGGCGGACGTCCATACATCGGTGAACAGGTGCCGGGCATCGGCCTCGAGTGCCATCGAGCGGTGCGAGCGGGCCTTGCGGAGCATGGCCACCGCCAGGGCGCCGTTCAAGGCCGAGCTCACCACGCTGAGCGCCACGCCCCAGCCCACCGCCTCCAGGGGCTGCGGATTCATCAGCCGGTCGACCGCCGCCCAGATGATGCCCATGGCGGCCACGAAGATCAGCACACCCTCGAATCCGCTGGAGAAGTACTCCGCCTTGTGATGGCCGTAATGGTGGTCGTCGTCGGGTGGGCGTGCCGCCACGGTCACCATGGCCAGCGCGAAGATCGCACCGGCAAGGTTCACCAGGGACTCCATTGCATCGGACAACAGGCTCACCGAGCCACTGACCCACCACGCACCGGTCTTCAGTGCGATGGTGACCAGCGCCACCACGATCGAGATCTTGAGATACGTGCTGACCTGCATCGGGATGTCCGTGCCGGCGCGCGCGAGGTCAGACTGACAGCGTCACGCGTGCGAACTTGCGCTTGCCCACCTGCAGGACGTACACCCCCGCCGGCAGCTTCAGGCCCTTGTCGCTGATGGACGTGCCATCCACGCGCACGCCGCCTTGCTCGACCATGCGCAGCGCTTCGCTGGTCGAGGGCACCAGACCGGCCTGCTTGAGCACTGCGCCGATGGCCAGGGGTGCCCCGCTCATCGAGAGCTCGGAGATCACGTCCGGCACGCCGCCGGCCGCCCTGCGCTGGAAGTCCTCCTCGGCCAGGTCGGCTGCCGCGCGGCCGTGAAAGCGCGCGGTGATCTCCTTGGCCAGCATCACCTTGGCGTCCTTCGGATTGCGGCCCTGCTCGACCTCGCGCCGAAGAACGGCCACTTCGGCCTCCGGCCGGAAGGACAGCAGCGTGAAGTAACGCCACATCAGCGTGTCGCTGATCGACAGCAACTTGGCGAACATCGTGTTCGCAGGCTCGGTGATGCCGATGTAGTTGCCCTTGCTCTTCGACATCTTCTCTACGCCATCGAGCCCTTCGAGCAGCGGCATCGTCAGCACACACTGCGGATCCTGCCCGTACTCGGACTGCAGCGCCCGGCCGACCAGCAGATTGAACTTCTGGTCCGTGCCGCCGAGTTCGAGGTCGCTCTTCAAGGCCACGGAGTCGTAGCCCTGCATCAGCGGGTAGAGGAACTCGTGCACCGAGATCGGCGTGTTGCTGGCGTAGCGCTTGGCGAAGTCATCCCGCTCCATCATGCGCGCCACGGTGTAGCGCGCCGCCAGCTGGATCATGCCGCGCGCGCCCAACGGGTCGCTCCACTCGCTGTTGTAGCGGACCTCGGCACGCCCGATGTCCAGCACCAGGCTGATCTGATCGAAGTAGGTCTTCGCGTTGGACTCGATCTGCTCACGCGTCAGCGGCGGCCTCGTGTTGTTGCGTCCCGACGGGTCGCCGATCATCGACGTGAAGTCGCCGATCAGCGGAATGACCGTGTGTCCCAGGTCCTGAAGCTGCCGAAGCTTGTTGAAGACGACCGTGTGGCCGAGATGGAGATCCGGCGCCGTCGGGTCGAGACCGAACTTGATGCGCAAGGGCGTGCCGGTGGCGTCTGAACGCACCAGCTTCTTGAGCCAATCGGCTTCCGGCAGAAGCTCGACAACGCCGCGCTGACTGATCGCCATGGCTTCGCGCACGCGATCGTTGATCGGGGGAGTGGAATCGGTCATGTGACGCGCGCTGTCTCTGTGGGTAAATTGGCAGACGAACCAGGCTGGCGTGGATATACTGCCTCTCCGGCGCGCGCCCGCGCCATGCCGGTATGTCGTCCGCCTTCGGGCCGGGCGGATTCTAGTGGACGGTCTCCAGCGTTTTTTTGCTGAGGCCCCGGTCGCAACCCCAGCGTCGCCTCGGTCACGAAGTCGCGCCTTACCGCCCTCCCCTCGTTGCAACGTCTCCTCAAGCCTCATCTCGAACGCGCGCAGCGCCTTGCCCGTGACCATCGCCGCAAGCTCATTGCCGCGGTCGTCGTCGGCCTCGGCGGCTTCGGCGTCACTGCTTTCGGTATCGCACCGCTGATGCCCGACGCCTCGGAGATCCCCCAGCGCTGGGTGACGGAGGCCGTGCAGACCGAAGATCTCTCGGCGCAGATCACCGCCCTGTCGGATTCGAACATCAGCCTCTGGCAAGGCGGCACCACGCGGGGCAACGAAGCTGCCGAGTCACTGTTGCGCCGCCTGGGTGTCAACGATCCGGCAGCCGCTGCCTTCCTGCGCACGGACACCGTCGCGCGCCGCGTGCTCCAGGGTCGCGGCAAGATGCTGCAGGCGCGTTCTGCGGAAGATGGGTCGCTGATCGAGCTGGTCGCCAGATACCCCGCCGAGAACGCGGAATTGGCGAAGACTCACTTTTCTCGAATGACTGTGTCCCGTGCGGGCTCGGGCTGGCGCGTCAAGGTCGAGCAGGCTCCGCTGGAAGCCCAGGTACGGATGTCCAGCGGCGTGATCCGCAGCTCGCTCTTTGCCGCCACGGACGAAGCGCGCCTGCCCGACGCCGTGGCCACGCAGATCGCCGAGATCTTCGCCACTGACATCGACTTCCACCGGGAACTGCGCAAGGGCGACACCTTCAGTGTCGTCTACGAAGCCCTGTCCGCCGATGGAGAGCCGGTGACGTGGAACGAAGGCGCCGGCCGCGTCCTGGCGGCAGAGTTCGTCAACAACCAGAAGCCGCACCACGCACTGCTGTTCCAGGGCGCCGCGAGCGGCGATCGACCGGCCTACTACGGACTCGACGGCATGAGCCGCCGCCGTGCCTTCCTGGCCAGCCCGATGGAGTTCTCGCGGATCACGTCGGGCTTCGCTGCACGCTTCCACCCCATCCTGAAGAGCTGGCGGCAACACCTGGGTGTCGACTATGCCGCGCCCATCGGCACGGCAGTGCGCAGCGTGGGTGAGGGTGTGGTCGATTTCGCCGGATGGCAGAACGGCTACGGCAAGGTCATCGAGATCCGCCACAGCAATGAGCGCACCACGCTGTATGCCCACCTCAACGACATCCACGTGCGCAAAGGCGAACGCGTGTCGCAAGGCCAGCACATCGGTGCGGTCGGCGTGACGGGCTGGACGACCGGGCCCCACCTGCACTTCGAGTTCAGGGTGGGCGGTGAGCACCAGGATCCGCTGGTCCTGGCCAAGGCGTCCGAGCAGCAACAACTCGACCCGACGGCCCGCGCCCAGTTCGCGCAGCGGGCCCAGACGCTTCAAGCCAAGCTCGACATCGCCGAGACGATGGTCGGCGTGCGCGCTCGCGCCGAGTAGATCGCGGGGCGCACTTGGCGCTCTTCGTCGGCTTGATGTCGGGCACCTCGCTCGATGGCGTCGATGCAGTGCTGGCCAGGATCGAGGACGGGGCGCAAGCCTCGACCCACGCACTGGGACACCATCATCTGCCGATGCCAGATCCCTTGCGCGACGAACTGCTGGCGCTGAACACGCGCGGCGGTGTCGACGAACTCCACCGGGCTGCTCTCGCTGCAAATGCCATCTCGAGGCTGTACGCCGAAGCAGTACAGGCCTTGTTGAAGACCTGTGGAGTCGCCGCCGGAGACGTACGGGCGCTGGGCGCCCACGGACAGACGGTGCGCCACCAGCCCGGTGCGCACGATGGCACCGGCTACACCGTCCAGCTGATCAACGGGGCCTTGCTGGCCGAGCTCTCCGACATCGACACCGTTTGCGACCTGCGCAGCCGGGACGTGGCTGCCGGCGGCCAAGGTGCCCCTCTGGTGCCGGCTTTTCATGCAGCGATGTTCGCCGACCCTGGGCGCCCCGTGGCGGTGGTCAACATCGGTGGCATCGCCAATGTCAGTCTGATCGGCCCCGGCGGCGGCGACGTGCGGGGCTTCGACTGCGGGCCGGGCAATGCATTGATGGACCACTGGTCACAGCGCCATCTGGGTCATCGTTATGACGCCGATGGACGATGGGCAGCACAGGGCCATGTCGACGCCAGGCTGCTACAGGCACTGCTGGACGAGCCCTGGCTAACTCGCGATCCACCCAAGAGCACGGGTCGCGACCTCTTCCATGCGGAGTGGCTGCAACGGCGCTTGGACGGCCGGACCGGTACGTTGCCGCCTGTCGATACGATGGCGACCTTGGCGGAATTCACTGCCATCGCGATCAGCCGCCATCTGGGAGACCACGCCCGCGATACGGAGACGCTGCTGGTCTGCGGAGGCGGCGCCTTCAATGGGCACCTGCTGAGTCGTTTAGCGGCGCTGAACCCCGCGATCCACGTGGAAAGCACCGCCTCCCGGGGCATACCACCCGACCACGTGGAGGCGCTGGCGTTCGCCTGGCTGGCGCAGGCGCTGCTGGCAGGTCGACCGGGCAACCTGCCCGCTGTCACGGGGGCGCGGGCCGCACGCCTCCTGGGCGCCCTTCACAGGCGTTGACCGGCACAGGACCAGGTCCAACGACGTCCCCCGGGGCCGGGCTGCAACCGTTCCGCAGCACGCCCCGTCGGATTCAGAGGCCCGCGGCGCAGCTGGTCAGGCCGAGAACGAGGATCCGCAGCCGCAGGTCGTGGTCGCGTTCGGGTTCTTGATGACGAACTGGGCGCCTTGCAGATCTTCCTTGTAGTCGATCTCGGCACCCATGAGGTACTGCAAGCTCATGGCGTCGATGAGCAAGGTGACCCCGTTCTTGGACATCTGGGTGTCGTCCTCATTGACGACTTCATCGAACGTGAACCCATACTGAAACCCGGAGCAACCCCCACCCTGCACAAACACGCGCAGCTTCAGTTCAGGATTGCCTTCTTCGTCGACGAGCTCCTTCACCTTGCCTGCGGCACTGTCGGTGAAGACCAGCGGAACGGGCATGGCTTCCGAGGGGTTCTGGAGCGGTTCTGCGAGTGCGTTCATGGGTGACTCCTGGGATTCAAATAGCAGGCTCAGGCGTCGTTGGACGCCGCGAGCTTGAGGGTCGGCTTGTCCATCGACTTGAGCGGCTTTAGCTCGCCGTCGACCGAGGCGCCTTGGTGCATTTCGAGCAATTCGTAACGGATGTCGCCGACCACGCGGGCCCGCGGTTGCAGTTCGAGCACGTCGTCGGCAACGATCGGCCCGTACACTTCCCCATTGATGATCACATGGCCGGCCCTGACCTTGCCATGGACGCGGGCATTTTCACTGATCACGAGGATGCTCGGACCGTCATTGAGGGCTGCCACATCGCCGAACACCTCGCCGTCGACCCGCAAGCCGTCCACGAACTTGACCTCGCCCCGGACGACCATCCCCTCACCGATCAAGCCTCGGATCGGCGGCGGCTTCTTCTTGCCCAACCACATTGAACACTCCTCTCGGCGCACAGCCCGCGCTCACATCTTCAGCATCTGACTGGCTCTGACGCCGCCGTGCTGATCGGTGATCCTCGCCTGCACACCTTTTAGCACGACCTCCGGCGGGTGGTCGATGGTGCCTTCCAGACGTATGTACTGCCTGAACTTGAGTGGCCGCGCGCCGCCTGACAGGCCCTGAGACCAGGGCCGCCCATCCAGCGTGCCCGTCAAGACCAGGTCGTACCGGCCAACGAACTCGGTCGCTGCCTTGGCTGGCTGCATCGCGAGCAACTGGAACTGCAATTGCCCGGCAGCCTGGGCATGGGCTTGAAGACCCCGCAGCTGCACGCCTTCGCTGGCCAGGGGCAGGAGGTTCTCGAAGAAACCGAGGTCGGCGAGCAACGATTCCCGCTCGGCCTCCAGTTGCCGCACCTGCAGCGCCAGCCGCTCCTGGGCAGCACGCTCGGCCTTGATCAGGCTTTCCGACGTGTTCGCGATAGCCTGCGCACGTCCACTGTCGGCGCGAAGTCGCACGACTTCGGCACGGAGTTCCGCCAGTTCGTCCTTCGACGCGCGATCGAGGCCTGCGATGTCCTTGCCGAACTCGAAGGCCCACAAGGCCGCCGCTGCCGAGAATCCCAGGACGACGGCCACGGCCGCCCACCGCAGAGGCCATGGCAGATGGCTGCGAACGATGACGCGCGGTGCACTGACCGACAGGCGCCTGCGCAGCAGCTTCCAACGCATGATGGCGGCAGGCCGGGACTCCGGCGCAGGAGCAAACAGGTGCGGGCACCCGTAGCCCTGCGGACTCCGGCCGGACCCGGCGCAGAGCCGTCGGATCCGTCCCGGCGCTGGATCAGCGCTTGCTGAACTGCTTGCGGCGACGTGCGCCGTGCAGGCCGACCTTCTTGCGCTCGACTTCACGCGCGTCGCGCGTGACGAAGCCGGCGCGGCTCAGGTCGGGCTTCAGGGCCGCGTCATAGTCGATCAGGGCACGCGTGATGCCGTGACGCACGGCGCCAGCCTGGCCGGACTCGCCGCCGCCATGCACGTTGATCTTGATGTCGAAGGTGCCGTCATTGGCCGTCAGCAGCAACGGCTGCTTGACGATCATGATCGACGTCTGGCGGCCGAAGTACGCATCGATCGACTTGCCGTTGATCACGATCTGGCCCGTGCCACGCTTCATGAACACCCGAGCGACCGATGACTTGCGACGGCCCGTGCCGTAGTTCCAATTTCCGATCATCACCGTGTCCTCAGAGTTCGAGCGGCTTGGGCTGCTGCGCGGTGTGCGGGTGCGTGGCACCTGCGTAGACCTTCAGCTTCTTGATCATCGCGTAACCGAGCGGGCCCTTGGGCAGCATGCCCTTGACGGCCTTCTCGATCGCACGGCCGGGGTGGC
>LNFM01009039.1_pt1 | contig 39571 bp, 42 predicted proteins | sample 596031 | NCBI WGS metagenome assembly LNFM01 (sample SAMN04254537, study PRJNA301005) | activated carbon metagenome | isolation source: dual media filters at the Ann Arbor, Michigan drinking water treatment plant | place: USA: Ann Arbor | reverse complement strand
AGCCGCGATCTTCCTTGATCAGGCCCATGGCGATGCCGGCGCAGGGGCGCTTCAGCGGCGCACCCGCATCCATCAGCGCGAGCGAGGTGCCGCAGACGGTGGCCATGGAGGAGGATCCGTTGGACTCCGTGATCTCGGACACCACCCGCATCGTGTAGGGGAACTTGTCCTTCTCCGGCAGCAGCGGATGCAGCGCGCGCCAGGCCAGCTTGCCGTGGCCGATTTCGCGGCGGCCCGGGCTGCCCATACGCCCGGTCTCGTTCACCGAATACGGAGGGAAATTGTAGTGCAGCATGAAGTTCTCGCGGTACTCGCCCGCGAGGGCATCGATCACCTGCTCATCCTGGCCGGTGCCCAGGGTTGCCACGCACAGCGCCTGCGTCTCGCCGCGGGTGAACAGGGCGGAGCCATGGGCGCGCGGCAGGATGCCGACCTCGGCCAGGATCGGGCGGACCGTCTTGGTGTCGCGGCCGTCGATGCGCATGCCGGTGTCGAGGATGGCGTTGCGGACCACATCGGCCTCAAGCGCCTTCAGCATGCCCTTGGCCGCGCCGGCATCCAGGCCCTCGGCCTCCAGCGCTGCCAGGACCTGCTTCTTCACCGCGCCGACCTGGCCCTGGCGGGCCAGCTTTTCCGTCGTCTTGTAGGCTTCCACCATCGGCGCGCGGCCGAGTGCGGAAATGCGGGCCTTCAGCGTCTTCACGCTGTCGGCTTCCTCGGGCAGCGCCCAGGGCTCCTTGGCGGCAACCTCGGCCAACTCGATGATCCCCTGGATCACCGCCTGGAACGACTTGTGGCCGAATTCCACGGCGCCGAGCATGATGTCCTCGGACAGCTCCTGCGCCTCGGATTCCACCATCAGCACGCCTTCGGCGGTGCCGGCGACCATCAGGTCCAGCTTGGATTGCAGCAGCTGCGCCGCGGTCGGGTTCAGCACGTAGCCGCCATCGATATAGGCGACGCGGGCGCCGGCGACCGGGCCGAAGAAGGGAATGCCGGACAGCGTCAGCGCGGCGGAGCAGCCGACCAGCGCCACGACATCCGGGTTGTTCTCCAGGTCATGCGACAGCACGGTGGCCACCACCTGGACCTCGTTGCGGAAACCCTCCGGGAACAGCGGGCGCAGCGGGCGGTCGATGAGGCGGGAGACGAGGGTCTCGTTCTCGTTCGGCCGGCCTTCGCGCTTGAAGAAGCCGCCCGGGATCTTGCCGGCCGCGAAGGCCTTTTCCTGGTAGTTCACGGTCAGCGGGAAGAAATCCTGGCCCGGCTTCACGGACCGCGCGCCGACCACGGTGCAGAGCACGATGGTGTCGCCCAGTCGGGCCATCACCGCGCCATCCGCCTGCCGGGCGATCTTGCCGGTCTCCAGCGTCAGAAGCTGGCCGCCCCAGGAGATGTCCTTGCGGAAATACTTGTCGAACATGGATCGTCCTTCTTGGCCCCGCCGGATGCGAGGCCACAGCGTGTGGCCGCCCGGCGCGAGCGCGCGAGCAGCCGGAACGCGACGAAGGCGGATGCCTGGGAGGGGTCGCGCCCTGGAGATGCGCGGCGACTCGGGCGGCATGGGTCCCACCGCGACCTGTCCCAGAAGGGCACGGCGCGATGGGGACGGCGCGCAAAGGGCCGCCCATGTGGCCGGAGGCGCCGTCATCGCCCCATCCGGGCGCGGCTGGTCCGCTAAGGCATCCGCTGCCATCGCAGCGAAGGTCTCTCCCGAACCCGGGACAAACCCGGGCGGCCCTATGGCACGCCGCCCGCCGAAAGGCCAGCAGAAACGGGTTAACGCGCGATCAGCGTCGGGCGCCCTCCGCCTCCAGGAAACGGGGGTCGTTGAAATCGAACAGGCGGTTGTCCAGCGTTATGCCGGTTTCCACCTCATACAGCGTCACCCGCGTCTCCCGCGCCTGGGCATCCAGCACGGACCATTGCCGCATTTCCATCGGCTGTTCCGCGAAGGCCAGGGTCAGCAACCCTTCCGCCCGCGCGCCGGTCCGGTGCAGGCCGATGCGCAGGAAGCCGCCGCTGCGATCGGTGCCGACCACGGTGATGGTGCCGGACAGGCGGATTTCCGGCGTCAGCAGCAGGCCGAGCGGGGTGGAGGAGGCCGGCACCGCGGTGGGCTGGCGCAACTCCCGGTCATACATCAGCACCTGGCCACCGGAGGCGACCAGCAGCAAAGGCTCCGGCGGGTCATAGTCGAAGCGCATCCGGCCGGGCCGGCTGATCAGCGCCGTGCCCTGGGCGGAGGCGCCATTCTGCGCCACTTGCAGGAAACGCGCCCGCAGGGTCCGCAGACTGTTCAAGTAAGCCTCCACCCGCGCCACCACCGCGCGGTCGATGGTCTGCGCGAAGGCGGCGCGGCCGACCAGGATGGGCGCGGCGAGGACGGGTGCGCCAAGACTGGCGGCGAGGATCTGGCGACGTTTCATGCCGGTGCAGATGGCCCATCGCGGCCGGTGCGGAAAGGCCCCGCCTTATTAACCTCATCTCAATCCTCGGTGCGCTTAATGGGGTCAGAGCCCATGGCCAGAACCGCCAGTCTCCGCCCCAGAAGGGGCAGCCGGCTTCCCGAACCCAGAGGAGCCTTCCCATGCCCTTCGATTTCGCCGCCCCCTCCGGCCTGTCCTCGATGCCCATCGAAGCGGGCAGCATCCTCGGCGTGCCGCGGCATGAGCTGGTGGCGCATGCGATGGAGCAGATCGCACCGGCGCTGCGCGGCGCAGTCGCCGAGATCGAGGTGACGGGCGGTGGCCAATTCGTCCATATGGGCATGGTGTTCGACCAGGTGGCCTGGCGCGCCGCCTGGCGCCGCCCCGGCCTGCCCGTGGCCAGCGGCAGCTTCCCGGTGTGGAACGGCCGCCCGGTCTGAATTCAGCCGATCTGGCTACGAGGCAGATCGGGACCACAACCGGTTCTGCCATGCTACGCCCCATATGGGCAGGACCACCCGCCTCGCTCTACCCTGCATCGCCCTAGACGCGCCGCGGGGCAGGAGAGCCAGGATGTTTCAGACCGACGCCACCCCCGCTTCCCGCACCGCCGGTGCGGCCGCCCTGCTGGCGGATATCCGCCGCGGCCGCCGCGAACCCTGCCCGGGCCTGCCCGAAGGCCTGGCGCCGCACGACATCGCCGAGGCCGAGGCGATCCAGCTGGCCACCTATGCCGCGCTCGGCTGGGGCATTGCCGGCTGGAAACTGGGCCGCACCCGCGGCCAGCCCATTGCCTGCCCGCTGCCCGACGCCCGGCTGGGCGCCGCCAGGGATGAGACTCTCCATCTGCCGATCGGCTGCGCGATGGAGCTGGAAGTGGCGCTGCGGCTGCGCCAGGGGCTGGATGCGGCCCGCCTTGCCGCATTGCAGCCGGGCGACCTGCCGGCGCTGGCGGATGCCGTGATGCTGTTCGAATTCGTCGAAACCCGTTTCAGCACCGGCCAGCAGGCCAGCGACCTGGATAAGCTGGCGGATTGCGTCTCCAATGGCAGCTGCGTCTTCGGCCCCGCCACCGGCGCTTGGTCCTGGCCGGATATCGAGGCGCTGGAGATGCGCCTGACCGTGGACGGGATCGAGGTGGCGCGCCACGCCGGCCCGCACGGCGCCGTCCCCCTGCCGGGGCTGCTGGTCGCCTGGCGCGACCGCTGCCTGGCCATCGGCCACCTGCCCCAGGCGGGGGAGGTCATCACCCTGGGCAGCCAGACCGGCATGCTGCCGGTGCCCGCCGCCGGCGGGCTGCTGCGGGGCGAATGGTCCGGGCGGGGGCACCTGGCCTGCCAGGTCGCGCCGCTGGGGAGCTGAGCGCAGTGGAGCATGGCGGAGAGCCCCCGCTGGCCCGGCTGCATGGCATGGGTGGGCATCTGCTGCTGTATCCGGACCGCATCCGCCTGCTGCGGCATGGCCCCTGGTTCACCGCCGTGAACCTGCTGACGCATCTGGAGCGGGAGATGGAATCGACCATCATGCTGCGGGAATTGGTCGGCGTGCACATGGTACGGTCGTTGCTGCTGGTGCAGTTCCTGCGGCTGACCTATGCCGGCTGCCCCAACCCCACCGGGCATTATCTGCGCGACGCCTTCGCGGAGAACGCCTTTCTCTACAGCCTGGCGGATAATCGCCCGCTTCTGGCCATGCAGCAGCGCATCAGCGCGGCCGCGGCGGGGCTTCAGCGGGGCGGGTAGCCGGGCCGCGGCGGCAGGGGCCAGGCCTGCGCCTCCAGCCGATCCGCCGTGCCGGCAATCTGCGCGGCGGCCACCGGATGGCCGGAATCCAGCGCCTCCACCGCCAATTGCCGCAAGGCACCTTGCGGAAGCGAGATAGGAACATAACATGAACTAAAACCAGCCGGGATGCCTGCCCCATGGAGTTGCTTCGCAAGCTGGAAATCCTGGCCGATGCGGCGAAATACGATGCCTCCTGCGCCTCCTCCGGCACAGCCAAGCGCAACAGCCTGAAGGGCGGGCTGGGCAGCACCGAAGGCAGCGGCATCTGCCATGCCTATGCCCCGGATGGCCGCTGCATTTCCCTGCTCAAGCTGCTGCTGACCAATGCCTGCGTCTTCGACTGCGCCTATTGCATCAACCGCGCCTCCTCCAACACGCCGCGCGCCCGCTTCACGGTGGAGGAGGTGGTGCAGCTCACGCTCGGCTTCTACCGGCGCAACACGATCGAGGGGCTGTTCCTGTCCTCCGGCATCATCCGCTCGCCGGACTACACGATGGAACAGGTGGTGCGGGTGGCCCGCGTGCTGCGGCTGGACCACGGGTTTCGCGGCTATATCCACCTGAAGACCATCCCCGACGCTTCGCCCGAATTGCTGGCCGAGGCCGGGCTTTATGCGGACCGGCTCTCCATCAACATGGAATTGCCCACCGTGGCGGGCCTGGAATCCCTCGCCCCCGAGAAGGATTTTCGCCGGATTCGCCACGCCATGGCCGGGCTGCGGATGCGGATCGAGGGCGCGCAGGACGAAGCGAAGACCGCCCGGCGCGCCTCTCCGAAGCGCTTCGCACCGGCCGGGCAGAGCACGCAGATGATCGTCGGTGCCGATGGCGCGGATGACGGTGCCATCCTCGGCACGGCGACGGAACTCTATGCCGGCTACCGGATGCGGCGGGTGTATTATTCCGCCTATTCGCCGATTCCCGACGCGTCCCGCCTGTTGCCGCCGGTGGCGCCGCCGCTGGTGCGCGAACACCGGCTGTACCAGGCGGATTGGCTGCTGCGCTTCTACGGCTTCTCGCGGGAGGAAATCCTGGCCGGCGGCCAGGGCGGCATGCTGGATCTGGAGCTGGATCCGAAGACCGCCTGGGCGCTGCAATCGCGCCAGGATTTCCCGGTGGACCTGAACAGCGCACCGCGGGAGGCGCTGCTGCGCGTGCCCGGACTGGGCGCCAAGACGGTGGAGCGGCTGATCGCGGCCCGCCGGCACACGCGGCTGCGGGCGGCCGACCTCGCCCGGCTGCGCGTCAGCCTGGCCAAGGTGCTGCCCTTCGTGGTGCTGGCGGATCATGTGCCGCGCGGGCTGGAGGCGGCAGGGCTGCGCCACCGGCTGCTGCCCGCCACGGCCTTCGCCGCCGCCTTCTCGACCCCTGGGCGCCCCGCGCAAATGTCGCTGTTCTGATGCCCGCCCTGGCCCCGCGGCAGGGGGTGGCGGTGACGCTGCCCGGCCCCGCCGATTTCACCGCCTGGCGGCAGGCGGCGCGCGGGCTGGTGGCCGCCGATATCCGTCCCGAACAGGCCGAATGGGTGGTGGCGGGGGACCTGCCCGGCCTGCTGGCCGAGGCGCCCGCGCCGCCCCCTTCGGCCTCGCCCTTCAGCGTGCCGCGCGCCTTCCTCGACCAGGCGGAGATCGCCATCCGCCACAGCGATCCGGAACGCTTCGCGCTGCTCTATGGCCTGCTCTGGCGCCTGCTCCATGGCGAGCGGCACCTGATGCAGGCGGCGACGGACCCGGCGGTGATCCGCCTGGCTGCGCTCACCAAGGCGGTGCGACGCGACGCCCACAAGATGCACGCCTTCGTCCGCTTCCGGGAGGTCCAGGCCGAGGACGGCCCGCGCCACATCGCCTGGTTCGAACCCGACCACCATATCGAGGAAGCGGAGGCGGATTTCTTCGTCCGCCGCTTCGCCGCCCTGCGCTGGTCCATCGTCTCGCCGCGCCGCGCCGTGGCCTGGGACGGCATCAGGCTGGAATTCGGCCCCGGCGGGCGGCGGGCCGATGTGCCGCCGGATGATGCGATGGAGCCCCTCTGGCGCGCCTATTACAGCAGCATCTTCAACCCCGCCCGGCTGAAGCCCGGCGCCATGCGGGCGGAGATGCCGCGCAAATACTGGCGCAACCTGCCGGAAGCGGCGGAGATTCCGCGGCTGCTGGCCGAAGCCCCGCGACGCGTGGCGGAGATGATGGAACGCGCCGCCGCCGCGCCCAATCCGCGCCCGCAATCCCCCCGGCATCTTGCCGCGCCGCCGGCCCTGTCCCGCGACAGGCCGACGCCGATCGACACGCCATCCGATCCCGCCCTGGCGCTGGCCGCGCTGCGGGAGGAATTGCTCGCCTGCCCCCACCTGCCGGATTTCGCCGCCCGCGCGACACAACCGGTGTTCGGCGAAGGCCCGCTGGGCGCCGCCCTGATGTTCGTCGGCGAACAACCCGGCGATGAGGAGGATATCGCCGGCCGCCCCTTCATCGGCCCCGCCGGCCGGCTGCTGGACCGCGCCCTGGCGCAGGCCGGGGTGGAGCGCCGCGACGCCTACCTCACCAATGCGGTGAAGCACTTCAAATACACGCCGACCGGCCAGCGCCGCATCCACCAGTCGCCGGATGCGGGCGACATCACCATCTACCGCCCCTTTTTGGCGCGGGAGGTGGCGGCGGTGGCCCCCCGCCTGGTTGTTGCACTCGGCGCCTCGGCGCTGACGGCGCTGACGGGCAAGAAGCTGCCGGTGCTGAAGATTCGGGGGCAGGTGGTGACGGCGCCTGGCGGCCAGCCGGTCTTCGCCACCATCCATCCCAGCTACGTGCTGCGCCTGGCGGACCCGCACGCCCAGGCGGATGGATTTGCCGCCTTCGTGGCCGATCTGCGGACCGCACAGGTGCACACGCAGGGGCTGTAACCGCGCAGAATATACAGATTATCTGCTTAATAACGGCCGGTTGCTGGTTCGACAAATCGTCGAAAGCGGACCCTCGTGGCGCAGCGCAACCCCTATTGGAGTGGCCTCCAGGCCCTTTGGTTGCGGTCAATCTTCGGGACCACCAACACCTACCTCAACTTCGAACCCTCCATGGGGCTCCAGCCGGCTTCCCGACCCCATAACATCAGCGGACCGGTCTGCTGACCGGTCCGAGGCCGCGAATGCGGCGAAGCCAAGGAAACCGGAGGTTTCCGCCCGGCGCCTGAGGGGGCCTGGAGCGGTCACGCGAAAGGGCCGTTGGTATAACTCTTTCCCATCGGCGGCGCCGCGAGCCGCAGGCTTCCCGGGGTTTCGCCGCCGTGGCTCGAGGGCACCGATAGGCATAACGCCCCTACGGCCGCCGCTTGGACAGGATCGGCGGCGGCACGCCCCCGATGGATCGCAGCTCCGCCACCATCGCATCATGCTGTCGGCGCAGCTCCGCCACATTCGCGTCGCGCTGCGCAATCTCCGCCGGCGTCTTCATATTCCAACCCTGCGTGCGCTGGATCTCGTCCCGCTTCGCCAGAATCATGTCCTTCAACTGTTCCCGCCGCGCGATCCGCTCCGGCGGCTCTGGCTCCGGCTCCGGCGCCGGCGGCTCGGCGGTGATGCCGTGGCCCGGGCCCGGCATCAGCATTGCGGGCTCGTCCGGCCAGAAGGCCTCCGATGCCGCCAGCCCCTCGAACAACCGGATCAGGCGGGACCAGCGCACCTCCTGCCCGGCGAAGCCTTCCTCCGCCGCGCGCAGCCCCGCGCCGCGGCCGCCGCGGACCCGGCGGTTGCCGAAGCGGAGATCGCCCTGTTCCAGGAACAGCGCCGCCACGGCCGGGCCATGCGCCTCGGCCAGGAAGGCCTCCACATCCGCCATGCGCGGCCGCCGCGGCAGCCCGCGGCGCCAGTCGCGCCAGTTCGCCATCACGTCCCGCGCATCCAGCAGGATCTGCAGCTTATCGAAGGCGTGGTCGTTGAAGGCTTCCGCCACCCACAGCCAGCCCCAGCGCAGCGCATAGACCAGCCTGAACGCCGCCTCCGCCACCGCCACCCGGCCTCGATGCGCGATGCCCCAGGCCACGGCACCCGCCAGCACCAGCGGCGCAGAGTCCGGCGGCACTCTCGCCAGCGCCAGCCCGGCCAGGGCCGCCCCGCCCAGCAACACCGCGAGGCAATCCACCAGCAGCAGCAGCAGCGAACCCAGCTTGCTGCCCCGCCTCATGCGCTGCCGCCGCGGCGGCCGTTGACGGGGCCGCCGCCCCCGCGGCGCCGGCGTGGCGCGTTCCAGCGCCAAGCGGGACCGGTCCAACAGCGCGGCCACGTCCGCCCGCTGCCCGGCCAGGCCGGATTGCTCCAGCCGTTCGACGAGCGTCTGCAATTCAGAAAGCGACTGGCCCTGCGCCTGCATCCCTACCTCCATCCTCCCTTGTCCACGGGCGGGATTAGGCTGTGGTAAAGAACCACGGATGTTTCGGGCTTGCTAGCTGCGGTTTCCAATCCGGTCACGATCGCCGGCTTCTTGATCGGGCGGATCGAGATCAGCAACCCGCAGGAAGCGGTTGTAGGTTGTACTTCCGTTTCCGTCCTGGCGGCCGCTTGGTTTGGTGTGCTTGGCCGCCTGCTCTCGCTGCCACGCTGGCGGGCGATCTACCTGCAGGCTGGCAACTGGACGGACGTCGTCATAGGCTTGGCTCTGCCGGGCTGCGCCGTCCTTGCGGTCTGGCCTTTGCTTCACAGCTGAAATGAGACGCCAGGAGCGGGAGTTGTAACCGCGCAAAATATACAGATTGTCTATTTGCTAACGGCCGGTTACTGCTCCGGCACATTGTCGAAAACGGACCCGTCGTGGCGCAGCGCAATCCCTACTGGAATGACCTCCAGGCCATGGCGGCGCGGGCCGCCTTCCGAACCACCAACACCTACCTGAATTTCGAAACCGCCTTCGACCAGCCGACCTATGAGAGGGAGGCGGTGGCGCGCGATACGATCAACCCCGAGCTGGGCTTCGACGTGATCGCGGTGCGGCTCGAAGTCGGCAATGCCTATGACTTCCGTTCCTTCGGCAACGGCGGCATGGAACTCTACATCTTCGATGCTGCGGGATTCCTGCTGATCTCCTTCGATTCGGACGACTGGGGTATCAGTACCGGCATCGACACCATTCTGGACTTCCTGCCGAGCTACACCGGCACCCATTACCTTTTTGTCGAAAGCTCCGGCGGCAACAGCTACCAGGTCACGGCGACCGAGGACATCTCGGCCGATGGGCGCAATGGCCCACCGATCCAGATCAATCCGAACGAGCTCAGTTTCTATCCGACGCCAATCGTGCAGAGCGAAGGCGACAGTTTTTTTGGCTGGACGGACTTCCACGTCACCGTCCAGCGTAGTGGCGACCTCCGTGGTGACGTCTCCGCCACTTGGCAGATCAGCGGCCGCGGCGACAATCCGACCCGCGCCAGCGATTTCCAGACCACCTCTGGCACGGTCAACCTGGCCGATGGCGAGAGCTCGAAGGTCATCACGCTGCGCGTCCAGGCGGATATGGGGGCGGAGCCGGATGAGACCTTCACCGTCACGCTGAGCAACCCGTCCGCCGGCTACAGGCTCGGCAATGCCTCAGTGTTGGGCACCATTCTCGACGACGACACGAACCCGGTCTTTGTCACCATCCTGCCGCTGGCGACAGAGTATGTCGAAGGCTCGGACGGCGGCGCCAGCACGCACAGCTTCATCGTCCAGCGCAGTTCGGGCGTCGGGACCGCGCAGGCTGGCTGGTCGATGTCGCGCGCCCTGGGCACCACTGCGGATGCCGACGATTTCGTCGGCAATGTCCTGCCCTCCGGCACCGTGACCTTCGCGGCCGGCGAAACCCAGAAGCTGGTCACGCTGCAGCTGCGGGGCGACCAGACGCCGGAGCCGGACGAGGCCTATACCCTTGTGCTGCGGGATCTGGTCAGCCTCCGCTGGAACACCGATCCGGTCACCATCACCATCCGCGACGACGACGCCCCCCTGTCGCAGCTCGCAGTCGGGGCAACCCCGGACAGTGTGGCGGAGGGCACCGGAAGCGGCGTGCGCGTGGTCAACTTCGCCGTGACGCGCAGTGGCGACCTCTCCGGCACCAGCACAGCGTCCTGGCGCGTGGTGACGGAGGCGGGCGGCGCCAATGCGGCGGATTTCCAGAACGGCGTGCTGCCGTCGGGCATCGTCACCTTCGCGCCGGGCGAGGATTCCCAGATCATCACGGTCCGTGTCCTGCGCGATAGCCAGATCGAGGCCAATGAGCGCTTCGGCGTCGTGCTCGAGGCGCCATCCCACCGCACCGGCATTGCGCAGAATGCGCCCGTCTGGGTCACCATCCTGGACGACGACCGGCCGCCGCCGGCGCCGCCGCCGCCGCAGATCATCTCGCTGGTCGCGCTGGAGCCGGATGGCGTGCTGGAGGGTACGGCCGGCGACACCAGCATCCACCGGTTCCTCATCACCCGCAGCCACGCCGACCTGCCGACGCCGACCCTGTCCTGGGCGGTCTCCGTCAGTGGCGAGAACAGCGTTGATGTCCGGGACTTCGCAGGAGGCGCCGTGCCGCAGGGCAGCGTGACCTTCGCCGAGGGCGAGCTGAGCCGGATCATCCAGATCGAAGTCGTGCCCGACTACGACAACGAGCCGGACGAGACGTTCCGGCTGGGCTTCACATCCCTCCCGGCCGGCGTCGTCTTCGCCAACACATCCGTCTCCGGTACCATCCGCACGGATGATGTGCAGCCGGCCGGCTTCAGCCTGTCCATGGACCAGGCCGCAGGGGTGGTGGAAGGCACCGGCAACGGCCGCACTTCGCTGACCTTCGTCATTGTCCGCGATCGCAGTTGGGGCACGGATCAGGTGACCTGGCGCATCTCGACCGAGTTGCAGGAGGCCATGGGCTACGCCAATTCGGCAGTGGCCGATTTCGTGCCGGGACAGGCGATGTCGGGCGTCGCAACCTTCCGCCCGGGCGACACGGAAGTCGCCGTGACGGTGTCCCTCGCGAGGGATGCCATCGATGAACAGGATGAAGGCTTCTTCTTCCAGTTGAACGACGGGCAGCCTTTTGCCGATGGCATCCTCGTCGAGTATCACGCGGTCATTCTCGACGACGATGTACCGCCCGCCTCGCTGGCCATCGCCGCCGTCACCGCCACGCGCGCCGAAGGCACCGGCAGTGGCGTGACGGTGCATGACTTCGTGGTGACCCGCAGCGGCAACCTCGATATCGCGGCCACCGCCCGCTGGTCCGTGCAGGGCACCGGCGACCAGCCGGCCAATGCCGCGGATTTCCTGGGCGGCGTGCTGCCCGGCGGCACCGTCAGCTTCGCCGCCGGCCAGGCCAGCCAGACCATCAAGGTGCGCACCCTGCGCGACGCAACGGCTGAGCGGGATGAGGCCTTCCGCGTCACCCTGCACGACGCCAGCAGCGGCGTGGTCCTGGCCACCGACAGCGCCGTCGTCATCCTGCAGGATGACGACACCCAGCGGGCCAGCTATGCGCTGACGCCGGCCGCCAGCAGCCGTGCGGAAGGCAACGGCAGCGGCGTGACGGTGCATGAATTCACCGTGACGCGGGAAGGCGATCTTTCGGCCGCACAGGTCGCATGGTCGGTCGCCGGTCACGGCGCCGCGGCCGCCAATGCGGCGGATTTCATGGGCGGCGTGCTGCCCGCGGGCACCATCGGCTTCGCCGCGGGCCAGGCCAGCCAGCTGCTGAAGGTGCGCGTGCAGCGCGATGCCACGGTGGAGGCGAATGAGGCCTTCGCCGTCACGCTGCGCGGCCCAGGCGGCCAGGTGCTCGCCACCGCCAGCGCCACCATCACCAATGACGACCAGCCGGCGCTCGCCTTCACCGCAAGCCTAACGGCCGCCACGGCCAGCCGTGCGGAGGGCACCGGCACGGGGGTCTCCGTCTACGAATACACCGTGACGCGCAGCGGTGAGCTCAGCGCCGCCGAATTGACCTGGTCGGTCGCCGGCCAGGGCGCGGCGGCCGCCAATGCGGCGGATTTCATGGGTGGCGTGCTGCCCTCCGGCCGCCTCGTCTTCGCCGCCGGCGAGGCCAGCCAGGTGCTGAAGGTGCGTGTGCAGCGGGATGCCGCGGTGGAGGCGGATGAAGGCTTCGCCGTCACGCTGCGCGGACCGGCTGGGCAGGTGCTCGCCACCGCCAATGGCAGCATCCTGAACGATGACGGCGCCCGCACGACGTTCAGCGTCGCGCCCACCAGCCTGAGCATGGCCGAGCGCACCGGCACCGGCGTCTCGGTTTACAACTTCACCGTCACCCGCCAGGGCGATGTCTCCACCGCCGGGGAGGCTGCCTGGTCGGTCCGCGGCTTCGGCGACAATCCGGCGGATGCGATGGATTTCCTGGGCGGTGTGCTGCCCTCCGGCCGCCTCGTCTTCGCCGCCGGCGAGGCGAGCCAGGTGGTGAAGGTCCGCGTTCTGCGCGATGGGGTGGCGGAGGCGGATGAGGGTTTCCTGCTGAGCCTGCCAGGCGCCACCGCCATTGGCGTGATCCTGGACGACGACACCCCCCGGCTGGCCGCCAGCGCCCAGGGCGACCTGCATCTGTTTGGCTGAGCCGCGACCGGCGGCAAAGGCACCGCCTATGGTCGTCATCGGGACAGCTGGATCGACCACCGCACCATTCCGGGACATGCTGTGCAGGCAAGCCAAGCCTGCCCACGCTGGAAGAGAGATCAAGACAATGCGCAAGACGATGATGACCGCCCTGGTTTTCGGCAGCCTCGCCGCCCTGGCCCCGCAGGCGGCCCATGCCCAGGCCTATACCTGGCAGGGGCCGACGCTGCTCTCCTCCGGCACCACCATGAATGGCTGCCGCCTGCGCACGCCGGTGGCGACCCATAATGGCAGCCTCGGCCTCAGCAGCATCTTCCTGACCGTGAGCAATACGGGGTCGCAACCGGTGCGCCTCACCGCCAATGTGGAGCTGTCCGGCAACAACTCCCGCAAATCCGGCAATATCAGCTCGGGCGTGATCCCGGCCGGCAGCCAGGCCTCGATCCAGGTCTTTCCGCCCGGCGGCTCGACCCGGACCGGCACGACGCTGCGGGTGACCTTCACGAGCTGCGCGCCCGCCACGAACTGAACGCCGCTCAGTTCAGGCGCTGGCGCAGCTCCTCCAGCAGGCCGCGCACACGGGCGGCCTGCACGCCCTGCGGGGCCAGCACCAGGAACCGCTCCAGCGCCGCGATCGCGGCGCCGATGCGGTCCAGGCGCTGGTGCATCAGCCCGGCCTCCCGCCACAGCGGCGCGGCATCGGGCGCGATGCGCAGCATATCCTCCGTGCAGTCCACCGCGCCGGGCAGGTCGCCATCACGCAGCCGGCGCACCTTGATGTTGTTCTGCAGCCGCAGCAGCACCGCGCGCTTGTCCATCGGCGCCAGGGTCGCCGGGCCAAGCTCCGCCTGCTCACCCGCGAAGCGCTTCAGCGTGGCGCGCAGCGCCGGCGCCTCCATCGCCTCGCCGCCGGCGAAGACATCCACCACCACCTTGCCGCGCCCGGCGAGTGCCACCAGGAAATGGCCGGGGAAATCCACGCCATGCGCCTCCCACCCCGCCGCTTCCGCCGCATGCAGCCAGAGGATGCCGAGCGCCACGGGCAGGCCGCGGCGGCGTTCGATCACCCGCAGCAGATTGGCATTGGCCGGGTCGTCATAGGTCTCGCCATCCCCGCCATAGCCGAAGCGGCCATGGATCACCTCCGCCAACACGGCGCGGCGGCGGGCGGCATCGCCGTCATCGGCCGCCCGGTCCGCGGCCGCGGCCTGCACCGCCTCCCGCGCCAGCGCGGTCAGGTGTTCGGCGCCGGCGCGCCAGTCATGGTCCGGCGCATCGATGCGCGCCATTTGCAGCGCCGCCGCGGCGATGTCGATTTCGGAATCGGGCAGGCTGCCCACCGCGGCCAGCGCCGCGCGCGCTTCCGCCGCGCTCACCTGTCAGGCCGCCGCGGCCGGAACCATGCGGCCGAGGCGCCGGCCACCGAAGATATGGACATGGAAATGCGGCACCTCCTGCCCGGCATCCTCGCCCATGTTGGACAGGATGCGGTAGCCATTCGCCTCCAGCCCCAACGCCTTGGCCACCGTGCCGACGGCCCGCCAGAAGCCGGCGATCTCCGCCTCGGTGGCATGCGCCGAGAAATCCGCCTGGCTGACATAGGCGCCCTTCGGGATCACCAGCACATGCACCGGCGCCTGCGGGTTGATGTCGTGGAAGGCCAGCGCGAAGGCGTCCTCATGCACCGCCTTGGCCGGAATCTCCCCGCGCAGGATGCGGGCGAAGATGTTGGCGGGGTCGTAGGGCGGCAGGCCGGTCACACGCATTTCCGTCAGGCTCCCGATGCAGTGCGGCCCTGTTCAGAGACCGTTTGAGAAGACTGGCGGGTCCGTCTCGCGGCGCTTTTCCGCCCCTGCTGCGTTGGTCGGCTTGCCGATGCAACCAGCATCGGGGGCACCGCCCGCCTTGCAGGACCGAAAAATCGCCTGCGGTCCATCAGCCGCCCGCAGTCTCGAACGCTCTCTTATGGCAGCTTGGTGGTGTTCGCCGCCCGCACCAGGGCCTTGGGCCGTGCCGCCTTCTCCGCGATGCCGGAAATGCCCTGGCGGCGGGCGAGCTCCGCCCAGACCTCCTCCGGCGCGATGCCGGCATCCACCCAGACCACCATCAGGTGATACAGCAGGTCCGCGCTTTCCAGCACCGTGGCGGTGCGGTTGCCCAGCGTCGCCTCGATGACGCATTCCACCGCCTCCTCCCCCAGCTTCTGCGCCACCTTGGCGGTGCCGCGCGCCAGCAGCCGGGCGGAGTGGGAGATGGCGACATCGCCGGCGGCGCGGCGTGCTTCCACCGTCTGCCACAGCGCATCCAGGATGCTGGCCTCCGCACCCGCCACGGTGAAGGGCGCCAGCGCCCCGGCGCCGGCGGCCAGCGCGCGCGGTCTGGCCAGCATTTGCGGGGCGGGGATGGAAGCGGGCAGCGGCAGCGCGGCGGCCAGGCGCGCGGATTTGCGCCGCGCCTTGGGCTTCAGCTTCGGCTCCGCCTTGGGCTTCAACTTCGGCTCCGCCTTGGGCTTCAGCTTCGGCGCCGCCTTGGGCTTGGCTTTCGCCTTCGCCTTGACCTTGACCTTCAGCTCCGCCTCGGGCTTGGCCTTCGCCTTGGTCACTTTCGACTTGGCGGGCTTCGCCTTGGCGCCGGGCTGTGCCGGCTGCCGCTTCACCGTCTTGGCCATCAGACTGCCTCCGCCAGCGGGCGCACCGGCAGGCCGGCGGCTTCCAGCGCCGCCTTGGCCTCACCGATCCGCATCTGGCCGTAATGGAACACACTGGCCGCCAGCAGCCCGGTTGCCCCGGCCCGCGCGCCCTCCACGAAATGCTGCGCTTCCCCCACCCCGCCGGAGGCGACGATGGGCAGCCGCACCGCCGCCCGCACCGCGCGCAGCAGCGCCAGGTCGAAGCCCGCGCGGGTGCCGTCGCGGTCCATCGAGGTCAGCAGGATCTCCCCCGCGCCGCGTTCTTCCGCCTGCCGGCACCATTCCACCGCATCGATGCCGGTGCCGCGGCGGCCGCCATGGGTGAAGACCTCCCACCCGCCCTTGCCATCCCCGCGGGCATCGACGGCAACCACGATCGCCTGGCTGCCAAAGGCCTCCGCGCCGCGCGTCACCAGCGCCGGGTCGGCGACGGCGGAGGAATTGATGGAGATCTTGTCGGCACCGGCCAGCAGCAGCCGGCGCATATCCTCCACGCTGCGGACGCCACCGCCCACGGTCAGCGGGATGAAGACCTGCGCCGCGGTGCGGGAGACGACGTCGAGGATGGTGTCCCGCCCCTCATGGCTCGCGCCGATATCGAGGAAGGTGACCTCGTCCGCCCCCTCGCGGTCGTAGATCCGTGCCTGCTCGACGGGGTCCCCCGCATCGCGCAATTCCAGGAAATTCACGCCCTTGACGACGCGGCCATCCTTCACGTCCAGGCAGGGGATCACACGCAGGGCCAGCACCGGCAGCACTCCGGAGGGGAACGGGGGACAAATCCCGACATGTCGCTTGCCGCCCCGGCCGGCGGCTGCGGCGGCGCGAAGGCGCTGATTGCGTCCTGGGGGCCGGCTGGTCAAGCCATGTTGATGCGGTGCAACAGCAAGGCCAGCAGCCAGGCCGCCAGGCCGAAGCCCAGCAGGCCCTGCACATCCCGGTTCCGCAGCAGCGCCGCCGGGCTGGCACCCTGCACCCAGGGCGGTCGCCGCCGCAGCAGGCGCAGGCCAAGGCGGATGCCGAGCCAGCCAGCCAGCACGGCGCAGGCGGCCCAGGCCAGCTCCAGCGCCGCGACCAGCATGGCGCCGTTCAGGCCGCCAATTGCAGCGCTTCCGCCGGGTCCACCCGGCCGTCATACAGCGCCCGGCCCAGGATCGCCCCGGCCACCACGCCATCCGCCTTCAGCGCCACGATGTCATCGATCGAGGCCACGCCGCCCGAGGCGATGACCGGGATCGGCACGGCGCGGGCCAGCGCCGCCGTGGCCGCCACATTCACCCCGGTCAGCATGCCGTCGCGGGCGATGTCCGTGTAGATGATGGCGCAGGCGCCGCTTTCGGCGAAGCCGGCCCAGCCTTCCGTCGCCACGAAGCCATCCCGCGCATCGATGCCGAGCGCCACGCGCCCGGGGAAGGCGCGGCAGGCGGCGCGGGCGAAATCGGGGTCCTTCACCGCCGCCGAGCCCAGGATGATGCGGGTGACGCCGGCGGCCAGCCAGGCCTCCGCCGTGGCCATGTCCCGGATGCCGCCGCCCAGCTGCACCGAAAGCCCCGGCACGGCAGCGATGATGGCCTGCACCGCCGCCACATTGGCCGGGCGGCCGGCGAAGGCGCCGTCGAGGTCCACCACATGCACCCAGGCGAAGCCGGCGCGGGCGAAATCCGCGGCCTGTGCCGCCGGGTCCGCGTTGTAGATGGTGGCCTGCGCCATGTCGCCGCGCTTCAGCCGCACCACCTGGCCAGCCTTCAGGTCGATGGCCGGGTACAAGGTCAGTCCCATGGGTGGTCCCTATCTGGCGCCGATCAGGCTATCCGTGGTCCGGCCGCGGCCAGGCTCCAGCAGCTTGTGGTAGAAATGCCCGGCGACGGTGCGGCCTTCCACACGGGCATAGGCCGGGTGGGTGCCCCAGCGCGTGTAGCCCAGCGCCTCGAACAGCGCGATGGCGCTTTCCTGCGTCTCCCGCACGTCCAGGTTCAGCACGCGCAGTCCGGTGGCGGCGGCCTGTTCCTCCACCCGGTCCACCAGCATGCGCGCCAGGCCGAAGCCGCGGGCATAGGGGGCGATATAGGCGTGGGTGAGCTGGGCGGCGAAGGCCTGCGCCTCGTTGTTGCGCGGTGGGCGGACCAGCTGCGCGCTGCCGACCACGGTGCCGTCGAGGCGCGCGATGAACAGGGTGCGGTCCGGCACCAGCAGCACGCCGCGGAAATGCCGCGCCAGGGCGGCGCGGTCCTGGCTGCTGACCCAGCCGAAGCCGCCACCTTCGATGATCGCGGCGTTCGTCGCCTCGCACAGATCGGCCAGGTCATGCGGGGTCAGCGCGATGGCCACTTCCACCGCCATCTCATGCTTGCCGGCGCGCTGCGTGCTCATGCCGCAAGCTCCGGTTCCCAGGCCAGGAAATTGGCCAGGATGCGCAGCCCGACCAGGCTGCTTTTCTCCACATGGAACTGCGTGCCGGCCAGATTGTCCCGGCCGACGATGGCAGCGACGGGGCCGCCATAGGCGGTGCTGGCCAGAAGCTGGGCCGGCGCGCCGCCGGACAGCGCGTAGGAATGCACGAAATAGGCATGCATGCCGGGGCTGATGCCCGCCAGCAGCGGATGCGCCGGCTGCGCCAGGTCCAGCCCGTTCCAGCCCATCTGCGGCAGCGGCAGCGCGCTGCCATCCGGCCCGCGCGGGTCCATCGGCGCGATCTCACCGCTGATCCAGCCGAGGCCGGGCGTCGTGCCGTGTTCCAGGCCACGTTCCGCCATCAGCTGCATGCCGACGCAGATGCCGAGGAAGGGTTTCTTCGCCTCGATCACCGCGGAATGCAGCGCGGCCACCATGCCGGGCAGGGCATCCAGCCCGCGGCGGCAGGCGGCGAAGGCGCCCTGGCCGGGCAGCACGATGCGATCGGCGGCCAGCACATCGGCGGCGTCCGTGGTGACGCGGATGCTGGCTTCGACGCCGGCTTCCGCCACCACCCGCTCCAGCGCCCGCTGGACGGAGGCGAGGTTGCCCGAGCCGGGGTCGATGACCGCAATCCTCATGGGGCCTGCCGCACCAGGTCGGGCCGCTGCTGCATCAGGCGGAACCAGGCGATCTCCAGATCCGGCGCCGCCACCACCCCGGCCAAGGGCTGGCCGCGGCGGGCCAGGCGGGCGCGCAGCCGGTCCCGTGCCTCGAAGCCGGCCAGCACATGCAGGGCAGGGACGGTGACGGAGGCCAGGGCCTCGGGCAGCAGGGCGCCGGCGGCGAGCGTCAGCACCAGGAAGCCCAGCGCCTCCCACCACAGGCGGTGCCAGGCGAACCAGAGCGGGCCGAAGATGGCGGCGGCGAGGGAAAAACCCTCCGCCACCAGCACCGGCGGGCGGCCCTTCGGCTCCGGCCAGCCTTCGGGTCCGGGCGGCGGGGGGGCTTCGGCGTGAATGGTGAAGAGCTTCATCTCAGCCCTCCAGGGAGCCTTTGGTGGATGGGATGACCCCGGCGGTGCGGGGGTCCAGCTCCACCGCCATCCGCAATGCGCGCGCCGCGGCCTTGAAACACGCCTCGGCCACATGGTGCGCGTTGCTGCCCGCCTTCAAGGTGACATGCAGGGTGATGCCGGCATTGAAGGCGAAGGCGCGGAAGAATTCCTCGACCAGTTCCGTGTCGAAGCTGCCGATCTTGGGGCGCTGGAAGGGCACGGACCAGGAGAGGAAGGGGCGGCCGGAGATGTCGAAGCGGCGGATGCCGCGCTTGTCGCCCAGCGCCTGGCGCAGCGCCTGGCCGAGCACGATGCCCACATCCTCCACCGTGTGGTGGTCGTCGATATGCAGGTCGCCCTTCGCCGCCACCGTCAGGTCCATCAGCGAATGGCGGGCCAGGGCGGTCAGCATGTGGTCGAAGAAGCCGACCCCGGTCGCGACATCGGCGCTGCCGCGGCCATCAAGGTCCAGCGTCAGGCGGATATCGGTTTCCGAGGTGGCGCGGGCGATGGTGGCTTGGCGCGTCATGGCGCTGCACTACCCGATAGGGCGCGCCGGGTCCACGGTTCCGGCAGACGCCGATCCACCCCCCGCTTGCCGCAGGCGCGGCCCCGCGCCATCTGGGCGTGATGCACGCGACACACGCACCACCTTCCTCCGGCCCAATCTCGTCGAGTCACGACCCGCTGGGCTGGCACGGCACCACCATCCTCTGCGTCCGCAAGGACGGGCGCGTGGCCATGGCCGGCGATGGCCAGGTCTCGCTCGGGCAGACCGTGGTCAAGGGCAATGCCCGCAAGGTCCGCCGCATCGCCCAGGGCAAGGTCCTCGCTGGTTTCGCCGGCGCCACGGCGGATGCCTTCACATTGCTTGAGCGCCTCGAAGCCAAGCTGGAGCGCTTTCCGGACCAGCTGGAACGCGCCTGCGTCGAGCTGGCGAAGGATTGGCGCACCGATCGCTACCTGCGGCGGCTGGAGGCGCTGCTGGCGGTGGCGGATGGCAAGCGCAGCCTGCTGCTGACCGGCCAGGGCGATGTGCTGGAGCCGGAGGACGCGATCATCGGCATCGGCTCCGGCGGCAATTACGCGCTGGCCTCGGCCCGCGCCCTGCTGCCGGTGGATGGGCTGTCGGCGGAGGAGATCGCGCGGCGGTCCATGGCGATCGCGGCCGGCATCTGCGTCTACACCAATGGCAACATCGTTCTTGAAATGATTGAATCGTGACGGAAACGGTCAATTTGTCCCCCCGGGAAATCGTCTCGGAGCTGGACCGCCACATCGTCGGCCAGAACGACGCCAAGCGCGCGGTCGCCATCGCGCTGCGCAATCGCTGGCGCCGCCAGCAGCTTCCCGCTGGCTTGCGGGAAGAAGTGGTGCCGAAGAACATCCTGATGATCGGCCCGACCGGCTGCGGCAAGACGGAAATCGCCCGTCGCCTGGCCCGCCTGGCCAATGCGCCCTTCCTGAAGGTGGAGGCCACGAAGTTCACCGAGGTCGGCTATGTCGGCCGCGACGTCGAAAGCATTATCCGGGATCTGATCGAGGTCAGCATCACCCAGACGCGTGACCAGTCGCGCAAGGCCGTGCAGGCCAAGGCCGAACTCGCCGCCGAGGAACGGCTCGTCACCGCGCTGGTCGGCGAGGGCGCTGCCGGCGAAACCCGCCAGAAATTCCGCCGCATGCTGCGCGAGGAATCGCTGGAAACGCGGGAAATCGAGGTGCAGGTCGCCGAACAATCCGCGCCCATCGGCATGATGGATATGCCCGGCATGCCGCCGCAGATGGGCAACATGCAGGAAATGCTGGGCAAGATGTTCGGCGGCCGCACCAAGCCGCGCAAGATGCAGGTGGCCGAGGCCCGCCAGCATCTGATCAAGGACGAGGCCGACAAGCTGCTGGACCAGGAGGCGCTGACCCGCGAGGCGATCTCCAACGCGGAGAATAACGGCATCGTCTTCATCGACGAGATCGACAAGGTGTGTGCCCGCACCGGCGAAGGCGGCGTGCGCGGCGGCGACGTATCCCGGGAAGGCGTGCAGCGCGACCTGCTGCCGCTGATCGAGGGCACCACCGTCACCACCAAGCATGGGCCGGTGAAGACCGACCACATCCTGTTCATCACCTCCGGCGCCTTCCACCAGGCCAAGCCCTCCGACCTGCTGCCCGAACTGCAGGGCCGCCTGCCGATCCGCGTCGAGCTCTCCGCCCTGACGCGCGAGGATTTCCGCCGCATCCTGACGGAGCCCGAGCATTCATTGGTAAAACAGTATATCGCGCTGCTGGGGACGGAGGGTGTCACGCTCGACATCACCGAGGGCGCGACGGACGCCATCGCCGACCTCGCCGCCGAGATCAACGCCACGGTTGAGAATATCGGGGCGCGGCGGCTGGCGACGGTGATGGAGCGGCTGCTGGACGAGATTTCCTTCACCGCCTCCGACCGGGGCGGGGAGAGCATTTCGGTGGATGCGGAGCTGGTGCGGACCCGCGTGGCGCCGCTGGCGGGGAATGCGGATCTGTCCAGGTTCATCCTGTAGCCACGGAAGTGGACACGGCGCAGGGCGGCCTGTTATAACCCTCGTATCCACGGAGGGTTTGACATGGCCACCCTGAAGCTGCGCGCAATCGGCAACTCGGTCGGCTTTGTCCTGCCGAAAGAGCTTCTGGCTCGGCTGAACCTCTCCGAGGGCGATACGGTGCAGGTGGTGGAAAGCAGCGACGGCCTGCTGTTGACCACCATGCCGCAGGAAACCGAGACGCAGCTGGAGCTCGGCCGCGAACTGATGCGGAAATACCGGGAAACCTTCGCGGCGCTGGCGAAATGACCGAGCCACGCTGGCTTGACAAGCCGGCGCTGCTGTTCCTGCACCGGGAAGGGCTGCGCCAGTTTGGCGGCGCCGAGGGGCTGCGCGATGAGGGGCTGCTGGACAGCGCCCTCGCCCGGCCGCGCAACCGCTTCGCCTATGAAGCCGAGCATGACCTGTGCGTGCTGGCCGCGGCCTATGCCCATGGCATCGTCCGCAACCACCCCTTCGTGGATGGCAACAAGCGCGCGGCCCTGGCGGCGGCGGGCGTGTTCCTGATGGCGAACGGGCTCGATCTCGTCGCCCCGCCGGCGATGGTGACGGTGGCCGTGCTCGACCTTGCGGCCGATGACATGTCCGAGGGCGACTTCGCAATCTGGCTGCGCGCCCATACCGAACGGCGCCCCTGACACCCCATATCGCGAAAATGTCCATCACCCTCGCCCCCCCGCCCCCCGATATCCTGCCCGCCGAGGCCCGTGCCGAGCTGGTGCGCGCCGTGGCGCAGCTGGAGGATGTGTCGCTGGCCGCGCGCTTTTCGGCGGCCCTCGGCACGCCGATCGAGGCGTTGAAGAACCGGCTGCCCACCAGCGCGCAAACCTTGCTGGATGGCGCGGTGAAGCGGGCCCTGTCCTCCGCCATGCAGGCGGCGCTCAAGGCGCAGCCCTCGGCCAATCCCACGCCGCTGCCGGCGGCCTGGTTCCACCGGGGCCTGGCCGCGGCGGCCGGCGCGGCGGGGGGGGCCTTTGGGCTGCCCGGCACGCTGGTGGAATTGCCGGTCTCCACCACGCTGCTGCTGCGCCAGATCGCGGCGGTGGCGGAGGCGAATGGGGAAACGCTGGGCGACCCGCTGATCGCCGCCGAATGCCTGAAGGTTTTTGCGCTCGGCGGCCGCGACAGCCGGGATGACGCCTCGGAATCCGGCTATTTCGCCGTGCGCCTGGCGCTGGCGGAGGCGCTGAAGGGCGCGGTGGGCAAGGGCATGGCGGGGGCACTGCTGCCCGGTTTCCTCGGCACCATCGCGGCGCGCTTCGGCGGGCCGGTGGCGCTGAAACTCTCCGCCCAGGCGGCGCCGGTGATCGGCGCGGCGGCGGGGGCGGCGGTGAACATCGCCTTCCTCGAACATTTCCGGGGCGTCGCGGAGGGCCATTTCACCGTCCGCCGGCTGGAACGCCTGCATGGCAAGGTCGCGGTGCAGGCGGCTTATGAGGAGCTGGCCACCCAGCGCGACGCCCGCTTCATGGCGTGACCCGGCCGGGCTGACGCGCCATCCTGCCGGCATGGCAGGCGCTCCGGCATGGCAGGGTTTCACGCAGGCACTGGGCGCCCCAGCCCTCGCCATGGGCGCCACCTTCCTGGCCTTCGGCGCGGCGGTGGCGGAAGCCGGGCTTTCGCTGACCTGGGCGCTGCTGTGTACCGGCGCGGTCTACGGCATGGCGGGGCAGCTCGTGCTGCTGCAGGTGGCAGCCGGCGGTGGCGCCGCATTGCCGGCCACCATCGCGGCCACGGCGGCCAATGCGCGTTTCCTGCCCATGGCGGTGGCGATCGCACCGCTGCTCGGGCAGCGGGCGCGGCGCTGGTGGGCGCTGCCCTTCATCGCCATCACGCCCTGGGCGGCTGGGATGCGGGTGCTGCCCACCCTGGCGGAGGCCGCGCGGCTGCCCTGGTTCCTGGGCTTTGCCGTGGCGTCCTGGTGCGCGGCCCTGGCGGCCACCGCCGCGGGCCATCTGGCGGCGCCACAGCTTCCGCCTGAACTCCGCGCCGCGCTGCTATTCGCCAACCCCTTGTATTTCTGCCTGCTGCTGGCCGCCGATGCCGGGCGGCCCGGCGTGGGCGTGGCGCTGCTGGCCGGCGTGCTGGCGGCGCCGCTGGCCCATGCGGTGGGTGGCGCCTGGGGCCTGCCGCTGGCCGGGCTGGTGGGCGGGACGCTCGCCTTTCTGTGGCTGCGCCGGCGGTGAGCCAGGCGGATTGGGCGCTGGCGCTGACCATCGGCATCGGCCTGGCGCTGCGGGGCGGCGGGCTGCTGCTGGGCGGCGCCTTGCGGCCGGATCATCCGGCCATCGCCTGGGCCTCCGCCGTTTCCGTCGCCACGCTGGCCGCCTTCGTCACCCTGGCCATTGCGGCGCCGGCCGGGCTGCTGGCCACCGTGCCCTGGCCGGCGCGGCTGGCCGGGCTGGCCGCGGGTGGCCTGGCCTTCTGGTTGCTGCGCGGGCGGCTGCTGCCAGCCATGGCGGCGGGCCTCGTTGCCCTGCTGCTGGCCCGGGGCTGGACCGGATGATACAACAAATCGTGATCAGGCGGGACAGCACCAGCCTGCAGCGAATGGCGCGCGGATGATTGGCTTCGACCTGGGTTCCGAGGCTGGGCGCGAACGTGCACGTCTCGCGATGGAAAACTTCGGCATCGCCTTCTTCGAATCCAACATGGCCACCGGGCTGGTCGTGGTCTCGCCGAATGCCTTCGCCATGTTCGGCCTGCCGGTGCCGCCCAGCATGCCGGTGGAGCGCACCGGCTTCTGGGAGTGCTACCACCCGGAAGACCAGGCCGAGGCCCGCGCCACCTTCGAGGCCGATCTCCGCGGTGAACGCCACCGCGACATCTATTGCGAGCGCGTCCGCATCATCCGCCAGACGGACCGCGCCATCCGGCATATCGAGTTCCTGGGCCGCATGTTCGGCCCGCCCGGCGCCCGCACCCATATCGTCGGCATGCTGCGCGACGTGACCGATGCGGCGGAAGCCGAGGCGCGCCGCGGCCTGCTGGTGCGGGAGGTGAATCACCGCGCCAACAACACGCTATCCGTCGTGCAATCCCTGCTGCGGCTGACCCAGGCGGCGGATGTGCCGGACTACAAGCGGCAGCTGGAGGGGCGGATCCTGTCGCTGGCCCGGACCCAGACCCTGGTGGACCAGGCCGCCCAGCACCCCGCCGCCTTCGCCCTGCTGATCGCCTCCGAACTCGCCGCCTACCGCGACCACATCACGCTGGAGGTGGATACGGTGCCGGACCTCGTGGCCTCCGCCGTGCAGCCGGTGGCGATGGTGCTGTATGAGATGGCCACCAATGCCGCCAAGCACGGCGCGCTCGGCGCTGCCGCCGGGCAGGTGCGGATCGCGGCGGCGCAGGAGGGGGCGGTGGTGGTGGTGCGTTGGGCGGAACATGGCGGGCCACCGCTGGTCGCCCCACCGCAGCGCAAGGGCACCGGCATGGCGGTGATCCAGTCCCAGATCCGCCGCCTCGGCGGCACGCAGATCCTGGACTGGAGCCCGGCCGGGCTGGTGGCGGAGCTGCGCTTCCCGCTGGCGAACTGGGCCGGGCCGGACAACGCCGCGGACGACCCCGCCGGACCTGCGCCTTCGCCCGGCGTCAGGTGAAGCCGTAGAGCCGCGCCGGATTCTCCACCAGGATCGCCCGGCGCTGCGCCGCATCCGGCGCCCAATCGGCCAACAGGTCGAGCAGCGCCGAATCATCCGGGATGGTGGTGGCGTTGGGATGCGGCCAGTTGGTGCCCCAGACCATCTGCTGTGGCGCCGCCGCCACCAAGGCTTGCGCCAGGGGCGAGACCGCCTGCGGCCGCAGCTGGTCCAGGCTGTAGGGGGAGGACAGCTTCACCCAGCCGCGCCCCGCCTGCACCAGGTCCATCACCACGCCCCAGGCCGGATGCGCCGCCCAATCCGCCAGCGGCAGCTGCGCGAAATGGTCGAACACCACCGGGCAGGGCGCGGCGCGCAGCACCGGCGCCAGCTCCGCGATCAACGCGGCGCTGGCAAAAATCTGCATGTGCCAGCCGAGATCGGCCATGCGGCGCGCCAGCGGTGCCACATCCGCCGGCGCCAGCGGAATGCCCTGCACCAGATTGGCCCGCGCGCCGACCACGCCGGCCGCCGACATCTCACGCGCCAGGCCCTCATCGAAATCGGGCCGCACCACCGCCACCATCCGGGCGCGCCCCGGCCCCGCCGCCTGCAACGCGGCCAGATGCAGCGCGTTGTCCAGCCCATAGGTGGAAGGCTGCACCAGCACCTGCCGCTGGATGCCGAGGCGGGCCATCAGCCGGGCATGGTCCGCCAGGGAGGCGCTGGCATGCGCCCGCGTGCCCGGCGCCATCGGTGCGGCCGCGTCATAGACATGGTGGTGGCAATCCACCGCGCCCGGGGGCACGGCCTGGCGCGGTGCGGCCAGGCTGGCGGTAAAGGGAATTCTCGCGGCGTCATCCATGCCGCATAAGCTACAGCCAGAAGACAGGCCGCCGAAAGCCGCGGCGGGACGGAGGATACGAAGATCGTGCTGCGGGTATTCCTCACTCACACGCCGGAAATGCGCGGCGGCTATTACGCCGATGCGCCGCTCGCCGCGCTTCGCCAGGTGGCGCAGGTCACGCTGCATACCGGCGAGGCCCCGCTATCGGGCGCTGCCCTGGCCCGCGCTGCCGCCGGCTGCCACTGCATCGTGGCGGACCGCGCGACGGCCGGTGCGGCGGAGACCTTTGCGCATGCGCCGGATCTGCTGGCCTTCCTGCGGGTCGCGGTCGATATCTCCACCATCGACGTGCCGGCCGCCTCCGCCGCCGGGGTGCTGGTGACACAGGCGACGCCGGGCTTCGTGGACAGCGTGGCGGAGCTGGCGATCGGCATGATGATCGACCTGGCGCGCGGCGTCTCGCCGCTGGCCGGCGCCTATCACCGGGGCAGCCCACCCGGCTCCCGCATGGGCACGCAGCTTTCGGGCAAGACCATCGGGATCATCGGCTGGGGCCGCATCGCGCAGCGGCTGGCGGCGCTGGCGCTGGCCTTCCGGATGCGGGTGCTGGTGCACGATCCCTACAACCCGCCGGAGGCTTCGGACATCACCGCCCTGCCGCTGGACCGGCTGCTGGCGGAGGCGGATTTCCTGGTGCCGCTGGCCGTCTCCACGCCGGAGACGCGGCACATCATCGGCGCCCACACCTTCGCCGCGCTGAAGGACGGCGCCTTCCTGGTGAATCTGTCGCGCGGCGAATTGGTGGATGAGGCGGCGCTGGCCGCCGCGCTGGATGGCGGGCGGCTGCGCGGGGCGGCGATGGATGTCGGCAGCGCGCCGGACCAGCGGCCGGACCCGGCGCTGGCAGCGCGGCCCAATGTGGTGGCCACGCCGCATATCGGCGGGCTGACGCCGGAAGCGGCGGAACACCAGGCGATGGACACGGTCCGCCAGGTGGCCGCCATCGCGGCCGGGCGGATGCCGGATGGCGCGGTGAACGCCGATGCGGCGCAGCGCCTGCGCGGCTGGTGGCAGGCCCGGGCAACCCATTGAGGGAATGGCCGTGACGCTACGGCGCCTGCCCCTGCCGCCGGGGCGGCAGATGATCGCGGATCTGTCCTGGGCCTCGCTGCGGGTGCCGCGCTGCACCCTGGTGGCCCGGCTGGCGATTCCCCGCGCCCTGGCCGCGCGGGCGGCGCTGCCGGCACCGCGGCCGCCCTGGACCATCCTGTTCACCAAGGCCTTCGCCCTGGTGGCGGAGGACCAGCCCGCGCTGCGCCGCCTGCATGCCACCCTGCCCCGGCCAAGGCTGGTGGAGGCGCCGCACGCCATCGGCTGCGTCGTGGTGGAACGCGAATATGCGGGGCAGCCGACCCTCGCCGTGGCCCGCTTCACCGAACCGCATGCCACGCCGCTGGCGCAGCTCGCCGCGCAGCTGCACCACGCCAAGACCGCCCCGCCCACGGAATCGCGCCATTTCCACAGGCTGCTGCGCTTCGCCCGGCTGCCCTGGCCGCTGCGCCGGCTGATGCTGCGCTGGGCGCTGGCCAGCGCCACGCCGCTGCTGCGCTATGGCGGCACCTTCGCCGTGTCGTCCCTCGGCAGCAGCCCGGCGGCGATCGTGGACAGTGTCAGCGTGCTGCCCTGCTTCCTGTCCTACGGCGCCATCGGCGCCGATGGCGGGGTGCAGGTGTTCCTGTCCTTCGACCATCGGGTGATGGACGGCGCCGATGGCGCCGCGGCGCTGGGAGGGTTGCAGCAGGCGATGGAAACCCGCGTGGCAGCGGAGCTGCTGGCGCTCAGCCCCGCGGAATAAGCGCGGCGCGGATCCACATCGCCATCGCCACCACGCCACCCGCCGCCAGCAGGAAGGCGACCGTGAAGCCGGCGGCCACGATGATGCCGCCGAACACCACGGAGCCCAGGCTCTGGCCCAGGAACAGCGCCATGGCGAAGGCAGCCACCGCGGTGCCACGGGCTTCCGGCAGGGCTTCCGTCGCACGCGCCTGCAACACGCCATGCAGCATGAAGAACAGCAGCCCCACCGCGCATTGCGCCACCGCCACCATCCACCAGGCCTGGGCCAGCGCGAAGACGCACAGCGCGATGGCGATGCCGATGCCGCCCCACAGCACCAGCCCGCGCTCCCCCAGCCGGCGCAGCAGCCGCGCCGCGGTCTGGGTATAGAACAGGGAGCCGAGGCCGAAGCTCGCCGCCACCGCCCCGGCGCCGGCGGCCGACAGGCCGAAGCGTTCGATCAGCAGGGAGGCGAGGAAGGGAAAGGCGCCGCCGAACAGCAGGAAGCCGTTGATGCTGGCCGCCAGCAGCAGCCGCCGCCCCGGCTTGCGTTCCAGGATGCGCAGGAAGCCGGCCAGGCCCAGCGTCGGCCCCGCCCCCTCCGGCGCCTGCCACAGCGCCGGGCCGAGGCGCAGCGCGAAGAACACCGCCATCCCCGCCGTCATCACGCCCAGCGCCAGGAACACGCTGCGCCAGCCGGCATATTCGGCCAGCGCGCCGGATAGCGGCGCCGCCAGCAGCTGGGAGACCACCATGCCGGTCAGCAGCTTGCCGATCATGGCCTGGCGGTGCTCATAGGCCACCTGGTCGCCGATATGCGCCATCAGCAGGGGGATCACCGCCGCGCAGGCAATGCCGGCCAGCACCCGCACCATCAGCAGCGTGCCCAGCTCCCCCGCGAAGGCCGCGCCGATCTGCTCGGCATCTTGCCGAAGCGGTCGCCGAGCGGCCCCATGACCAGCTGGCCGATGCCATAGGCCAGCGCGAAGCCGCCGATCAGCGGCGCCACCGCCCCCAGCCCCACGCCGAATTCGCGCGCCAGCATGGGCAGCAGCGGGTCCAGCATCCGCATGCCGCAGCCGATGGTGAAGGCGGCCAGCGCCATCAGCCAGATGGGGGGATTGATGGCGGGCGCCGCGGGGGAGGGCCGCGGCGGTGTGGTCACGCGGCGTCCCGCGACAGCGGGCTCAAGCTGCGTCCGCCTTCACGCGCCGCGCCCGTTCGCTATCCGTCTTCAGCTGCCCGCAGGCGGCCGAGATGTCGCGCCCGCGCGGGCGACGCACCGGGCTGGAATAGCCGGCGGCCTCGACGATCTCGGCAAAGGCGCGCACCGCTTCCCCGCTGCTGGTCTTGTAGGGGCTGCCCGGCCAGGGGTTGAACGGAATCAGGTTCACCTTGGCCGGCAATCCCTTCAGCAGCCGCACCAGTTCGCGCGCTTCCGCCGGGCTGTCATTCACGCCGCGCAGCATGACGTATTCGAAGGTGATCCGCCTGGCATTGGAGGCGCCGGGATAGCGCCGGCAGGCGGCCATCAGCTCCTCGATCGGGTATTTCCGGTTCAGCGGCACGATCTCGTTGCGCAGCTCATTCGTCACCGCGTGCAGGCTGACGGCGAGGTTCACATTCAGCTCCGCGCCGCATTTGTCCATCATCGGCACGACGCCGGAGGTGGACAGCGTGATGCGGCGGCGGGACAGGGCGATACCCTCATTGTCCATGACGATCCGCATCGCCTTGGCGGTGTTCTCATAATTGTAGAGCGGCTCGCCCATGCCCATCACGACGATGTTGGACAGATGCCGCGCCGTGCCGTCCTTCGGGCTGGGCCATTCGGCGTAGCTGTCCCGTGCCGCCATGAACTGGCCGACGATCTCGGCCGCGCCCAGGTTGCGCACCAGCTTCTGCGTGCCGGTGTGGCAGAAGGTGCAGGACAGGGTGCAGCCCACCTGGGTGGAGATGCAGACGGCGCCGCGATCCTCGTCGATGGAGGGGATGTACACCGTCTCCACCTGCTGGCCGTCGCGGTAGCGGAACAGGAACTTCCGGGTGCCGTCGGTGCTGGTCTGCACCGCGGTTGCCTCCGGCCGCCCCACCACGAACCGCTCCGCCAGCTTCGCCTGCATCGGCTTGGCGATGGAGGGCATGCGGGAAAAATCGGTGACGCCCTGGTGGTAGATCCAGTGCCACAGCTGCTTGGCGCGGAACGGCTTCTCGCCGATCGCCACCATTTCCGCGGCCAATTCTTCCCGCGTCAGGCCGACCAGGTCGCGGCGGCCATCGGGCAGGGTGGCGGGGGGTGGTGCGAAAATCGCGGCCTTGGCCAGGATGCGGGCGCGCTCCGCCTCCGAAAGGTCGGCACCCGCCGGGTTCGGGGCGGCGGACTGGCTCACCGGCGTCAGCCGCGCCCGGCCGGGCATTCGCGGGAGATGGCCTCATAGGCCGCCGTGAAGCCGGAGAGGGAGAAGGTGTCCGTCACTGCGGCACGGGCGGGGCCGGGGCTTTGCACCACGGCTTCCCGCCCGCCGCGGAAGGCGCTGATCAGGGCGGCGTTGCCCTGGAAGAAGGCGCTGGACTGCACAGCGCCGTAGCTGCGGAATTCATTGCTGCCGATGGTCATGTCCACCACCGCCTGGCGTGCCAGCGGCGCGCCGAGCGACACGGCGACCTGGTCGCGCCCCGCCGGGCGATGCGTGACCGTCAGCGTCACATTCTGGCGCGCCTGCGCGGCCGCGCCTTCGCCGCGCTGGGCGCGGGTGAAGGCGTAGCAGACCTTCTGGTTGCCTTCCTGATGCGTTGCCGCCGTCCAGGCGCCATGGGTGCCGAGGCGTTGCGGCTGCGCGCGCTGCGCCTCCGCGGCTACGGGGAAGGCCAGCGCGGCGAGAAGGGAAAGGGCGATACGGAGCATGGTCTTTAGATACGGCGCGCCACCCCCTGCGGCAACCCGGCATGGCGCCACCACCCCCCCTCCGCGCGTGACGCAGCCTTGCGTTCCGCCCGGGCGGCGCATGCTCTATGCAGGGGGGGATGACCGCACGCGACGCCGCCGACACCCAACTCGCCGCCCAGTACGAGGCCTATCCCTACCCCGCGCGCGATGCGCGGGATGAGGCGAAGCGCCTGGTCATCGGCAGCCCGTCACACCTGCGGGAGGTGGATCACTGGATCTTCGGCGGCCAGCGCCCGGCCGGGCAGCCCCTGCGCGCGCTGATGGCCGGCGGCGGGTCGGGCGATGGCACCATCATGCTGGCGCAGCAGATGCAGAAGCTGGGGCGGCCGGGGCAGGTCACCTGGCTCGATCGCTCCGCCCAGGCGAAGCGGGTGGCGCAGGCGCGCGCCGCGGCGCGGGGGCTGGACAACATCCGCTTCGAGGATGGCTCGCTGCTGGACCTGCCCGGCTCCGGCCTCGGGCCCTTCGACTACATCGATTGCTGCGGCGTGCTGCACCATCTGCCGGATCCGGCGGCGGGGCTGGCGGCGCTGGAATCCGTCCTCGCCCCGGGCGGGGGCCTCGGCATCATGGTCTACGCGCCGCATGGCCGCACCGGCGTGTACATGTTGCAGGATGCGCTGCGGCTGCTGGCCCCGCCGGCGGACGAACCGCCCGACCGGGTGGAGATCGCCAAGCGCCTGTGGAAGGATCGACGACCACATCAAGGGCGGCGATGCCGGGCTGTACGACCTGCTGCTGAACCCGCGCGACCGCGCCTATTCCGTGCCGCAGCTGGCCGAGCTGGTGGCCGGCGCCGGCCTGCGCATCGAATGCCTGGTGGAACCGCTGCGCTACGACCCGGACAGCTACCTGGCCGACCCCAAGCTGCGCGCCCGTGCCCGGTCGCTGGACCCGGTGGCCCGCGCCGCGCTGGCGGAGGCGATCTGCGGCAATATGGGCATCCACATCGCCTATCTGACCCGGGCGGCCGACCAGGTGCCGACCCGGCCCTGGCAGGCGGAGACGACCGTGCCGGTGTTGCGGGAGCTGGATGGCCCCACCCTGGCCCGCGCGCTGCGGCCGGATGGCGTGCTGCCGGTGACCTTCGACGGGTTGCGCGTGGCCGTCCCGCTGCCGCGGCTGGCGGCCGCCCTGCTGGCCCGCATCGATGGCCGCACCCCCTGGGGTGAGATCCTGGATGGCGTGGTGGCCGGCGGCGCCAGCCGCGACCAGGCGCTGCGCGACCGGGATGCGCTGGTGCTGGCGATGGAACGGATGAACCGGCTGCTGATCGCGGCACCCGCCTGAAGTCGATGCCGGCCGCGGTCATCATCCTCGGCGCCGCGGTACGGCCGGACGGCACGGCCAGCCCCGCGCTGCGCGCCCGCGTGCAGGCCGCCCGCGCCTGGGGTGAGCGGCAGATCCCACCCGCCCTGTACATCCCGACCGGCGCCATCGGCCGCCACCCGCCGGCGGAATCCGTCGCCATGGCCGCCATCCTGATGCAGGCCGGGGTGCCGGAGGCGCGGATCCACCAGGAGCCGACCGGCACCGATACCTTCTCATCCGTCCTCGCCTGCATCGCCTTGCTGCGCGAAATCGGCCATGTGGGGGAGGTGCGGGTGGCGACGCATCGCTACCACCTGCCGCGCAGCCTGCTGCTGTTCCGCCTGGCCGGCGTGGCGGCCCGGCCCGTGCCGCCCCCGGCCGGCCCGGCGGAGACCGGGACGCCGCGGCGCTAGGCCTGGCGGCTGCGGGAAATCCCGGCGCTGCCCTATGACGCGGCGCTGATGCTGTGGGAAAGGCTGCGCGGAAGGCTGTGACCGGCCTCGGCCAGGGGCATTGGTCAAGAACCGGTGCGAAGACGATCCGCAGCGGTTACGGGCCGGGCGCCGGGGGCTTATGGTCCGGCTTCCCTTCCGGACCGGCTCATGCGCCATCCCTTCCAGGCCGATCTCGACACCATCGCCGCCCTACCGGCGGTGCCGCGCATTCTCGATGTGGTCTGCGATTCCACCGGCATGGGCTTCGCCGCCGTGGCCCGGGTGACGGAGGATCGCTGGATTGCCTGCCAGGTGCGGGACGGCATCCGCTTCGGCCTGCTGGCGGGTGAGGAGCTGACGGTGGAGACCACCATCTGCCACGAGATCCGCCGGCATGGCGCCCCGGTGGTGATCGATGACAGCCACGCCCACCCGGCCTTCCGCGACCACAAGGCGCCCGCGATGTACGGCTTCCGCAGCTACATCTCGGTGCCCATCCTGCTGCCCGATGGCCGCTTCTTCGGCACGCTCTGCGCCATAGACCCCGCACCCCGAAGGCTCAGCACGCCAGCCACCACCGGCATGTTCCACCTGTTCGCGGAGATGATCGGCTTCCAGATCGAGGCGCAGGAACGCCTGGCCCGCAGCCAGGCGGAGCTGGGGGAGGAACGGGCGGAGGCGGTGCTGCGGGAACAGTTCATCGCGGTGCTGGGCCATGATCTGCGCAACCCGCTGGCCTCCGTCGATGCCTGCATGCGGCTGCTGGCCCGTTCGGGGCTGGAGGACAAGCCGCTCAGCCTGGTCGAGCACGCCCAGCGCAGCGTGCGCCGGATGGCCGATCTGGTGGCGGATATGATGGACCTGGCGCGGTCCCGGCTGCGGGATGGCATTCCGCTGACCCGCGGCCGCGGCGACACGCTGGAAGCCGGGCTTCGCCAGGTGGTGGCGGAGGCCGCATCGGGCGCGCCGGGCCGGGTGGTGGATGCGCAGATCGAGCTGCGGCAACCGGTGCGCTGCGACACGAGCCGGGTGGTGCAGCTTTGCAGCAACCTGCTGGCCAATGCCCTCCAGCATGGCACCGCCGCCATGCCGGTCCGGCTGCGCGCCACAACCGGCGATGGCCTGTTCACGCTGGAGGTCAGCAATGCCGGGCGCCCGATTCCGCCGGCGGCGCTGGCGCAGCTGTTCCAGCCCTATTTCCGCGGTGCGGACCAGCAGGGGCTGGGGCTTGGCCTGTTCATCGCGGCGGAAATTGCGCGCGCCCATGGCGGCAGCCTGCGCGCGACCTCCGACACGACGGAGACGCGCTTCACCTTCACCCTGCCTTTGGAGGCGGGTCCGGTGTCGGCCTAGAAGAACGACCCGTTCCGACCGGATCGGTCAGAACGGATTTCCTGCTGACTGGAGCCTGTCAGGCGCGTCTATCCGCGCCTGACAGAACCTAGACTTCCTCTTCGCGGTCGGTCTCGACCACCAGGTCGTCGCCCAGCTCCTCATCCGCGTCTTCCAGCTCCTCGGCGTCCTCGATCGCCTCGTCGCCGTCATCGGCCTCGACCTCGACGCCGTCCTCGACTTCGCTCTCGGACACGGCGGCGCGCTTCTTCACACGCTCATCCGGCAGCGGCGCGGCGCGCTTCAGGCGCGGCTGCTCGGCCGGCTGTTCGGTGCCGCATTTCGGGCAGTGGGCGGGCTGGCGCGTCAGGTCGTAGAACTTCGTGCCACAGGACACGCAGATGCGCTTCAGTCCAAGTTCGGGCTTCGCCATGGGGAAGAAGAGCCTCGTGCCAGGCCGCGGCGACACGCAGAGATCCGCGCGCAGCCGGGGCGTAAAGGGTGCGCGCGATTGCCACTTACCGCCCTGCATGTCAAACGCCGCGACATGCCAACCCCTTCCGACATCGCGCCGAAACCGCTGCATGCGGTGGCGCCGGCCTGCCCGCTATCGGGCAGCATGGCGGGGCCGGGCAATGCCTTGGCCGGCCATGCCGCGCTGATGCTGGGCGCGCTGGCAGCCGGCACCACCACCCTGGCCGGCCTGCCGGACAGCGCCGATATGCAGCGGACAGCCGCCGCGATGCGGGCGCTGGGCGCGGCGGTGGAGGATCTGGGCGGCGGGTCCTGGCGCGTGGCCGGGCGCGGCATCGGGGGCCTGGTGGAGCCGGCGGAGGTGCTGGAGATGGGCCACTCCGCCACCGCCGCGCGGCTGCTCTGCGGGTTGCTCGCCGGGCATCCGGTCTTCGCGGTGGTGAGCTGTGCGAAGGGGACCGGCGATGCCGCACTGCGGCGGCAGCCGATGCGGGCGGTGACAGACCTGCTTGCCGCCACCGGCGCCCGCTTCGCCAGCCGCGCCGGCGGCCGGCTGCCGCTGGCCGTGGAAGGGATGGCGGAGCCGCTGCCGCTGGATGTCCGGCTGCCCGGGACCGCCCCGGCCGTGACAGCCGCCTGCCTGCTGGCCGGCCTCTGCGCCCGCGGCACCACCAGGGTGCAGGAGGCGGTGGCAACGCGCGACACCGTCGTGACGCTGCTGCGGCAATTCGGCGCCACGGTGCGGGTGACGGCCGAAGGCCAGGGCCGGCTGATCGAGCTGGAGGGCCAGCCGGAGCTGGCCGCGACCTCGGTCCTGCTGCCGGGCGACCCCACCGCCGCCGCCTTCCCGATCGTCGCGGCGCTGCTGGTGCCGGGGTCGGAGGTCACCTTGCGCCGTGTCGGCCTGAACCCGCAGAGCCTGGCTTTCCTTCAGGCCTTGCGGGAGATGGGCGCGGATATCCGCGAACAGGATGCGCCGCCGGGCGGGATTCAGCAGGATGGGGACAGGGTGGCGGATCTGGTGGTCCGCGCCAGCGCGCTGGTGGGGATCGACCTGCCGGCCGGGCGCGCGGCGGCGATGATCGAGGACTACCCCGCCCTGGCCGTGGCCGCCGCCCGCGCCCGCGGCACCACACGGTTGCGCGGGCTCGCCGCGACGCACTTGCGCGGGCTCGCCGCGACGCACTTGCGCGGGCTCGCCGCGACGCACTTGCGCGGGCTCGCCGCGACGCGGCGGCACGAAGGTGATCGCCTGGCCGCCATCGCCGCCCTGCTCGGATCGAACGGCATCCGGCATGAGCTGGAGGGCGAGGATTTGCTGGTGCATGGTACCGGCGCGCCGCCGCCCGGCGGCGGGCTGGTGGAGACACAGATGGACCCTCGCATGGCCCTGTCCGCCCTGGTGCTCGGCCTGGCGACGCGCCAGCCGGTGCGGATCGATGACGGCGCCTGCATCGAACGGGTCTTTCCCGGCTTCGCCGCACAGATCAACCACCTCCTCGGCGCCGGTGCGGCGCCGGTGATCGGACCCGCCATGGCAGATCTGGCATGAACACGCAGCTGGTGATCGCCGTGGATGGCCCGGCGGCGGCGGGCAAGGGCACGCTGGCGCGCCGACTGGCCGAGGAATTGGGGCTGCCCTACCTGGATACCGGCCTGCTGTACCGCGCCGTCGGCCGGCGGCTGCTGGATGCCGGCGCCGATCCCACCGATGCCGCCGCCGCCGCCGAACAGGCCCGCAGCCTGACCGCGGCGGACCTGGCCCGCGGCGATCTGCGCGGCCCGGCGGCGGACCGGGCGGCGAGCGCGGTGGCCGCCATTCCGGCCGTGCGCGCCGCGCTGCTGGAGTGGCAGCGCGATTTCGGCCGCCGCCATGGCGCGGTGCTGGATGGCCGCGACATCGGCACGGTGGTGTTCCCCGAGGCGCCGGTGAAGCTCTTCGTCAGCGCCAGCCCGGAGGAACGCGCCCGCCGCCGCTGGGCGGAGATGCAGGCGCGCGGCCAGTTCCAGTCACTGGAGCAGGTCGAGGCAGAGATGCGCGCCCGCGATGCGCAGGACAGCGCCCGCAGCGTGGCGCCCCTGAAGCCGGCGGAGGATGCCGCCCAGCTCGACACCACCAGCCTGGACGCGGATGCGGCTTTCGCCGCGGCGCTGGCCCTGGTGCGGGCTCGTATGGCGCGGGGCTAAGACCAGCGGCCGTTTCGCGCGACGGCCGCCAGGCCCGCTAATCTGTGCGGACGGCCGGGAAGGCGCGCTCAGCTTGCCCGCAGCCGGCCAAGGAAGCCGCCGACTTCCTGGCGAAGCGTCTCTGCCTGCTGTGCCAGTTCGGCGGAGGTGGCCTGGACCTGGGTGGCGGCTCCGCCTGTCTCCCCGGCCGCCTGCGAGACGGCGTTGATCGCGCTGGCGATCTCGGCCGTTCCGGTGGCGGCGCGCTGCACGTTCTGGGCGATGTCGCGGGTCGCGGCACCCTGCTCCTCGACCGCAGCGGCAACGCTGCCCGTCATTTCGCTGATCTGTGCGATGCTGTCGCGGATGGCGCTGATGTCGCTGGCTGCCTCCTGCGCCGCCTGCTGCATGGCCTGGATCTGCGTCGCGATGCTGCCGGTGGCCTGGGCGGTCTGGTTGGCCAGCGCCTTCACCTCGGAGGCCACCACGGCAAAGCCCTTGCCGGCCTCCCCGGCGCGCGCCGCCTCGATGGTCGCGTTCAGCGCCAGCAGGTTGGTCTGGCCGGCGATGTCGCCGATCAGCCGCGTCACCTCGCCGATCTTGGCCGCGGCCTCCGTCAGGTTTGTGACGGTGGCGTTGGTTCGCGCCGCCTGGCTTACGGCCGCGGTTGCCATGCGGGCACCCTCGGCGATCTGCCGGCCGATTTCGGCGACGGAGGCGGAGAGTTCCTCGGTGGCGGCGGCCACCGTGCTGACATTGCCGCTGGCCTCCACCGTCGCGCCGCTGACCAGCCCGGCCCGGCCATTGGTGCGGTCCGCGATGCCAACCATGGAGGTGGCGGCCGTGTTGAGTTCGGTGGCCGCGGAGGCGATGCCATCCACCACGGTCCCGACGCTGGACTCCAGCGTGCTGGCCATGGATTCAAGGATCGCCTTTCGGTCGCGCTGCGCCTGCTCGCGCATCCGTTCCTGCTCGCCTCGCAGCGCCGCGGCCTCACGCAGACTGCCGGCCAATCCGTCCAGCGCGCGGGCCATGCGGCCGATTTCATCCCCCCGGTCCGTCCCGCTGACATCCGCTGCCAGGTCGCCCTTCCCGAGGCGCTGAAGCGTCAGGTCCAGACTGGCAAGCGGTCGCAGCAGGCTGGCGCGCACCAGCCAAAGGGCGAAGCCGAAGCAGACCAGGGTGCCGCCGGCGACGGCCAGCAGGCTATTCCGCGCCACCGCCTGGCTTTCCGCGCTCAGCTCTGCCTTCCGTGCATCGGCTATCGCTGAGAGGCTGTCCCGCAGCCGCACGTTCCGTGCCCGCAGATCCAGAAGATCCGGCCCAAAATCGGTGCGGATGAAATCCAGGGCCTCTGCACGCTTGCCCTCCTGGCCAAGCCGCAGCGCGGTCAGCGCCTTTTCCCGCAACTCGCCGAAGCGCCGCTCGGCGAAGGCCAGTTCGGGGGCATTCGGCGTGCCGGCGACGGCCGGCCGGACCCTGGCGGCACGGGCATGGAAATCTGCCGCCATCCTCTCGATCTCGAGGATTGCTTCCGCGACCACGGCGGCGTCGGTCAGCGCCATGCCACGCCACAGCGCGCGCGACAGGTCGACCACGACGACGTTCATGCGGCTGACTTCCGTCAGCGCCACAGCGTCTTTGTCGAGGAGCTGTGAATAGGCCTCATCGGTCGCCACCAGGCTGCGGCTCATCAACACGCCGGCACTCAGTGCCAGCAATGCGAGCAGGATAAGGGGGCAGACGATCTTGACGGAAAGCCGGAGGTTGAGGAACGCCTTGACCATTTTGGAGATCTCCGAGCCGACGCGTCTGGCCCCGGCAAATGTCGAAATATGCGCGGAAACATTGCCAGACTGTGAAACCGACCCGGGTACAGCGTAGATTGCATACCGCGGTGCACTCCGCCAATTCCGCTTGACTCCCGCTCGCCACAAGGCGTAACCGCGTGCCCGTGCCGCGTCTTTCGGGACCGTGGCGCTCGCGCATTCCCGCAAGGAAGGCCGGGCCGGCTTGGGTGGACCGAACCTTCCGCCTTCATCCTCGGGGCCGGAATTCCTGCATGGAATTCGGCCAGGACGTGTCCGTGGCAGGGACTATTCCCTGGATCACGGGGGCGCATACCCCATGCCCCACGATCGGGGCATCTGATCGGGAAACAACCTCTACATGGCAACCGCCACCGCCTTCGCTGATCCTGGCGAAGATTTTGCCGCCCTGCTCGATGCTACGCTGGGCGAGAACACGTCCTTCCACGGCTCCGTCATCTCCGGCAAGGTCATCCGCATCGATGACGACTTCGCCGTGGTCGATGTCGGCCTGAAGTCCGAAGGCCGCGTCCCCCTCAAGGAATTCGCCCCCCAGGGCCAGAAGCCTGAGATCAAGGTCGGCGACGTCATCGAGCTGTTCGTCGAACGCTACGAAGACCGCGACGGCGCCATCATCCTGTCGCGCGAGAAGGCTCGCCGCGAGGAAGCCTGGACGAACCTGGAGAAGTCCTTCACGGCGCAGCAGCGCGTGAACGGCGTGATCTTCGGGCGCGTGAAGGGCGGCTTCACCGTCGACCTCGGCGGCGCCGTGGCCTTCCTGCCGGGCAGCCAGGTGGATATCCGCCCGGTTCGCGACGTGACCCCGCTGATGGGCAGCCCGCAGCCCTTCCAGATCCTCAAGATGGACCGCGCCCGCGGCAACATCGTGGTCTCGCGCCGTGCGGTGCTGGAGGAGACGCGCGCCGAGCAGCGCAGCGAGCTGATCCAGGGCCTCAAGGAAGGCATGGTGCTCGACGGCGTGGTCAAGAACATCACCGATTACGGTGCGTTCGTGGATCTCGGCGGCGTGGACGGCCTGCTGCATGTCACCGACATCGCCTGGCGCCGCATCAACCACCCCTCCGAGGCGCTGACCATCGGCCAGGCCGTGAAGGTGCAGGTCATCCGCTTCAACAGCGAGACCCAGCGCATCAGCCTCGGCATGAAGCAGCTGATGTCCGACCCCTGGGAAGGTGTCGCCATCAAGTACCCGGTGGGTGGCAAGTTCAGCGGCCGCGTCACGAACATCACGGATTACGGCGCCTTCGTGGAGCTGGAGCCGGGCGTCGAGGGCCTCGTGCACGTCAGCGAGATGTCCTGGACCAAGAAGAACGTCCACCCGGGCAAGA
>LNFM01003359.1_pt1 | contig 39578 bp, 39 predicted proteins | sample 596031 | NCBI WGS metagenome assembly LNFM01 (sample SAMN04254537, study PRJNA301005) | activated carbon metagenome | isolation source: dual media filters at the Ann Arbor, Michigan drinking water treatment plant | place: USA: Ann Arbor | reverse complement strand
CTCCTCGAAATGCTTGGTGAGTTCACGCGCGACGACGACCTCGCGTGCGCCGAGCAGTGCTGCAATATCGCTCAGCACCTCGACAATCCGGTTCGGCGATTCGAACAGCACGAGGCTTGCCGGCACGCTTGCGAGCTGTTCCAGGCGCGTACGGCGCGCGCCCTGCCGCGCCGGAAGGAAGCCGCCGAAGAAGAAGCTGTCGGTCGGCAGCCCTGACATCGTGAGCCCGGCGAGTACGGCAGACGCTCCCGGTAGCGCCACGACTGAGTGTCCGGCGGCGACCACGGCGCGGACGAGCTTGAATCCGGGATCGGAGAGCAGCGGCGTACCGGCGTCCGAAATGAGCGCGATCGCCTGTCCCTCGGCGAGTTCACCCAAGACGCGGACCTGTTCGGCCTCCTCGTTGTGCTCGTGGAAGGCCCGCAGCGGCCGCTTGATCGCATAGCGCGCCAGCAACGTGCGGCTGACGCGGGTGTCCTCGCACAAGATCGAATCGGCCCGCGCCAGCGTGGTCGCGGCGCGCACGGTCATGTCCCCGAGATTGCCGATCGGCGTCGCAACGATGTAGAGACCACCCGCGAGCGGCTCGGCCATCTCGCGCGCCGCCTGCTCGGCCAGCGCTGCCCCGACCAGCCGCGCCGCGTCCTCGTCAACGGGCAGCCCGGTTGGGCGCGCCTTTGCTTCCGGACGGCGGTCACGCGTGCTCATCCTCGACATCACCGCGCCGCCATTTCCAGTTTCACCATCCACGCGCTCTTCATTTCGAGGGTTTTCCCGCGTCGGGCCGCACTTAACCCACGTTTCGCAGCAAGTGTGGCGCATCTGCCCTGTTAAGGAAACCGCCGAAACGCTATCGACCTAATACTGATGGATTCGCCCGGCCGACTAGGCCGACCGACGGGACGACGTATGCCAAGAGGGCCGCACCGCCGAACCGTTCTTCGCGCCATGACGGTGGCCGCGACGTCGCTGGTGTTGCCGCGCTTCCTTGCGGGCTGCTCCAATCCTGGCGGAGCCACGGGATCGCTTGCGGTCGGAACCGGCACTGCTGCCGCCCGCGATCCCGTCAAAATCGCCTTGCTGCTGCCCACAACCGCAGACCCTCAGACGGCAGCCATTGCCAAGGCCATGAAGCAGGCGGCTGAGCTTGCGATTTTCGATCTGAACCAGCCGGGCCTGCAACTCATCGTCAAGGACGATCGCGGCACCGAGGTTGGGGCGCGCACCGCCGCGACCGAAGCCATCGCCGCTGGCGCCGAAATCATCCTTGGCCCGCTGTTTTCACGTTCAACCGCCGCCATCGCAGCGCTGGCCCAGAAAGCCAACGTGCCCGTCATCAGTTTCTCGAATGACCGGACGATTGCCGGCAATGGCGTCTATCTGCTGAGTTTCCTGCACGATCAGGAAGTGTCTCGGATCATCAGTTTCGCCGCCGCGCAGGGCCGCTCTCGGGTTGCCGCACTGTTGCCCAAGGACGCACTTGGCAACCAGCTCGAGCAGAGCTTGCGTGCGGCGACCGCGCGTTCCGGCAGCACGCTCGTCGCCGTCGAGCGGTACGCGCTCAATACAACCGCGATCCTCGAACCCGCCAAGAAGGTCGCCGAGGCCATCAAGGCCGCGCACTCATCGGGTGCACCGATCGACGCGTTGTTCCTGCCCGGCACCCAGGACACGCTGCAGATGGTCGCGCCGTTCCTGCCGTATCTCAGCATCGACACACAAGCCGTACGCCTGCTCGGCACCAGTGGCTGGGATACGCCGGTCATCTCGCGAGACAAATCGTTTGCGGGCGGCTGGTATGCGGCACCCAACCCGCGCGGTTGGCAAATCTTCTCCGAAAAATTCGCCAAGTCGTATCGCAGCCCGCCACCGCGACTGGCGTCCCTCGCCAATGACGCCATGGTCGTCGCTGGCGCACTTGCCGCCGAGCCGCGCGGCAGTCGCTACAGTGCCGCCAACCTGACGCGAGCGACCGGCTTCACCGGGATCGACGGGCCGTTTCGCCTGCTCCCGAACGGCCTCGTCGAGCGCGAACTTGCCATCCTCGAAGTCCGGCCGGGCGGACACTCCGTGATCGAGGCCTCCCCGAGCCAGCCCGTGCGGCTGCAGACCAGCGCGCTCACCGAGCGCCGCTCGCTCTTCAATCAGTAGCCCCGATCTGACCGCCAATTTCCGCGCGATCCTGCGCGTAAAGTCGCGTTGACAGGTGGCGTCAACTCGCTAAAAGTCCGCGCCGCGACAGAGTTCCGCAGCTCGAAGGCTTTCCGCACATGGTCGAACTTGCCCTGCCCAAGAATTCCCGCGTCAAAAGCGGTAAGACGTGGAACAAGCCGGAGGGTAAAGGCGACTGGAAGGAATTCCGCATCTATCGCTGGAATCCCGACGACGGCGACAATCCGCGCCTCGATACCTATTTCGTCGACCAGGCGAGCTGCGGCCCGATGGTTCTCGACGCGCTCATCAAGATCAAGAACGAGATCGATCCGACCTTGACCTTCCGCCGCTCGTGCCGCGAGGGCATCTGCGGGTCGTGCTCGATGAACATCGACGGCACGAATACGCTCGCCTGTCTCAAAGCCACGAACGAGGTCAAGAGCGCCGTTCGCATCTACCCGCTGCCCCACCTCGAAGTCGTCAAGGATCTGGTGCCGGACCTCACGAATTTCTACGCCCAGCACAAGTCGATCGAGCCGTGGCTGCAAACGTCGACTCCGACGCCGCCGAGCGAATGGCGCCAGGGCCGCGAGGATCGCGAGAAACTCGATGGTCTCTACGAGTGCATCCTCTGTGCGTGCTGCTCCGCGTCCTGCCCGAGCTACTGGTGGAACTCGGATCGCTACCTTGGCCCCGCGATCCTACTGCAGGCCTATCGCTGGGTGATCGACTCGCGCGATGAAGCGACCGGCGACCGCCTCGACAATCTCGAGGACCCGTTCCGCCTCTATCGCTGCCACACCATTCTCAATTGCTCCAAAGCCTGCCCCAAGGGCCTGAATCCCGCCAAGGCGATCGCCGAGCTGAAGAAGCTGATGGTGGAGAGAAGAGTCTAGTTTTTTGCCGCGGTCGCGTACGGCTTCGCCTACACGCGCCGCGGGGCTGCCTCGCCGGCCGGCGATTTCACGTTGCGGCCTTCGGCCGCTACAGACGCCTCGATCTCCAAATGAAAAACCAGAGGGGGCCGGGGTCTCCCCGGTTGGGGTGCGGGGACCTAGTCCCCGCGCCGCGTAGCGGCTCAATCTACCGCACGCCCTGATGCTACAAGCGGAAAGAAAACGCCACCACTCCACACGCCGAGTTCGCCGGCGTCATTCTCGATCGCCAGTTCCACCAGATCGTAATAGAGCGCGCGCGTGACGAGGGCTTCGAGGCGTCCGCGGACGTGCAGGTAGGGCTTCAATCCGCCGCTGCTTTCTTCAAGGGCAAACCGCAGCGGATGCTCGGCGCCGCAGCGCACGACATCGTCGACATTGGTGCGAAAGATGAGGTCTTGCGCCGGTCCGCTTCCCGCGACATCCATCTCGACGGCGAGGAATGGCGCGTCGGCGACGGCGATATCGACTTTTTCCACCGGAGTCACAAGAAAGTGACGACCGTCCGGATCGCGCCTCAGCACGCGCGAAAACAGCTTGACGAGCGGCTTTCGGCCGATCGGACTGCCCTGGTAGAACCACGTCCCGTCGACGCCGATTTTCATGCCGATATCGCCGCAATACGGTGGGTTCCAGCTCTCGACCGGCGGCAGACGGTCCGACGCCTGGGCGCGGAGCATGGCTTCTAACCCCGCCAGTGCTGGAGTGCCCGCGGATGCGCCCCCTAGTGTCGGACCTGCGGCATCTGGCCGTGTTCCCGGCAGATCACCTTCCGTATCGTGTTGACCCATGAAACAACCTTGTTTGCGGATTACGTGTCGCGACTGGCAGCATGACCGATCAACGATCCGGATCGGGGGCAGTTCCGCCCGCCACGACCGACGCCTGCGGAAGAGAGCGGACAGCGCAAGCCGCCGCATACTTGCTTAATTGGACGGCACCCTGCTCCTTATTCTGACCATGTTCGCCACCACATCCTTTCGCAACCCTAGAAAACGGCTTTATAGTCCCCCCATGACAACAGTAATCGACACCCAGGACAACATCGTCGCGCGCGTCGAAGCCGCTGGTGAGCGGGTACGTCGCGTTCATGAGGCAACCGCCTCGGTCATCTTCGGCCAGGACAAGGTTATCGAGCAAACGCTCGTGACGATCTTGTCTGGTGGCCACGCCCTGCTGATCGGCGTGCCCGGGCTTGCCAAGACGCTGCTCGTCGAGACGCTCGGGCGGGTGCTCGGGCTCGACGCCAAGCGTATCCAGTTCACGCCCGACCTCATGCCCTCCGACATCATCGGCGCCGAAGTGCTCGAAGACGCGCAGGGCGGACGCCGCAGCTTCCGCTTCATCCGCGGGCCGGTGTTCACCCAGCTTCTGATGGCGGACGAGATCAACCGCGCCTCACCGAAGACGCAGTCGGCGCTGCTGCAGGCGATGCAGGAGCACCACGTCACCGTCGCCGGCCAGCGCCACGACGTGCCCACGCCTTTCCACGTGCTCGCGACTCAGAATCCGTTGGAGCAGGAAGGCACCTATCCGCTGCCTGAAGCGCAGCTCGACCGGTTCCTGCTTCAGGTCGATGTCGACTATCCCGATACCGCCGCCGAACGCCGGATGCTGTTCTCGACGACCGGCACCGAGGAGCGCCGCCTCGAGCCGATCCTGTCAGGCCCCGAACTGATGAGCATCCAGCGGCTGGTCCGCCAGATCCCGGTGCCGGACAAAGTCGTCGAAGCCATCCTCCAGCTCGTGCGCACCGCGCGCCCGGGCACGGGCGCCGACGCGGAGACCGACAAGTTCGTAGCCTGGGGTCCTGGACCGCGCGCAAGCCAGGCGTTGATGCTGGCGGTACGCGCTAAAGCCCTGGTCGATGGGCGCCTGGCACCATCGGTGGACGATGTGTTGGCCCTGGCCGAACCCGTACTCAAGCATCGCATGGCACTCAATTTTGCGGCCCGTGCCGAGGGCCGTCAGATCGGTGCCGTGATCGGGCGCCTCGCCGCCAGTATCGCGTAAGCATCGCGCGTTGGCCTGTCTGCGTCGAACGCCTGTATTGGAGCCATCCGTTGGCCGATAACCGTAGCGCTCCGCGACGCCCGACGGATGGACCCGCCGGTCCGTCCAGTCTGGAGGTCGGGCGTCTCGAACTCGAGGCGCACGGGCTTGCCGATCGGCTCCCCGATCTCGTGATCGAGGCGAACCGCATCGCGAGCACGGTAGCGCACGGCATCCATGGTCGCCGTCGCGCCGGCCCCGGCGAGACCTTCTGGCAGTTCCGGCAGTTCGAGGGTGCCGACGCGGCGACGCTGATCGACTGGCGCCGCTCGGCAAGTTCCGACCAGCTCTACGTGCGCGAGCGCGAGTGGGAAGCCGCACACACCGTATGGCTCTGGTCGGATCTCTCGGCCTCCATGAATTTCCGCAGCACGCTCGCCGCGGTGACGAAGCGCGAGCGCGCGGTCGTGGTTATGCTGGCGGCCGCTGAATTGCTCGTGCGCGGTGGCGAACGGGTGGCGCTGCTCGGCCTCGGGCGCCCGACCGCGAGCCGCAAAGCCGCGACGCTCCTCGCCGAGACACTGCTGACCAACTTGGCGTCACCCCTCGTGACAAGCAGCCTGCCGCCAAAAATCCGCCTGCCGCGGTTCTCGGGCGCCATCCTGATCAGCGACTTCCTGGAGCCGCTCGACCAGCTGCGCCAACGCCTCGAAGAAATGGCGAGCGGCGGCGTCAACGGCCACCTCGTGCAGGTCATGGATCCGGCCGAGGAAACGCTTCCCTACGAGGGTCGCGCTGAATTTCTCGGCCTCGAAGTCGCGGGCGAACACTGGGTCATCGATCGTGTCGAGAGCATGCGCGGCGACTACATCAAGCGCCTCGCCGACCATCGCGCCGGCCTCGAAGCGATCGCCCGGCGGCTCGGCTGGACCCTGCTCGTCCACCACACCGATCGCCCGCCCTACGAATTGCTGCTGAGCCTGATCATGCGGCTCGGCGGCCAAGCCGGCAACTATCGCATGGGCACGCCCGCGCTCGCCGCGGCGCCTCCGTCAGCCGACCAAGGAGGCCACGCATGAGCATCGGCGCGCTGGCCTTCCTCAGTCCCTGGCTGCTTGGAGCGCTCGCTGCGCTTCCCGTGATTTATTGGCTGCTGCGCACCGTGCCGCCGCGGCCGCGCCAGATCGCGTTCCCGCCGACGCGGATATTGGTTGGATTGGAGAACAAGGACAAGACGCCGGCCAAAACGCCTTGGTGGCTGACGCTGATCCGAATGCTCGCCGCAGCGCTCGTCATTTTCGCGCTCGCCGATCCCGTGCTCAATCCACATCGCGAAGCCGGACTCAATGGCAGCGGTCCGTTGGTGCTCGTCGTCGACAACGGTTGGTCGAGCGCCAGTACGTTCGCGATCCGCTCGAAACTCGTCGAGCGGATGATCGATGAAGCACAATCCACCAACCGGCCGGTGATCGTTGCGCCGACCGCATCGAGTGCCAAAACCCTGACGCTGCGTAGCGAAGCCCCGATCGCCGCGCGCACGACGGCCGCAGCTCTTCAACCGCAACCGTTCCCGCCGCAACGTGCCGAGCTTGGCGAGCAATTGACACGCCTCCTCACTGGTCAGAGCGGCCTCGATGTCGTCTGGCTCAGTGACGGCATCGACCATGACGGGCAGACCGCGGCATTCGCCGACGTGCTCGCGCGCCTAGCCGGTACGGGCGGTCGCCTCCAGGTCGTCACCAACCGGGCAGGCGATGAGCCGCTCGGCGTTTCGGCCGGCCTCGACCGCGAGGGTAAGCTCGAAGCAAGCGTTATCCGTGCCGAAGGTGCGGCCCGCCAAGGCACCGCCCTCGCCTTCTCGGCGCGCGGCCAGCGGTTGGCCGAGGCGCCCTACGACATGAGCGCGGGAAGCCGGAAGGCAATCGCCAGATTCGAGCTGCCGCTGGAATTGCGCAATCAGGTCGCGCGCGTCGAACTCGCGGGTGAACGCAGCGCCGGCACCGTCCATCTCCTCGATAGCCGCTCGCGCTGGCACCGCGTCGCTCTCGTATCAGGCGAAAGCCGCGAACAGGCGCAGCCCCTGCTGGCACCGCTCTACTACATCGAGAAGGCACTCGCGCCGTTTGCCGAACTGGTCCGCCAGAAGGACGTCAACCTCGCGGGCGCTGTCACCAGCGCCTTCGAGCAGAAATCATCGATTATGATTATGGCCGACATCGGCACGCTCGCCGGCGAGTACAAGGGCGGCGTCCTCGTGCGCTTCGCCGGCCCGCGCCTCGAAAAGGGTGGCGACGATCTGCTTCCGGTCGGCCTGCGCGTTGGCGGCCGTACTCTTGGCGGCGCGCTCTCATGGTCGACGCCACAACCGCTGGCGCCGTTCGAGGATACGAGCTTGTTCGCAGGACTCCAGATCCCGCCCGAAGTGACGATCAACCGGCAGATCCTCGCTGACCCCGCCTACCTCACCGACGAGGTCAGTGTGTGGGCGCGGCTCGCCGACGGCACGCCGCTCGTCACCGCCCGCAAGCACGGCGAAGGCCAGATCGTGCTCTTCCACATCACCGCCAATTCCGATTGGTCGAACCTGCCGCTCTCCGGCTTGTTCGTCGAGATGCTCAGGCGCATCGCGACACTCGGAAAGAACGGTGGCGTATCAGTCGGCGGTGTCGAGACGCTCGCGGCCGCCACGCCGAACACGCCCGCGCCGGAGAACGCCGAAGTGCTCGCGCCGAACCAGGTGCTCGATGGCTACGGCACGCTGCGTCCGCCGACCCCGACCGCGCAAGCCGTGCCGGCCCGCCAGATTGATACGCTCGCACCGTCGCTCGACCATCCGCCCGGTTACTACGGCCCGGCGACAAGCCCGCGCGCGCACCGAGCTCAAACCGCTGCCGCGCCTTCCCAACGCCGAGCAGCGGACCTATGAGGGCACCAACCCGGAGCCGCTGAAACCGTGGCTGCTCTCGTTTGCACTTGCGCTCATCTTCCTCGACATCGTCGCCGTGCTGATATTGCAGGGCTTGCTGTCGTCCCGCCGGGGGCCGCGCCCGACATCCGCGACAGCCGCGCTCGTCATCGGTATCGCGACCGCGCTTGTTCTCGCTGCCACGGCCGCTAACGCTCAACAGGCACGGCCGCGTACTGCTGCGCCGACGCCGCCACCTATTGCCGCACCGATGCCCTCGAGCCGCGAGTTGCAAACGGCGATCCAGGCCACGGGCAAGGTCTCGTTCGCTTACGTGTTGACCGGAGATACCGCGACGGACGACACGAGCCGCGCCGGCCTCGTCGGCATTGGACGCGTGCTTGCCGCCCGCACGTCGGTCGAACCCGGCGAGCCCTTCGGCGTCAACGTCGCGACCGACGAAATCGCATTCTTCCCGATCCTGTATTGGCCGGTGCTGCCGAACGCCAATCCACTGCCCGATGCCACCCTGTCGAAGATCGACACCTATATGAAGCAGGGCGGCATGATCATTTTCGACACCCGCGATTTCGGGTCCGGCCTTCCGACTGGCGTCGGCACAGGGCGCGAAGGCGGCACGCCACTGCAACGCCTGCTCGGCCGCCTCGACATCCCGCGCCTCGAACCCGTCCCCGAAGGTCACGTGCTGACGAAATCGTTCTATATCTTGCGCACCTTTCCGGGGCGCTGGGACGGCGGCCAGATGTGGGTCGAAGCCGACAGCGCCGAGCCCGCCGACGCCGACACCCGCAAGGCGCGGCGCGCCGATGGCGTCAGCTCGATCCTGGTGACGTCCAACGATCTCGCGGCCGCATGGGCGCTCGACGACCGCTTCCGCCCGCTCTACCCGACGGTGCCGGGAGGCGAAGCTCAGCGCGAAATGTCGTTCCGCGTCGGCATCAACATCGTCATGTACGCGCTGACCGGCAACTACAAGGCCGATCAGGTGCACGCGCCCGCCCTGATCGAGCGGCTTGGCCAGTAACACAGTGAACTGCGTGAGGCATACCGTATGAACTGGTCGATCGACATCGCTCCAATGGTGCCAGCGCCGCTGCTGGTCGCCGCGATCGTCGTCGGGCTCGCGCTCATCGCGGTGCTATTCTTTAGACGGACCCGTGGTGCCGCGCTCCGAGCACTCGCTCTCGCCGCCATCGTTGCGGCCCTCGCCAATCCGTCGTTCCGCCAGGAGGAGCGCGAGAGCCTCGCCAACATCGCCGTCGTTCTCGTGGACGAGAGCACCAGCCAGTCGATCGCGGGGCGACCGGCTCAGACCGCCGCCATTCGCGCCGACCTGGAAGACAAGCTCGGGCGCATCCCCGGTCTCGAGGTCAAATGGATCAGCGCCTCGCGGCCGACCGGCGAGGGCACCGCCGGTACGCACCTGTTCACCGAACTCAATCGAGCGCTTTCCGAGATCGCGCCAGACCGTCTCGCCGGCATCATCATGATCACCGACGGGCAGGTCCACGACATCCCGGCCTCCGCCGCAGCGCTCGGCTTCAATGCCCCGGTGCACGCGCTGGTCACCGGCCGTCCCGACGAATTCGATCGCCGGATCGAAGTCATCACCGCGCCGAAGTTTGGCATCGTCAACGGCCCGCCGCGTGATATCGAGATTGCGGTCCGCGAGGCCGGCCGACGCGGCCAGGCGGGCGGCCAAGTCACGCTGCGCGTCCGCCGCGAGGGCCAGCCCGACGAGATGGTGCGCACCGAAATCGACCAGCGCGCGCGCATCGCGATGTCGTTCCCAACCGCCGGCCAGAACATTCTAGAAATCGAGCTGGAGCCGGTTCCGGGCGAACTAACGCACCTCAACAACCGTGTCGTTATCGCCGCCGAAGGCGTCCGCGAGAACCTGCGTGTCCTCCTCGTCTCCGGCGAGCCTCATGCCGGCGAACGCGTCTGGCGCAACCTGCTCAAATCCGACGCCGCCGTCGCGCTCGTGCACTTCACCATTTTGCGCCCGCCCGAGAAGCAGGACGGCACGCCGATCCATCAGCTCTCGCTGATCGCATTTCCGACGCGCGAGCTGTTTTCCGAAAAGATCTCCAACTTCGACCTGATCATCTTCGACCGCTATCAGAACCGGGGGATCCTGCCGCCGGTGTACTACGACAACATCGCGCGCTACGTCTCCAATCATGGCGGCGCGTTGCTCGTGGCATCTGGCGACGACTACGCCCAGTCGACCAGCCTGTTCCGCACCGCGCTCGCGCCCGTACTGCCGGCGGCGCCATCAGGCCGCGTCATCGAAGAACCCTTCAAAGCGCGCGTCACCGACGACGGCGTCAAGCACCCGGTCACGCGCAGCCTCCCCGGCCTGCGCGAACCCGGCGTCGAACCCGACTGGGGCCGCTGGTTCCGGCAGGTCGAAACCAATGTCATTCGCGGTCGCACGATCATGAGCGGCGTGCAGGAAAAGCCGCTGCTGGTGCTCGACCGCGTCGGCCGTGGCCGCGTCGCGCTTCTGTTGTCCGATCACGCCTGGCTGTGGTCGCGCGGCTATGACGGCGGCGGCCCGCACACCGATCTCCTGCGCCGCACAGCTCACTGGCTGATGAAGGAGCCGGATCTCGAGGAGGAACGCCTGATCGCATCTTCGCGCGGTCTCAAGCTCACGATCGAACGACGCTCGATGGAAGCCCAGGTCCCGCCCGTCAGCGTGCAGGCGCCCGGCGGCGAGACCAGCGAAGTCATCCTCGAAGCGGCATCGAACGGTGTATGGCGCACGACGATCGATGTCCGCCAGCCCGGCCTCTACAAGATGCAGACCAACGCCCCAGCGCCCGACCGCCGCGTCCTCACCGCCGTCGCACATGCCGGCCTCGAAGACGCCCGCGAGATGAACGAAGTCACAGCGACCGATGCCAAGCTGAAGCCGCTCATCACGGCAACAGGCGGCGGCGCCTTCTGGACGCGCAGCGCGGGCGGCCTACTCTCCAGCGATACCGCCGTCGATGTACCGCGCATTTCGCTGCTCGCAAACGCCCGCGTCCTCGCCGGCTCCGGCTGGCTCGGCCTGAAGGATCGCGAGGCCTACGTCACCCGCGGCGTCCGCATCACGCCGATGTTCACCGGGCTCCTGGCGCTGGCGGCTCTGCTGGCCTTCCTGACCCTCGCGTGGTGGCGTGAAGGGCGGTAGCTCTTGTTTCCGCGGTCGCGTACGGCTTCGCCTACACGCGCCGCGAGGCTGCCTCTCGGTCGAATTCTCACCTCGCGGCCTTCGGCCGCTACCAAAAAGGCTAGAGAAGTGCGGTCCGGGAGGGGCAAGTTCCAGGCCGCTCCGCGGCGCTCGGCGCCTTCTAATCAGGTAGCGGCCGAAGGCCGCGCCTGTTTACAACCCACCGGCGAGGCGGCGGCCGCGGCGCCAGTAGCCGAAGGCGTTGGCGTCCGTGGAAGAATAAGACCCTTGCGCGGCGGCCCGTCGCGGGCTAACGCCGTGGCGTATGATCCCGCGGCCCGGCCGCGAGCGAGAGGCTTCGAGACATGGCGAACGTAGTAGTGGTCGGCGCCCAGTGGGGCGACGAGGGTAAAGGCAAGATCGTCGACTGGCTTTCCGAGCGCGCCGACATTGTCGTGCGCTTCCAGGGCGGCCACAACGCCGGCCATACGCTGGTCATCGACGGCAAGACCTACAAGCTCGCGCTGCTGCCGTCGGGCGTCGTCCGCAAGGGCAAACTCTCGGTCATCGGCAACGGTGTCGTGGTAGATCCGTGGCATCTGGTGGCCGAGATCGAGGGCATCCGGAAACTCGGCGTCGATGTCGGCCCGGACCAGCTCAAAGTTGCCGAAAACGCAACGCTGATCCTGCCGCTGCATCGCGAACTCGACCAACTACGCGAGGAAGCCGCCGGCGGCCAGAAGATCGGCACGACCGGGCGCGGCATCGGTCCCGCTTACGAGGATAAAGTCGGCCGTCGCGCGATCCGGGTCCAGGATCTGCGCAATCTCCAGAACCTCGGTCCGAAGATCGACCGTCTGCTGGTCCATCACAACGCGCTGCGCCGCGGTCTCGGCAAACCTGAAATTTCCAAGGACAACCTGATTCAAGAGCTTTCGGAGATCGCGCCGAAAGTGCTGCCTTACATCGATACGGTATGGGACCTGCTCGACAAGGCGCGAAAATCCGGAAAGCGCATCCTGTTCGAGGGCGCTCAGGGCGCGCTGCTCGATGTCGACCATGGCACATACCCGTACGTCACATCATCGAACACCATTGCGGGGCAGGCCGCGGCCGGCTCCGGCATGGGACCTTCTTCGCTCAACTACATCCTCGGTCTTGCCAAGGCGTACACGACGCGCGTCGGCTCCGGGCCGTTTCCGACAGAGTTGCTCGACGCTAACGGCGAACCGGACGAGATCGGCCGCCTGCTCGGCGAGCGTGGCAAGGAGTTCGGCGTCAACACCGGCCGCGCGCGCCGCTGCGGCTGGTTCGACGCTGTGCTCGTGCGCCAGGTGGTGCGCGTCACAGGCATCACGGGTATCGCGCTGACCAAGCTCGACATCCTCGACACGCTGCCGGAAATCAAAGTCTGCGTGGCCTATGAACTCGACGGACAGCGGATCGACCGCCTCCCCGCCGGCATGAACCAGCAGGCGCGCGTCAAGCCGATCTACGAGACGTTCGAGGGCTGGGCTGAATCGACGCAAGGCGCGCGTAGCTGGGCCAGCTTGCCGGCGCAGGCTGTGAAATACGTGAAGCACATCGAAGAGTTGATCGAGTGCCCTGTGACGCTGCTCTCGACGAGCCCCGAGCGCGACGACACCATCCTGATGAAGGATCCCTTCGAGGATTAAACGCACCGCGGGCGCTGACTTAAAGGCCGACCTGCGTGCCGATCTCGACGACGCGATCCTTCGGGATGCGGAAATAATCCGTTGCATCGGCGGCGTTGTGCGCCAGCATAATGTACAACGCCGTCGCCGGTAGCGGCAGGGACGACGGCCGCTCTGCCTTGATCGCCCGCCGCGACAGCATGAACGACGTGGTCATGAGATCGTTCGGCAATCCGCGCGTGCGGCAGAACGCGAGCACCTCCGGAATATTCGGCTGTTGCATGAAGCCGGTCACGATGCGGATGCGCACGATGCGCTCCGAAAGGCGCTCCATCGAAACGCCCTCTTCGATGCCGAGATGCGGCCAGTCCGATGTAATCACCGAAATGATCACGATCCGCTCGTGCATCACCTTGAAGTGCTTGAGCGTGTGCAGGAGGGCCGTCGGCGCGTTGTCGGGGTTGGCGGTGAGATAGACACCCGTCCCCGAAACCGTGGTGGCGCTCGATCGCTCGAGGCTCGCGGTCAGATCGGTGAGCGGAATCTCAGTGCGCCGCGTCTTCGCCAGCAGGATGCCGGTCCCCTTCCACCACACCATCATAATCGTAAACATGACCGCGGCGATCAGCAGTGTTACCCAGCCACCGTCGACCAGTTTCAGCATGTTGGCGCAGAGGAACACCAGTTCCACGGCCAGGAACGGGATCATCACTGCCGCCGTCTGCAGCCACGACCACTTCCATCGCGACACCATCATGAGGCTCGCGAGGATCGCGGTGACGATCATCGTGCCGGTAACCGCGATCCCGTAGGCCGACGCAAGGTTTTCCGAGGCCTGGAAGGTGATCACAAGCGTCAACACACCCGCGAGCATGAGCCAATTGACGGCCGGTAGATAAATCTGTCCGGCGTGCTCCTCCGACGTGTGTCGTATCGTCAGCCGCGGCAGCAGCCGCAGTTGCACCGCTTGGCTGGTCAGCGAGTATGCGCCTGTGATCGTCGCCTGGCTGGCAATGATCGTCGCGAGTGTCGCGAGCACCACCAACGGCAGCAACCCAACCGGCGGGACGGTGCGATAGAATGGATTGTCGATCGCAGAAGGATCGGACAGCACGAGCGCGCCCTGCCCGAAATAGTTCAGCAGCAACGCGGGAAGCACGAAGGTGAACCACGCATAGGTGATCGGCTTGCGCCCGAAATGGCCGAGGTCGGCATAGAGGGCCTCCGCGCCGGTCACGGCAAGAAAAACAGCGCCGAGCGTCGTGAGACCGATGACGATGTTCGCGGTCATGAAGTCGACCGCATAGATCGGGTTCACGGCGGCGAGCACCGCGGGATTCCGGGTGATCTGCCAAATGCCTGCACCGCCAATGACGACGAACCACACGATCATGATCGGCCCGAAGGCCGCCGCGACACGGTGCGTGCCGTACCCTTGCGCCGAAAAAAGCGCGATGAGAATCGCTATCGTCGCGATTACGGCAGCGTTGTGCGAGACCGGCATCGCGAGCTTCGCGCCCTCGACCGCCGAGAGCACCGAAATCGCGGGCGTAATCAGCGCGTCGCCATAGAAAAGCGCGGCCCCGATTGCGCCGAGCACGAGCACGCCCCTGCGCGACGCCGACCGCTGCACCAGGGCCATGAGGGCGAGGATGCCGCCTTCGCCGTGGTTGTCCGCCCGCAGCAGGATCAGCACGTACTTCGCGCTGACGATGATGAGCAGTGACCATAGGATGAGGGAGAGGATGCCGAGGACCGCTGCCGGCTGCGGCACCACGCCGGGGCCACCCGAGGCCGCGGCCACCGCTTCCCTGAAAGCGTACAGGACACTGGTGCCGATATCGCCGTAGACGACGCCGATGCTGGCAACAACCAGCATGCCAAAACGGGAGGCATCCGAGGACTCGACCGGCACGAACGCGGGTTTGTCATCGGAAGGTGGGGGAGGTGTCGGCGCGGCCGGTGAAACCACGTTAAGTACCTTGCAGAAGACCCTTGATCACGCTCGGCCAACGAATACCTTCCGAAACTCGACCGAGCGTCGGCGCCGCGCTCCCGACCTCATGGCGGGTGGACCCTCGCCGGCACACTAGCATTGCCGACCCATCCCCGCCATGGAACGGCTACCGACCACGGAGCCAAGTCCACGAATGGTTGCACCAGCCGCCTCCTCGCCCGCGAGGCAAGCCACTCTTTGCCAAGCCTCCGGTTTGACCTGCCCCCGCCTTGCCAAGCCCAGGGAAGCGTATTAGTTAAATGGCTCGCTCGTTCGGTCGCCCGCTTTGGCGGTCCGAGCCGTTGCGTTTGCGCCGCCTTAGCTCAGTTGGTTAGAGCACCAGGTTGTGGACCTGGGGGTCCCTGGTTCGAGACCAGGAGGCGGTACCATAAGCCTTTCAATGGCTTAACAGCCCCCTTCGCTTCCTCTGAAACAGCCAAATTTGTCCTTGGGGACACATATGGCCGGGCGCCGCGCGCGCCGCATCCATGCCGCCGGACCTCGTCCCGGTTTCGGCAGACGACTTTCCGCGACCGTTGCCACAGCCGCCCGCGGATCATTGCCGGGGAGTTGCCGCGACGGTTTCGGCAAGCCAGCGGCAAACGACAGGCACAGGCACGCGCCAACTGTCGCGATTTCGTGATCGGTCACGAGATAGACGACTGCGATTTTATGAAGCGCGTACAGGACAAGCGAGTTAATCCCCCGACCTTCCGCGCTGGAATTTGGGCTTTGGGTATTCGCTTTGATCCGCAGCATCGGTTGTTTGGATGTTTCGCTTTACGTGACTGGTTTGTGGTGCTGACCAAGCAATCACGTGCAGTGTTAGATCAGGGCGATAATCGCTGGCACGAACAAATAATAGAGTGCGAACGAATTTGGAGCGAATTGTTTCCTCAGCATGTACCGGTGGTGAGCGAAGATATCTATGATTATATCTCAGACAAAGTGGAGAAGTGTGATGACAGGTGGTAAGGCCATCGCAAAGGCGGAACTGCTTGATGAGTACTATGCAGTTCTGCACGATGCATACGCGGCTATGCGCGCCGTTTTCAAGCGTCTGTCAAGAATGGGTCTGACACAAGACGACTTGGCGGAGAAGATCGGCGTCGACAAGGCTCTCATTTCAAAACGCCTCAAAGGAAGAGAAAACCTCACATTGAAGACGTTGAGCTTCATGGCAACGGCCATGGGGTGCAGGCTAACGATCGTTTTCACTCCCTTCGATGAAGTGAAGGGAGCAAGCCTTAACATTCAAGAGACCAGCGGTGAACCGAAAATGGCTACCACAAATAGTGCTGTTGATGTCCATCTCGGGCTTTGGCAAGACATGAAGGTAGCAGCGTAAGATGCAGCCAGTATCCGTCTTCTGCATATTCTGCGAGGATATTCGCCGCGAGTTCAACGAGGTGAATACCGTTGTCGGCTTGATGCCAGACAACATCAATGTCGAATCCCTCCCGGCTTTTTTACCAAAGCTTGGGCTCTACATTCGTATCAATATGGATCCTCAGCAGGATCCCGGAAGCATAAAACTCTCTATTGCGCACCCCAACGCAAATGAAACAGCGCTGAGCGAAATTGATCCGCAACTTATCGCCACGGCCCGCTCAGACGCTATTCGAGATGGCGCCCCGGTCGCCGGGATTATATCCAGAACAGTGTTTCAGCCATTTCAATTGTTAGAGGCGGGCCGCATTCGGGTCTTGGCTACAATTCGTGGCGAGCCGGTTCTATGTGGTTCTTTAAATATCCGCTTAAAGCCGAAGGCGCCAGATGACAAAGCGTCTTAAGGCGGCAATCTGTTTGCCGGGCTAATCAAATTAGCCGCCACACCGTCACCCCCGCTGGCATCCTTCACGACCTTCCATTGGCTTCCAAGGTAGGCGAGGTTTCCTCGGACACGGGGCGACGGTGTTCCGCGAACACTCTCACCGTGTCCTCCTACAGCGAGCAGCGCGTAAACGATGTCCCGAGCCGAAACACCGCCCGGGGACCTGCGGATGGCGTCGATGATCAACCGGCCTAGATCGCCCTGACGGAAGGTTTAATTCGTCCTGAAAGGCTTTGAACTCGCTCATTGAAAGCGTCTGTCGCGAAGCTGCCATCAGAACTTCGCAAGAGCCATGACGGTAACGGGCGCCGCGAGAAGGGCTCGTAGAGCACTATGGCGTTGCTGTAGAGCGCGGCGAGATAACTAAAAGTGCTTTTCGCCGTCAGCAGTACGTCGCTGCTGCGCAGCTCATTAAATACTTCGAGTGCCCCGCTCGCCAGGTCGATACTAAAGCCTTGGTCGGCAAAGTCCGCGAACTCTCGCAAATCGCCATTGCTGAAGACCGTCACCTCATGCGGTAGACCGTTCGCCCTGATGCAGGCGACCACCTGCTTCAAAGTGGCTACAACGGTCTCGTTCGACGTGAAACGATGAGAAATGCGCCTCTCCGAAACGTCGCCGCGCCGCACATGGGCCGCGATCCGAAGCGGCCCCGAACCGCGTGATACAGCTTTCTTACCCTCTATAATCGATCGATAAATTGCGGGGTTGCGATCACAATGAATGAACATGTTACCGATCGCGACAATGTGCGGCTGGCTCCAAAGTTTTCGATCGCACGCAAACTGGCTCAAATTCAACATGGGAAGATCGAAGTTTCGGATCCGTGCGCGCCCCTCACCAAGCGCGAAAGCAGACTCGCAACGCGCCACCCACTCCCTCGGGTCACCTTCGAAATGAGCAATCGATTCGAAGGGACGGTACGCATAGCGCAAATCCAAGTCACGGGCCGTAGCCTCTACCGAGAGACGCGAGAGCGCCTGTGAGCCTACGCCATCGTGCCGGATATCCACTGTGAGCACCGTCTCTGGTGCAATGAGGCCCGCCCGAACGCCGCGGATAAGCCGATCGCACAGGTGACGCTTGTCGCCAGTAAGACGCATGCCAAATGATTGCTTGGCGCTCACATAGCCGTAGCGCGCGTAATAGACGAATTCGTTCAGCAACGACGTCAGCATAAATGTCTGTACCAGCACGAAGGCAAATCGAAATCTGGCCGCTTGGCGAAATTAGTTCGGTCCAACGGGTGCGGGAATTGGCGAGCGGGACGACGACTCGTAATACGGTCACGGCGCATAAATGTGAACTCAAGGAGCGGCGGCGTGAGGAAGCTCTTGTACGCCACCGGACGTATCCGGTTGTTCGGATGTATGTGGACGATCTCAAAGTCGTCCAAAATTCTGGCGAATGTAGCGCTCGCGAGATCCAGGCCGCTGCGATCGTAAATCGAAGCGAGATGATGAAATTCGATGACCATAATGCGAAAGCGTCGCAGCAACTCGGGGCTGGTATTCAGCACGACCCGATATTCCGCACCCTCGATGTCCATTTGCAGAAGCAAATCGGATGCCCCGGGAGCCTTACGCTGGACCCAGTCGGAGAGTGTGATGACATTGCCCTCCACTCTCGTTCCGAGGAATTTGCGCTCGAAGTCAAGCAGCGGTCCCTCTATTGGTGGAGCCTCGACAGAGGCGTCGGCGAGAAAGCATCTGATCCCGCGTGCGGCCATGCCCGCCTCAAAATCGGCGGTCGTCGCGACACCGGGGGAAAAGCACGCCGCGATTCCCTCGAGGTCATTGGGGATGAGATAGCCTCCATCCGCGGCTCCGCCGACTCGAATCAGTGGATGCTCGGTTTCGACTGGCCGGATCGTTGAGAGGAATTCCGCAATTGCGTCGGTGCTCGCGGCCTTGCCGAGCGTAATGTGTCGACCGAGCAGGAACGACTGGGCAACACGTGTGACGACTCCCATCCGCGACCTCTCCTCTCGATGGCCTCATGGACCAGATGCAGCTGCCAAAATTCCTTACTAACGACGTCACGCTTGGCAGGCAACTTGCGCTAACTTCAATACCCCGACGCCGTGTAATTTGGGGCATCAAGCTCGCGGATCTCGCGGCGCACGATTGCACTAAACAGACCAAGACACGCTGGAAAAACGCACTCGGCTGCCATCGGACGCGAACGGTTAGCAATAGTAGGTTGACGCAGCGGAGCTCGTGGAAAATTCTGTCAGATTGTAAAAGCGTGGCGAGCTTGAGATCACTGAGGTAAATCGGGTCTACCTAGAGAGGGGGCGTTGCACTTCGAGCTGATGGGGCGGGGCTTTGCATGGCTCGACACGGGCACGCACGATTCCCTTCTTGCCGCAGGCCAGTTCGTCCAAATTATTGAGGAGCGCCAGGGCCTCACGATCGCGTGTCCCGAGGAGATCGCGTTTTTCTCGGCTGGATCGACGCGGATCCCCTCGCGAAGCTTAGTGTGGAGTACGGCAAGAGCGGATATGGCGAGTATCTTCTCAACCTGCTAAAGGCGCAGAGATGATCCCAAATAGCGTGCTGCGGCGGCGATGCCTAAGGGTCGGCAAGGTTAGCCCTCCCAGTTCCGACACAGCTGACGCGACAAGACCAATCGCTGTCCACGGTTAGTGGCGCAAAACGTATCCATGGTTGGCCAGGAAGTCGTGCCGTCACAAATGTTGCGAGGCCTCCAATGAGGGGCGGTTCACGGACTGCCAAGTGAAGTGTACTTGGGCCTAGTCGCGGAGGATGCATGGCGACAAATTTTGATCGGTTCCCCGAGTCGATAGCTGTGGACGGTCGGCGCTGGTACGCCGACAAAGAGTTTACGGCCGATTGGTTTAGCCGCAATCTACGCCATTGGGTTCCGATCCTGAAATCGAAGCGCGTCCAGCCACTTAGAGTGTTGGAAATAGGCAGCCATGAAGGTCATTCCGCCATCTTTTGGCTGGAGTATCTGCCGCACAGCAAATTGGTTTGCGTCGACATCTTTGCTGGCGAGTATGAGCAGCGGTTCGACCGCAACCTTGCGCAGTACGGCGCCAGGGTCGAGAAGATCAAGGGCAATTCCGTCATAGCTCTCGAGGAAATGCGCAGCGCCGGCCATCGCTTCGACGTGATCTATATCGACGGTAGCCATAAGCGCTATGACGTCCTCTGTGACACCATATTGGCTTGGCCGCTTCTCAACGTCGGCGGCTTCCTGATTTGGGATGATTACGGTGGGAACAAATTCCAAGATAGTTCTCAAGACGTGCCGCAAAAGGCAAGGCAAGCCATAGACCTATTCTGTGCCACGTTCTCCCGAGGTTTTCGGGTTCGACACCAGCGCTATCAGAAGATCATCGAAAAGACCGCGGAGTGGCCGTTATGCTCGAAGGTTGAGGCGATAATCGGCGCCCCGCTCTACTTATTACGGCGCGCCAGGTGGAGCTTAAAAGGCAAATGGCAGTCGCTAAAGGGGTGAAAGTTTCCCGAATTGAATGACTGATATACTATCTGCCAACGGCGGCGGCACGTCGAGACAATCGGCGGATCAACATCAGCGAGTCATTTAATGTCAGAGAAGCGGATCATATTTGGAGCCCCATCGATAGGTGATGAAGAAATCGCGGAAGTCGTCGATTCCCTTCGATCAGGTTGGATAGGAACCGGTCCGAAAGTTGCTCGCTTCGAGCAGCAATTTGCCGCCTATAAGCGCGCACCGCATGCGATTGCCGTTAACTCCTGCACAGCGGCTCTGCATCTTTCTTTGATCGCCGCGGGCGTCGGAGAGGGCGATGAGGTCATCACCACGCCTCTGACATTCTGTGCGACCGTCAACGCGATTATCCATGCCGGCGCGCGACCCGTGCTGGCGGACGTTGACCCACGTACGATGAATATCGATCCGGCCCAAATCGTGAGCAAGATCAGCCCCCGCACAAAAGCGGTTCTTCCTGTACACTTTGGCGGACTGCCATGTGACATGGACGCAATCGGCGAAATCGCCGCAAAACACGACCTCAAGATTATTGAGGATTGTGCGCACGCAATCGAGTCCGAACACCGAGGCGTGCCGACAGGATGCATCGGCGATTTCGGCTGCTTCAGTTTCTACCCAAACAAGAACATCACCACGGGCGAAGGCGGCATCATACTTGCGCGGAACCCTGAGGATGCCGATAGGGTGAGACGATTAGCTCTTCATGGCATGTCCAAGGATGCCTGGAAGAGGTTTCGCGACCCTAAGTTCCGGCACTACTCCGTTGCCGAGGTCGGATACAAATACAACATGACCGATCTAGATGCTGCCATTGGCTTGCACCAGTTACCTCGGATCGATGGATTCTGGAGACGCCGTGAAGAAATTTGGAACGCTTACAATCGAGCGTTTGCGGATCTGCCGCTCGTTCTCCCGACGCGCGAGCCGCAACACGTTAAACACGCGCGACATCTCTATACTGTTCTAGTGAACAGCAAACGGGCGCGCATCGAACGGGAAGCGTTCATTGAAGCCCTAGACGCGAAATCGATAGGCACTGGAATCCACTATCTGTGTTTGGCGGAGCAGCCCGCCTATCAGGAACTTTTCGGTTGGCGGCCAGCCGACTATCCTCACGCGAGGCGCATCGGGGAGCAGACCGTGAGTCTGCCTGCTTCGCCCGCGCTTTCCGATAGCGATGTTTCCGCCGTCATTGCCGCAGTCCGCGAAACCCTGGCCGCATGAACGCAAGCAGCGATGCACCTTTTACGTCTCGCCCATAATCTGTTTCGTGACGCGCGCGGGAGAGCCCATCACCTGGACATTTGGCGGCACGTCTCGCGTAACTAACGAGGCAGCAGCGACCACACTGCCTTTTCCGACGCGCTTGTAGTCCAGCACAATTGCGCCCATGGCGATGTAGCATTCGTCTTCGATGTCACATTTACCGGCCACGTTGGCCCCTGGGGAGATCGTGACGCAACTGCCGATGCGCGTGTGGTGGCCGATCATCGTGCCGCGGTTGAGAATCGCATGCGAACCTACCTCTGCATAGCCAGCCACGATGACGCCGACACTAACGATGCTACCAATACCAATCCGGGCCGTCGGCGAGACGCGCGCGCTCGGATGCACTATCGTAGCAAAGGGTAGGCCGTGTGAGGCGACTTCCTCAATATAGTGCCGCCGCTTGGTTGTGCCGATTGCACAAATCAAATGGTGGTCCCGGCTCATCGTCGCCAGTTCGTCAACCCAATGAATTGGCTTGCCGCGAAGCGTCGATCCGATTCGAGTGCGATCCAGGTTCTCAACGAAACCGGCCGTGCGCCATTCCGGGATCTCTGATATCAAATCATCGACCTCCTCAGCAAAAGCGTACGTTCCGAGTATCAGTATCGGCCGGCCGTCGTCGGTCATTTCAGCGTCCAATTGATGTGGCGGCAGCGATCGGCGCCAGCGCATCAGAAAGCAGATTGGCAAGCGTGAACTCTTTGGTGACATATCTGTGAGCGTCATCGACGACGCGTGAGCGCCTCTCATCGTCCGCCAGATACGTCATCAAGGCCTCGCCGAGGCCCGACAAGTCACGCACGATCACGTGCTTATCTTCTATGAACGGCCCGGGATGGCTCGCACGCTCAGAAACAACGAGCGTCTTGCAACCCATCGCCATGAGCAGTCGAATGATCGGGAATTCCCATGGAAACCTCTGCAGGTTCAAGATTATTTTCGAACGGTTCAGCAGTCGTGTCCGTTCTTCACCGTAGCAATCGCGGTCAACAATGAGAATTTTTCGACCATGCTGTTGCAGGAGGGATTGCAGCGAAGCAATCAGTTCACGTCGACGGTCTGTTAAATAGCCAAGGAAAAGCACGTCCACATCACGTTCGATTTCCGGCAGCACCGATCCGAACTCAGAAGTGAAGCCAACGGGTACGAATTGGCTAGCTACTCCGTGCTGCGCTAGAAAAGTCTTTCTCGACTCAACGCTAACGAGCACGTGATCGATCAAACCGGCTCGCTGAAGTGCTACGATATCGCGCGCCTGCTTCAAAGGGTAACTCAGCAAACCTTTAGCATGCCGTACTTTCGCATCGATATGTCGTCCACTTACCATGGAGAATATCCAGGCGGCCTTTAGGATTGATGCGACGGCTGCACTACTCAGTTTACCGAAACTGGTTGGATTGATTCGCTGTCTGCTTGCATTGTGAAAGTCGGCTTGAAGGATGCTGCTCGCCATACCGTGGACTGGCGGAGGGAGAGGCTCCAGTTGCCACAGGACGCGTTTCACTTTGCGGCCTCCGGCAACCTGAAGTTCTCGGACGACGTCATCGCACGCCCACCGCCCTTGACCAACGACGAGCAGAACGTCGCCGGCAGAGAGCGTACGCGCTGGAACATCAGCAGCGACTTGCGGAAATCGGGCGCGTAGGGCGCGAGCTATGAGCCTCGTTGGCAAGAGATCTTTGTTGTCCGGTGACGTGATTAAGGAGATGTGCATGCGATATTATGGTCCTACGATGCCTGCAGGCGTCACATGTTCAATCGATCAAGCATCAGTTTATCGGTTCATACAATCAAGCCGCCTCGCGAGTCGGCGCTGTGACCTAGATCCAGAGTGTTACTCGACAGTGTGATCCCGCCGCAACATACCGCCCCGATCCACCATCATGGTCGGGGCAACAACGGTGTTCGTCAGATCAGGTTCTCGGGCCATTTATCGGGTTTAACATCTGTTAAACGAGATTGTCGGCGTCAGTGGCTTGGAGGTCCCGCACCGCTCCACTATCTTCGAACGGATGTGCAATCTCAACTCGCAGACCAGCAACGTCGAAGCGATCCGGCGGCTCTTTCGTCGAATCGCGCCGCTTCATTCGGGCCCAAGGACGCGATATTTCCCGGTCACGTGGCGCCAGTCGTCCGTTGCGCCGAAGATGGCGAACGCGAGTCGCTCGAGCTGTCGTGGGGCTTCGTGCTGCCGCAACCAGGCAAGGCCCCGCGCCGCGTCACCAACACCCGAGACGACAAGATGCAGTCGCCCTTCTGGCGGGACTCGGTCCGCAAGCGGCGATGCCTGGTCCCGGCTACATCGTTCTGCGAGCCCAACGCAGACGTGAAGCCAGCAACGTGGAACTGGTTCTCGCTCGCCGGCGAGGATCCGAGGCCGTTGTTCGCATTCGCCGGGCTTTGGCGCCGGCACGTTGGGCCGATCAAGAAGGACGGTCCCTCCGTCGATATTGATGTCTTCTCGTTCATGACGACAACGCCGAACGCGCTCGTCGAGACCGTCAATCACGAGCGAATGCCTGTCCTGCTTACAACGCCAGAGATGCAGGACCAGTGGATGGACGGCACGAATGAGGAAGCCTTTGGGCTCTGCCGCCCTATCCTGCCGGATCAAATGCGGCTCGTTCAGACTGGCTACGAGAAGAGAGACCTTCTCGCGTGCTTGTCACGCCCGATACTGGGCGGCGCAACAGCCCGGCCGCAGTGAAATGTGGAAAGGTGCGCCGACCATGCGGCTAGTATGGTGTTCGAACACCAATACGGAGATTGTCATGCGTTACCTCACTGCCCTTGGGCTCCTAGCGTGCTTGCCGACAAACGTTTTGGCGCAAGATAAGGGAGCAAGGGAGGGTGCGCACTTCGCTGCGCTCGTGTGGCGCTATGAGAACTGCGGCGTTCGACCGAACACAGCGACCATGCAGTCGCTAACTGAACGGATCGAGCGGTACGACGCCGGACGTTGGGTCGATTACGGCATCAGGCGCATAGAGATGGAAGTTGATCGACGGGGCGAGAAGGCGGTGTGCGAGAAGTTGCGCCGGCTTTGAGGGGCAAGTTGCGCGTGCCTGTCGCGAGTTCCTCGAGTTGTCGTGGGGGCTTCGTGCTGCCGCAGCCAAAGCTCGTCCAGACGGGGGATGAGAAGCGGGATCTTCTCGCCACGGGCATCTCGAACGAGAGCAGGAAGACGGCGTCACAGCGTTTATGGGATGGCAATCGCATAGCCAATGCCATCTGATGGGAGCGAACCTTGAGCATCGGGCACGCCACGTATTTCTTTCGCGCAATTGTTGTCATCGGTGCCTTGGCGCTGACTGCACAAGGGCAGGCTCGCTCGCAGGAGCAATCTTTGTACAAGAGGGTGGGCGGCTATGATGCGATCGCCGTGATCGCCGCCGATTTCACCAAGGACTTGGGCGGCGATCCTGTGCTGAAGCCTTACTTTTTCGCGCGCTCAGATGATTCTCGTCGCCGTATCCTGCAAATGTTTCGTGAACTGCTGTGTTCGGACGCCGGTGGCCCCTGCATATACGTTGGCCGCGATATGAAGACGGCACACATCGGTCTCAAGATGGGCGAGCAGGAATGGACCGCCCTTATGAATTTGTGGGGGGCTATCCTCGATCGTCACAAGATCGAAGGCTGCGAGAAGGACGAGATGGTCCAGATATTCGCCAAGTACAAGGGCGATATCCTAAACGCTGCCGCCAAGTAGGGCCCAACGTCGCAAGCAGCTTCACCCCCCGCGCGGTCCAATTAAGCGCTGGTCGGCGCGATGCGTACATTGATGGTGGGTTCAGAGACGCTTCGGCTCGCGGGAAGCTCTCTTTAGGGCCTCTTCGGTCTCCGAGGGCCTTTCTTCTGCTGACAACAAGGCGCCTGCACCCGCCATCCGCTCATCAAGCTCAAGCTTTCTGGCCTGCGCTTGATTTTCGGTTTCGTGACGACGTTGCTCATCGGCGTCGTGGTCAGACGAAGCAAACAAGGATTTCAAGAATTGGAACATCGCGTCTATCTCCAGGCCAACCTGCTCACAGAACAACGCGACTTTAGCTGTCATAGTTGCCTTCATGCGCAGAAGCCCCGTGGGGGCCTTCCGAAGTAGCAATTGGTTGGGGGCGCATTAGGTCTTCGATGAAGGGGTTGGCTTCGCACTGCTTCTGCGCCCGCTGCAGGGCCCAGAGGATGACGCGGGCATGCTCGAACGTGGCGAAGATGGCGATGCGCACGTCGACATCAGGGATCGGCTCGGGCATCGACGTTTCGCCTAACGGCACTTAGGCGCTACGTCAGAAGTAGAAGAAGAGGCCCGCACGAGGCGGGCCGTTCGATTGTACCGTTTAGTCACGTTATGTGGTGCGAGCGCTCATTCAGCGCGGGCCGGCCGCGGTTCGCGGGTGCAGATGCTTCCTTCCTCAGGTATGCGCCTTCTTAGGCTGCTTCGCATTCTGCAGCGGACGGCCGGCAGTTATGCAGAATGTTCTGTTCCGGGCCAGTAACTGACGCTTCGTTCATGCTCGTGACGAGTGCGGCAGCCAACCGTCTACGCGCTGGCCGAAAGCATCGCTCAATCCCATTGCGGAGGTGGCCTAACTCAAGATCGCTGCGCCCTTGCTATGTCCGATCTGCGGAGCGGTGCGGCGGCGATCTCCGCCGGAAAAAATTCGGTCTCACGCTTGCGTCGACGATTGCCTTTGCTGTCGAAATTGAATTTGGCCGGGGCGAACTTTTCGTCGGACGCTGACACTAGTCGGACAGGCGAGACGGATCGAATGCACCCGATAATCCGGTGTCCCTATACCCTTTGCGGCGAATGCTAACGATCCCGTTGTGGCCCCAGAGCACGATGGAAAGAATTCTTATTGACAGGTCCCGCATGATAAGTATATTTATCATCAGAAATCTGAGCGAAGGCGAAACCTATGACTAAGCTGACCCATGCGGACATCAAAGCTGACTTGAACATCGCCGCCGGTATGGTGTTGCCATTTCAACGAGTTCCAGTTCAGCTCGGGCGTCGGTTCGCACAGGTTTTGATGAGCGCAACGTCTGAGGTGACCTCGGAACACCTCGGGCGCAACGAAATGGGATTGTTGGTCGCAATCTCAAAGGTTCCGGGGCTTGATCAGAAAAGTCTTGCCACCTTGATGGCGTTCGATGCGACATCAGTCGGTCAAGCCATCGACGCCCTAGAAGGCAAGGGCCTCGTGCGTCGTGTTGGCTCGCTGACCGACAGGCGTGTAAAGAACGTCGAGATTACAGAGGACGGCGCTGCGTTCATCAGCAGGATGCGTCCCGGAGTTTTGGCCGCGCAACGCAAGGCGCTGGCCTGTCTGTCGGAAATAGAGCGCGAGACCCTACTCGATCTCATGGTGCGGGTGATCGAAGCCAATCCACAACACGACCGCCCCGGTGGCGGTCGCCGCCCTCCGAAGTCGGCGGCCGGATAGCTGCCGAACTTTTCACTCAAAGCGAATGGGATCATTGCCATGCTTCGCGATGTGAGCCTTGCTGCGCCTACGCCAACGCGTCGACACGTTCTTGCCGGACTGGCGGGAGTGTCCCTGCTCGGTAATGTTAGTCGATCTTTTGCGGAAGTCACATTTCCGACCAAGCCGATCACGCTTGTATTGCCGGGGTTGCCTGGAGGCGCGTTTGATTTCTTCGCCCGGCCGATGGCAAGCTCGATCGCCAAGTCGCTCGGACAACCCCTCATTCTCGACCACAAGCCTGGCGGCACGATGACGCTCGGTCCAGCTACCATGGCGGTCAACGCAAAGCCGGACGGTCACACTCTTTCGATCGTAGTCAGCACGATCGTGCGCATTCCCTTGATGCAGAAAGTCGCGTTCGATCCCTTCGCCGATTTCACGCATATCATCCAACTATGTGAAGTTGCCGTGGGCGTTGTCACGCACGCCGACCAGCCCTTCAAGTCCATCGCCGACGTTGTCGCCTATGCCAAGGACAACCCGGGCAAGCTGACTTACGGAACGCCTGGGACCGGGTCGGGTGCTCATTTTGGGATGGAGCAGATGGCGCGCAAAGCCGGCATCAGGCTCACGCATGTGCCGTTCCGTGGCGCCCAGGAGGGCGTTCCTGCGGTACTAGGAAAGCACGTCGCAATTTACATCTCGGCTTCGGAGTGGAAACCGCAGGTGCTGGCGGGTGAACTGAGAGTCCTGGGCGTGATGTCGGCTTCGCGGCGACCAAGCTGGCCGGATGCACCGACGTTCGATGAATTAGGCTACCCATCCGGCCTTGGTGCAGCGACATTTGGAATCGTCGGACCGAAAGGCATGGATGCAAAAGTCGTATCGACGTTGCACGATGCATTCAAAGCCGCGAGCGAGGATCCGGCCGTCCGAGACGCGTGGTCTAACCGTGAGCTGGTGCCCAACTACCGCTCAGGATCTGACTATCGGCGGCATCTGTCCGAAATCGCAGCGCTCGATAGCGAGATGGTCGTGGCGCTTGGGCTGCAGCGCAAGGACTAGTGTCGGGAGTCCATCAATGCTCGATGCTGCACAAGCCATTTTTGTGGCGTATAGCGCAAGCAATGCCTTGCGCGTCCTCTCCTACATTCCCCAGATCGCTCGAATAGCCTCCGATCGGGACGGCGCAAAGGCAATCTCGCTCGCGACCTGGTGGATGTGGATCTCTGCAAATGCCTCGACCACGTTGTATGCGTGGGTGAACCTCGGCGACATCCCACTGGCCGTTCTCAATGGGTTGAATACGCTCTCTTGCTTGCTAGTAGTCGTATTGACCGCGTGGAAGCGATTTGCCGCATCACTGCCATCAGACTCGTCCACACGCCAGATCTGCTCTTAAGGAGTTGCGCAATGTCGCATTCGCCTGCAAAGCGCGTTTATCGCACTTGGATGATCGACAGCCGTCGGTGGGATGCCTATCAGCCGCGTGCAGGTGATGTGGTGATCGCGACATACCCTAAGAGCGGCACCACCTGGATGCAGCAGATCGTTGGGCTGCTCATCTTTCAATCACCAGAGCCGCGGCCGGTCGGAGAGATCGGCGCTTGGGTTGACCGTCGGCTCGATCCGCTCGATGAAATTATGAAGCGTTTTGCTGCGCAGACGCATCGCCGCTTTCTTAAGAGCCACCTACCCTTCGATGGTATGCCGGTCCACGATGACGTGCGCTACATCCATGTAGCCCGGGATGGGCGCGACGTCTGCCTCTCCTACCATAACCAGATCACCCGGTTCAGGAGCGAGACGCTGGCCGCGCTCGACGCTGCAGGGATTGCCGACGACCTCATCCGTCGGCCCTTCCCCGCGATTCCGAAAGATCCCGCCGCGTACTTTCGGGCGTGGCTCCGTGAGGGCGTCGCCGGTGCGGAAGACGGAATGCCCTACCTTTCTTACTTCGATTTCGAGCAAACGTATTGGGAGGCGCGCCAGCAGAGCAACCTTCTGATGGTGCACTATCGCGATCTCAAGTCCAACCTCGACGGCGAGATGCGGCGTATAGCGGAATTTCTCGACATTCCTGTCGACGAGACGATCTGGCCCAGCCTCGTCAAGGCCGCGACTTTCGAAGAGATGCGCCGACATGGAGAGACGCTCGCGCCTCGTGTCATGAAGATGTTTTCAGGCGGCTCCGCTGACTTCTTCCAGAAGGGAGAGAACGACCGCTGGCGTGGCGTATTGGATGACCGCGACCTAGCCCAATACGACACCAAACTCGCCGAACGGGTATCGGTGGATTGTGCGAACTGGCTGCGACACGCAGAAAATGACCTCAATTGATGCAATGCTGGCCGGTTTGCTTCCCTTCAATTTTTCATCGACTTGCCTCTTTTCATTACAAGGGCGTCGCCGCGACACGTTGCCGAACTTGTAGCCAACGTCTCGCTGGTGAAGTTCCACATCACTCCTTGAAATGAGGGTCCGGCGAGTATCTGAGAACCAAGTGGTACACCGCAGATCGAAGGCTCATCATGACCGATCAACCCCGATTCCGAATTTTAGCTGACGATTCCGATGAGCGCCATCGTCACTACCACGGCGGTGCGCAGGTCGAGCTGTTCTTCATGCTCGTCGACACTTGGCGGGACGGCAAATGGCGTAATGCGACAAGTCTGGCTGCAATTCTCCAGCCAGATGTCGAAGTTACGGGTGCAACCAAACACTTTTCCAAAACCGGAGCACGATAGGGAGCCGGATATGTGCAGGACGATAGGTGGTTGGCTTGGTGCGTTGGGACTGGGGCTGATGTTGATGACGGGAACCGCGGTTCTCGCCCAGGACACGGTGCGGATTCGCGGAACGATCGAGAAGGTGGCAGGCGATGTCTACTCCGTGCGCACCCGAGACGACAAGTTGGTCATGCTGAAACTCGCACCGAGCGCAGGCGTCGCGGCCAGCGTCAAGTCCTCGCTCTCCGATATCCGACCTGGCCTCTACATCGGCATTGCAGCGCTCGCCCAGGCTGATGGTTCGTTGCGAGCACTGGAAGCCCACATCTTCGACGAGACGATGGGGGGCACTGCCGAGGGGCATCGAGCCCGTCGGTGCTGAGGAGTAAGCGATGATGAGTCGTCTCAAAAGCGCTGTACCGGGCGTACGCTTCGAGCGCGCGCCATAACCTACCGGCCGAGCAGCCACAAGAACATCGGCGCGCCCACGACAGCAGTCAGGATTCCGATGGAAACCTCGCTGCGCTCGATCAAGCGCGCCGGCGTATCGACCAAGACATGATAGGCCCATCATCATCGCAGCATGCCGTCGCAGCCGCGATCATCATGGCCCGAACGAAGCCGGGTACACCGAACGCGTGGCACGAAGTGCTGCCTGAGCGCCGCGCGGTACCGTCGGGAACTAATGCTGTTGCTCGCCCCGGCCGCGGCCCCCTCAGTTCGAGACGTATTGGCCCGGGCCGGGCCTCCACATCATGAAATGTGCCGAGGGCGTCGGTGGGATACGGGCGTCGGCATCCGTTTTTGGTTCGGGCTGCAGTGGCGGCGGCGCGGATGCCGTCGATTTCCAGCCGCATGTCTGGCTGACATCGATCGGCGCATGACGGTACGCCGTGATCTCCGCACCCAGCCGCTTCCAAATCGCCGTGACCTGCTCGGCATCCTTCGCAGCGCAGGACAGTCGCAGCAGGCGCAGGGCCATCTCGGGCTCGACGTCGCGCTTCATCAGATCGTCGATACCAATTTTCATGCGCGGCCAGTCTATCGCGAACATGTCGAGAGTCTCGCGCGCATCCGCTTCGCGTAAGTGATTGGCGTAGATGCGGGCGTACATTGAATTGCCCTCGGTCTCGCGCGTACGTTCGGCGGCCGTGCGCGCCCAGGCCTCCGCATCCTCCGCGCTGCCGTGCCATTTCGGAAGCAGATAGATAAACGCGACGTTGTAGAGCTTGTAATACGTCGGCTCGCGCTTCAGCCCCTCCTCGACCACGGCCATGAACCTCGACCGGCGATCGCCCAGGCTCAGGCCGATCTGCGCCATCCGTGCGTACCACTCGGGATCGAAGTCCGCCCCGGCGCCCGGCTTTGCCTCAAGTAATACCAAACGAGCCTTCTCTAGATTGTCGCGATAGACCTTCCATACGTCATCGAAGACCTTGTGCGCATATCCAGATCCGCGCGCCGCCCACGCCTCGGCGAAATAGCGACTCGCAAGCACGATGTTGGGCGTTGGCGACTCCGGATGCGCCAGCTTCCAGAGCTTGACGAGTTCCTCCCAGCTTTGAATCGTATCCGTACGATCCTTGCTGACCGGCAACTCCGCGAGCGTTCTGTGGAAATAGTGCAGATGCCAATATCCGTCTGCCGCGCGACTGCGCGTCGTGCGGTACGTTTTCGCCCACTCTTCGAGTTGATCGACGTCCTTCGTGGCGAGCGCCATGATCACGTTAGAGCGCATTTGAGCCATCAGGTCCTGGACGTTTTCGGGCTCGGCGACTGCGGTCCTCACGGATCCAAAAGTCGCAAGCGCGACGGCCGCAGCGGTGCAAACGAAACGGATCATGAGTAACTCCGCTAATCGAAATTGTCAGTTCGGCATATCAGCGTGCCGCGAACTCGGTGCACGCCTTGAGCAGCATCTGGTTCTGCCAAAGTTCCGCGATGGGCGGATCTGATGTCACCCCGAGCATCTCGTGAGCCATCGGTTGGTCTCCCTTGAGACAAGCCAACAGCGCCGAGTGCTGCGCGTTCCATCCGGCGGGATAGCTCTTGACGACCAGCCCGAGGCCTTTGCGCATCCGCACCCAGTCGATGGGCGCCATCTCGAAAATTGATGGGCCGTAGACGCGCTGAAAGGCCATCCAATAGAGGCGCGCGTAGACCGCTTCCCCCTCCGCTGCCGCGGTCGCCTGATAGACGGTATTGGCGAACGTCGACGCCATCACGTCGCTATTGGCCGTTGCCACGACCAGATGCTCGAAGACGGCGAAATGGGTCTGGTAGTAAAGCGGCTCGCGCGCCGTCGCCTCGGCGTGGACGACCAGGATATCCTGCAGGTCGGCGCCCTCGGCCCGCATCACGTCAACCAGGACCGCGTAATAGTGAGGGTCACGTGCCGCGAACGACTTGGCGCTATCGAGAACTTTGCGCGCTTCCTTCAGGTACACGGCATCGGGGCGCCAGCCCGAGTGCGGTAAGGAGCCTTGAGCAATCCTCCGGCCGGAATTCATGGCCAAACTCTTGAATGCAAACGCCTTCAGGATGTGCGGCGTGGGTGCCGTTGGCGTGGCGGCGATCCAGGCGTCGAGCCTCTTCCAGTTCGAGCCGTTGGGATAGTTCGCCACGAAATCTTCGCTGTTGAGCCATTGCAGCGTCGAGTAGAACACCGTGAGCTTCCACACACCACTGCCGGTGCGCGCTCTCGACGTGCGTAAATCGTCGGCCATGGCTTCGAGCCGGCCGAATTGCTGCTGGTGATAGAACGGCTGCAGCGCGCGATCGATCGCCTTGCGTTCGGCCAATTCGTCGGCAGATGCCGCGTTATTGCCCAGCGCGAGAGTAAGTACCAGCGTACTCAAGGCAAGAAGGGCTGACACGCTCCGGAACTGTGCTGATCGCATTGTTAATACCCCGATGCCAACGGAAAGGCCAAAATGATCTGTGATGGCGAACGACGCTGTCCACCCGCGGCCGCGCGGAGCGTGTACCGTCGGAGGCTATCAATGACGTGCCGATCGGCGTCGCACAGTCGATCGATCCATGCCCGCTGTACGCGACCGACGATTGATGCCTTGACTCAGCAATCGGCTCGCCGGCAGCAGCGATCTCGATGCCCGCTACAGGCGTCAGAGCCATAATGCTCCAACCGAAAAATGTCGTAACTGTTGGCCAACTAGAACGCATGACAACAATCCTCGCACGTGAGCGATGAGGCGAAAATGGGAGCGACGCGTTAAGAAAATCTCAAATGCCGCGACGACGAAGGGTTTGCCGTCTGATGAAGTTAGCAAGCGGCTAATTCGTGTCCCACACGGCGCGCGCTGCCGCCAAGGGCCATCGAGAGACATCATCGGTGTGCGTGATGTGGTAACCTCAGCGGCCGATGATTTTCCCTTTGTGAGGAGTCAGAAATTGCCGACCAGGCACATCCAGGCTGACCCTTTCAGGGATGTTGTCGAGGCCATCGTCTCCGGTGACAGCACAACTGCAATCAGATTGCTTGATGCTTCGCCGCAGCTAGCAAGGGAGCGCGCCGCTCAAGGCGCTACTCGGCAGGCTCCCAAGCAGGATTTCTTCGATCAGATTCTCCACTACATGTATGAGGGCGATACCGCTTTGCACATGGCTGCAGCGGCATATCAACCGCTCGTGGTAGAGAAGCTGATCGCCATGGACGTAGACGTTCGCGCGCGGAACAGGCGCGGCGCAGAGCCGCTTCACTATGCAGTTGATGGTGGTCCTGGCTTGCCTGCATGGAATCCAAGCGCCCAGACGAAGATCATTTCAAGGCTCATTCGGGCAGGCGCCGATCCAAATTCGGTCGACAAGAGCGGGGTCGCTCCGTTGCACCGCACAGTGCGAAATCGCTGCGCCGCTGCCGCGAGGGCGCTCATCGATTCTGGTGCTAATCCGCAGGCTCCTAACAGGAGCGGCTCGACACCCATGCTTCTCGCAATTCAGAACACCGGCCGCAGCGGTTCAGGATCGGCTGAGGCCAAGGCGCAGCAGGAAGAGATCTTGCGTCTTCTCAAGGAGCACGGAGCCACGTGACTGATGGCTGTTGTGGGTCACGAATGACGGTCGAGGCAGCAGCGATTGAGCCTAGATCACCCCATCAGCGGACATCTGACGCAGCGCGGTGAACCGGCGAGATGGGCCTTCAAGCCGACATCGATCGATTTGAAGCCGGCGGCGCCAGACAATCCAGTGAGAGCCGGCGATACGCTTCAGCTCTACACCACGGCATCAGTAATGGTCTGCGGAACCGGCCGCGACATTGCGAAAGAGCTGCATTGCTCCAATCGGTCGCGATACGCGGCAAGACGACCCATGCGGTCGCTGCGTAAGATCGAGGACCGTCAGGTACTCCGGAAACGTACGCTGCGCGAACCGCATCCCGCAACGATGCGCTCGATCTGGCCGAAAAGGGGTTCGACGGGTGGTTCCCGAGGCGGCCGGACGGCCCCCTATCGTCTTTCGGTACTGTCGAAGCTCAAAATCTATTGCTATCTCAACCATATTTGACAGCCATCCCCGCCTGTCATCTATTGCTGCGATCAGTTATTGCGCTCGGCGAACGAAGTGCATTAGGGGAGGTGCTTCAATGTTTGGAAATCGGAAAATCATTGCTGGATTCGCACTGTCAGTCGTTCTCTGGGGAGGCCCAACGCAAGCAGCAACGTATGTTTATGTCTCCAGCGCTGAGGACGGCACTATCGGCATGTACACGATGGCGAACGACGGGACGTTGAAACCCGGGGCAGCCGTCGAAGCCGGTAAGCTCGTCATGCCGATGAACGTGAGTCCCGACAAGCGCTTCCTCTTCGCCGCAGTCCGCTCGAAGCCCCACTACGCAGTGTCCTACTCGATCGACCGCGCGACGGGAGCCCTCAAACTCGTCGCCAAAGGGCTGCTCGTCGAAAGCCTGCCCTATATCTACAGCGATAAAACCGGAAGATGGCTGCTCGGCGCGTCCTATGGCGGCCATAAGGTCACCGTCAATCCGATCGGCAAGGATGGCAAGGTCGGCAAGGAATCGCAGGTGATCCCGACGGCACTTAACGCGCACGCGATCCTGACCGACCAGTCGAACAAATATGCGTTCGTGCCCCATCTCGGCACCGATCAGGTGTTCCAGTTCCGCTTCGACGCGAAGACCGGCAAGCTCTCATCGAATACGCCCGCGACCGTCCAGATTAAATCCGGATCCGGTCCGCGCCACCTCGTCGTTTCCAAAGACAACAAGTTCGTCTATCTGCTGAATGAGCTCACGGCGGTCGTGACAACCCTCGCGCTCGATCAAAAAACAGGCCTGCTCACACAGGTGAGCGAGGCATCGGCGCTGCCGGCCGACAGCAAGCTGCGACCGGGCGCTCCGCGCGTGCCGGCAGGCGGCAAGGACGCTCCACGTGACGTGTCAAACGACATCTGGGCGTCCGACCTGCACCTGACACCCGACGGAAAATTTCTCTACGCGGCGGAGCGCACGAGCAGCTCGCTCGGCGCCTTCAGCGTCGACGCGACGACCGGCAAGTTGACGTTTCTCTCGAGCACGCCGGTCGAAAAGCAGCCGCGCGGCTTCCGCATCCACCCGAACGGAAAGTTCATGGTGGTAAGCGGTCAGCAGTCGAGCACGATTTCGGTCTATGCCATTGAGGCGAACGGCGGCCTGAAGCTGCTGAGCAAATATCCGACGGGCAAGGACACGAACTGGGTCGAGATAGTTGACATCAATTAGTGCTTCACGACCGAGCGGCGGCATATCGGATACGATCCATGCCGAGGTGCCCCGGCCACAGCACCTCAACGTGCTTGCCACGGGCGTTAAATAGCATCGTAACCCTGCCTGGACGATCCGCAACGATCCAATACTAGGGAGCCAGACATGAACCGTCGCGATCTTGGTTTGGTTGCATCGATACTAATCATCTTGTCGACGACGCTCGCGTCTGCCCACACCCCCCAGCAGCCTCCGCACCAGCTGTACAAGATGGGCGACTTGAAGCTCGAAAGCGGCGAAGTGATCAAGGATTTCGCCATTTCGTATGTGACTCACGGCACGCTGAATGCCAAGAAATCGAACGCAATACTCATGGTGACCGCCATCAGCGGCAACCATCATCGCCTGGACTTCATAATTGGGCCGGGAAAGGCGCTCGACACCAATAAGTATTTCGTCATCGCGACCGATGCGATCGGCAACGGCTTTAGTACGTCGCCGAGCAACAGCACCACCCAGCCGCGCATGCAGTTTCCTAGGTTTCTCATTCGCGACATGGTGACCTCCCAGCACCGGCTGTTGACCGAGCATCTTGGGATCAATCATGTCGTCGCCGTCGTCGGACCATCAATGGGCGGCATGCAGGTTCTGCAGTGGGGCGTCAGTCACCCCAATTTCATGGACAGCCTGGTCTCGCTCGTGCCGTTGGCAACAACGCCGGCATGGACGGTTGTGGTTCTTGAAGCGTCTCGCAAGGCCATCATGCTCGATCCGGCCTGGAACAAAGGGAACTACGAAAATCCGCCGGAGGACGGAATCCGCCTCTGGCGCGACATCCTCTTCCTGTCAGCGCGCAGCCCGGAGGCTTACCGCGAGCAGTTCAAGAATTCGCTCGACGTTCTGCCGTGGCTCCAGCAGCAGGAAACGAATCTGATCAAGGCGTTCGATGCCAACAATTGGATCTATCAAACCTGGGCGTACGAGCGCCACGACGTCGGGACTACGCCCGGGATGAACGGCGACGCGGGCAAAGCGCTGCAGTCGATCAAGGCCAAGACGCTCATACTGCTTGGCATCAAGGATCTCCTCAACCCGGAATGGGAGCCTGCCGATGCAGCGCGCTCGATCAGTGACGCGAAGGTCGTGACGATCAGTCCCGGGTCCGTGACAGGTCATGCCGCGGCCGGCGGATCGATCCCGGCGGACGTGGAGTTCATCAACCGCGAAACGACGGACTTCCTCGACCTCGTGACCGATTACGGCAAGAGTCTGAATTAGCGCCGTATCGGTTCCTGGTCCGCTTTGGCTCAATCGCGTCGAGTGGCCGCGCTGCGGCGCTCGTCGGCTTCACCCTCGACAGCTGAAGTCAGTCGGTGCGGTCGCGAATTCGGCTCAAGGCCAACAGCGGTCATTCGTCCAACCGGCTGCGCGCTGGACGAACGCGTCGTTCAATCCCAAGAGCAGCCATCGACCAATTCAGGTGCCATTTGCTGTTTGCGCGTCCGCTATTAGTGCGACAGCGGTCAAACCTCGATGTGCCTATGAGGTCAGCACTGGATACGACCATGCGTTAGCTTTCACTACTACCCAACAGCCAAGGTTCGGTTTGAACGCGGATAAGCGCCTCAATCCGGTTTCTAGTTCCGAGTTTCGCTAGAATTGCGGACATGTGATGCTCGACGGTGCGCTCAGATCGTTGCAACTCAATTGAGATCTCTCGGTTGCTCAGTCCGTCCTTTACGTACCTTAAAATCTGTACCTCTCTTCCAGTCAATCCAAGCGGATGACTGCGGGACTTCGTGTAAGGGCCCCGCCTAAGTCTAGGTAGCTCTTTCGATAAGCCCAGCATCGCGGCACGGCGGCGTACGAACGCGACGCCGGAGCGAGCACCGGCCTCATCGAATAGCAGAAGCGCCTCTTTCAAACCGTTAGCGGCGGCCCCACGATCAAAGTGTGCGAGTGTCAGTGCTGCTTCATAGCGCATGCCTAGGCTTATCAATGCGTCGGCGGCCTCAGCATGTTGGCCAACGATCTCGAGTTGGCGTGGAGTCGGCAATTTTTGCTTTTTCCCCGTGTACACAAGCGGCATTCCGCACCGATGAAACCAGACCGCGACATCTCCGAGATTCCATGGGTTAAGCCGATCAAGAGGGAGGTCGCTCAAAGCTAGAGCGTGCTTTAAAGCTAGCTCAGTGTTCCCCCAGAGCCACGACGCCTCGATCATAGCGAGTCTTGCTGGCACCAAATATTGGAGCTCTCCGATCGATGAAGCGTCTGCAAGCGCCTGCTCAAGACGATCGTAATTAGCGTCAGCGCTAAGGCGCGCTCGCGCAAGCGCACTAACATTTGCGGAAGGCATGCGCATCAAGAGCGTTAGGTGCTCAAGGCGCTGGACACTATCCGCAATATCACGCGCGTCTTCGAGACGACCTTGATCCAATCGCAGCTGCGCTTGGTAGCCAACGAGATAGTGCGTCCACGAGTCGAGATCATGCTCGCTATCAAACTTGATCCCCTGAGTCGAATACATCTCTGCAATCTCAAAATCCTTCCGTGATACCGCGCATGAGGCAATATTGGTGTAGGCGCGCGCCGCTTGTTCATGCAGTCCCTCGTCTAGCGAGCGCGAGAGGCTTTCTTCGAGCATTCGCATCCCTGATAATTGCCCGGCATACAATTTCGCGGTACCTACCGTGTTGAGCGCGTGCACCAACGTCTCTGTCGCCCCGTGGCTGCGAGCAAGCGATATCGCGCGGTTGCCCCACCTAATCGCCTCCTGCCTGCGACGATGGAGCATCAACATTTGCGATCGAATTGCGTAGGCCATCGCTAGCTCTGGGCCGGGCGGTAGAGCTTCCAGGACAAAGAGCGCCTCTGACAAGTATTTGTCGGCCTCCTGTGCTTCGCCTCGATACCAATGAAGTCTTGAAAGCCAACGAAGGTTGAGCCCGACTTTGTCCTGTCGGCCAATTGATCTCCATATCTTGATCGCTTGGTGCCTCGCATCGATGATCTTTTCATCGATCTTTACAGCTAGCGCCGCCTCGTATGCCCAACTTTCATAAAGTTCGGCACGTTGCTCGGGCGTTGCAAGTTCCGCATAATCCAAGGCTGCAGTGAGATGCTCGGCCGCCTGCGCATGAGCACCCATGCGTGCGGCTTCTGAGGCCGCGGTAGGAGCCAAGCGAAGCAGCTCGTGCCCGTCGCCCGAGCCGGCAGCGTGATGAATAATCGTTGAGCTTTGGACGACACGCCCGGCGGCGCGAGCTTCCTTGAGGCCTTTAACGGCTTTGGCGTGCAGCCGTCGTCGGATCTGCTCCGTTAAATCTTCGAGCACCGCAAGCCTCGCCAGCTCATGCCGGAAGCACAATTCGCCCTTTTCGTCGTGGACGATGAGACCGGCAGCAACACATTCGTCGCTGCTTCGCAAGCTGGTCCTACCAATGACGCCCGCAAGAAGCCAATTCGGAGTGGGCGTCGGAAAGATACTTAAGGCGTTCAAGACAGCGTTGGCTGCCCTTCCAACGCGCGTGCGGCGCGACCGCATTGCGTCTTTGATCGAGGCAGGAAGCGATAGCGTTTCGCCCCCGGAAGATAAAAGTTCGCTCACGAAAAATGGGTTGCCACCGGTAGTTTGATGAAGGCGCTCGGCGTCAAGCGAGGTATCCTCTGTCAGTTGTCGTACGCCATCGATGGTGAGAGGTGCGATCTCCAAGCGCTGCACCGAGGAGGACGATAAATCTCCTAAGATGCGCGACATCGGGTGGCTGTGTGTGACTTCATCGCTTCGCATGCTCAATAGCAAGATCGCCCGAAGCGATGTCATTCGGCGTCCCAGAAACTTAATCAGATCGAGTGTGGCTGTATCGGCCCAATGCACATCCTCAAACACGAGTACTGGAAGTGCCTTATGGCCCTCAAGCACCGCCAGAAGATGGGCGAATATTTTGGCCGGTTCAGTGCCAGTTTCGAGATGTTGGGCAAGCTTCTTATCTAGCTTGAGGGCGATGTCTTGAAGCGGGCCCAGAGGGCGTGGGGTGAACAGTGCATCGCAACTTCCCCAATACGCCGAGCTGGACTGATCAAGGTCCGTGACGAATTTGCGCAATAGTGATGTCTTGCCGGTTCCCGCCTCGCCAATGAGGACCACGACTCGTCCCGAACTTTCTTTCGCGCGCTTGGCCTGCCCCTAGTTGCGATACCAGGAATTAAGTTAGAGTCGGGCCGCCATCGGCCAGCATCTGATCTGGCCGGAGCGCAGCGTAGGCGAGAT
>LNFM01003936.1_pt1 | contig 39593 bp, 40 predicted proteins | sample 596031 | NCBI WGS metagenome assembly LNFM01 (sample SAMN04254537, study PRJNA301005) | activated carbon metagenome | isolation source: dual media filters at the Ann Arbor, Michigan drinking water treatment plant | place: USA: Ann Arbor | reverse complement strand
GCGCCAAGACCGAGGTGAGCCAGTTCGCCCCGCGCCTGTACACGATGAAGATCAACCCGGAGAAGATCCGCGACATCATCGGCAAGGGCGGCGCGACCATCCGCGCGCTGACCGAGGAAACCGGCTGCACGATCGACATCGGCGAAGACGGCACCATCACCATCGCCAGCGTCGATGCCGACAAGGCCGAGTTCGCCAAGAAGCGCATCGCCGAGATCACGGCCGAGGCCGAGATCGGCAAGGTCTACGAAGGCGCGGTCACCAAGATCCTCGACTTCGGCGCGCTGGTCAACATCCTGCCGGGCAAGGATGGCCTGCTGCACATCAGCCAGATCGCGCACCAGCGCGTGGAGAAGGTCGAGGACTTCCTGAAGGAAGGCCAGATCGTCCAGGTCAAGGTGCTGGAGACCGACGAGAAGGGCCGCATCAAGCTCAGCATGAAGGCGCTGCTCGAGCGGCCTGAAGGCATGGCCGAAGAGCGTTACGAGCCGCGTGGCGACCGGGGCGACCGCCCCCCGCGCCGCGACCGTGACGACCGCCCGCGCCGTGACCGCGAAGACCGTCCGCGCCGCGATGCGGCCCCGGCCGAAGCCGGTGGTGAAGCTGCCCCGGTGGCTGCTGCCGAAGCCCCGAAGCCGACCGAGTGAGCCGGCTGATGCGTGCCATCGAGATCACCGCCCCGGGCGGGCCCGAGGTGCTGCAGCCGTGCGAACGGCCGCAGCCCGAGGTGCGCCCGGGTGAACTGCTGATCGCGGTGCACGCCAGCGGCATCAACCGGCCCGACGTGCTGCAACGCAAGGGGCTGTACCCCATGCCGCCCGGCGTGTCGGACCTGCCGGGCCTGGAGGTCGCCGGCACGGTGGCCGCCGGCTCCGCTGAAGACCTGGCCACGGCCGGCCTGAAGATCGGCGACGCGGTGTGCGCGCTGGTGGCCGGCGGCGGTTATGCCGAATACTGCGTCGCACCCGCGGGCCAGTGCCTGCCGGTGCCGCGCGGCCTGAACATGATCGAGGCGGCGAGCCTGCCCGAGACTTTCTTCACCGTGTGGCAGAACGTGTTTGCCATCGCGGGGCTGAAGGCCGGCGAGACGCTGCTGGTGCAGGGCGGCAGCAGCGGCATCGGCGTCACCGCCATCCAGTTGGCCAAGGCGCTGGGCGCCACCGTCATCATCACGGCAGGCACGGATGACAAGTGCGCCGCCTGCCTGACGATCGGCGCCGACCACGCCATCAACTACAAGACGCAGGACTTTGCGGCCGAGGTCAAGCGCCTGACGGGCGGCAAGGGCGCCAACGTGGTGCTGGACATGGTGGCCGGTGCCTACGTGGGCCGCGAGATCGAATGCCTGGCCGACGACGGCCGGCTGGCGATCATCGCCACGCAGGGCGGCAACGCCAGCCAGATCGACAGCGGCCTCGTGCTGCGCAAGCGGCTGACGATCACCGGCTCCACCTTGCGCCCGCGCAGCGTGGCCTACAAGACCGAGCTGGCGCAGCAGCTGCGCGCCAAGGCCTGGCCGCTGATCGAGGCCGGCACCGTCAAACCGGTGATCCACCAGGTCTTTCCCGCGGCCCAGGCGGCCGCGGCACACACGCTGATGGAGAGCAGCACCCACGTGGGCAAGATCGTGCTCACGTGGCAATGAGGTGAAGCACATGCGACGCAAACTGGTGGTGGGCAACTGGAAGATGCACGGCAGCCGCGCGGCCAACGCGGAATTGCTGGCCGCGCTGCTCGCGGCGCGGCCCTTTGCGGCCGACGTGGCGGTGTGCGCGCCGTTTGTGTTCCTGAGCGACGTGGCCTCCACACTGGCGGCCAGCGACATCCGCTGGGGCGCGCAGGACGTGTCGGCGCACGAGCAGGGCGCCTACACCGGTGAGATTTCCGCCGGCATGCTGCACGAGCTGGGCTGCCGCTACACGCTGGTGGGCCACAGTGAGCGCCGTGCCTACCACGCCGAAAGCGACACGCTGGTGGCCCAGAAGGCGCAGGCCGCGCTGGCGCGGGGCGTGACGCCCATCGTCTGCGTCGGCGAGACGCTGGCCGAGCGCGACGCCGGTCAGACCGAGGCCGTGGTCAAGCGCCAGCTCTCCGCCGTCATCCACCAGCTGGCGCACTGCGCGGCCGAGATGGTGGTGGCCTACGAGCCGGTGTGGGCCATCGGCACCGGCCGCACCGCGTCGCCCGAGCAGGCACAGGCCGTGCACGCCGTGCTGCGCGCACAGCTGCAGGCCGCCACCGGCCACGGCGACACGATGAAGATCCTCTATGGCGGCAGCGTCAAGGCCGACAACGCCGCCACGCTGTTTGCACAACCCGACATCGACGGCGGCCTGATTGGCGGCGCTTCATTGAAGGCAGCCGACTTCATCGCCATCTGCCGCGCACCGGCCTGAGCCGCGCGCGCCGTCGTTTGTCCCATCCCCGAATCGAATCCCTGGAGTTCCGAGAATCATGCAAATCTGGATGACCCTGATCCTGGCCCTGCTCGGCCTGGTGCTGATCCAGCACGGCAAGGGCGCCGACATGGGCGCCTCGTTCGGCAGCGGTGCCTCGGGCAGCCTGTTCGGCGCCACCGGCAGCGCCAACTTCCTGTCGCGCTCCACGGCCGCCTGCGCCACGCTGTTCTTCGTCTGCACGCTGGCCCTGACCTACCTGAGCAGCGGTGGGCACACCACGCGCGCCAACACCGGCGGCAGCGTGCTCGACAGCGCCGCGCCGGCCGCCAGCGGCCCGGTTCCCGGGCAGATTCCGTCGGCGGCACCGGCGGCTTCGGTGCCTGCCGTGCCGGCCCCGATCCAGGCGCCTGCACCGGCGGCTTCAAAGTAGCCGCACGGCCCGTTGACGCGGGGGAAAACCCCCTGTTTTCGGGATAGAATTCTCAGCTGTCCGGTGAGCCACAACCTCATGCAAACCGGGCATGCAACGGAAGCGAAAGTCTCCGTGCCGACGTGGTGAAATTGGTAGACACGCTATCTTGAGGGGGTAGTGGCGAAAGCTGTGCGAGTTCGAGTCTCGCCGTCGGCACCAAGCTAGTTTTGAGAAGTGAAGCTCACGCACGATGGGCGCGCCCCGCGCAACGGCCTCCAGGACAAGGGGCGGTCAGGCAGGCGCGCTTTTTTGTGTCCGGAACCGACCTGACGAATCCCTGACGACATCATGGAACTGCAACCCTACCTGCCCGTGATCCTGTTCATCCTGGTGGGCGTGGGTGTGGGCATCGTGCCCCAGGTGCTGGGTTTCATCTTCGGCCCCAACCGGCCCGACGCGGCCAAGAACAGCCCTTACGAGTGCGGCTTCGAGGCCTTCGAAGACGCGCGCATGAAGTTCGACGTGCGCTACTACCTGGTGGCCATTCTCTTCATCCTGTTCGACCTGGAAATCGCGTTCCTCTTTCCTTGGGCCGTGGCGCTGCACGACATCGGCACGTCAGGCTTCTGGGCCATGATGATGTTTCTGGCCATCCTGGTGGTGGGCTTCATCTACGAATGGAAGAAGGGCGCGCTCGATTGGGAATGATGGTCGCCGCCAGGCGACATCGGGAGCAATAAACAATGGGCATTGAAGGCGTTCTCAAAGAGGGCTTCGTCACGACGAAGATCGACACCCTCATCAACTGGTCCAAGACCGGCTCGCTGTGGCCGATGACCTTCGGTCTGGCCTGCTGCGCGGTGGAGATGATGCATGCGGGTGCCGCACGCTACGACATCGACCGCTTCGGCATGCTGATCGTGGCCGGCACGCTGTGCAACAAGATGGCGCCGGCGCTGCGCAAGGTCTACGACCAGATGGCCGAGCCGCGCTGGGTGCTGAGCATGGGTTCCTGCGCCAACGGCGGCGGCTACTACCACTACAGCTACAGCGTGGTGCGTGGCTGCGACCGCATCGTGCCGGTGGACGTGTACGTGCCAGGCTGCCCGCCCACGGCCGAGGCGCTGCTCTACGGCATCCTGCAGTTGCAGGCCAAGATCCGGCGCGAGAACACCATCGCCCGCTGAGACGCAGTCGAACCTCATGACGCAAAAGCTCGACACCCTGCAAGACACGCTGCACAGCGTGCTCGGTGATGCCATTCGGACCTTCGTGCGCGACCGCGGCGAGATCACCATCACCGTGCCTGCGGCGCGCTACCTGGAAGTGGCGCAGACACTGCGTGACCATGACGCGCTGAAATTCGAGCAGCTGCTCGACCTGTGCGGCGTGGACTTCTCCGACTACAAGAACGAAGGCCGCGACGGGCCGCGCTACTGCATCGTGTCGCACCTGCTGTCGGTGTCGAAGAACTGGCGCGTGCGCCTGAAGGTGTTTGCGCCCGACGACGATTTTCCGCAGGTGGCTTCGGTCAACGAGGTGTGGAACTCGGCCAACTGGTTCGAGCGCGAGGCCTTCGACCTCTTCGGCATCATCTTCGAGGGTCACCTCGACCTGCGCCGCATCCTCACCGACTACGGCTTCATCGGCCACCCGATGCGCAAGGACTTCCCTGTCACGGGCCACGTCGAGATGCGCTACGACCCCGAGAAGAAGCGCGTGATCTACCAGCCCGTGACCATCGAGCCGCGCGAGATCATTCCGCGCGTGGTGCGCGAAGACAACTACGGCGGGCTTCACTGACCATGGCCGAGATCAAGAACTACACGCTGAACTTCGGCCCGCAGCACCCTGCAGCCCACGGCGTGCTGCGCCTGGTGCTGGAGCTGGATGGCGAGGTCATCCAGCGTGCCGACCCCCACATCGGCCTGCTGCACCGCGCGACCGAGAAGCTCGCCGAGAGCCGCACCTACCTGCAGAACCTGCCGTACATGGACCGCCTCGACTACGTGTCGATGATGGCCAACGAGCATGCCTACTGCCTGGCGATGGAGAAGCTGCTGGGCGTGGACGTGCCCGAACGCGCGCAGTACATCCGCGTCATGTTCGCCGAGCTCACGCGGCTGCTGAACCACCTGCTGTGGCTGGGCGCGCACGGCATCGACTGCGGTGCGATGAACATCCTCATCTACTGCTTCCGCGAACGCGAGGACATCTTCGACATGTACGAGGCGGTGTCGGGTGCGCGCATGCACGCGGCCTACTTCCGCCCGGGTGGTGTGTACCGTGACCTGCCGGATTCGATGCCGCAGTACAAGGTCTCGCGCATCAAGAACGAGAAGGCCATCAAGGCGCTGAACGAGAACCGCCAGGGCTCGCTGCTGGACTTCATCGACGACTTCTGCACCCGTTTCCCGAAGAACGTCGACGACTACGAGACGCTGCTCACCGACAACCGCATCTGGAAGCAGCGCACCGTGGGTGTGGGCGTGGTGTCGCCCGAGCGCGCGCTGAACCTCGGCTTCACCGGCCCCATGCTGCGCGGCAGCGGTTTTGCCTGGGACCTGCGCAAGACGCAGCCCTACGACGTCTACGACCGCATGGATTTCGACGTGCCGGTGGGCGTCAACGGCGACACGTACGACCGCTATCTGGTGCGCATCGAAGAGATGCGCCAGTCCAACCGCATCGTGCAGCAGTGCGTGGCTTGGCTGCGCCAGAACCCGGGCCCGGTGATCACCGGCAACCACAAGGTGGCGCCGCCTTCGCGTGTGGACATGAAGTCCAACATGGAAGAGCTGATCCACCACTTCAAGCTCTTCACCGAAGGCATGCACATGCCCGAGGGCGAGGCCTATGCGGCGGTGGAGCACCCGAAAGGCGAGTTCGGCATCTACCTGATCAGCGACGGTGCCAACAAGCCCTACCGCCTGAAGATCCGCCCGCCTGGCTTCCCGCACCTGGCGGCGCTGGACGAGATGGCGCGCGGCCACATGATTGCCGACGCCGTGGCGATCATCGGCACGATGGACATCGTGTTCGGCGAGATCGACCGCTGAACCCACGACCGAGCGACCGAGCAAGCGATCGATGATGCAACTGCCCGAATCCACCCTGGCCCGCTTTGCCAAGGAAGTGGCCAAGTACCCCGCCGACCAGAAGCAGTCGGCCGTGATGGCGTGCCTGTCCATCGTGCAGCAGGAGCTGGGGCATGTGTCCACCGCGGCCGAAGACGCCATTGCCGCCTACCTGGGTATGCCGACGATCGCGGTGCACGAGGTCACCACGTTCTACAACATGTACAACCAGCAGCCGACGGGGCGCTTCAAGCTCAACGTCTGCACCAACCTGCCGTGCCAGCTGCGCGATGGCGACAAGGCGCTGGCCCACGTGTGCAAGAGGCTCGGCGTCGAGCCCTACGGCACCACGGCCGACGGCCTGTTCACCGTGCAGCCCAGCGAGTGCCTGGGCGCCTGCGCCGACGCCCCCGTGATGCTGCTGAACGACCGCCAGATGCTCAGCTTCATGAGCCCCGAGCGGCTGGACGAACTGCTTCAGATGCTGAAGGCCACCCAGTCATGAATCCGATGTTGGATCTGTCGAAGTTCCAGGCCAAGGGCAATGAGACCTGCTTCCACGGCCGCCATCTCGGTCCGCAGATCTATGCCGGGCTGGATGGCAGCAACTGGCGCCTGAAGGACTACGTGGCGCGCGGTGGCTACTCGGCGCTGCGCAAGATCCTCGGCCAGGACGGCGGCGAGGGCATGACGCAGGACCAGGTCATCGCCGACGTGAAGCTCAGCGCGCTGCGCGGCCGCGGCGGCGCGGGCTTTCCCACCGGCCTGAAGTGGAGCTTCATGCCGCGCGCCTTCCCGGGCCCGAAGTACCTGGTCTGCAACAGCGATGAAGGCGAGCCGGGCACCTGCAAGGACCGCGACATCCTGGCCTACAACCCGCACATCGTGATCGAGGGCATGGCCATCGCCGCCTACGCGATGGGCATCAAGACCGGCTACAACTACATCCACGGCGAGATCTTCGAGGTCTACGAACGCTTCGAGCAGGCGCTGGAAGAAGCCCGCGCCGCTGGCCTCCTGGGCGACCGGATCCTGGGCACCGACTTTGGCTTCCAGCTGCACGCCTTCCACGGCTTCGGCGCCTACATCTGTGGCGAAGAAACCGCGCTGCTGGAAAGCCTGGAAGGCAAGAAGGGCCAGCCGCGCTTCAAGCCGCCGTTCCCGGCCAGCTTCGGCCTCTACGGCAAGCCGACCACGATCAACAACACCGAGACCTTTGCTGCGGTGCCGTGGATCATCAACAACGGCGGTCAGAAGTACCTGGAGTGCGGCAAGCCCAACAACGGCGGCACCAAGATCTTCAGCGTGGTGGGCGACGTCAACCAGCCGGGCAACTTCGAGGTGCCGCTGGGCACGCCGTTCAGCAAGCTGCTGGAGCTGGCGGGTGGTGTGCGCACCGGCCGCAAGCTGAAGGCCGTCATCCCCGGCGGTTCATCCGCACCGGTGCTGCCGGGCGCGACCATGATGGACATCACGATGGACTACGACGCCATCGCCAAGGCCGGCTCCATGCTGGGCTCGGGCGCCGTGATCGTGATGGATGACAGCCGGTGCATGGTGAAGAGCCTGCTGCGCCTGAGCTACTTCTACCAGCACGAAAGCTGCGGCCAGTGCACGCCCTGCCGCGAAGGTACGGGCTGGCTGTGGCGCGTGATCGACCGCATCGAACACGGCAAGGGCCGCGCCGACGACCTGGCGCTGCTGGACAGCGTGGCCTTCAACATCAAGGGCCGCACGATCTGCGCGCTGGGTGACGCCGCCGCCATGCCGGTGGAAGGCATGCTCAAGCACTACCGCGACGAGTTCGCGTACCACGTCGAACACAAGACCTGCATGGTCCCTCAGTTTGCATAACGACCATGGCTGAACTCCTCATCGACGGCAAGACCGTCACGGTCGCAGACGGCAGCGTGGTCATGCATGCGGCCGACGCCGCCGGCATCTACGTGCCGCACTTCTGCTATCACAAGAAGCTGAGCATCGCGGCCAACTGCCGCATGTGCCTGGTGGACATCGAGAAGATGCCCAAGCCGATGCCCGCCTGCGCCACGCCGGTGACCAACGGCATGGTCGTGCGCACCAAGAGCGACAAGGCCGTCAAGGCGCAGCAGTCGGTGATGGAGTTTTTGCTCATCAACCACCCGCTGGACTGCCCCATCTGCGACCAGGGCGGCGAATGCCAGCTGCAGGACCTGGCGGTGGGCTACGGCGGCAGCGCCAGCCGCTACCAGGAAGAAAAGCGCGTCGTCTTCCACAAGGACGTGGGCCCGCTGCTCAGCCTGGAAGAGATGAGCCGCTGCATCCACTGCACGCGCTGCGTGCGCTTCGGCCAGGAAGTGGCCGGGGTGATGGAGCTCGGCATGATCCACCGCGGCGAGCACAGCGAGATCACCACCATCGACGGCCGCACCGTCGACAGCGAACTTTCGGGCAACATGATCGACCTGTGCCCGGTGGGCGCGATCACCAGCAAGCCCTTCCGCTACAGCGCCCGCACCTGGGAGCTGAGCCGCCGCAAGTCGGTCAGCCCGCACGACAGCGTGGGCGCCAACCTGGTGGTGCAGGTCAAGGGCGGCAAGGTCATGCGCGTGCTGCCGCTGGAAAACGAAGCCGTCAACGAATGCTGGATCGCCGACCGCGACCGCTTCAGCTACGAAGCGCTGGGCAGCGAAGCACGCCTGCTGCAGCCGATGATCAAGCAGGGCGGCGTCTGGCAGGCCGTCGACTGGAACACGGCCCTGGGCTACGTGGCCGACGGCCTGAAGCGCGTGAAGGCCGAGTTCGGCACCTCGCACATCGGTGCCATCGGGCACCCGACGTCCACGGTCGAAGAACTTCACCTGCTGGCCAAGCTGGTGCGCGGCCTGGGCAGCGAGAGCGTCGACCACCGCCTGCGCCACGCCGACTTCGGCAACGTCGCCGCTGCCGGCACCGCGCGCTGGCTGGGCCTGCCCATTGCGGCGCTGTCGCAGCTTGACCGCGTGCTCGTCATCGGCAGCTTCCTGCGCAAGGACCATCCGCTGCTGGCGCAACGGCTGCGCCAGGCTGCGCGCCATGGCGCGCAAGTGTCGAGCCTGCATGCGGTGCACGACGACTGGGCGATGCCGCTGGCCGCCACGCTGACCGCCGCACCGTCGCACTGGCTCGCGCAGCTGGCCGACGTGGCCGCCGCCGTGGCCAAGGCCACCGGCGCCGCCGCGCCGCTGCCGGCCGACCCCGGCCCGCACGCACAGGCCGTGGCCGCATCGCTGCTGTCGGGCGAGCGCAAGGCCGTGCTGCTGGGCCACGCCGCGGCGCAGCACCCGCAGGCTTCGCAGCTGCTCGCGCTGGCGCAATGGATCGGCCAGCACACCGGCGCCAGCGTCGGCTACCTGGGCGAATCGGGCAACAGCGTGGGCGCCCAACTCGTCGGCGCGATGCCAGGCCCCGGTGGCCTGAACGCCGGCCAGATGCTGAGCCAGCCGATGAAGGCGCTGCTGCTGCTGCACACCGAGCCGGTGCTCGACAGCGCCGACGCTGCTGCCGCCCGCGCCGCGCTGGCGGCCTCGGGCCTGGTGGTGGCGATGACCGCGTTCAAGGACAGCTGCGCCGAGTTCGCCGACGTGATGCTGCCCATCGCGCCGTTCACCGAGACCGCCGGCACCTTCGTCAACGCCGAAGGCCGCGTGCAAGGCTTCCACGGCGTCGTCAAGCCGCTGGGCGATGCACGGCCGGCGTGGAAGGTGCTGCGTGTGCTGGGCAACCTGCTGGGCCTGGACGGCTTCAGCCAGGAGACCGCCGACGAGGTGCGCACCGAGGCGCTGGGCGACACCGCCGCGCTGGGCGCCCGCCTGGACAACACCAGCACCACCGCACCGGCCTTGCCGCCCACCGCGGCGCAGGGCCTGCAGCGCGTGGCCGACGTGCCGATCTACAGCACCGACGCGCTGGTGCGCCGCTCGGTGCCGCTGCAGCAGACCGTCGATGCGCAGGAGCCGCGCGCCGGCCTCTCGCCTGCACTGATCGCCGAACTCGGCCTGCAACCCGGCGACCGCGTGCGGGTGACGCAGGGGCAGGGCAGTGCCCTGATGGCGGTCCACCGTGACACGACGCTGGCCGAAGGCACCGTGCGCATCGCCGCCGGCCACCCGGTCACCGCGGCGCTGGGTGCGATGTTCGGCACCGTCACCGTGCAGAAGGCCTGACCACCATGTTCGAGCCACTCCACCTCGCTGCCAACTCGGCACTCGGCCCCACGCTGTGGCTGGTGCTCTGGAGCCTGATCAAGATCGTCGCGGTGGTGCTGCCGCTGATGGGCTGCGTGGCCTACCTCACGCTGTGGGAGCGCAAGGCCATCGGCTGGAGCCAGATCCGTCCGGGCCCCAACCGGGTGGGCCCGTACGGCCTGCTGACGCCGATCGCCGACGCAGTGAAGCTGATCTTCAAGGAGATCATCCGCCCCACCGCCGCCAACAAGGGCCTGTTCTTCCTGGGCCCGATCATGACCATCATGCCGGCGCTGGCCGCCTGGGCCGTGATCCCCTTCGGCCCCGATGTGGCGCTGGCCAACATCAACGCCGGCCTGCTCTTCCTGATGGCCATCACCAGCCTCGAGGTCTACGGCGTCATCATCGCCGGCTGGGCCAGCAACTCGAAGTACGCCTTCCTGGGCGCACTGCGCGCCTCGGCGCAGATGGTGAGCTACGAGATCGCGATGGGCTTCTGCCTGGTGGTCGTGCTGATGGTGTCGGCCAGCATGAACCTGAGCGACATCGTCATGCAGCAGGACCGCGGTGTGTTCGCGGACATGGGCATGAGCGTGTTCAGCTGGAACTGGCTGCCGCTGTTCCCGATCTTCGTGGTGTTCTTCATCTCGGGCCTGGCCGAGACCAACCGGCACCCGTTCGACGTGGTCGAAGGCGAGTCGGAGATCGTCGCCGGCCACATGATCGAGTACTCGGGCATGAGCTTCGCCATGTTCTTCCTGGCCGAGTACGCCAACATGATCCTGGTCAGCATGCTCACGGTGCTGCTGTTCCTGGGCGGCTGGCTGAGCCCGTTTGCCTTCCTCGACTTCATCCCGGGCTGGATCTGGCTGGCCATCAAGGTCTTCGTGGTCGTCACGATGTTCCTGTGGGTGCGCGCGACGTTCCCGCGCTTCCGCTACGACCAGATCATGCGTCTGGGCTGGAAGATCTTCATTCCGATCACATTGATCTGGCTGGTGGTTGTGGGTCTCTGGATCCAATCCCCCTTCAGCATCTGGAAGTAAGGCGATGAGCACCTTCACTGCCGTTCGCGAAGTCTTTTCGAGTTTGTTCCTGATCGAGCTGCTCAAGGGCATGCGCATCACGGGCAAGCACTTCCTGGCCAAGAACATCACGGTCCAGTTTCCGGAAGAGAAGACGCCGCTGAGCCCGCGCTTCCGCGGTCTGCACGCGCTGCGCCGCTATGAAAACGGCGAAGAGCGCTGCATCGCCTGCAAGCTCTGCGAGGCCGTGTGCCCGGCGCTGGCGATCACGATCGAAAGCGCACCACGCGCTACGACATCGACCTGACCAAGTGCATCTTCTGCGGCTTCTGCGAAGAAAGCTGCCCGGTGGACAGCATCGTCGAGACGCACCACCTGGAATACCACGGTGAAAAGCGCGGCGACCTGTACTTCACCAAGGACATGCTGCTGGCCGTGGGCGACCGCTACGAAAAAGAGATCGCCGCCAACCGCGCTGCCGACGCGAAATACCGCTAACCAGGCCTGCCAACACCGGCCGGGCGCGTTTGTGAGGAGGCGCCGCAGAACAACATGAATTCGATCACAGCCCTTTTCTACGTCTTCTCGACGGTGCTGCTGCTGGCGGCATTCCGCGTCATCACCGCGCGCAGCACGGTGCATGCGGCGCTGTTCCTGGTGTTGGCCTTCTTCAGCGCCAGCTGCCTGTGGATGCTGCTGCGCGCCGAATTCCTGGCCATCACGCTCGTGCTCGTGTACGTGGGTGCGGTGATGGTGCTGTTCCTCTTCGTCGTGATGATGCTCGACATCAACAGCGACGGCTTCAGAGAGGGCTTCTACAAGCACCTGCCGCTGGCCGGGCTGGTGGGCGCGCTGATCGCGCTGCAGATGGCGCTGGTGCTGATGCGCGGCTTCCAGCTCGAGGCCCCCGTGCCCACGGCCAAGGAACTGGAGATCGGCAACACCAAGCTGCTGGGCATCGAGCTGTACACGCAGTACCTCTACCCGCTGCAGCTGGCGGCGGTGCTGCTGCTGGTGGCCATCATCGCGGCCATTGCGCTGACGCTGCGTGAGCGCAAGGACAGCAAGCGCATGGACCCCTCGGCGCAGGTGCGCGCGAAGAAGGCCGACCGCGTGCGGCTGATCAAGATGCCGCCGACGGTGGAGGCCCCTTCGCTGCCGAAGGTCGTGCCCAAGGAAGAGGGGAAAGCCTGATGGGCCCGATCACGCTCGGCCATTACCTCAGCCTGGGGGGCATCCTCTTTGCGCTTTCGGTGATCGGCATCTTCCTGAACCGCCGCAACCTGATCGTGCTGCTGATGGCCATCGAGCTGATGCTGCTGGCCGTCAACCTGAACTTCATCGCCTTCTCGCACTACCTGCCGCTGGAAGCCGACCGCATGGCGGGGCAGGTGTTCGTGTTCTTCATCCTCACGGTGGCGGCGGCCGAGTCGGCCATCGGCCTCGCGATCCTGGTGGTGCTGTTCCGCAACCGCGCCTCGATCAACGTCGAAGAACTCGACGAATTGAAGGGCTGAGGACCGCATGGCAACGACGATCTCCCAAGGGCTGCTGCTCACCATCCCGCTCGCGCCGCTGGCAGGCGCGCTCATCGCCGGCCTGGCCGGCAAGTGGGTGGGCCAGCGCGGCGCGCACTTCTTCACCATCCTGGGCGTGCTGATCGCCTTCATCGGCTCGGTCGTGGTGCTGAGCCAGGTGGCCGCCGGCGCGCGTTTCAACGAGACGCTGTACGAGTGGATGGTGCTGGGCAAGCTGGTGATGGAAGTCGGCTTCCTGATCGACGGCCTCAGCGCGATGATGATGGTGGTGGTGACCTTCGTCTCGCTGATGGTGCACGTCTACACCATCGGCTACATGGCGGGCGACCCCGGCTACCAGCGCTTCTTCAGCTACATCAGCCTCTTCACCTTCAGCATGCTCATGCTGGTGATGAGCAACAACTTCCTGCAGCTGTTCTTCGGCTGGGAAGCGGTGGGCCTGGTGAGCTACCTGCTGATCGGCTTCTGGTTCAAGCGGCCGACGGCGATCTTCGCCAACATGAAGGCCTTCCTGGTCAACCGCGTGGGCGACTTCGGCTTCATCCTGGGCATCGGCCTGATCGCGGCCTACGCTGGCACGCTCAACTACACCGAGGCCTTTGCCAAGGCGCCCGAGCTGGCCAGGCTGACCTTCCCCGGCACCGACTGGATGCTGATCACGGTGGCCTGCATCTGCCTGTTCATCGGCGCCATGGGCAAGAGCGCGCAGTTCCCGCTGCACGTGTGGCTGCCCGACTCGATGGAAGGCCCCACGCCCATCAGCGCGCTGATCCACGCCGCCACCATGGTGACGGCCGGCATCTTCATGGTGGCGCGCATGTCGCCGCTGTTCGAGCTGAGCGACACCGCGCTGAACTTCGTGATGGTCATCGGCGCGATCACGGCGCTCTTCATGGGCTTCCTGGGCATCATCCAGAACGACATCAAGCGCGTGGTGGCCTATTCCACGCTGAGCCAGCTGGGCTACATGACGGTGGCGCTGGGTGCCAGCGCCTACAGCGTGGCGGTGTTCCACCTGATGACGCACGCCTTCTTCAAGGCGCTGCTGTTCCTGGCAGCCGGCAGCGTGATCATGGGCATGCACCACGACCAGGACATCCGCAACATGGGCGGGCTGCGCAAGCACATGCCCATCACCTGGATCACCGCGCTGCTGGGCAGCCTGGCGCTGATCGGCACGCCGCTGTTCGCGGGCTTCTACAGCAAGGACAGCATCATCCTGGCGGTCGAGGCCAGCAACCTGCCGGGCACGCCGTTCGCGATCTTCGCGGTGGTGGCGGGCGTGTTCGTCACCGCCTTCTATTCGTTCCGCATGTACTTCCTGGTCTTCCACGGCAAGGAGCGCTTCCACCACAAGCCCTTCCCGCCGGCAGACGACCACGCGCACGACGACCACGGCCACCACGACGCCACGCCGCACGAATCACCGTGGGTCGTGACCGCGCCGCTGATCCTGCTGGCGATCCCCTCGGTGGTGATCGGCTTCATGGCCATCCAGCCGATGCTCTTCGGCGATTTCCTGAAGGACGCGATCGTCGTCGACGCGGCCCGCCACCCGGCGATGGCCGAGCTTGCCAAGGGCTTCCACGGCGCCGCCGCGATGGCGCTGCACGGCCTGCAGACGGCGCCGTTCTGGCTGGCGCTGGCCGGTGTGGTCACGGCCTGGTGGTTCTACCTGAAGCAGCCGGCGATTCCCGCGGCCATCGCGCGCACGCTGAGCCCGCTCGTGCGCGTGCTCGAGAACAAGTACTACCTCGACTGGTTCAACGAACACGTGCTGGCGCGCGGCGCGCGGATGCTGGGCACGGGCCTGTGGCGCGGTGGCGACCAGGCCGTGATCGACGGCGCCATCAACGGCTCTGCGCGCGCGGTGGGCGGCCTGGCCGGCGTCATGCGCCAGTGGCAGACCGGGCGCCTCTACACCTATGCGCTGGTCATGCTGCTGGGCATCTTCGGCCTGATGACGTGGCGGCTGTGGCCGACCGTCATCGGTCCGTACCTGATGAACCTGGCGCGCTGAGCCCCCGGGCCGACAAGAAGAGAGAAGAAGAATGGGACTCCTCAGCATCGCGATCTGGTTGCCGGTGGCGTTTGGCACGCTGCTGCTGGCCTTGGGCCGCGACGACAACGCCGGCGTCGTGCGCGCCATCGCGCTGGCCGGCGCCGTGGCCTCGCTCGTCGTCACGCTGCCGCTGATCGCCGGCTTCAGCGAAACCACCGCAGCGATGCAGTTCGTCGAGAAGATGGTCTGGATCGAGCGCTTCAACGTGCACTACCACCTGGGCGTGGACGGCCTGTCGGTGTGGTTCGTGCCGCTCACGGCCTTCATCACCGTCATCGTGGTGCTGGCCGGCTGGCAGGTGATCCAGGAGCGGGTGGCGCAGTACATGGGCGCGTTCCTGATCCTCAGCGGGCTGATGATCGGCGTGTTCGCGTCGCTCGACGGCATGCTGTTCTACGTGTTCTTCGAGGCCACGCTGATCCCGATGTACATCATCATCGGCGTCTGGGGCGGCCCGAACCGCGTCTACGCGGCCTTCAAGTTCTTCCTGTACACGCTGCTCGGCTCGCTGCTGATGTTGATCGCGCTGGTGTACCTGTACTTCAAGAGCGGCGGCAGCTTCGACATCCTCACCTGGCACCAGTTGCCGCTGCCGCTGAATGCGCAGACGCTGCTGTTCTTCGCGTTCTTTGCCGCCTTCAGCGTCAAGGTGCCGATGTGGCCGGTGCACACCTGGCTGCCCGACGCGCACGTCGAAGCACCCACCGGCGGCTCGGTGGTGCTGGCGGCCATCATGCTCAAGCTCGGCGCCTACGGCTTCCTGCGCTTCAGCCTGCCGATCACGCCCGACGCCGCGCGCGAGTTCGACTGGGTCATCCTTTCGCTGAGCCTGGTCGCCGTGGTCTACATCGGCTTCGTCGCGCTGGTGCAGCAGGACATGAAGAAGCTCGTGGCCTACAGCTCGGTGGCGCACATGGGTTTCGTGACGCTGGGCTTCTTCCTGTTCAATGAACTGGGCGTGGCCGGCGGCATCGTGCAGATGATCAGCCACGGCTTCGTCTCGGGCGCCATGTTCCTGTGCATCGGCGTGCTCTACGACCGCATGCACTCGCGTGAGATCTCCAGCTACGGCGGCGTGGCCAACACCATGCCCAAGTTCGCGGCCTTCGCGGTGCTGTTTGCCATGGCCAACTGCGGCCTGCCGGGCACCGCCGGTTTCGTGGGCGAGTGGATGGTGATCCTGGGTGCGGTGCAATACAACTTCTGGATCGGCGCGCTGGCCTCCACGACGCTGATCTTCGGCGCCGCCTACACGCTGTGGATGGTCAAGCGCGTGTACTTCGGCGACGTGGCCAACGAGCAGGTCCAGGCGCTGACCGACATCAACGGCCGCGAGTTCCTGGTGCTGGCTATCCTGGCCATCGCGGTGCTGTGGATGGGCCTGTACCCGAAGCCCTTCACCGACCTGATGAACGTGTCGGTGGCCGAGCTGCTGCGCCACGTGGCCCTGTCCAAGATCCCGGGCTGATGCGCGCACCGCACAGCCGGCCCCACCCAGAGATCACCCCATGACCCCGATGAACTGGCCCGTCGTCTACCCGGAGCTGTGGCTCCTGGTGGCCGCCTGCGCCGTGCTGCTGGCCGACCTGTTCTCCACCGACCCGCAGCGCCGCATGACCTTCTGGCTCACGCAGGCCAGCATCGCGGTGTTTGCCGCGCTGCACTGGGTGGACTATCAGGCCGGCGTCACCGCCTACGGCATGAACAACATGGTGGTCGTCGACCCCATGGGCCGCCTGCTGGCCGTGTTTGCCGCGCTGGCGGTGATGGTGACGCTGGGCTATGCGCGCCCCACGCTCGAATCGCGCGAGATGCTCAAGGGCGAGTTCTTCACGCTCACGCTCTTCGTGCTGCTGGGCATCAGCGTGATGTGCTCGGCCAACCACTTCCTGGTGGTGTACCTGGGGCTGGAGCTGATGAGCCTGTCGCTCTATGCGCTGGTCGCGCTGCGCCGCGACCACGCCATCAGCACCGAAGCCGCGATGAAGTACTTCGTGCTGGGTGCGCTGGCCAGCGGCTTCCTGCTCTACGGCCTGAGCATGATGTACGGCGCCACCGGCTCGCTGGAGATCCCGCGGGTCTTCGAGGCCATCGCCACCGGCCGCATCAACAAGGACGTGCTGGTGTTCGGCATCGTCTTCGTGGTCGCGGGCCTGGGCTTCAAGCTCGGCGCAGCGCCGTTCCACATGTGGGTGCCCGATGTCTACCAGGGCGCGCCCACGTCGGTGACGCTGCTGCTCGGCGCGGCGCCCAAGTTCGCGGCCTTCGCCATCACGATCCGCCTGCTGGTGGAGGGCATGCTGGGCCTGGCCATCGACTGGCAGCAGATGTTCATCGTGCTGGCGGTGGCCAGCCTGGCGCTGGGCAACATCGCGGCCATCGCGCAGAGCAACTTGAAGCGCATGCTGGCCTACAGCACCATCGCGCAGATGGGCTTCATCGTGCTGGGCCTGTCGTCGGGCGTGGTCAGCGGCAACACGCTGTCGGCGGCCAACGCCTACAGCTCGTCGATGTTCTACCTGGTGGCCTACGTGCTGACCACGCTGGGCACCTTCGGGCTGATCATGTACCTGTCGCGCCAGGGGTTCGAGGCCGAGGAGATCTCCGACCTGGCGGGCCTGGCCAAGCGCAGCCCCTGGGTGGCCGGCGTGATGAGCATCTTCATGTTCTCGCTGGCAGGCCTGCCGCCGATGGTGGGCTTCTTCGCCAAGCTGGCGGTGATCCAGGCGCTGGTCACGACCAACGTCACGCTGTACATCGTGCTGGCGGTGGTGGCGGTGATCTTCTCGCTGATCGGCGCCTACTACTACCTGCGGGTGGTCAAGGTGATGTGGTTCGACGAACCGCTGGTGCATGTGTCGACCGACCGCACCCAGGGCGTGACGGCCCTGCTGGCGATCAACGGCGCCGCGGTGCTGCTCTTCGGCCCCTTCTCCGGAGGGTTGATGGCGATGTGCCGCGACGCGATCGTCAAGGCGCTGGCAAGCTGACGCCATGAGCCACGTGGCCGAGGTCTGGATCGTGATCGTGTTCGCCCTGGTGGCGGCCAACCTGCCGTTCGTCAACGAACGGCTGTTCATCGTGGGCCCGCGCCGCCACCCCAAGGCGCTGGGCTGGCGCCTGGTGGAACTGGCGCTGATGGCGGTGCTCAGCTACGGCCTGGGCGTGTTGCTCGAGTCCCGCATCGGCCAGCGCCAGCCGCAGACCTGGGAGTTTTTCGCCGCCGCCGGCTGCCTGTTCCTGACCTTTGCGTTTCCGGGCTTCGTGTGGCGCTACCTGCGCCGCGCGGCGCCGCGCGAGACCGCCGATGCCTGACGACGGCGTCGATGCGCAGCTGATCGAGCACCGCCTGGGCGGCACCACCTTGCTGTCGGGTGGTTTCCTCGAAGTGCGCCGCGACGACGTGCGCCTGCCCGATGGCAGCACCGCCACGCGCGAGTACGTGCAGCACGCCGGCGCCGTGGGCGTGATCCCGATGCTCGACGACGGCCGGCTGGTGCTGGTGCGCCAGCATCGCTATGCGGTCGGTCGGGTGCTGCTGGAATGGCCCGCCGGCAAGCTGGATGCCGGCGAAGACACGCTGGCCTGCGCGATGCGCGAACTGCGCGAGGAAACCGGCTACGTCGCCCGCGAATGGGCCTATGCCGGGCTGATGTTCAATGCCGCCGCGTATTCCACCGAGCACCTGCACCTGTGGCTGGCGCGCGGGCTGGTGGCCGGCCCGGCACGCCCCGATGCGGGTGAGTTCGTCGAGACCGTCACGATGACCGTCGACGAGCTGCAGGCCATCGATGACCGGGGCGAACTGCCCGACGTGAAGACGCTGGTCGGGCTGCACTGGCTGCGCCAGGTGCGCCAGGGGCGCCGGCCCTGCGTCTGGCAGCCGGCTCCGGATGGACAGGCGTCTATGATGCCAGCCCGATGAAGGTCCTCAATCTGCGTTGCGCCAACGGCCACGGTTTCGAAGGCTGGTTCGGCGCCGACGACGGCTTCGTCGCGCAGAACAGCCGCGGCCTCGTCGAGTGCCCGCTGTGCGCCGACAAGGTCATCAGCCAGATGCCGTCGGCCCCGCGCCTGAACCTCTCGGGCGCGCGCGAGCCGCAGGCTGCCTCGGTGGCCAAGCCGCGCGCTGCCGACCTGCAGGCCGCCTGGCTGGAGACCGTGCGCCACGTGGTGGCCAATACCGAAGACGTCGGCGAGCAGTTTGCGGAGAAGGCGCGCCGCATGCACTACGGCGAGGAGCGCAGCCGCGGCATCCGCGGCCAGGCCAGCGCCGAAGAGCGCGCCGCGCTGCTGGACGAGGGCATCGAGACCCTGGCCTTGCCGCTGCCGGCCGCGGTGAAGGGCCCCGTGCAGTAGACCCGGCGGGGGCAGGTGCCGGGCCTGGGCGCCAGGCCGCGCCTCAGAGCACCCGGCCGGGGTTGAACAGCCCCTGCGGATCGAGCGCAGCCTTGATGCTGCGCATCAGCTGCAACGCCACCGGCGACTTGCGCAGCGCCAGTTCGTCGCGCTTCAGCAGGCCGATGCCGTGCTCGGCAGAGAACGAACCGCCGCACGCGGCCACCGCGTCGAAGACGAGCGTGTTGACGGCGTGTTCGTGGTCGTCCAGGAAGCGTTTGCCGTCGGTGCCCGCCGGGGCCTGCACGTTGTAGTGCAGGTTGCCGTCGCCGAGGTGGCCGAAGTTGACCAGCTTCACGCCCGGGTACGCCGCCTCCAGCGCCGCATCGGTGCGCGCCACGAAGGCCGGAATGGCCGACACCGGCAGCGCGATGTCGTGTTTGATGTTCAGGCCTTCCTGGGCCTGCGCCAGCGGGATCGACTCGCGCACGTGCCACAGCGCCTGGCTCTGCGCCAGGCTCTCGGCCACCACGGCGTCATTCACGCAGCCCTGCTCGAGCGCGGCGCCCAGCAGCGCCTCGAAGCGGGCGCGCGCCTGCTCGGCGCCTTCCACGTCGCTCTGTTCCAGCAGCACGGTCCAGGGTGCGGCCGGCAGTGGGTTGGGCAGGGTGGGGAAGTGGCGCGCCACCAGGTCCAGCGCAAATCGGCCCATGACCTCGAAGCCCGTGAGCCCGGCGCCCAGCCGCGTGCGTGCCAGGTTCAGCAGCGCCACGCAGTCGGCCAGCGTGGCGCAGGCGGCCAAGGCGGTGGTGGTGGCCGCCGGCTGCGGCGCCAGCTTCATCGTGGCCGCGGTGATGATGCCCAGCGTGCCTTCGCTGCCCACGAACAGGTCGCGCAGGTCGTAGCCGGTGTTGTCCTTGCGCAGGCCCGAGAGACCCTCCCAGACCTCGCCGGCGGCGGTCACCACCTCCAGCCCCAGGCACAGCTCGCGTGTGTTGCCCCAGCGCAGCACCTGCGTGCCACCGGCGTTGGTGGCCAGGTTGCCGCCCAGCGTGCAGCTGCCTTGCGCAGCCAGGCTCAGCGGGAACAGCAGGCCGGCCTCGGCCGCCGCGGCCTGCACGGTCTGCAGCACGCAGCCGGCCTCGGCCGTGAGCGTGAGGTTGGCGGCGTCGATCTGGCGCACGCGGTTCAGGCGCTGCAGGCTCAGCAGCACCTGCGTGCCGCTGCCGTCGGGCACGCCACCGCCCACGAGGCCGGTGTTACCGCCCTGCGGCACGATGCTGGTGCCGTGCGCTGCGCACAGCCGCACCACCGCCGCCACTTCCGCAGTGCTGCCGGGGCGCACCACGGCCAGCGGTTTGCCGTGCCAGCGGCGCCGCCAGTCCTGCGTCCAGGCCGACAGGTCGCCGTCGGTCAGCACGTGCTGCGCGCCCACCGCGGCGGCCAGCGCGTCAAGGAAACCCGGCGCCGGGCTCATGCCGCCTCTTCCTTGGGTGCGTTGCGCAGGCGCCAGCGGATGTACAGCGCGCTGGCGGCAAAGAGCCAGAAGCACAGCAGGGTCTGCAGCACCGCCAGCACCTGCGAGATGCCGCTTTCGGTGGTGGCGCGCACCAGGCCTTCCAGCACGTACAGCCACAGCAGCAGGCTGAGCCAGCGGAAGGTGTACATGCGGTGCCGCCACAGCCCCGCCAGGCACAGCACCAGCGGCACCACCTTCAACGCCAGTGTGCCGGTGCCGGTGGGCGCCAGCCACAGCTCCCACGCCAGGCCCAGCACGATGAGCGCGATCAGGCCGGCCAGTGCGGCGGTGCGCGAGCGGCGCACCACGGCGTCGGGCACGGTGGGGGCACCGGAGGGGGGCTGTGCGGGTGTGGAGGTCATGGGTCGGTGGGTGGTGGCGCGCTCGGAGGCGGGGCGCCCTGATGGCCTGGGGCCGTGCGCCAGGCAGCCCGGATGGGGCAGCAGGGCCGTCGGCCCGGGTAGCGCAGGTCAAGCTGGCATCATATCCAGCATGTCCGACCATGCCCTGAGCCCGGCCGAGCGCATCCGCGCGCTGCTGAGCGAACTGCCCGACACGCTGCGCCGCTGGCCGTGGTTCGACACGCTGCGCACGCTGCGCGAACGTTTTCGCGAGGACCGCCTGGGCCTCACCGCCGGCAGCCTGACCTTCACGACGCTGATCGCGCTGGTGCCGCTGGTGACGGTGATGCTGGCCGCGTTCACCGCGTTCCCGCTGTTCGCGGGGCTCGAGGTGGCGATGCAGAAGTACTTCCTGCAGAACCTGGTGCCCGACACCATCGCCAAGCCGGTGCTGAAGGCGCTGACACAGTTTGCCGCCAAGGCGCGTGGCATGGGCACGCTGGGCCTGGTGCTGCTGGTGGCCACCGCGCTGGCGCTGGTACTGACGATCGACCGCACGCTCAACGCCATCTGGCGCGTGCGCCAGCCGCGGCCGCTGGGGCAGCGGCTCCTGGTGTACTGGTCGGCCATGACGCTGGGGCCGATGGCGCTGGCGCTCAGCCTCACGCTGACCTCGTACGCGCTGTCGGCGTCGCGCGGCTGGGTGTCGGCGCTGCCGGGCGGGCTCGAACTGCTGCTGGAGCTGATCCAGTTCCTGCTGCTCGCCACTGCCGCCGCGGGCCTGTACCACTACGTGCCCAACACGCCGGTGCGCTGGCGCCACGCCTGGGCCGGCGGGCTCTTCGTGGCGCTGGCCTTCGAGGCGGCCAAGAAGCTGCTGACGATCTACCTCAACACGGTGCCGACCTACAGCGCGGTGTACGGCGCCTTTGCCGCGGTGCCGATCCTGCTGCTGTGGATCTATCTGGTGTGGGTGATGCTGCTGCTGGGCGCGGTGATCGCGGCCTATGCGCCGGCGCTGCAGATGCGCGTGGCCACGCGGCCGGCCACGCCGGGCTGGCGTTTCGAGCTCGCGCTGGCCGTGCTGCGGCAGCTGGACGCCGCGCGCCAGGGCCCCGAGCGCGGCCTGTCGCTGAACACGCTGGCTGCGCGCCTGCGTGCCGACCCGCTGCAGATCGAGCCGGTGCTGGAGCTGCTGGCCGAGATCGACTGGGTCCTGCGGCTCGACGAACCCGAGGACCCGCGCCACGTGCTGCTGTGCGACACCGCCGCCACGCCCATCGATGCGCTGGTGCAGCGCACGCTGCTGGCGCCGGGCGTGGCCAGCGCGCCGGTGATGGCGTCCAGCGGGCTGCGCGAGCTGACGCTGAAGCGGGCGCTGGGCGGCTGAAGCGGCGGTCGCTGGCCAGCTGCCGCCAGGCACCGCCGCGGCGTGGCGGCTACGGGCCCGCCTTGCGTCGCATCACCGCCGACAGCTTGGCATCGCCCTCGTAGTGGTAGACGATGTTGCCGCCGCGCCATTCACCGAGCCAGATCATGCGGTCGGAAAACGCGTCGTGGTCGTCCCTGGAGAACGGCTTCTCGAAGGTGGTGACCACGCCGCGGTAGGGCTCGCGCAGGTCCTCCAGCGCCGCTTTCAGCGCCGGGCCCGAGGTGTCGCCACGTGTCTGGAACACCGCGCGCAGCATCAGGTGCACCGCGTCGTAGCTCTGTGCGGCGGCCATCAGGCTGCCCACCGGGCGTTCGCCCGAATGGCGGTAGTAGCGCGCGATGAACGATGAACGCCGCTCGTTGGCGATGTCCTGGATGACGCTCTGCGTCATCATCGTGCCCTCCAGCGCCGCCGGGCCGGCGGCCTTCAGCACGCTGGAAAAGGACAGCGGCCAGGGCGCGAAGTAGGGCACGCGCCAGCCCATCGCGGCGCGCGACTTCACCGCCACGGCCTGCTCCGGGCCCACGGTGTAGTTGATCACCGCCTCGGCGCCGGCAGTGCGGGCGGCTTCCAGTTCGTCGCGCAGCGAGGTCACGCCGAGGTCGAAGCGGCCCACGTACACGGGCTGCAGCTGGCGCAGCGCGAGCTCGGCGCTGAGGTCCTTGACGCCGCCGTCGCCGTAGCCGGTGCGGTCGGCCAGGATCGCCACGCGCCGGATCTTGCGGCGTTCGACGATCTCGCGCACCAGGAAGCGCGCGTTCATGTGGTCCACCGGCGCGATGCGGAAGACGTGGCTCTGCGCCGGCGGCGTGCGCGTGGTGACGGCCGTGCCCTGCGAGCACGGCACCATCAGCAGGTGCTTGTTCGTCTCGAAGACGTCCAGCGCCTTCATCGCGACGCCGGTGTTGCAGAAGCCGATGGTGTAGGCCACCTTCTCCTTCAGCACCAGCTCCTCGGCCGCGGCGCGGCCGACGTCGGGCGAGGCGGTGTCGTCGCGCACCAGCAGCTCCAGCGGCCGGCCCAGGTAGCCGCCGACGGCGTTGATCTCGGCCACCGCCATCTGCGCGCCATGGCGCACGCTGTTGCCGAAGTCAGCCGAGCCGCCGCTCAGCGGTGCGATCAGCCCGATGCGGATGGGTGGCGCGGTCTGCGCCTGGGCCGCCGCGCTCCACAGCACGGCCAGGATCACGCAGCAGGCCCGAGCCTGGGCAAGACGATGCAGCATCCACGGACCTCCGGCCCGACGGAGGCCGGGTCCCATGGGGGCGCGATTTTCCACAGTCCACCCGGGCGCACCGATCATCACCGCTGGCCGCGAGGTCTTGGCGCGTGTGAAGTGTCACGCGCGGTGCAGCCGCAGCGCGCCGGGCAGCGGCACGTGCCGGCGCAGCACGTCTTCGGCCAGCCACTCGGCGGCGCGGCGCGCGCGCCCGGCCACCAGCGGCAGCGGCAGCTGCTGGTAGTCGTCGTTGAAGACCTCGAAGCTGTAGTCGCCGCGGTAGCCCAGGCGGTCGAGTGCGGTCACGAGAAGCACGAGTTCCTCGCTGTGCACGCCTTCGCCGGGGAACACGCGGAAGGTGCGCGCGGTGCTCATGCGCTCCTCGAAGGTGGGCGTCTCCTGCCACATGAAGTCGGACAGCTGCACGAGGAAGATCTTGTCCGGGTCGAGCCGGTCCAGGTCGTCCAGCGCGTCCTGCGCGGCGAAGATGTGGAACGAGTCCAGCCCGATGCCCAGGTTCGGGCAGTCGGCGCGCGAGACGATGTCCCAGGCCTGCATGAAGCGGTTGACGTGCCGCCCCCACGACAGCGCCTCGTAGGCGATGCGGATGCCGTGCGGCACGGCCAGCATCGCCAGCTTGCGCAGGTCGCGCGCCAGCGTGTCGACATCGTCGGTGGCGTGGCGGCTGGTGGAGCTGCAGGCCAGCAGCACCTGGCAGCCCAGCGCCGCGCTCATCTCGATCATGCTGCGGGCGATGTCGACCTTGTACGCGTGCAGGCTGCCCGACAGGCCTTCGAAGTCGCGCAGCACCTGGAAGCCGGTGCCGCGCAGGCCGCTGGCGCGCACGGCCCTCACCGCGGCGTCCAGGCCCTCGGGGTGGCCGACGACGTCGCGCGCGCTGAGCATGACCTGCTCGAAGCCGGCCTCGCGCATCGCGCGCAGCTTGGCCTCCAGCGGGCCCGCCAGGCTGATGGTGTCCATGCCGAAGCCGCTGATCTTCATGGCCGCGGGTCGTGCACCAGTTCAAACACCACCGAGTGCATCGCCGTGCGCGTGATGGCGCCGCGTTCGCCGGGCCGCACCTCGCCGGTGTCGACGAAGTCGACACCGCGCTGGCGCAGCGCGGCCACGGTGCCGGGCACGTCGGCCGTGCCCAGGCCGATGCGGTGGAAGAGCTCCTGCGTCTCGTGCGCCGGCGCGTCGGCCGGCGGCTCGATCAGCTGCAGGTGAAAACCGGCCTCGGGCGCACACGGGCTGCGCAGCAGCGTGCCCTTGGGCAGCACGCCGAAGCGCGTGTGGGCCGGCAGCCGCACGAAGCCCAGCAGCCGCGTGTAGAACGCCACCCAGTCCTCGGTGCGCCCGTGGCCGATGTACTGCACCACGCCAAAGAAGTGCAGCCCCGGCACCGCGGGCGGCTGCGCGTCCACGCCGGGGATCGGACGGAAGTCGACGCTGTAGATCGAGAACTCGTCCCAGCGGTCCACGAAGTACAGGTGCGCGCCGCCCGGGCCGTGGATGCCGGGGATGTTGAGCTCCATCACCTGCGCGTGCGCCGGCACGTCCCAGGCGCCGAGCTCCAGCGCACGTTCGTAGGCGGCGCGCGCATCGCGCACACGCAGGGCCAGCGCGCTGATGCGCGGCGTGCCGTCCACCGCGGCAGCCCCTTTCAGCACACCGGGCTGCGCGTTGATGACGATGTGCAGGCTGCCCTGCCGGTACAGCAGCACCTCGCGCGAGCGGTGCCGCGCCACGGGCCTGAAGCCCAGCCGCTCGATCACCTGGCCCAGCGCCTGCGGCTGCGTGGTGGTGTATTCGACGTACTCGATGCCGTGCAGCCCCAGCGGGTTGGGCGCTTCGCCGATGGCCTCGCGGTCCATCGGCGGGGCGGGCACGGTGGTGGTGGTGTTCATGGTTCAGCCCCTGTGCTGCAGCAGCCGGCCGAAGTGAGCCTGCATGCGGGCGGCGTCGGCCTGCAGGCCGGTGAAGTGTTCGAAGGCCCCGACCGCCTGGCCCACGGCCATGCCGCCGCCGTCGCTGACGCGGCAGCCCGCGCGGCGCGCCGCCTGCAGCAGCGCGGTGTCGAGCGGGAAGTACACGATCTCCGACACCCACAGCGCCGGTGTCAGCAGCGCCACCGGCAGCGGCAGGCCGGGCAGCTTGTCCATGCCGGTGGGCGTGGCGTGGATGAGGCCGCTGGCGCCGGCCAGGGCGGCTGCCGCGTCGGCCGTGAACGCGGCGCGGCGGCCGGGGTACAGCGTGTTGAGCCGCTCGGCCAGCGCGCCGGCGCGCGCCGTGTCGCTGTCCACCAGCAGCAGTTGAGCCGCGCCCATGCGCAGCACGGCATGCGCGATGGCCGAGCCCGCGCCGCCGGCGCCCAGCAGCACCACGCGGGACAGGTCGGCGCCGGGCAACTGGCGCTCGAAGCCCCAGCGCCAGCCGCTGCCGTCGGTGTTGTGCCCGATCGCGCGGCCGTCGCGGAAGACCACCGTGTTCACGGCGCCCATGGCCTGCGCCTCGTCGCTCAGCGCGTCCAGCAGGGGCATCACCGCCTGCTTGCAGGGGTAGGTGATGTTCAGGCCCGCAAAGCCCATCGTGCGGGCCGCGGCGATCAGGCCGGGCAGCACCTCCACGCCCTGGCCTGCGGCGTCCAGGTCGATCAGCTGGTAGTGCACGCGCAGGCCCTGCGCCGCGCCCTCGGCCTCATGCATCGCTGGCGTCAGCGAGCGCTGGATGCCCGCGCCGATGAGTCCCAGCAGCAGCTTGCTGCCGGGGCTGGCGGCCTGCCGCAGCGCCGCGCCGGCTTCAGCCATCGCATTCATCGTTGGGCCTCCGCGCTGCCGGTCACTTGCGCAGCTTGGCCAGCTCGGCCTGCAGCTCGGTCACCGTGGCCTCGATGCCGGCGGCGTGCTTGTCGATCACCGGCTTGAACTGGGTGCGCAGCTTGGCCTGCTCGGCGGCGGGCAGTTCGGTCACGGCCATGCCGGCCTTCTTCAGTGCGTCCAGCGTGCCGGCCGCGGCATCGCGCGAGGTCTTGCGCTGGAACACGGCGGCTTCCTGTGCCGCGTCCTGCAGGATCTTCTTCTCGGCCGGCGACAGCGTGTCCCAGACCTTCTTGCTGAAGATCACCGACTGCGGGTTGTACTGGTGGTTGCTCAGCACCAGGTGCTTCTGCACCTCGTTGAACTTGTTGGCCAGGATCACGTTGAGCGGGTTCTCCTGCCCGTCGATGGCCTTGGACTCCAGCGCCGCATACACCTCGGGGAAGGCCATCGGCGTCGGGTTGGCGCCCACCGCCTTGACCCAGTCGACGTTGATGGCGTTGGGGATCACGCGCAGCTTCAGGCCTTCCAGGTCCTCGACCTTGGTGATGGGGCGCTTGCTGTTGGTGATGTTGCGGAAGCCCAGTTCCCAATACGCCAGGCCGACGATGCCTTTTTCTTCCAGCCTGGCGTGCAGCTTCTTGCCGAAGGCGCCGTCCACCACCGCATCGGCTTCAGCCGGCGTGGCAAAGACGAAGGGGAAGTCGAAGACCGTGAAGTCCTTGACCTGGCTGGCCAGGATGCCGCTGTTCAGCACCGTCATCTCCACCGTGCCGCCCTGCAGCGCCGACACGGTGGGCGCGTCGCCACCCAGCACGCCGCCCGGGAACAGGTTGACCTTGAGCTTGCCGCCGCTCTTGGCGGCCACGATCTCGGCGAACTTCTCGGCGCCGGTGACCAGCGGGTGGCCCTTGGGGTTCTGCAGGCCCAGCTTGAAGCTGCGCTCCTTGATGTCCTGCGCCGTGGCGGCGCCAAAAGCGGCCAGCGCGACGGCGGCCACCAGGGTCTTGAGCATCAGTCGTTTCATGGTTGTCTCCAGTCGGTCGGGGTCAGTAAAAAAGTTTCAGGGGCCACAGCACCAGCTGTGGAAACAGCACCAGCAGGAACAGCACCACCAGCTGCGCGCACAGGAAGGGCAGCACGCCGCGTGTCACCTCGTCCATCTTCATGCGGCCCACGCCGGCCACCACGCTCAGCACGGTGCCCACCGGCGGGGTGATCAGGCCGATGGCGTTGTTCATGATGAAGAGCACGCCGAAGTAGACGGGGTCGATGCCCGCGGCCTTGACCACCGGCATCAGCACCGGCGTCAGGATCAGGATCGTCGGTGTCATGTCCATCGCGGTGCCGACCGCAATCACCAGCAGCATGATCATGATCAGCAGCAGCGTGGGGTTGTCCAGGAAGGGCTCGAGCAGCGAGATCATCTGCGCCGGCAGTTGCGCCACCGTGATGAGCCAGGCCGACACCATGGCCGCGGCCACCAGGAACATGATCACGGCGGTGGTCTTGGCTGCGGTCACGAACACCGGCAGCAGCTGCGCCAGCGTCATCTCGCGGTACACCACGACCGAGACGAAGAGCGCGTACACGGCGGCCACCACCGCGGCCTCGGTGGGCGTGAAGACGCCCATGCGCAGACCGACGAGGATGATGACCGGCAGCATCAGCGCCCAGGCGGCCTTGCGGGCGGCCTGCAGCACCTCGCTGCGGCTGCGGCGCGGCGGCGGCACGACGGCCTCGCGCCGCGTGGTCAGCGCCCACGCGGCCGCCAGCGCCGCGGCCAGCAGCAGGCCCGGGAAGATGCCGGCCAGGAACAGCTTGCTGATCGACACGTTGGCGGCCACGCCGAAGATCACGAAGCCGATCGACGGCGGGATGATCGGCCCGATGACGCCGCTGGCGGCGATGAGCCCGCCCGCACGCGCCTTGTCGTGCCCGGCCTTGACCATCATCGGCAGCAGCAGCGCGGTCAGCGCCGCGGCGTCGGCCACCGCCGAGCCCGACAGCGCCGACAGCAGGCAGGCGGCCACGATCACCACGTAACCCAGCCCGCCCTTGATGTGGCCGACGAGCGCCATCGCGAAGTCGACGATGCGGCGCGACAGGCCTCCGGTGTTCATGATCTCGCCGGCCAGCATGAAGAAGGGCACGGCCAGCAGCGGAAAGCTGTCGGCGCCGTTGATGACGTTCTGCGCCAGGATCTGCGCGTCGAACATGTCCAGGTGCCACATCAGCGCGGCGCCGCTGACCAGCAGCGCGTAGGCGATCGGCATGCCCAGCGCCATGGCGCCCAGCAGCGAGCCCAGGAAGACGAGGATGGTCATCGCGCGGCGCCTTCGTCGGCTGCGGTGGGCAGGCGGTCCTCGGACTCCTGCACGCGGATCAGTTCGTCATCGCGCAGCCGGCCGGTGAGGGTGCGCCACAGTTCCACCAGCAGCAGCAGCAGGGCCGGCACCGCGAACGCCGCGCCTGCTGCGTAGACCACGGCCATCGGCAGTCCGGTGACCGGCGCCTCCACGTCCCAGTTGATGCGCATCTGCGCCACGCTGCCCTGCAGCAGCATCGCCGTCACGCCCAGCATCAGCAGCTGGCTCAGCGCCAGACAGGCGATCTTGCCGCTGCGCGGCAGGCGCGACACCAGGAGGTCGGTGCCGAGGTGGTTGTTCTCCTTCAGCGCCACCACGGCGCCCAGGAAGGTCAGCCACACGAAGAGCCAGCGCGAGAGTTCCTCGCTCACCGCAATGCCAGAGTTGAAGGCGTAGCGCAGCACGACGTTGCCGAAGACCATCAGCACCATCACCGCCAGGGCCAGCGCGATCAGCCATTCCAGCAGCTTGCAGAGGCGGTCTGCGACCGAGGGTGATGCAGGGCTCAAGCTGTCTCCACGCACCCTGTACCGGGTGCCTGGGATCGATAATGTACGAACTGGTTAGTTCTACACAGTCGGGCAAACCCTGGGCCGCCGGCGCGCAGCGGTCCCGTCGCCGTTCAGGTGCGTGCGCCTGCCGGCCGGCCGTGCTGGTACAGCACCAGCGCGCGGTACACCGTGCTGTGCGCCGGCGTGGCCACGCCGTGCTGCAGGCCGAGCGCGTGCACGCGACCCGACAGCCAGGGCAGTTCCAGCGGCTTGCCGCGCTCCAGGTCTTCGGACATCGACGAGCGAAAGCCCGCCGGCATGGCTGCGAGCTTGTGCATGATCTCGTCGGCCAGGTCGTCGCGCACCGCCTGGCCCGCGGCGCGGCCCACGGCCACGGCCTCGTCGACCAGCTGGCGCTGCAGCGTGCGTGTCTCCGGGTGACCCATGATCAGGCCCATCGGCGCGCGCAGCAGCGAGGTGGTGGCCGACAGCGAACTCAGCGCGATGAACTTCTCCCACAGCACCGTGTCGACGGCGTTGGAGGGCTTGGCATCCAGCGCCGTGGCACGCTGGCACGCGGCGAAGAAGGCCGCCATCACGGGGTCGCCACCGGCCGCGTCGGCCACGATGACGTGCAGCCCGCCGGGGCTGCGGATGACGCCGGGCCGGTCGATCACGGCCGACACGTAGATGGCGCCGCCGCGCACACGTGCCGGGCCCGCGTGCGGCGTCAGCAGCGCCACGCTGTCGATGCCGTTCTGCAGCGTCAGGATGCGCGTCTCGGGCCCGATCAGCGGCTGCATGGCCCGCGCCGCGGTCTCGGTGTCGCCCAGCTTCACGGCAAACACGATCAGGTCCACCGGCCCGATCTGCGCCGGCTCGTCGGTGGCGCGCACCTGGGGCAGGTGCTGCGGGTGCAGCGCGCCTTCGATGCGCAGGCCGTCGGTCTGCAGCGCCTGCAGATGGGCCCCGCGGGCGATGAAGGCCACGTCCTCGCCGGCCGCCTGCAGGCGGGCGCCCACGTAGGCACCGACGCCGCCAGAACCCATGATGGCGATGCGCATGAAGAGACTCCTGAATCCGATGGGAAGGTCGCGGCCCGGGGGATCCGCGTTCACTTGCGCACGAAGCGCACGATCATCTCGATGATGCTGTCGCGGCGTGCGATCAGCGCCGCGCTGGTGGCCATGTCGCGCTCGAAGATCAGCGAGAAGGTGTGCCGGTTGGCAACGTTGAAGACGCTGAGCGCGCTGATCGACATGTGCAGGTCCACCATGTCCAGCCCGCTGCGGAAGACACCCGCGGCCACGCCGCGTTCGTACAGGCGGCGCAGCCCCTCGATGGCCGGCACGTTGAGCTGACGGATGGCCTTGCTCTGCGCGAGGTACTCGCCGCGGTGGATGTTCTCGGTCATCACGAGGCGGATGAAGTCGGGGTTGGCCCACTGGTAGTCGACCGTGAAGCCCACCAGCTTGCGCAGCGCGTCCTCGGGGGCCAGGTCGTCCAGGTGCAGGTCGGTCTCGATCGCGCGGATGCGGCGGTAGGCGTCCTCCAGCACCGCGACATACAGGCCTTCCTTGCTGCCGAAGTAGTAATAGATCATGCGCTTGCTGGTGCGCATGGCCTCGGCGATGACGTCGATGCGGGCCCCGGCAAGGCCCTTCTCGCTGAACTCGTGCGTGGCGACGACGATGATGTCGGCCATCGTGCGCTCGGGGTCGTTGGTGCGCGGTTCGGCCCGGGCGGCCTGCTTCGCGGGCTGGCGCGGGGCCTGGGCGGCGGCGCTGCGGCGCGGCTTTTGTACTGCCTGGTTCATGCCGGGCAGTGTAGGGGATGCGTGCTGCGGAACCGGTGGCTCAGAACCGGATGCGGCCGGTCCAGATGTCCTTGTACATGACCCAGTCGCCCATGAAGCTGTACAGCGGGCGCTTGAAGCTCGCGGGCCGGTTCTTCTCGAACACGAAGTGCCCGATCCAGGCGAAGCCGTAGCCGGCCAGCAGGCCATACAGCAGGTACTGCGGCCGGCCCGTGGCCAGCAGCATGGCCAGGCAGGCCAGCGCCAGCGTGCTGCCCACGAAGTGCAGCCGCCGGCAGGTGCGGTTGGCGTGCTCGCGCAGGTAGAACGGGTAGAACTCGGCAAAGCTGCCGAAGGACTTGGGGTCGACGGCGGTGGGGCTGGCGGGCGTGTTCATGGGGTGGCTCCGTTCACGTTCAGCGCAGGCTGGCGCGCAGTGCATTCAACACCGGGTCGGGGCTTTCCTGCATCAGGAAGTGCCCGGCCGGCACGGTGTGCACGGTGGCCTTCAGGCGCTGGGCGATGTCGGCTGCGCCTCGGGGCAGCGTCATCTGGTCGAACTGGCCGAGCACCAGCGCCGCGGGGCAAGCCACGTGCGCAGCCGCCTGCACGCCGCCCTGGTAGCCGTTGCAGACCGTGAAGTCGGTGTGGAAGAGCCGCGTGTCGCCCTGCGCGGCCATCACCTGGTGCATCAGTGCGCGGCCCGCACCGCGCAGCCACACGCCGGGACCGGGATACGAGGGCTTGGCGGCCAGCGTGGAAAAGGAGAACGCCACCACGCGGTCGATGGCCGCCGAGACGTCCTGCAGCGACAGGTCCAGCAGCGCCTGCGGCACCGGCATTGGCACGCAGGTGCCCAGCATCGCCAGCTGCGTGACACGTTCGGGCGCGCGCGCCGCGGCTTCCAGGGCGATCAGGCTGCCCATGCTGTGGCCGGCCAGCGCCGCGCGCTGCACACCCGCGGCCGTCATCAGCGTCAGCAGCCAGTCGGCCAGGGCTTCCACGCTCGTCAGCGCCGGTCCTGCGCTGCGCATGTGGCCCGGCAGGTCCACCGCCAGCACGCCGTGGCCGTGGTGCGCGAACCAGCGCGCCAGCAGCGTCCACACGCTGTGGTCGTTGACGGCGCCGTGAATGAAGACCACGCAGGGCAGGGCGGGGTCGAAGGGCTTGCCGCCGGTGTAGGCGTAGGCCTCGCGGCCCTGGACGGTGAGCTTCATGCGGGGTTCCTGTCGTCGTCGTCGTCGGAGGCCGCCCAGGCATGCAGCGCGGTGTGGCGCGGCGCGGCGCCGCGTTGCGGGCGCACGGTGGCCCTGCGCATCAGGCCTTCGGGCTGCAGCCCGGCCTTGCGCAGCACGGCGGCGCTGCGGGTGTTGTCGGCGTCGGTGGTGGCCCAGATGCGCACGATGCCGCGCTGGCGCTGCAGCCAGCCCACGAGCAGCTGCGCGGCCTCGGTCGCATGGCCGTGGCCCCAGTGCGCGCGCGCCAGGAAGTAGCCGAAGTCGGCCGCATGGCCCCGGATGCGGCAGGCGATGCAGCCGATGGCCGGGCCCTGCGGCTTGAGCTCGATCATCCAGTGGTGCTCGGTGCCGGCCTGCCAGCGTGATGCACAGCCGTCCAGGTAGGCGCGAGTCTCGGCCAGCGCGCGCGGCATCGGCCACTCCATGTGGTGCATCAGCTCGGGGTCGGTGGCCATCGCGAAGACGGCTTCTGCATCGGCCGGCGTGCTGCGCCGCAGCCGCAGCCGCACGCCTTCGATCAGCACCGGCACACGCAGCACGGCCGACATCGTGTCAGCGTGCCTTTTCGGCCACCTTGAAGGCGCGCTTCAGGTCGTCGATCAGGTCGTCGGCGTCTTCCAGGCCGATGCTCAGGCGGATGGTGCCGGCGCTGATGCCCGCCGCCTGCAGCGCCGCGTCGTCCATGCGGAAGTGCGTGGTGCTGGCCGGGTGGATGACGAGGCTGCGGCAGTCGCCCACGTTGGCCAGGTGGCTGAAGATCTTCAGCGCCTCGATGAAGGCCTGGCCCTGCGCGCGGCTGCCCTTCAAGTCGAAGCTGAAGACAGCGCCGCAGCCGCGCGGCAGCAGCTTCTTCGCCAGCGCCTGGCTCGGGTGGCCGTCGAGCTCGGGGTAGCCCACGCCGGCCACCATCGGGTGCGCGGCGAGGAAGGCGACGATCTTCCGGGTGTTCTCCACGTGTCGCGCCATGCGCAGCGGCAGCGTCTCCACGCCCTGCAGCAGCAGCCACGCGGTGTGCGGGCTCATGCAGGCGCCGAAGTCGCGCAGGCCCTCGCGCCGCGCGCGCAGCAGGAACGCGCCGTCGGTGCTTTCTTCGCTGAACACCATGCCGTGGAAGCCGGCGTAGGGTTGGTTCAGCTCGGGGAAACGCTCGGCACGGCCCCAGTCGAAGCGGCCGCTCTCCACCAGCAGCCCGCCGATCACGGTGCCGTGCCCGCCCAGGAACTTGGTGGCGCTGTGGAAGACGAGGTCGGCGCCGTGCTCGAAGGGTTTCATCAGCCACGGCGTGGTGAAGGTGCTGTCCACCAGCAGCGGCAGGCTGTGCTCGTGCGCGATGGCGCTGACCGTGGGGATGTCCAGCACGTCCAGGCCCGGGTTGCCCAGCGTCTCGCCGAACAGCAGCCTGGTGTTGGGCCGCACCGCGGCGCGCCAGCCGTCGATGTCGCCGGGCTTGACGAAGGTGGTCTCGATGCCGAAGCGCTTGAGCGTGTAGTGCAGCAGGTTGTGGCTGCCGCCGTACAGCGCGCTGCTGGCGACGATGTGGCTGCCGGCACCGGCCAGCGTGGTGATGGCCAGGTGCAGCGCGGCCTGGCCGCTGGCCACCGCGATGGCGCCGCTGCCGCCTTCCAGCGCCGCGATGCGCTCTTCCAGCACCGCGTTGGTGGGGTTGCTGATGCGGCTGTAGACGTGGCCCGAGCGCTCCAGGTTGAAGAGGCTCGCCGCGTGCTCGCTGTTCTGGAACACGAAGCTCGTGCTCAGGTGGATGGGCACGGCGCGTGCGCCGGTGGCGGGGTCGGGGGCGGCGCCGGCGTGCAGCGCCAGGGTGTCGAAACCGGGGTCGGACGCGCCTGCCATGGGGCTCACCTGAGGTAAGAAGACGCGATGGATTGTGGGCTATATTGCCGCGGCAAAGCCAGGCACCGCCAGCCGCCAGAAAGCCCGCCATGAAAGTCACCGACATCCTCCGCGTCAAGGGCAGCACGCTGTTCACCGTGCAGCCCGATCTGCCCCTGGCCGACGCCGCCAAGACCATGGCCGAGCTCGACATCGGATCGCTGGTGGTCATGGAGCACGGCGACCTGGTGGGCATGCTGACCTTCCGCGAGGTCATCCAGGCCGTGGTGGCCAACGGCGGTAGCCTGGGCACGCGGCTCGTGCGCTCGGTGATGGACGACGCGCCGCTGACCTGCACGCCCGAGACCGAGATCGACGAGGTCCGCCGCATGATGTTGCAGCGCCACGCGCGCTACATGCCGGTGCTGGACCGCCGCACGCTGATGGGCGTGATCTCGTTCTACGACGTGGCCAAGACGGTGGTGGACGCGCAGGACTTCGAGAACCGCATGCTCAAGGCCTACATCCGCGACTGGCCCGCCGAAGGCACGCCGATGCCCGGCGGCTGACCCCCCCGCCGCAGCAGCACCCCGCCACGCCCCGGCCCCAGAGCCCCGCTTGCGCACCCTCCGCACCCTGCTGGCCGCCTGCCTCTGGGTCGGGACCCTGTCTTTCAGTTCACAGGCCTCGGCCCAGGCCACGCCATCGGCCGCTGCATCGGCGACCGCCGGGCCCACCGTCGTGCGCTACGGCGTGCTGGCCAGCTTCCCGCCATTTCAGGTGTGGCCCGAGGGCAACCGCCCCGGCGGCGCCGACGTCGAACTGCTGCGCGACCTGGCCCAGCGCGCCGGCCTCGTGCTGCAGCCGGTGCGCTACACGCGCTACGAGGCGCTGGAGGCCGACCTGGCGGCTGGCCGCATCGAGCTCGCCAGCTCGATGGCGCGCACCGCCGAGCGCGAGCGCGTGCTGCGTTTTTCGCCACCCTACATCCAGGTGCCGCTGGCGCTGGTGACGCGGGCCGACCAGCCCTCGGGCGCGCTGCTGCCCGACCTGGCCGGCCGCAGCATCGCGGTGGTGCGCGGCTACGCCAGCCAGGACCAGGCCGACCGGCTGTTTCCGCTGGCCTCGCGCGTGGTCGTGGGCAGCCTGCGCGAAGGGCTCGAGGCCGTGCGCAGCGGCCGCGCCGACACGCTGCTGGAAACGGCACCGGTGCTCGCCGACCTGATCGAGCGCGAACAGATCCCCGGCCTGGCCATCGTGCGCCGCATCGACGCGCCGAGCGGGCGGCTGCACCTGGCGCTGCCGATGGCGCAGGCCGCGCTGGCGGCGCGCCTGGGCGCGGCCTTGTCGCAGGTGAGCGCCGAGCGCATCGACAGCCTGGTGCAGGCCTGGTCGGCGCCCACCGCGCTCGTGATGCCCGGCACGCTGGCGCTCGCCGACACCGAACGCGCGGCGCTGGCCGCGTGGCGCGCGCCGGTGATCGGCGTGGTGGGGCAGGACGCGCCCTTTGCCTCGCGCTCGGCCAGCGGCCAGGCCGAGGGCCTGACAGTCGACCTGGTGCGTGCGGTGCTGGCCCGCCTGGGCGTGCAGCCCGGCGGCTTCGTGTTCCTCGACGCCGCCGATCTGCCACGCGCGCTGCTCGACGGTCGCGTCGACCTGGTGCTGGGTGCCGACGAGGCCGCCGACCGCACGCCGCTGCTGCGCTTCGTCGGCCCGTTCATCGAGTACCCCACGGTGCTCATCGGCCGCCCCGACGGCGGCGCCTTCGACATCGAACAGCTCCAGGGCCGGCGCCTGGCGCTCACGCCCAACAGCGCGGCGCGGCCGCTGGTGGATTCGCGCCATCCCGGTGTCACGGTGGTGGACTGCGCCGACACCGACGCCTGCGTCGACGCGGTGGCCGAAGGCCGCGCCGACGCCACGCTGGCCGACGTGGTCTCGGCCGCGCTCGCATTGGCCAAGGCGCCGCGCGCCACCGTGCAGATGATCGGCGCCGAGCCGCGGCTGCGGCGCTTCCACAGCCTGGCCCTGGCCGACCGCCATGCCGCCATCGTGCCGGCGTTCAAGCGCGCGCTCGACCTGACCCAGCAGCTCGACCTGCCCGCCCTGAAGACACGCTGGCTGAGCCGCCCGACCCCGCGCGACGTGCTCGGGGCGGCAGTTCGCCGCTACGCGCCCTGGGGCGCTGGCGCGATGCTGCTGCTGGCCGCGCTGTGGCTGCTGCACGTCCGGCGCCTGCACGCCGAGGTGCGCCGCACGCGCCTGGCGCAGGCCGAGGCCGAGCGCAGCAGCACCGCCAACCGGCGCTTCACGGCCTTCCTCGCGCACGAGGTGCGCAACTCGCTGCACGGCGTGATCGCGGGGACCGAACTGGCGCGGCTGCCCGGCCATGCCGGGCCGGCCGAGCGCGAAGCGCTAAACACGCTGCTGGCCGATTCGGCGCGCACCACGCTGCACCTGCTGAACAGCCTGATCGACCGCGAACGGCTGCACGCCGGCCGGCTGGTGCTGCACCCGGAGCCGGTGCGCCTGATGCCGCTGGTGCAGGCGGTGGTGGACGAACTCGCGCCGGCGGCGCGGCTGCGCGGCCTGCCGTTGCGGCTGGCGCCCAGCGCGGTACCGCCGGCCGACACCGCCGCGGCCGGGCCGCTGCTGATGCTCGACGGGCTGCGGCTGCAGCAGGTGCTGCGCAACCTGCTGGCCAACGCCATCAAGTACGGCGTGTCCGGCGCCATCGACGTGGAAGCGCGGCTGCTCGGCCAGGGCCACGAGATGCAGCTCGACATCGAGGTGCGCGACCGCGGCCCCGGGATCCCGGCCGACGAACGGGCCGCGCTGTTCGAGCCCTTGCATGGGGCGCCGGGCGTGGCCAGCAGCGCAGGCCTGGGCCTGCCGCTGTGCCGCGATCTGGCCCGGCTGATGGGCGGCACGCTGAGTGTGCTGCCGCGCGACGGCGGTGGCACGGTGGCCCGCCTGCAGATGCCGGTGCGGCGCGCCGACGGCGAGCACGCCACCGAGGCGGCGACCGGGGTCACCGGCGCGCTGCAGGTGCTGGTGATCGAGGACGCAGAACCTTACGGGCTGCTGCTGGTGCGCGCCTTCCAGCTGAGCGGCCACCGCGCGCTGACCGTCGGCACGCTGGCCGCGGCGCGGCAGGCGCTGCTGGCCGCACGCTGGGACCTCGTGCTGAGCGACGTGAACCTGCCCGACGGCGACCTGCAGCAGCTGCTGCAGAGCCTGCCCGGGCCGGCCGCGGGCCGTGTGGCGCCGCGGATCTGCGCGATGAGTGCCGACATCGACACCGCGCCGCCCGCGCTGCTGGCGCTGCTGCAGGGCCAGCCGCTGCTGGCCAAGACCGACGACGTGCGCGTGCTGGCCGACCGGGCGCTGCGCGGGCTGGACGCCGGCCCGGCGCGGCTGGGCGGCGGGCCCGGCGCGGCCTCAGGCGCGTTGCGCGCCGAGCTGGAACACCGCGACTGATTCCGACAGCCGCTGCGCCTGCGCCTTCAGGCTCTCGGCCGCGGCGGCCGATTCTTCCACCAGCGCGGCGTTCTGCTGCGTCGTCTGGTCCAGCTGCGTCACCGCCTGGCCGACCTGGTCGATGCCCTGCGTCTGCTCGGTGGCCGCGGCGCTGATCTCGCCGATGAGGTCGCTCACGCGGCGCACCTGGGCCACCACGTCGCCCATCGTGCGCCCGGCGTCCTGCACCAGCTGGCTGCCGGCCTCCACCTGCGTCACCGAGTCGCCGATCAGCGCCTTGATCTGCCGCGCCGCGTCGGCGCTGCGCTGCGCCAGCGTGCGCACCTCCGACGCCACCACCGCAAAGCCGCGGCCCTGCTCGCCGGCACGCGCCGCCTCCACCGCGGCGTTCAGCGCCAGGATGTTGGTCTGGAACGCGATGCCGTCGATGACACCGGTGATCTCGGCGATCTTGCCGCTGGCGCTCTGGATGTCGGTCATGGTCTGCACCACCTGCGACACCACCTCGCCGCCGCGCACCGCCGCGGCGCTGGCGCCCTGGGCCAGCTGGTTGGCCTGACGCGCGTTGTCGGCGCCGTTGCGCACGGTGCTGGTGAGCTGCTCCATCGATGCGGCGGTCTGCTGCAGGCTGGCGGCCTGCTCCTCGGTGCGGCTGGACAGGTCGGCGTTGCCCTGCGCGATCTGCGCGCTGGCAGTGGCCACGTTGTCCACGCCGCCGCGCACCGTGCTGACCACACGCACCAGGCCCTCGCGCATGGTCTGCATCGAGGCCATCACGCTGCCGGCGCCGGCTGGCGGGCGGCCGTCGGCGGCCAGGTCACCCGCGGCCACGCGTTCGGCCAGGGTGGCCAGCTCGTCGGGCTCGGCGCCCAGCGATCGCACCAGCTGCCGCGTGATGACAACACCGATGACCACGCTGCCGCCCACGACCAGCAGCACCAGGGCGGCCATCAGCCATTGCGCGCGCACGGCCGCGGCCCGTGACGCCTGGAACTCCTGGGCGGCCACGCTCACCTGCAACTGCATCAGCTTTTCCATCGATGCCGCGAAGGCCGGGTTCAGCGGACTGACTTGCTTGTCCAGGGCCATCCGGGCCTCGTCGAACTTCCCGGCGCTCAAGGCCTTGGCCATGGCGTCGAAGCCCTGTTTGAAGAGTGCGTCGCGCGCCGGCCCCACGGTGGCCACCAGCGCCGTCTCTTCGGGTGTCATCTGCGTGGCCGTGTAGGCCTTCCACAGCGTGTCGGCCTTCTCGCGCGCCGTTTCGTACTGCTTGACGCGGGCCAGGGCCTTGTCGGGTTGCTGCGCCAGCACGGCATCCATCAGCAGCACGCGGCTGCGGGTGCTGAGGTAGTTGACCGCGCCCAGCTGGTCCAGCGCCACGGTGCGGTCTTCGTAGATGGTCTTCGTGTAGGCCTCGCTGCGCAGCAGGCCCCAGGCACCGGCCAGTGCGGTGGCCACGGCCAGCGTGCCCACGAAGGTGAAGCCCAGGCCCAGTCGGCGTGCCACGCTCATGCTCTTGTTGTGTCTCATCGTCGTACCCATTTACTTAAAAGGAGTGGGGGTATTGCACGGCAAACCAATTTGGTGCGTCCGGCGGAACAGCGGGACGCAGACCCGTCATTTGTGATTCAAGAGGGTGGCGGAGCGGCCGACCCCTGCCGAATAGAATCCGCAGCTGTCCCCTTTTTCGGCCCGTCATGTCCGGCAGCACCTTCGGCGAGCTCTTCCGCGTCACCAATTTCGGCGAGAGCCACGGCCCCGCCATCGGCTGCGTGATCGACGGCTGCCCGCCCGGGCTGGCGCTGGCCGAGGCCGACATCCAGCACGACCTGGACCGCCGCCGCCCCGGCACCAGCCGCCACGTGACGCAGCGCAACGAGCCCGACACGGTGGAGATCCTCTCCGGCGTCTACGAGGGCCTGACCACCGGCACGCCGATCTGCCTGCTGATCCGCAACACCGACCAGCGCAGCAAGGACTACGGCAACATCCTCGACACCTTCC